>Ga0209023_10000651_pt1 | contig 51204 bp, 49 predicted proteins | sample LakOneMetagenome_FD_187468 | JGI IMG/M metagenome (GOLD analysis project Ga0209023, IMG submission 187468) | Freshwater and sediment microbial communities from Lake Erie, Canada (SPAdes) (version 2) | ecosystem: Environmental > Aquatic > Freshwater > Lentic | place: Lake Erie, Canada... | reverse complement strand
TACGATTTCGTCCTGGTGACCGGCTTTCTTGCCACCATCGCTCTCAAGCAGCGTTAGCCGCCTTCGAACTTGACGCCAGCACCGGGGCGTCGGACCCGAACGATTTCGCCGTACGTGAAGTGCCGCGCTCGTCAGTCGCGACCTCACGTCCATCGCTTCCCTGTCCCGCGTTTGCGACGATGGCCGACGCCCCTCTGGTGGGACAGGATGGCGGGAGTTATGGATTTGATTTGCCCGACGAGGCCAGCGATTTATTTTTGCGCAGATGGCTGGACCAACATCTTGGGGTGATTTGCCCGTCGGGCAAAATACCTGTCGTAGGGTGCATCAGGCCCGCCGCGTCGAAACCAGACCCCACGCGGCAATGAGCGCCATCAACAGCGAGATCAGCACGTTGTAGCCGGCGAGCGAGAGCCCGAGAAAACGCCACTGCACCTCGTCGCAGCGCACCACCTTCACGGTGTCGAGCCGGTCAAGCAGGCTGCCGGCCTTGCCGAAATCCACGATCGGCCCGGAGCAGTCGGTCGGGCCCTGCCAGAATTTCCATTCGACGCCGGCGTGGTACGCACCGAGCCAGGCATTGGCGAGCGCTGCGAGAACAAGCAGCGCCAGCCCCGCCAGCAGCACCGGACGCGGCGCGTCCTTGGCCGCGAGAAATGCGACCAAAAGGCCGAGCGGGACCGCCAGATAATAGGCGTAGCGCTGTTCGAGGCAGAGCGGACAGGGCACGATGCCGAGCACGAGCTGGAAAAACCAGGCCCCCGCCAGCGTCGCGGCGGCAATCAGCGCCACCGCCAGCGCGGCGGATAATGCCGGATTGGCGGAAAGCCGCGCCTGCGACGAATTTGCGGGGGCATAGGATGTCACGGGAATCTCCTGCAAAGCAGGTGGTATCCCGCGGAAACGGCCCTGTCGAGGCAGGGAACAATCACATCCGCGCGGGTTGACCGGGACAGGCCTGCAGCTATATTCCGCCCGCTTCGCGACACCGCCCGTTAAGGCCGGTGTCCGGATGCCCCTGTGGCGGAATTGGTAGACGCGCTCGACTCAAAATCGAGTTCCGCAAGGAGTGCTGGTTCGATTCCGGCCAGGGGCACCAACTAGGCTGTTCAAGCCCGTTCCAAAGCGTCCGCAAGCGTCCGCGCAGTGCTCGGAAACCCTTGAAAAATAGGCTCTTACGCGTACATCGGTATTCGTCACCGTTTGTTCTCGTCCGATCCCAGCCGTCCGATTTGTTGGTATTTTTGTTGGTATCGTGCTGGTATCGGGAGAACAAACGTTCACGGCGACTTCGCTATTCCGAACGAAGGGAATTGAGCAGATGGCCCGCAAGAACGATGGCGCGTGCGCTAACCCCAAGCAGATCAGGACCGACGTCGACTGCCGCGCCGCCCGACCGAAATTCGACAGGGGCGCGTGGAGCCCGGCCAAGATTTCCGACGTGACCGGCCGCGGCCTCTATCTCTTCGTCAAGCCGGACCAGAGCAGGCCCGGCAACGCTGCTTCCAAACTCTGGCGGATGGGCTACCGCTTCCACAGCCGTCAGAAAACCTATTCCATCGGCCCTTACGGCAACGGCAGGGATGGCACGTTCTCGCTCGCCGACGCGCGGCGCGAGCGCGACAAGGCCAAAGACCTGCTCAAGGAAGGCAAAGACCCGAGCACCGAGAAGCAGCTCGACAAGCACAGGCAGGCCGCTGCCCGGCCTTTCGAGCAATGGGCCGACGAGTGGCTCGCGAAGAAGAAGGTGGAGAAAGTCAAACGCGGCAGGATCGTCGCGGTGCGCGACCCCAAGACCATCGAGGTGCTTGAACTCCGCGTCGGCTACGTCAAGGATCGCTTCGGCAAGCTGTGGAGGCAGGACATCAAGCGTCCGGACGTGCTCGCTTTCATGCGTTCATACGAAGCCGAGGGAAAGCTGGAAACCCGCGACCGTGTGCGCAGCATCGGTGAGCAAATCTGCAACTATGCCGATGTCGAAGGCGACGGCTACAATCCATTCCGCAACCTGAATGGGCAGATGATTGCCAACATTTCGACGCCGCGTCCCGGCGTCACCGAACCACGTGACGTGACACGCGTCTTCAAGCTCATCAGCGCACCGTGGACGAGGGCGAGGTTTGGTGACGTTGTTGGCCTTGCCTTGCGCTTCGATGCGCTGACCATTCCCCGCCCCGGCATGGTCAATGAAATGGAGTGGAGCGAGGTCGATTGGGATGCGGAACGCTGGACTATTCCAGCCGCCAAGATGAAGACCGGTTGGGACCATGTCGTGCCTTTGTCACGGCAGGCACTCGCAGTCCTGCGCAGCGTTGAGAAGCTCACCGGACATCGCCGGTACACGTTTTCCTGCTCGAAGGACGCGCCGCTATCAAACAACACGCTCAACAAGCGCTTGCGGCTGCTTGGCATTGACACCAAGACTGATCATTGTGCCCACGGATTCCGGACCACCTTCTCGACCCTGTCTCACCACGAAGAGATCAAGGACGCCAAGGCATGGGATGGCGATGTCGTCGAGCTGCAGCTCGCGCATCTCGATAACTCTACTGTGGAAGGTCTCTACAAGAAGCACGGACCGCTCGCGCTGATCGGCTCGCGCACGAAGCTGATGCAGCATTGGGCTGATCGGATCGACCACTGGCTCGATCCCAAGAAGGTGATGCCGATCAAGGGAGGTGCGCAGGCTTGAGTCACCTATCATCAGGCTGGTTAATGTTGCCCAATTCAATCCGTGGCAAGCTCATGCGATAATCGTCGACGCTTGTCCATCTCGTGCTGGAAGCGGATCGATTTTTAGCGGATCCAATCGCGCTCCTGATCTCGACGATGTCACCGGCCGCATTTGAAGCGATGTCAAGGTCGCGAAGTCTGCCGGACGAAAAGCGAAATCTGCGGTGTGGAATAAAGGGCCAATATCGATTGATCTCTGCGCGCTGTAGGAGTCGAGCTCGAGGTCTCAACGTGCTTCCTCGCTAATGGCGTATGGAACGTGGGCAGTGTTTATGACGCAAGCGCTCTCAATCACCTTCTCAGCACAGCGATAGGGTGCGGGGCTCGACGCTTCGGCCGCCCCAGAGGCCGTGAGGAGGGCGGCAAGTTTGAGTGATCGCCGCGAACACCACCGGATCGATAGCGAAACCGGCAGAGTTTTGAAGAGCAGCGATCCCTTTGCCGCCGCCGGTCCGGGCCACCCGGATGTCCTCTACAATTGCGTCCAGTCAGAGAACACTGGTTTGACGATATCGCAACAAGCGCCTAACGGGTTGCTTTCGTTGGGTCGCTGGACGGCTAAGGCGTGAATGAGGGGCAGATTTATCGATGCGCTTCCATAGCAAGCCGCAGCGCCTTTGGGATGCGCTGCGCTTTTCCGCCTGAGATAAATGCCACGCGTACACGCGCCGTGACCAAGAGATCGTCTGCGCGCCTGCATTCTTGCAGCAAGGCGATTGAAGCGCCTCTCACCTCTTGCGGGAGCGTGACGACGTCAAGCACGTCGTCCAAGACCGCCGGCTTTAGAAAATCGATTGTCATTGAACGTACAATGAAGGTGAAGCCGGGCGCATCGTTCCGCGCTTCTTGGAGCAGCGCGTGCTGATTTGTCCCGAGCAGGCGTAAGTAATTCGTTCTGCCGCGTTCCATGAAGCGCAAAAAATTCGCGTGATAAACAATTTGGCCGGAGTCCGTATCTTCAAAATAGACGCGGACCTGCATCTGATGGCGTCCATTTCGAATTTCGCCGTCGAGAGAGACTGTCAAAGTGCTATTCCCGTCATTGCGGTTCCGAGAGCCAATTGTCTTGCACCGAGGCGCTTTTCTGGGCAAGCGCCAAAAGCCTTGGGCTTGGTTCCTGCCGTCGGCAATTCCAGCGCCCTTTCCGTGTGAATACACTTGGTGTCGGTATCCTGTCAGCGCTGCGCAAACTGCTGGCGCCCCGCAAATCTTGAACAAGCCGTTGCAGGACCGTCCGTTCAGAGATGGCGCTATTGACCGACGGACGACTGCCACCATACGACCAGGGCGGCGATCAAGGGGCCGAGAATGAGACCATTCATGTCGATTAGCCGAGAGACGCCGACCGAAGGGCTTCAGCGCGGGAGCGACATGTCACGGATATTCGTGACGGCTGGTCCGGCCGGACGAGAGCGCGACGTATGCCCCAACCTATCATTACCACCAACTCATGTGCTCGGCTCGCACGCACGATGGACGTCGGGTCAATCGCGAAACTACCGGCAAAGACCGAAGCCGACCAAAATAGATTCAGAGATCACAGAGGGGCGGCGCCTTGGCTCGTCGTCATCGGGTAGAGGTTATGCATCGAGATAAATGCCGTCGGGGTGCGACAGGTTGCGTTGGCCATGCAGCCTTGGTCGCGGACAGCCGTTGCATCGGCGGGCTCCCTCCGAACAGATTGATACACTGCAGCCAAAATGCACGGCCGCCACTCGACCGCACTCAGCACCTCCTTTCGGATACGACCGAGCCCGACAGGCCATTATCCTCTCCATTCGGAGTCAAGCACCTCTTCTTCGAGCGCGCGGCGGTCCTTGCACGGCGCAAGCGCACGGCAAGACGCTTCAAAGGGCCCGCCGACTGGCTTCGGCTTGCGGTGCTTGGCGTGGTTCTAATGAGCCTAGCAACACTGGCTTTGATGGACCCGATCTCCGGAAGGAAACTCCCCGACTACGTTCCCGGCATTTCGGCAACCTTCGGCGGCGCGATGCTCTGCATCGCTATCGTCCGGATCGGCTGGCCGGCTCTCTATCTGGATTGGATCGCGAGCGGACTACTGTATATCGGCCTCGGAGCCATCCTTTACAGGAACTCGACCGCAATCTCGAATGAGATCTTCCTGCTGTTCTGCCCCCTCTTCCTTGCCTCGGCCAGCCTGCGGATCTGGATCGCCGCAACGCTCGGCGCGAAGGACGACAGCACGGCCTGGCTTATGGCCGGCGGCCTGACCGGTTTGTTCTATCGACCCCCGGCCGCACGGCGCGCTCTGCCGCTGGCCGGGCTTGGAATGTGATCCGCGTCGTCGGCCAACGCGTGCGGATACGCCGAACCAGACGGCGCAGATGGGCGCGCACCTCGACGCCACCGGGCGTCTTGCCCGCTCGCAGCACGACCGCCACGGGCCGGCTCTTCTCGGTGTCGTAGACGTGGATTGGCAGGAAGCAACGCTCGTCGTAATGGGCATTGAACAGCGAGAGCTGCTGATGGCCGTGGACGACGTCACAAGTGTCGTCGATATCGAGCATGACGGATGCCGGCGCTCGCGCGTAGCTGTCCATCCATGCGTCGACCAGAGCATAGATCAGTCGGATCACGTCGCGCAGCCCAGGAGTATTCTCCAGCCGCGACAGCGTCGGCTGAGAACACAGATCGCGGCCGCTGTCCGGCAGGCGCCCGCAGGCTAGGCCGGATCGGAGCGCAGATGATCGAGGTCATCGGCGTCCTCGTAGCCGCAGCAGATCGCGAACATGCGGGCCCGGAACATGCCGGCGAGGCTATGGACGATCCGGGTCGGGTCGCGTCGATCCGGTAATATGCGAGCGAGCCTGTCAGCCAGACCCAGACGTCGCTCGGCGAGCGCCAGCAGCGTCCAGAGCGCCCTTCTAGCATGACCACGCCGGCGGTCGCTGAGGTCGCGGCAACCTCGTTCGAGCCCTTGCCAAGGATCGAAATCGACATCTCGTTTGCGGCCGAGGTTGACCTTGCGCCCCTGCTCCACGCCGTTGCGGGTATGCCCGAACGGGAGGGCCGATGGTGGGGGCTGCGCGAGCGTTTCACCCATCTCGGCTTCGCGCAGGGCTTCGACGAACTTCTCTGCCTGCCGCACCTCACCGGCGTCGAACCATTCTGGCATCAGATTGAGACCGTGCGGAAGGTCTTGAAGTAATTCCGCGGCCGTGTGCTGCTTGCCGACGAAGTCGGCCTCGGAAAGACCATCGAGGCTGGTATGGTTCTCAAGGAATATGCGTTGCGCGGCATGGCGGAGCGAGTGCCGGTGCTGTCGCCGGCCTCGCTCGTCGGGCAATGGCGGGAGGAACTGGAGACCAAATTCTGCCTGTCTTTCGCGACGACTCACGACCAGCTGTTGCGCGACGACCCACGCGCGTTCTGGAGGCAGAAGCGTATCATCGCGTCGATTTCGACGGCTCGACGACGTGAGCATTCTGAGTGTCTGCTCGGGGGCTTCTTCGACCTCGTCATCATCGACGAGGCGCATCATCTGCGTGACCGGTCGAGCCAGAGTTGGAAGCTTGTCGATGCGCTCAATAAGCGTTTCTCGCTGCTGCTTTCCGCGACACCGGTGCAGAATGACCTTATTGAACTATACAACATAATGACGCTCTTGAAGCCCGGCATCTTCAAGACGCTCAAGGAATTTCGCACTGCCTACATGATACCCGGCAAGCCGAGACAACCGGCGAATCCCGAGCGCCTGCGCGAATTGATGCGGGGCGCCATGATCCGCAACACCCGCGCGGTCGTCGCCCTGAAACTTCCGCGCCGTCACGCGGTGACGATTAAGGTCGATGGCCAGCCGAGCGAAGTCGAGGCCTATGCTGATCTGGCGGCCGCAGCGCGCCGCCTTGCGGTAGAGACCGGGGCGGGCCGATACCGGTTGGCGCTGCACCACCTACTCGGCGCGGCCGGATCGTCGCCTGTCGCGGCGGCGGTTGCCGTGACGCGGTTCGCAGCACGCCGTCCCGACGACATGGAGTGGCGGGCTCTGGCTGAACGCTGGGCCGCGATTGAAGCCGGTGGCAAGGAGATGGCGCTCCTCGACCTGCTTCGTCGCAACCCGGATGAGAAGAAGCTGGTCTTCGTCCATTCCCGAGAGACGCTGGGCCGCCTGACCGCCGTTCACAACGGATCGTCGAGGAATTTGCCGTCCGTGGTGCCGTTCACCATGGCGCCCTTGAGACCGAGCGCACGCACGCAACGCTCCAGCTCATCTGCTGCTGCCTGAAGTGCGGTCATCGGCAGATGCTCAAAGCCGGCATAGCGATCCGGCCGCTCGCCGATGAAACCGGCGAGATGGTCATTCACCTCCCGCGCCCAAGGTACGCTCTCGTCCGGCGGCAAAATATCCGCGCCTGGTCCTGACCAAGAGAGAACTTGCACGGTGATGCCGGCGGAATCCATATCCGCGATACGCGAGGCTCCGAGTTCGGACAGATATTTCGAGCCATCCTTCATGATCTCGGCGCCCTGCGCGAACGCTGGATTGCCGCGCCCCAGAAGATGTTCCGCGGGGATCATTGCCAACGCGGGAACGCTAAAATGTTCCTCAAGAGCAACAGTTCGCATGTGGAGATTCTCCGGTTTTGTCATTTCAGTAAATTCGGCAAGAGGGGTCATCCGGCAGTCTACTGGTCACGCGAATCATCCATGAGCCGAAATTCGCGGATCTGCTCTTCTGAAATTACGAGGCATTCCGAATATGGGATTTCTGCTTCATCGCGGTTGCAGCACGCTGTTTCCAGCGGCGCGCGACGGAGTCCAGAGCGTCCAGCGCATCGCCAAGCTCACTTCCGTTGCCCGTCAATCCATACGTGACTTCGGGCGGAATTGTTGGCTTGTGCTCGCGATAGATCAGCCCTTCACTTTCGAGCAGGCGCAGGCGGTCGGTCAGGACCTTGGCGGAAACACCGTCCAGCCGCCGCTTCAAGGCGCCGAATCTGAGCGGCCCATCCTTCCGCAAAGTCCAGAGAATATACATGGTCCAGGATCCCATGAGGATACGGAACACGGCTTCAACGGGACAGGACGGCTCGTGCGCGAGGCGAGTCATTGGTAGTTACCCTACGGTACCTACTTCTCAAAAGGAAGTAGCTTGGTATAGATAGGACGTAATCCAGCATCCGGATTCTGGCAATTCAGAAAGACCGGCTATCGGAAATAGCTATTCAGGAGCAAAAGATGATTTTGGTGATCGGCGCGACAGGCAACATCGGCTCCGAGGCGACGCAGCAACTCGTATCAAAGGGAGCCGATGTCCGGGTCCTGGCCCGCGACACGGCCAAGGCCCGCGCCGTGCTGGGACCAAAGGTGGAGGTCGTGCAGGGGGATCTGTCCCGCCCCGATACGGTGGCCGCGGCCATGGCCGGCGCGGAAAAGCTGTTCCTCGTCACGCCGCTGCATCTCGATCAGATCGCCATGAAATCCGCGGCGATCCAGGCGGCAAAGAAGGCCGGCGTGAAACATATCGTCATGTCCACCGGTATCGGCGCGGCGCCTGACGCGGGTGTCGAGATCGGACGCTGGCATGGCAAGAACCAGGAAGAAGTGAAGGCGACCGGCATCGCCTATACCTTCCTCCAGCCCACCTTCTTCATGCAGAACATGCTGATGTTCGCGGACGCGATCCGCGCGCAGGGTGCTTTCTACCTGCCACTGGGCGACAGCAAAGTAAGCTGGGTCGATGCCCGCGACATTGCCGAGGTCGGCGTTGTGGCGTTGACCGGGGCTGGACATGAGAACAAGGAATATCCGATCACTGGTGGCGAGGCGATCAACTGTGCCGGGATGGCGCAGACGATTTCCGGAGTGCTTGGCAAGACGGTGAACTACGTCGATGTTCCGCTGGCCGCCGCCAAAGAGGGGATGACGGCCGCCGGAATGCCGGAGAAACTGGCCGATATGATGAACGAGCTTTACGCCCTCGGCCCGGCTGGTCATCTGGCCTATGTCGCCGATACGGTTGAAAGGGTGACTGGGCATCCGCCCCGCAGCTTCCGTCAATTTGCCATGGATCATGCCGCGGCCTTCAAGAGCTGAGGCCCACAACAGTCAGGAGTGCTCCGCCCCCGGGACGACGCACCCGGTCGGAGCACGATTGGAGCCCCTCCTTGAGCCGGTTGCCCACGCTCTTCATCCCGCACGGCGGCGGTCCATGCTTTTTCATGGAATGGAATCCGCCCGATACCTGGAACAGGATGGCCGGGTTCCTGCGCGCGATCCCCGAGCAGATCGGGGTGCGTCCCAAGGCGATTGTGGTGATCTCCGGCCATTGGGAGGAGGATGTCGTCACCATCCAGAACAATCCCGCGCCGCCGCTGCTGTATGATTATTACGGCTTTCCGCCGAACACCTATCAGCTCAAGTTTCCGGCCCCGGGCGCCCCTGAGATTTCCGCCCGGATCGCTGAGTTGCTGGAGGCTGCGGGACTCGCGTGGAAATACGCCCATGTCCGGGGCTTCGATCACGGCGTGTTCATCCCGCTGAAAGTCGCGTTTCCGCAAGCCGATATACCGATCGTGCAGGTCTCGCTTCTCGCCAGTCTGGATCCCGCAAGCCATATCCGGCTGGGTCAGACGCTTGCCCCGTTGCGCGACGAAGGCGTGCTGATCATCGGCAGCGGCATGAGTTTCCACAACATGCAAACCATGATGGTGCGCATGCGCGGCAACGCCAACGACCGGTCGCCGGACCCGGCATCGCAGCGCTTCGATGACTGGCTGATGAAGGTTGTGACCGAAGCCACCCCGGATATGCGCGCCGAGGCGCTGCTGGCCTGGGATAAGGCGCCCGCTGCCCGCGATGCTCATCCGCGCGAGGAGCACTTGCTGCCGCTCCACGTCGCGGTCGGCGCGGCGGGCGATGACCCGGGCCACAGGACGTTAAAGGATGTGGTGCTGGGCTCAGTCGAGTCGGCGTTTCGTTTCGGGTAATATTCTCGACGGTCAGCGTTTCCGGCCTGCGGGCGCACGTCGCCGCCCCGGCAGGCGTTCAGGACCGGCCGGAGTCACGAACATGCGACCGCTCGCGGCGCCGATCGGTTGATTCAGGTCAAGGTGTCGGCCGCGTTATGGTCGCTCTGATGATGGAACGTGAGATTGCTCGTGTCCGCCATCGAGCAGCGCCGTTTTGTGGGAGAACATCATGAAAGCATTGGTTTACCGTGGACCGGGCCTCAAGGCACTCGAAGACCGCCCCAAGCCCGAGATTCAAGCACCAGGCGACGCTATCGTAAAGATGGTGAAGACGACGATTTGCGGCACCGACCTGCATATCCTGAAAGGTGACGTTGCGACCTGCGAGCCGGGGCTCATTCTTGGACACGAGGGCGTTGGCATCGTCGAGGCGGTCGGCGCCGGCGTGACTGCCTTCAGACCCGGGGACCATGTTCTCATTTCCTGCATCTCTTCTTGCGGCAAGTGCGAATATTGCCGGCGCGGCATGTACTCCCATTGCACCACGGGCGGCTGGATCCTGGGCAACACGATCGACGGCACCCAGGCCGAATATGTCCGCACGCCGCATGCCGACACCAGCCTGTACCCGATTCCGCGAGGAGCGGACGAAGAAGCGCTTGTCATGCTGAGCGATATCCTACCGACCGGCTTCGAATGCGGCGTGCTTAATGGCAAGGTGGCGCCAGGTTCAACAGTTGCCATTGTCGGCTCTGGGCCGATAGGCCTTGCCGCGCTCCTGACGGCTCAGTTTTATTCACCGGCCGAGATCATCATGATCGATCTCGACGACAACCGCCTGGGACTGGCACGGCAGTTCGGCGCGACGCAGACGATCAATAGTTCCGACGGCAAGGCCGCTGAGAAGGTGAAGGCGCTGACCGGCGGTCGCGGCGTCGACACGGCGATCGAAGCGGTTGGCGTCCCACCGACGTTCCTGCTCTGTCAGGAACTGGTAGCGCCCGGCGGGGTCATAGCCAATATTGGTGTTCACGGCCAAAAGGTCGATCTGCATCTCGAAACGCTAATGGATGGAGCGAAAGAGCGCCGTGACAAACGACCTTGGGAAGAATGCCGCATCGAGCGACCGTCAATCTCCGATTTTTTCCGAAGAGCATGAAATGCTTCGAAGCCAGGTCAGACGCTTCGTGAACGAGGAGATAAAGCCTCACGCCGAGCAATAGTGTCTGTGTACCACTTCTATTTCAGGATTCCCGCGTCGCGAAGCAACGTTATCCGGTGCCGGTCTATGCCCCATGCGCTTAGCAGTTGCGCAGCATCGGTCACGCATTCTCGCGCGCTGCGTGGCAGCGGCGGTTGAGTGCGTCCGAAGCGCGGTCCGGGCCGCGGCTGCACGACCCCATCGATCTCGACGAAGGTTTCGCGCGCGCGATTATGGGGGTGATCCGTCGCCTCTTCAGCCGACAATACCGGTGCAAAGCAGACGTCCGTACCTTCCAGCTGCGCACACCACTCCTTCTGCGATTTTGTTGCGAAAATTTCGGCCAGCATCGCCTTCGAGGTCGCCCACCTTTCAGGGTCGTCGAGATCAGGAGTATCCTCGCCGTCCAATCCCAGACGTCGAAACAACTCGTTCCTGAACTTCTTCTCGATCGGAGCGATGCTGAAGTATTTGCCGTCCGCGCATCGATAGACCTGGTAATGCGGGGCACCGGGGTCGAACAGATTGGCGCCGCGTTTCGCGGTGTGCAATCCCGCGCCGATCATGCCGTAGATCGAGCGCGCCGTCGATCATGGCCGCGTCTACACCTGACCGCGACCCGAGCTTTGGCACTCCAGCAATGCGCAAACCAGCCCGAAGGCAAGGTACAGGCCACCTCCGCCAAAACCTCCGACTAGATTCAACGGTGGCGTTGGCGGCTGGCCGGCGCGCCCGATGGCATGCAGCACACCGGTCAGCGCGATGTAATTGAGGTCGTGGCCGGCGGCGGAAGCAAGCGGCCCCGTCTGGCCCCAACCGGTCACCCGCCCGTAAACCAGCCGCGGGTTGACTGCGAAGCAGTCTTCAGGCCCGAGACCGAGCCGCTCCATGACGCCCGGCCGAAACCCTTCGATCAGGCCGTCGGCTGCACGCAACATATCGAGTACACAGGTCATACCATGCGGATGCTTCAGGTCGATCGCCACGGATTGTCGGCCGCGCGCCAGGATATCGAACTGTTTGGGCTTCTTGATGCCGAGATCGCCAGGCTGCAATCGATCGATACGGATCACGTCCGCCCCAAGATCTGCCAGCAACATCGCCGCCATTGGCGTAACGATCAGACATGATAAATCCTTCCTCATGGTCAGCCCGGCAGTCCTAGGACTGCTTTCGATAGAATGTTGCGCTGAATCTCGTTCGAGCCACCGTAGATCGTGGTCGGTCGGGCCTTGTAGAAGCTGGCTAGAACATCGACGCCGACATTACCGACCTGTAGCGGCCCCAGCGTGCTCCCATCGGGTCCCGCCGCCTCGATCATGAGTTCGGTGATCTTCTGAAACGTCTCGGTCACCCAGATCTTGAGCATCGAGACATCCGCGCCCAGCGTCTCGCCTCGCTTGAGCTGATCAGCGAAGCGCGCGTAAAGCGCCGCGTGATCCTCGACATCGAGCGCGACCTCGGCGAACCGGTCACAAAAGACCGGATCGCCGAATCGGCCGTAACCTCGGGCGAAGGTTTCAAGCTGACCAAGCGCGTTCTGAGCCAGATTCGGTGCGCCAATGAACACCCGCTCGAAACTGAGCAGAGACTTGGCCATGGTCCAGCCCTTGTTCAGCTCGCCCACCAGGTTTTCGCTCGGGGTGCGGGCATCGTCGAAGAAAACCTCGCAGAACTCAGTCTCGCCCGCCAGGGTGGTGATCGTGCGGACCTCGATGCCCGGCTGGTCCATCGGCACGAGAATGAAACTGATCCCCTGCTGCTTCTTGGGCGCCTTCGGATCGGTGCGCACCAGCATAAAAATATGGGTGGCGTCATGCGCCATCGTGGTCCAGATCTTCTGACCGTTGATGACGAAATCGTCGCCATCGATCACGGCGCTCGTGCGCAGGTTCGCCAGATCGGACCCGGCACCCGGCTCAGAATAGCCCTGGCACCAAATGTCTTTGCAGCTCAGGATGCGGGGCAGCCAGTATGCCTTCTGAGGTTCGGTACCGAACTTGATGATGAGCGGGCCGACCATTTGCACGCCCATGTCGCGGCCCCGGTTGACACCCCAGCGCTGCTGTTCCTCGTAGAAGATAAGCAGCTTGGACGCACTTAATCCCATGCCGCCATATTCAGTGGGCCAGGCCGGCGCAACCCAACCGTTTGCGTGCAGCTTGCGGTGCCAGTGCTCGATCTGGGCAAATCTGGGCCGATGTGGCAGATGGCGCAGCTCTTCGGGATACTCCGTTTCGAAGAACTGGCGCACCTCACGGCGGAAATCGGCATCGCTCATCGCGTTCCAGTCGGTCATTGCGCGGCCACCTCGAATTTGCGGGAATCCAGCCAGCGCCGACGATGATATGCCGCATCGCCCAGCCAGGCGGACAGCACTAGCGCCCGGTTCAGAAACAGCCCGATGTCGAATTCGTCGGTGTAGCCGACGGCGCCATGCAGCTGGATCGCTTCGCGGGTAATCTTCTTGGCCGCGGTGCAGGCGCGGGCCTTGGCGCGGCTCGCCTGGTGCGCACGCAGGCGCGGGTCTTCCGTGGCGTCCATCAGGGCGAGCGCGTCGCGCACGCCCGCTTCGGCCACCTCCTGCATGACATGCATGTCCACCGCGCGATGCTGGATGACTTGGAACGATCCGATCGGTTTGTCGAACTGCTCGCGCGTCTTGATGTAGTCGAGCGTGATCTCGAGCGCTCTGGCGCTGACGCCGACAAGCTCGGCGGCTGCAAGCGCCGTTGTGTCGCTGACGGCGGCTCCGAGAGCCTTTGCGACTGCCGGGCCTTCAGCGAGCAACTCGCCAGGCACGCCGGAAAGGTGTAGCTCGGCCAGCATACTGCCGTCGGGCTGACGGCGCTTCTCGATGGAAACCCCCTTGGCGCCGGCATCGACCAAAGCGAGAACCGGTCCGCCGCCGGCCTCCGCCACGACGAGGATGCCACTTGCACCAACCGCCCCAGCGACCCAGGATTTCGCTCCGGTCAGAGCTCGGTCCGTGAATCGGCAGGACGGGGCGTCGGGGAGGTCGGCGGCGTTACGCTCCTGCCATGCCGTTGCCAAGACCGTCCTGCCGGTCAGGGCCGCGGGCAGAAGCGAATGATCGGGGCAGAGCCGGCGCAAAAGGCCAATTGCGAGCCCGACCGAGGCGACGACAGGTTCGGGCGCGATCACCCGGCCCACTTCTTCAGCGATGATGCCGGCGGCGGCCAGTCCCATACCGAGGCCGCCGGCCTCTTCGGGCACCGCGGGGCCGAACACGCCGGCCACGGCCAGTTCCGTCATCACGGCCGCGTCCCAGCCGCCGCCTTCGTCCCTGATCTTGCGCGCCCGCGCCACGCCGCCCGCACGCTCAAACAGCGTGCGCACGCTTTCGCGCAAAAGACGGAGATCGTCCTGATCCTGATGTGAAGCGCCGCTCATTTTTCCTCCGATGGCTGGCGCTTGATCATCACCGGAGTATCGGCAGTGAACACGACCTGTCTCGCGGGATTCATGGCTCTGAGCGTATAGGCCAGCACGCCGCTGTCTGGCTGGCTCTTCGAGGGCGCAACCGAAGTGACTTCCAGCTCGATGTCCAGCGCCTCGCCGGGCCGCATGGGCAGGGGCCATCTCAGCGAATCGAAACCCAACCCGCCGATATTGACGACCCCGGGCATCATTTCGTGCATGATCGGTTTGAACGCGCGCAGCATCGTCTGAAAGCCCGAGGTGATCAGGTTGCCGTGAATGCCGGTAGCGTAGGCCTCGTCGGTATGCAGCCGCTGCGGGTCCCGTTCCTGGGCAAAGGCAATGATCTCCTCCTTGCTCAGCGGCGGGGCGCGGAACCTGTAGATCTGGCTCGGCTGGAAATCTTCGAGATACTTCATGAGGCCTTGCCCGCTGCCGCAAACCCAGCATCCACCCCTTCGGCGCTGCGCGAGATGCGCTCGCGATTGAATTGTTCGAGCTTGGGATAGGCCTTCTTGAACACGCGCAGGAATTCCTCCATCGGCGCGTCAAGGTAAAGCCCGCGATCGTTCGTATATTCCATGTGCCGCTGATTCTTGGCGTTGAACTCATGAAAGAGCGCGTCGCTCCTGCCGTCGAAGACAAGCGGCTTGACCCCGAACCGCTCGCAAAGCTCCATATTGAACGCGGGCGTGATCTTGTAAGCCTTGCGGTCGAGCCAGAGCTGCACGTAGCCGTGATAGACAAACAGGTCGGTGCCCATCAGCTCCTGCAGCTTGGGTGTGTTCAGGTGGTTGCGCACATCGGCGAATCCCAGCGCTGCGGGAATGCCGGCCGCGCGCAGGCAGGCCGCCAGCAGGATCGCCTTGGGCACGCAAAATGCGGCGTCCGCCCCGGCGATGCTGCTGGCGCGGTAGGCGTCGGCATCCAAGGCGAAGGTGTAGGGATCATAGCGGATGCCGTCCCGCACCGCTTCGAACAGGCGGATCGCCTTGTCGGTCTGGGATGCATCGTCGGGTAGATCGCGCAAGGCCCGAGCGACGAACTGCTGGATCTCGGGGCTGTCGCTGTCGACGTAATACGTGGGCGCGACGTATCTTGCGGCCTCTTCCGAAAGTTCTTTTTGGGAGTTCGTCACCACAATCACCTTCTGGAAGGAGCAATTCTAACGTCTGTTAGAATAGTGGGCCGCCTTGGCAGCGTCAATGTTCTTGGCGGCATCTCTCATGGGCGGCCAGTCCGAAATCGCAGTTGTGGCAGCCCAGATCGGCCTCGTCCAGGGAGGGCGGCGCGCGCCTGTCAGGGCTGGCTCTATCTGGCCACCGGCATGGACCTTTACAGCCGCGGTATTCTCGGCTGAGCGATGGCCGATCATTCGCGCACCGAACTGCCGTTGGCCGCGTTGCGGATGGCTATGGCTGCAAAACAACCTGGCCCCGGCCTAATCCACCATTCTGATCGGGGTGTTCAAGGCGCATTCAACTGGTTGTCGCAACACTCCAGCAAAAGAGGTTGCGATGAAGAGATACAGGCGGCTATCGGATCGGTGTGAGCGAGCAGCTTTGCGATCGCCAGGCCGGCCTCCAGAGGCACAGCGAAAGAATTACAGACAGTTCTGGACGGTGATTGCCTCGGGGCGCTCGAGCGAGGATGCTGCAGACGACCCGAAGCACCGGCCTATTTCACCAGGCGGTGACGTTCTGTTCCTCGTAGATGCGAACGCGCAGCCGATTGCGGTGGAACGGACGGTTGGACCCAGGCCCTCGAGATTCTATGCGCTCGACGCCGACGAGCGCCTCGTCGCCTACGTCCGGCGGTTGCAGGAAGCCGAAGACGAGGCTTGCCGCAACCTTTACGCGGGTGACCGCTGAGCTTGCCGAGCGGCTGTCTTGGAGAGCGCCAAATGCGCTATTCATCACCAGAAGTGGTCGCGGCGGCAGGGGCCGGGCATCAGCACATGGAGTGTAGCAAACGCCACGGTCGCGACCGCCTCCGCCACTTCGTCCCGTCGGTGCCCCATTAGTGCGCGCGCCGCATCGATTCGAGTCTGCACCGCCGGGTGGCTCCGGGAGGCCTCCCAACGGTCTCGCGCCGTTAGCGTCATAGCGAAAAGAGCAAAATAGATTCCGAGCTGGCGCTTACGGCGCACGGCGACCGGGTTCACGCCCTTTTGCTCCGCACAGTCTTCGAGCCGGTCAAGCAGGAACTGTGTGGCGAAGGCGTCGGCGGATCAACGCCACAAATTCATTTGATCCAAGCGGCTGTCCTCCTGCTCCTGATTTCTGATGTACTCCCGTATCACAGCTTCGCCCAATAGTGCTGCCCACAAAATTGCGTTTCTTCTCTCCGTATACACGGGCTAAATGGATCGCACTTTTACCCTTGATAAACCCGACCACCTGCGAGACCGCGTATTTCGGTGGAATCGAAATCATCATGTGAACGTGATCCGGCATCAGATGACCTTCTTCGATCCGGCTTTCCTTTTGTTGCACCAGCTTGCGAAACACATCCCCGAGGTGCCGTCTCAACTCCCCGTATCGCGTCTTCTGCGGCACTTGGGAATGAACACAATTTGCACTCCCACTTGCTGTGGCTTAAGCTCTCGTACTCGTCCATCGTCAAACTTCCTTTCGTGTGCGTGGTGGCTCATGAGCTGGGAGCTTCATCGATTGATGACTGCCGTAAACGTCGAACTGCTGCTGCCTCCCCGGCTTTCGCCTGGCAGAGCTGGGGGTCTCCCGCTTATGCTAGACTGCGATGGGGTCACTGTGACCTGACCGCTCGGGCGGCGTTTGTATACCTTGACAAACTACTGCTTTTTCGACCAGATCGGATATCAAACGGTCGTTAGTTAGATTTTGAAAAAGGGCTTTGACAAGCGTGAAGATTCTGGTGCCGGTAAAGCGGGTGGTCGATTACAACGTCAAGGTCCGGGTCAAGAGCGACGGATCGGGCGTCGAACTGTCCAACGTCAAGATGTCGATGAATCCGTTCGACGAAATCTCCGTCGAGGAGGCCCTGCGGCTGAAGGAGGCCGGCAAGGCGACCGAGGTGGTGGTGGTCTCGATCGGCCCCGCGCAGGCGGCTGAAACCATCCGGACCGGGCTCGCCATGGGCGCCGATCGCGGCATTCTGGTCAAGGCGGAGGGTAATGTCGAACCGCTGGCGGTAGCGAAAATTCTCAAAGCCATTGCCGACGAGGAGAAGCCCGGCCTGATCATTCTCGGCAAGCAGGCGATCGACGATGATTCCAACCAGACCGGCCAGATGCTGGCGGCTCTGCTCGGATGGTCGCAGGCGACCTTTGCATCGAAGGTCGAGGTCGATGGAGCCGATTTCAAGGTGACGCGCGAAATCGATGGCGGCCTGCAGACCGTCAAGCTGAAGGGGCCGACGATCGTGACCACCGATCTGCGGCTGAACGAGCCGCGCTATGCCAGCCTGCCCAATATCATGAAGGCCAAGAAGAAGCCGATCGCCGAAAAGAACGCCGCCGACTACGGCGTCGATCTCACCGCCCATCTGGAAATTCTTAAGACATCCGAGCCGCCGGGCCGCAAGGGAGGCGTCAAGGTCAAGGACGTCGCCGAACTGGTATCGAAGCTCAAGAATGAAGCCGGGGTTCTCTAGATGACCACGCTGTTGATTGCCGAACACGACCACGCCACCCTGAAGGACTCCACCAACAAGGCGCTGACGGCCGCGACCCAACTCGGCGCCGAGGTTCATGTGCTGGTCGCCGGCGGCGGCGAGGGCACCAGGGCTGCGGCCGAAGCCGCCGCCAAGCTTGCCGGCGTCGCCAAGGTGCTGCTGGCCGAGGGCGATGCCTATGCCCACGATCTCGCCGAGCCGATGGCTGCGCTGATCGTCGCATTGGCCCCTGGCTACGACGCCTTTGTCGCGCCCGCGACCTCGCGCTTCAAGAACGTGATGCCGCGCGTGGCGGCGCTGCTCGACGTGATGCAGGTCTCGGAAATCATCAAGGTAGTTTCGCCCGACACCTTCGAGCGGCCGATCTATGCCGGCAACGCGATCCAGACGGTGAAATCCAAGGACGCCAAGAAAGTCATTACCGTGCGGACCTCTACCTTCGCCGCGACTGGCGACGGCGGCAGCGCGCCGGTGGAAAATGCGCTCTCGGCCGCCGATCCGGACCTTTCCAGCTTCGTCGGAGAGGAAGTCGCGAAAAGCGATCGTCCCGAGCTGACGTCCGCAAAAATCATCGTGTCGGGCGGCCGCGCCATGCAGAGCCGCGAGAATTTCACCAAATATATCGAGCCGCTCGCCGACAAGCTCGGTGCCGGCGTCGGTGCGTCGCGCGCCGCGGTCGATGCCGGCTACGCGCCGAACGACTGGCAGGTCGGCCAGACCGGGAAGGTGGTGGCGCCGGAACTCTACATCGCGATCGGCATCTCCGGCGCGATCCAGCATCTCGCCGGCATGAAGGATTCCAAGGTGATCGTCGCGATCAACAAGGATGAGGACGCGCCGATTTTCCAGGTCGCCGATTACAGCCTGGTCGCGGATCTCTATCAGGCGGTTCCGGAATTGACGCAAGCGCTAGGCTAAAGTAGAAGACTCGAGCCGATTCAATCCGTTTGTGCCACCACGCCAGACAGCGTACTGACGCGGCCATCATGCAAAACTACCGGGGCGGGCCCTAAATGGGGCGGATTGACGGCGAAGAAGCTCGATGCGCTTCTACCATTAGTCGGCACCAAAGAATTCTCAACTTCTCAACCATGCGAGGAAGCGTCGGAGATTGTTGCCGATGGCGAAGAGAATAGAGCAGCGCGAGATCGCGCGCAGCAAGATCGCCGGCGATTGCTTGGTAGCGATTACGGTCACAGAACCCGAGGCCGGCAACGACGTGCAGAACGTCAAGACCAACGCGAGGCGAGACGGCGATGACTGGGTGATCGACGGGTTGAAGTCGTTCATCACGCTCGGCGGCGACTGCGATGTGCTGGCGACGCTCGCGCAGACGGATAGCGGACACGGCCGGCATGGCATGCAGTTCTTCGCCATCGACCGTCGCAGCCCGGGTGTCACCCGCAGCCAGATCGAGACTTATGTAAATCGGCCGGCGCCAACCTGCCGGGTGCAGTTCAATGTCCGGGTGTCGGAACGCCGACGGCTCGATGCTGGCTTCAAAGAGATCATGGCAGGCTTCAACCGCGAGCGCATTATGGTGGCGGCGCGATGGCTCGGCCACATGCAGACATCGCTCAGCTGGGCACGCGATTACGCGATGACGCGACAACAGTTCGGCCGGCCGATCGGCGCCAACCAGTCGATTGCGTTCGCGCTGGCACAGTCGCACGTCGACGTCGAAGCCGCGCGCCATCTGACCTACTACGCGGCCGAGCGCTACGATTCCGAGATTCCGTTGAAGGACGTAATCCTCGACGTGTCGACCGCAAAGTTATTTTCGACCCAGGCTGTCGTTCGCGTCACCCAGTCGGCGTTGCATATTGCAGGTGGATGGGGCCTTACGGAGGAGTTGCCAGCGATGCGGCTCGCGCTCGATGCCCTGGTCGCTCCCGTGACGGTTGGGAGCTGGGAAATACAACTGCGTGCAATCGCTCGCGAGATGGGTTTGCCGTGCAGCTGAAGTCAGTTTCACCCGCAGCCGTCGGGGATCTCAACACGGAGATGATACATGAGCGCAATCGGCTTTCAGCTTCCCGAAGACGTGGTTGCGGTGCGCGACGGGATCATGCGGTTTGTCGAAGCCGAGGTTCTCCCGCGGCTGGAGCGCAACCACGCGCTGCTCGATGATTCGCGCCGCACTTATGCGGCTGACGGGCGTTATGCGCCGGAGGTGCGCGCGCTGATCCGCGAGGTGCGTATGGCGTCAGCGGCAGCCGGCTTCTATGCGATGTGCGCACCGGTCGCTCTCGGCGGCGGCGGCCTTGGCCATCTTGCCTATTACGTCGCGTGGGAGGCGATCTACAGGCGGATTGGCGGCCACGCGATCCTAACGCCATGGGTGATAGCGCATTGGGCGTTTGGGCCCAGCGCGATGCTGATGCAGGCGACGCCGGAAGCCCAGGCGCGTTGTCTCGACGACATGGTCGCGGGGCGCACCTCGATGTGTTTCGGCCTTTCGGAGCCCGGCGCGGGCTCCGACGCCAGCATGATCACGACCCGCGCCGTCAAGGACGGCGACGGCTGGCGCATCACAGGCCGCAAACTCTGGACCACAAACTCACCTACCGCCGAATGGTGCTCCGATCTCGCCGTCACAGATCCGGACAAAGCGCGGCGCAAGGCCGGCGGCATCAGCGGCTTTCTGGTGCCGACCGACGCGGCAGGCTTCGCTGTGGAAAGCGTGGTGCGGCTGTTCGGTCATCCAGGCGGCCACGAAGGCGCACTGGTGCTGGAGGATGTCAGGGTCGAGCCGTGGCAACTCGTCGGCACGCTTGATGACGGTTTCAAGCTCGCGCTATACGGCGTATCGCTCGGGCGGGTCTATAACTCCGCTCGCGCCGTTGGGCAAGGCCGCTGGGCAGTTGAGAAAGCACTGGACTACGTGAAACAGCGCGAGGCTTTCGGCGCCAAAATTGCTGAGTATCAGGGCGTCTCGTTTCCACTCGCCCGCGCCGCAACCGAACTGCACGCCGCACATCTGATGGGACTCAATGCCGCAATGCTGCTCGATCGTGGCGAGCGGGCTGTGAAGGAATTGTCAATGGCCAAAGCATACGCCGTGCAAATTGGCTATCGGGCTGTCGATCAGGCCATACAGGCTCACGGCGCCATGGGCCTTACCAACGAGGTGGGCCTCGTCCACGCTTGGCAGGACTTACGAGTTATCAACATTGCCGACGGCACCAACGAAATCCTGGCGCGCACCATCGCCCAGCGGCTGCTGGCGGGCGATATTGAGTTGTAGCCGACTAGATCAATGGGACGAGACCGGACGTTTGCTTGCAAGAGGTCGCTCTCTCTATTACAAGGTCGTCACGAATATCGTCCAAGGCCCGAGTCAGCTGCTGGTCGCCCACTGAAAGTTCTGGAGTCGTCTCGGAGCTTCGCAATGTTGCCCGAACAGTCTTATTGGTTTATTGCATGGGCATTCTCATCTGGTGCTAAAGCTAGGGCTTTATACGGTGATGCCATTAGGGTTTGCGCGAGCAAGATTTGAAATCTTCATCAAAAAAAAAACCGGTTGCTAAGCGCGGGCCCAAGCGTAAAGACCTCGCACTTTCTGTGCCGCCGAAATCGCAGGTTTCACGCGACCTTATCCTTCGGGTCTCAGCGCTGCTTTTTCGACAGCAGGGCTATTCCGCAACGACGCTTCGACAGATCGCTGACAAGGCTGGGATGAAGGCGGGCAGCATCTATTACCACTTCGATTCGAAAACCGCGATATTGGACGAAATCCTCCAACTCGGAGTGCAACGCATATTCGATGCGGTGATGGCGAGCGTGAATGACCTTGGCAAAGAATCGCACCGGGACAAGATCAGCGCCGCGATCAAAGCCCATCTGGTCACCCTGCTGCAAGAGAGCGACTACACCTCCGCCAATATGCGTATCTACGGTCAATTGCCCGAGCGCATCAAGAAGAGGCATCGACCACTGCGCCGCGCCTATGGCAAATATTGGGATGACATGCTGGTGGATGCGCAGCGTGCCGGCGAAATCCGCTCGGACTTGGTAATTGTTCCACTGCGCAGGTTCATCCTTGGCGCTCTGAATTGGACCGTTGAGTGGTTTGATGCGCGAAAAAGCAGCTCGGTGCAAGACTTGGCGGACCGCACCACGTTATTAATCTTCAATGGCATTTTGCCGCGCTAGTAGCGCCGGATCGTGTGCGACTTAGCGCATCCGCTTGGCGACCTCCTCCAGCATCACCTCGGTGGTACCGCCACCGATGGACTGAACGCGCGCGTCGCGTGACATTCGCTCGATCGTACTCTCTCGCATATAACCCATGCCGCCATGAAACTGCAGACAGGTGTACATCACTTCGTTGACGAGCTCGCCGCAATAAGCCTTGACCATCGAGACTTCCTTGGTGGCGTCGATGCCCTGCGTCACGAGCCACGCCGCGTGATAGACGAGCTGACGCCCTGCCTCGACCTTGGCTGCCAGCATAGCCATGCGGTGACGAATCGTTTGCCGGGACCACAGCGGCGCGCCGAAGGTCTGCCGTTGTGTGACCCAATCCAGGGTGATCTCGATCGCGGCTTGTGCCTCGCCCATCGCCATCGCTCCGATCACGATCCGCTCGTTCTGGAAATTTCGCATGATCGCGTAGAAGCCGCGCCCTTCTTCCCCGAGCAGGTTCGTCGCGGGGATCCGGCAATCCTCGAACAGCAACTCCGCCGTGTCGGAGGATCTCCAGCCCTGCTTGTCCAGCGCACGCCCGACGCGCAATCCCGGCGTCCCCTTCTCCACCAGCAGCATCGAGATACGCTGGGAAGGCCGCATGTCCGGATTGGTATTGGCCGCGATGCAATAAAGATCCGCGTGCACGCCGTTCGTAATGAACATCTTGGCGCCATTAAGCACGTAGCTGTCGCCGTCGCGACGTGCGGTGGTGTGAATGCCTTTCACATCGGAGCCCGCGCCAGGTTCGGTGACGCCGACCGCGACAATCTTCCTCCCGGCAATGACATCCGGCATGAAGCGGTCTTTCAAGGCCTGCGAGCCCGCGTTGTACAGATGCACCGAGGCCATATCGGTATGAACCAGCACTGTGATCGCCACGCCCGAGAACGTCGATCGTCCCAATTCCTCGGCCAGCACGACTGTCGCCAGCGTATCCATATCGGAACCGCCATATTCCGCTGGGTAGCGGATACCGAGAAAGCCAAGCTCACCCATGCGCCGCAGCACGTCGCGCGGCACCATGCCATCCTGCTCCCATTGAAGCGCGCGCGGCTTGATCTCCTCCTCGACGAAACGCCGTAGCTGGGCTCTCAGCAATTCATGTTCTTCTCCGAAATAGGTCGAACGAGTCGAGGTGTTGGCATGTGTGCTCATCGTTGACCTTGCGGACTAAGGAACAATTGTCGGAAGAGTTGGTATCCGTTATCGGCTTGAAAGCGTGCAAGCGGCACAATCTTCGTCTGCCTTACCTCATTTGCCTTGCCAAACCGGTTTGCGCTTCTCGGCAAAGGCTCTTGGGCCCTCAATGGCATCGAGGCTTGCGTAGGTTTCAACATGAAGCCTGTTGGCTTCAACAAGTCCCTCCTTGCAGCCGAGGTCCATCGCGGCCAACACGCTGGCCTTTGCCGCCCTTACCGACAATGGTGCACCTTCTGCAATCTTACGCGCAAGCTGTAATGCACGCCCGCGAACAGCGTCGGGTGTTTCTTCCAGATAATTCACGAAGCCGTATTCCGCGAGCCGCTCAATCGGCATGGTCTCGCCGGTCAAGACGAGTTCCATCAGCACCGGTTGCGGCAACATCCAGAGCAGTGGTACCGCCCACGGCGATCCCCGTCCCATTTTGACCTCGGTAATACCGGCCCGCGTTCCGCGTAAACCTATCCTAAGGTCGGACTTCAGCGCCAGCAGCATCCCGCCCGCCATCAGCGACCCGGTCATTGCCGCGATGATCGGCTTTGAAACGGTTCGCATGGCTGTTTGCATCGGATCGCGCATCAGGGTCAGAATATCGACACCGTCACTTGCCCTGATCTCGGCTGCCTGCCTGAGGTCCAGACCGGCGGAGAATACGCCGCAGTCGGCTGAGGTCAGGATCACCACCCTCGCCTGGGAATCCTGTTCGACACGTTCCCAAGCGGTCGTCAAACCGTTCATCGCCTCGACCGACAACGCGTTCTTGCGCTCGGGCCGATCGATGGTAATCCTGGCGACGCCATCCTCGACCGAATAACGAACAGGTTCATCGTCTGACATCGATCTACCCCTTTTGGATATTCTAACATATGTTAGAATATCCCGAGTTTGAACGCAAACGCATTTCAGGTATGGGATCGGTGATGCACGAAAGTTCTCCAAAAATGCGCTTCGCGGCGGACCTCCTCAAGGGTCAGGTCGCGCTCGTCACCGGCGGCGGCACTGGAATGGGCCGGGCAACCGCCATCGAGATGGCTCGCAGCGGGGCCCGCGTCGCCGTTCTCGGCCGCCGTATTGATCCAATAGAGAGCGCCGCGAAGGTAATCCGCGATGCAGGTGGTGAAGCATTTGCTGTATCGGCGGACATTCGCGAGCCTGATCTGATCGAACGGGCGATGCAGAAGATCAAGGCCGAGTTCGGCGGGCTCAATATCCTCGTCAATAATGCTGGCGGACAATTCGTGACGCCAGCCCGCGAACTCAGCAACAAGGGCTTTGAGACCGTGATCCGCAACAACCTGATCGGCTCCTGGCAGGTGACCAAGGCCGTCGCGGACCATTTCATGCTGGCGAATGGCGGATCGATCGTGTTCGTAACCGCCTGTGTCCGCAGCGGTCTTGGCGGCTTCGTGCATACCGCGGCGGCGCGCGGGGGCGTCACCGCGATGATGCGAACGCTTGCTTACGAGTGGGCGGAGTTCGGGATTCGCCTAAACTGCGTCGCACCCGGGACCATCAAGACCGAGGCGCTCGGCCGCTATCCGATCCCGCCGGAGGACTGGGTCAGGCTCAACCGCAACGTGCTGGGACGCATGGGCAGCGTGGAGGATATTTCTGCGGCAATCATCTTTTTAGCCTCGCCGCTCGGTCAGTTCGTCACGGGGGAGGATTGGTATATCGACGGCGGCGAAACGCTGCATCTGGCGCACGACGCCCGCGACATGATCGACGCCGTCAAATTTGCCAAACGCGAGCGCGGCGACGCGAAGTCAAATTGATAGCTGTGATGCGTTTCTACCCCTCGTGCGGGCTTACCCGGGCTCCAGTCAAGTAGGCTGCTCTGGAGCGGCGCTTCAAACCATGATCACGAGGGGCGCAGGCGCCCGCGCGACGAGAAGGCAGCGCCAGGTTTACGTCTGACCAATGCGGAAATACTCCGGACGTCCGGCGGGCCACGGATCGCCCCACATTTGTTGCCCGCCATCTACCGAAAGGGTTTCGCCCGTGATGAATTTCCCGGACGGCGCAGCGAGATAAGCGCAGGCCTCGGCGATATCCCAAGCGTCGCCGTGCCGTTTCATGGGATTCGCTTCCTTGTAAGTCGCGGAGCCTTCCGGAACATAGCGGCCGAATGCCGTGGTTTCATTGACGCCAGGCGCGACACAGTTCACGCGGATGCCGTGCGGCGCCCATTCGACCGCGACGGTCTTGGATGCGTAGATCACACCGGCCCGCGCCGCGACAGTGTGCGCCATCCCCGGCAGGCCTCGCCAGATCAACGCGACGATATTGACGATATTTCCGGTCTTACCTCGCTCGATCCATTCGCGCGCCGCGGCCTGCATCATCCACCATGATCCATTCAAATTGGTATCGATCACCGCCTTCCAGCCCTTTGGCTTGAAGTCGATGGCCATCTGGGCGAACTGCCCACCGGCATTGTTGACCATCACATCAAGGCGGCCAAAATGATCCCAGACGTCTTTGACGAATTCGTTGACCTGATCGGGATCGCGGATCGTGAGACTTTTGCTGAAGACGCGGGCGCCGAGACCCTCTAGAACCGGAATGACGCGTGCGAGCTTCTCGGCATCGCGCCCGCAGATTGCCAGATTGGCACCAAGCCTTGCAAACAGGAATGCGATCGCCTTCCCGAGACCGCTGCCCGCGCCGCTGACGATGACGGTCTGGCCGGCGAACAGATCAGGTCGGTACACTGTCGGAATCGTGGAGAGCTCGTCGTCGGTGAACCCGTAACTCGGCTGGCTACTTTGCGAACTCATCTCAGGCTCCCGACCACATCAAAGCGCCTGCGCGACCCGCACGCCTTCCTCGACCGCGCGCATCGCGTCGAGTTCGGCCGCTTCCTTGGCGCCGCCGACGACATGCGCCTCTATGCCTGCCTCGCGCAATTCATCGAACAAGCCACGGTTCGACTCTTGGCCGGCGCAAATCACGATCGTATCAACGAGTAGCGTGCGTGGCTCCCCCTCGGCGAGGAAATGCAAACCTTGGTCGTCGATTCGCTGATAGGTGACCCCCGCGACAATCTTGACCCCGCGCTTCTCGAGACTACTGCGCAGGATCCAACCGGTCGATACACCGAGGTCGAGGCCGGGCCGCGTCTTTTTGCGCTGTAGCATGGTAATTTCGCGCGCATTTGGCTTTGGGGCCAGCGGATCGCCTGATAGCCCACCGGCCTTCTTAAGATCAGCATCGACATTCCACTCCTGCTGAAATTCACGAATATCCATCGCCCGTGATTTCGGCGATTCATCAGGCTGCGAATGGCAGAGGTATTCGGCGACATCGAAACCGATGCCTCCCGCGCCGATGATGGCGACTCGCCGTCCCGCGTGGCTTTTGCCACTCAGCAAATCGTTGTAGAACACCACCTTGGGATGATTGATGCCTTGAATCTCCGGGACACGAGGATGGACGCCGCAGGCGACGACGACGGCATCAAATAGCCCATCTTTCAGATCGCTAACCGACGGCGCCGAGTTGAGCCGGAGATCGACACCGCCATCGACGATCTGACCACTGTAGTAACTGAGCATTTCGTCGAATTCCACCTTGCCCGGAACCGCGCGGGCGAGGTTGATTTGTCCACCGACCCGATCAGCGGCCTCAAACAAGGTTACCTTGTGCCCGCGTCGGCTGGCTTCGGCGGCAGCGGCGAGACCGCCTGCCCCGGCGCCGATCACTGCGACCTTGCGCGAGATCTCAGCTGGACCGTCTTCGAACTCGGTCTCGCGGCAGGCGCGCGGATTAACCAGGCAACTCGCGGTCCGGTCGGAAAAAATCAGATCAAGGCAGGCCTGATTGCAGGCGATGCAGACATTGATTTTACCGGAGTTACCCTCCCGCACCTTCTTGGCGAAGTACGGATCGGCCAACATCGGCCGCGCCATCGATATTAGATCGCTGTCACCCGCCGCAAGGATTTCTTCCGCGACATCCGGCGTATTGATGCGGTTTGATGCGACTACCGGAATCCCGACCGCTTTCTTCAGACGCGACGCCGCAAAACGCCAGCCACCGCGGGGGATGACGTAAGCGATCGTTGGAACGCGCGCCTCATGCCAACCGATGCCGGTGTTGAGAATGTCAGCACCGGCAGCCTCAACCCGTTGGGCGAGCCGATCTATCTCGTCGCCAGTTGCGCCGCCTTCGACGAGGTCCAGCGCCGAGATTCGGTAGATGATAATAAAGTCATCGCCGGTGGCGCCCCGGGTGCGTTTGACGAGCTCGACTGCGAGCCGATGGCGGTTTTCCTCAGATCCGCCCCACTCGTCGGTACGGTTGTTGGTTCGCAGCACCGCGAACTGATTGATAAGGTAGCCTTCCGACCCCATGATCTCGACACCGTCGAACCCGGCCTCCTTGGCGAGCAGCGCGCAGCGCACGTAGTCCGAAATCGTCTGTTCAATCTCCGCCGCCGTCATTGCACGCGGGGGGAAACGATTGATCCGGGTCGGAATGTCGGAGGGACCGACGCAGTCCCGTTGCTTGGAATAGCGGCCCGAATGCAACACCTGCATGCAGACTTTACCGCCGTGCTGGTGCACTGCGTCGGTGATGCGTCGCAGCTCACGAGCCTGCCCAGGTTCGGTCAGGATCGGGCCGCCCGGTTCGATCAGGCCGGCCGTGTTGGGCGCATAACCGCCAGTGACGATGAGTCCTATCTCCCCCTTGGCGCGCTCCGCAAGGAATACCGCCATCTTGTGTATACCATTCTCCTCCATATCGAGGCGAGTGTGCATCGACCCCATGATCATGCGGTTGCGCAGCGTCGTTCGCCCGACCTTCAGCGGCGACAGCAAATGAGGATATAGCGATGTTCCCGGGCTGGTCGGCGTCAGCATAGATTTGGCTCCGTGGCGGGTTGTTAAAATTCTAACACTTGTTAGACTGAATGCAAGAACTCAAGTCCGCCATGATGGGAGAGGTTATGATGGATTACGCGCTTAGCGAGCAGCAGCAGGCTTTCCAGGAAACCGCGAAGCGTTTCGCGAAGGAAAAGTTGGCCCCCCACTATCAGAAGCGGGCAAGCGAACACCGCATTGATCGCGCCATGCTGAAACAAATGGGAGCACTCGGTCTGATCGGCGCTGACCTGCCGGAAAAATATGGTGGCCTTGGGGAGAGCAGCGTCACGGCAGGGATTATTGTGGAGCAGATCGCTTATGGAGATTTCAACGCCAGCTACGTCCAGCTCCTGGCGTCGCTGCTAGGCGGAATGCTCGCAGAACATGCCTCCCCCGAAATCGCTCATGAGTGGCTGCCTCAAGTGGCGCGCGGCGAGAAGGTGATTGGCCTCGGGTTGACCGAGCCGCGGGGCGGCTCGGATGCGGCCAACCTGATTTTGCGAGCCGAAAAATCCGGCAACGGTTACCGCCTCAATGGCGAAAAGACTTCCATGAGCTTTTCGGATCAATGTGATGCGGCAATCATCTTTGCCCGCACCGGGAAGATCGAAGACGGCGCACGCGCCGTCAGCGCATTCTTTGTCGATTTGGCGCAGAACGGAATTACGCGAACTCACTTCGACGATATCGGGACCAAGCCTGTCGGCCGGGGCTCGGTGTTCTTCGACGACGTCTTCATTCCGGCCGAGTGCCTGATGGCAGAGGAGAACAAGGGCTTCTCCAAGATCATGTCGGGCTTTGACTATAGCCGTGCCTTGATCGGCCTTGAGTGCGTCGGACCGGCGCAGGCATCGGTGGATGAAGCATGGCAGTACTCGACGGAAAGAATCGCCTTCGAGCGGCCGATCGCGCAGTTTCAGGGCGTGAGCTTTCCGCTCGCGGAAGCCGAGACCCAGCTCACCATGATGCGGCAACTTTGTTACTATACACTTTCGCTAAGAGATCGCGGGCTTGCACACACCGCGGAGGCAGCGATGTGCAAATGGTACGTGCCGAAAGTAAGCTGCGAGATCATCCACCAGTGTCTGCTGACCCACGGCCACTACGGCTACACCACCGGTTTGCCGTTCCATCAGCGGTATCTTGACGTGATGGGTCTGCAAATCGGCGACGGCACCGCACAGATACAGAAACTTGTCATCGCACGTGAGAAAGTCGGACGGGTCGCTGTTCAATACGCCAAGCAGCCTCCTGCATCGCGGCGGACCTCAGAATGAGTGCCCCTATTGTCGCGTCCCTCGATGGCGTGGTCGGCATCATCGAACTGGCCCGCCCAGAAAAGTTCAACTGCCTGTCTCAGGCGGCGTGGCGCGCGATCGATGAAGCCCGCGCGTCGTTTGAGCAGGATCGCAGTGTGCGGGCGATTCTGATTCGCGCGCAAGGAAAGCACTTTTGCACCGGCGCCGACCTCGAGGAAGTCAAAGGCATCCGCAATAACAAGAGAGCGCTTGAAATTTTCATGGCTTGCGGCTCGTCGGCGCTCGACCGGCTTGAAGCAAGTCCGCTGCCGGTGGTCGCGGCAGTTCAGGGCCTGTGTCTGGCCGGCGGGATTGAGCTAATGCTCGGCGCGGACGTGGTATTTGCCGGACGCTCGGCGAGGATGGGCGACCAACACGCCCAGTTCGGTCTCATTCCTGGGTGGGGCGGCAGCCAGCGACTGGCGCGTGCCCTTGGCGTTCGCCGTGCCCTCGATCTGATGTTTTCGGCGCGTTGGCTCGATGCGGAGGAAGCAAGGTCATTTGGCCTCGTTAATACCATCGTCGATGACGACAAACTTCATCACGACGCGATGGCCTACTGCGCTAAGCTTGCCGAGCGCAGCCGCATCGGTCTCGCCGAGATGAAACGCCTTGCGCGCAAAGGCATTGAACTCACCCTCAAAGATGGTTTGGCGTTGGAGGCCAAGGCAGCCGTGAAACACATCATGGGAAACGATGTGGCCGAGGGCCTTTCGGCATTCGAGACGCGGCGAAGGCCGAAGTTTGCGTGAACCGATCAGCGATGCCGGTAACTTTGCAGGTGGTCGTCATTTTATTCTCCGACATTGTCGAAGGCATCGTCGCCAGGTGGATTCTGACGCTCATCCACCGTCGCGAGCTTTGGATAAGCAATTTTCAAATCCTCAAGAATTCTGGACATCGGAGGATCAGCGAACCAGCCCCTATCGTTGACGTACTCCATGTGGCGCTGGCAATGCTGATCGAACTCGTGAAACAGCGCGTCGGTCTTGCCATTGAAAATTAGCGGCCTAACTCCGAATCGCTCACACAGCTCCATGTTGAATGCCGGAGTCACTTTGAACATTTTGTTGTTCAGCCAAAGCACGACGTAACCGTGGTAGATGAAAAGATCCGTACCCATCAATTCGGCGAGCCTGGGCGAATTCAAATGGTTGCGAACATCAGCAAAGCCGACCGCCGCTGGAATCCGGGCGGCTCGTAAGGCGGCGGTCAACAATATCGCCTTCGGAACGCAAAAGGCGAAAGACCTTCTAACGATTTCACTGGCACGGTAGTCGTCCGCGAACAGGCTCACCTTGTAGGGGTCGTATTTTATCCGGTCACGCACAGCATCGAACAGACAAATGGCCTTTTCGGTGGTGGATAGATCGTGGTTGGAGCCACCATGTCGCGAAACGAACTCTCGTATGTTGGGGGAATCGCAGTCCACGTAATGCGTTGGTCGGAGAAATTCCGCTGGATGTAAGATGGTTCCCACTTATTCCGAGCCTCATTTGCGTCAAACAGCTATCTTGCCTAACAAATGTTAGAAATTGCAATTTGTCAATCGGCGCGGCCCGGCAAGCTACGCACTTTGACTCGCCAAGACGTAGCTTGGTTTGGGCTACCACATACCGAACGATTGTTAGAATTGATTGACGTCTTTGAGGGGGAGGCGTTAAGTCAGGAATATTTCGCGATTGGAATTTGTCCATGAAGACGACGATAGCGGAGCTATTGCCTGGCCGATCAGCTTCGGCATGGTGTTCGGAAGTGGATCTGGCGCTGGGTTAGCGAGGCATATGAGTGATGCAATGCGATATCAATGGACGCCTACGCCGGAGTTGGTCGCAGCGAGCAATCTAACCGCTTTCCTGCGCGCTACCGGATATGACGATTACGACCACCTCGCATCCAAGGCTGAGGTCGATCCGGCGTGGCTAATCGAAGAAGTCTTTAAGTTCTGCGATGTTCGGTTCTATCGCGGCTACGATCAGATGCTGGACGTGTCGTGCGGCCAGCCATGGGCGCGCTGGTGCGTCGGCGGGACCACCAATGTCGTGCTGAACTGCATCGATAAGCATCGCGGCACCGACGTCTGGGATCAGACGTTTCTGGTCTGGGAGGGTGAGGACAAACACGAACAGCGAGCGCTTACCTATCGCGAATTGGACTGCGACGTCGGACGGCTTGCGCAGGGATTGCGTGATCTCGGGATCGACAAGGGCGATGTAGTCGCCCTCTATATGCCAAACCAGCCGGAAACATTTGTAGCGTTCTTCGCGGTGCTGAAATTGGGCGCGATCCTGATGCCGCTGTTCTCAGGCTTCGGTCCGGCGCCGATGCAGACTCGGCTCAACCATAGCGGCGCCAAGGCCGTGATCACCGCGAGCGGAACATGGCGGCGCGGTGCGCCGGCGCCGCTCAAATCTGTCCTCGACGTGGCGCTGAAATCCTCACCCACGGTGCGGCACGTAATCGTCGTTGGCCGCGATGGCCTTAAAGTCGAGACCCCGATGCAGGAGGGGCGCGATCACTGGTGGCACGATGTGGTTCCAGGCAAGCAAGGCTCGATTGAAACCGTGGAAATGAATGCGGAAGATCCCGCTATTCTGCTCTACACTTCGGGCACCACGGGCGAGCCAAAGGGGTGCGTTTGGACCCATATCGGCTTCATCGGCTCGATGGTCACGCGCGACATGATCATCTGTGCCGATTTCAAATCGTCGGACAGGTTCTTCTTCCTCAGTGACATGGGTTGGATGGTCGGCGCGATGTGCGCGTGTATTCCCAGTTTCGCCGGCGCGAGCCTTCTAATCGCGGAAGGCACGCCGGATTTCCCGGACACCGGACGATTCTGGCGGCTGATCCAGGATCATCGCGTAAGCTATCTCGGAGTATCGCCTACCATAGTCCGTAGTTTGATGCGCTATGGAACGCAGGACGTCGAGCGCCACGATCTGTCGAGCCTGCGTATGACCGCATCGGGCGGCGAGGCATGGACCAACGCACCATGGCAATGGTTCTTCGAGCATGTCTGCAAAAGAAGGCTTCCGATCATCAACATTTCCGGTGGCACCGAAGTCGGCGGTTGCATCTTCCTTGGAACGCCGAACCACCCGATGAACCCGGGCTCGTTCTCGCGTCCCGCGCTGGGCGTCGGCGCCGACATCGTGGATATGTCCGGCAAAAGTTTGCCGCCAGGCGAAGTCGGGGAACTGGTGCTCCGCCATTCCTCGATCGGATTGACCAAGAGCCTCTGGAAGGCCGACGCGCGCTATATCGAAAGCTACTGGAGTACGCTTGCCGGTCTTTGGGTGCATGGCGACTTCGCGATGCGTGGGATGGATGGACTCTATTACATTCTCGGGCGTTCCGACGACACCATTAAAATCTCCGGAAAGCGCACCGGCCCGTCAGAACTCGAAGGCATTCTGATCGGGACCGGAAAAATTTCCGAGGCAGCCGTGTTCGGCATCCCGCATCCAGTGAAGGGGTCGGCAATCGTCTGCGCCTGCGTGCCGATGCCAGGCGTGAACATCGACGGAGGAGTTGCGAACGAATTATCGTCCGCCATCGTTGACGGCATGGGCGCGTCTTACCGGCCGGAAACGATACTGTTCGTCGACGATCTACCGCGAACGCGTAATATGAAGATCATGCGTCGGGTGCTGCGGGCAGTGTTCGAGAACAAGGATCCTGGCGATCTTTCCGCTCTCGCCAATCCCGAAGCAGTTGACAGGCTTCGCGAGAAACTTGGCAACGCCTGATCGGTCGGAGCGGCGGCGACCCGGCCGTGATCGCGGAGAACGGCAGCTTCAGTCTGGTCACGGACTTGGCGTCAAAAAATGATGAGGGAGGCATATGATGACGATGGATCCGATCCTTTCAGAACAACGCAAGCAAGCGATGCGAGCCGCTGGTTTTTGGAGCGATCAGACGCTGCTTGACGCCTTTTCCAAGACGGTCAGGGATGATCCAGCGCGGATCGCGGTTATCGCCTACGAAACGGCATCCGGCCAACGTAAGGCCCTGGCATACGGCGAACTGCAGCAAACTGCCGATCGGATCGCATCTAATTTGTTACGGCTAGGTGTCAAGCCTGGCGAAGTGGTGTCGTACCAGTTGCCAAATTGGTGGCAATTCCCGGCGCTTCACCTCGCACTGCTGCGTATTGGCGCGGTCACAAATCCTATCATGCCTATTTTCCGCGACCGCGAAATGGAATTCATGCTGACTTTGGCCGAGACGCGCGTGCTGATCGTTCCACGGCGATTTCGCGATTTCGATCACGCCGCAATGGCAGACCGCCTCAAGGCCAAGGTGCCCACACTTGAGCACATTGTTGTTATCGGTTCCGGCGACGATCGCGACTTCGAGGCAGTGCTGAATGCGCCGGGAAAACGGGTTGAGGCAGCGACCGCCGCCTCGGCCGATGATGTCGTGCAATTGCTTTATACGTCGGGTACAACCGGAGAGCCCAAGGGGGTGATGCACACAAGCAATACCTTGCTTAACAGCGTGCGATATTTCGAGGATCGCGTCCACCTCACAGCCAACGACGTCGTGCTGATGGCCTCGCCGATGGCCCATCAGACCGGCTTTCTCGTTGGCCTGCTTCTGCCGCTGTATCTTTGAGGACGGGTCGTTCTTCAAGACATCTGGAATCCAGCCAAGGCCGCAGACATCATCGAGACAGAACGTGTAACGATGACCATGGCATCGACACCGTTTCTGGCGGATTTGACCGCCGAGGCCGAACTCCGACCCAAGGCAATGACGTCGTTGCGGGCTTTTGTTTCGGCAGGCGCACCCATTCCTCGCGTTCTGGTACGCCGGGCAACCGAGAATCTTGGTGCGCACATCATTTCGGGATGGGGCATGACGGAAAACGGCTTGGTGACGACCACGAAGCTTGATGATCCGCCTGAAAAGGTCTTCGAGACCGATGGTTGCCCAAGCCAGGGCATGGAAGTCAGGGTCGTCGATGAAGGCGGCAAAGTCCTGCCTCACAATGAAGAAGGCCGACTACAAGCGCGGGGCCCTGGCACCTTTGTCGGCTATCTGAAGCGGCCGCATCTCTATGCCGTCGATCGAGATGGCTGGTTCGAGACCGGAGATCTCGCCCGCAAAGATAAGGACGGCTACATTCGTATTACCGGGCGCACCAAGGACATCGTCATTCGCGGCGGCGAGAACGTTCCCGTGATCGAGATTGAACAGCTGATGTATCGCCATCCCGCCGTGCAGGAAGTCGCGATTGTTGGCGTACCGGATGGGCGCTTGGGTGAGAGGGCCTGTGCGTGCGTGGTGCTGCGCCAGGGGGCTTCGCTTAGCTTGGCTGATCTGTCAGGCTACATGGGGGAGAACACGGTGGCTAAAAACTACTGGCCGGAACGCGTCGAGGTGCTTGATGCCTTGCCGAAGACACCGAGCGGCAAGGTACAGAAATTCAAGCTTCGCGAGATCGTCAGCGCCTTGAAGTAATTCGTCGTCCGTGAAGAACCTCGATCTCATGCTGGATTGAACCGAGCGCTGGGGAAGAGCGCGTTGAGGAACAGACGCAACAAGTGCCTGAGCCACCGGATAAGGCGTCGGAAGTTGTAGCCGGCGGCGGCCAGGATGGGGTTGGCGGCGTCGCCGCGGCGGTGGGCGAGATAGTTGCGGCCCATGCGGTGCTCTTCCTTGAGATGGCCGATGACTGGCTCGACGGCGGCCCTGCGGCGTAACTCGCGCTTGATCCTGGGTGTCATTCCTCGCTTCTGGCCGGAGAGGAAGACCCTGAACTTGTAATCAGGCGGCGCATTGTGGCCGCGATATCCCTTGTCGGCGAGCAGGCGCGCGATGATGTTGCCGATCAGCGCCTCCATGTCCGGGATCACGGTGGCCAGCGTGTGACCGTCATAGGGACTGCCGGGCAACGCCTTCACATGGGTGACGAACTGGCCGCCCCTGGCGCGCTTGATCGTGGTGGCGACGGAGACTTTGACGCCGAACTCGTAGGGCTTGTGAGCCTTGCCCTTGCCGATGCACTCGACTTCCGGTGCGTGCAGGGAATAGACCTTCGGCCCGCGTTGACGCTGCTGCTGCTCGCGCACACGGCGCGCCAGCAACAGCAACTTGGCGAACGCCGCTTCGAGCTCACTGTTGCCCTCGATCTTGCGGCCGATGTCGCGGATCACGCGGCCCAGATAGGTCCGCAGCGTCTTGAGCGCCCGGTTGGCGCGATTGAACTGCTTGGCGTGGGTATAGCGCTGGTGCTTGATCAGGGCGAACTTGCCCAGGCGCGCATAGGACTGACGCAAAGCCACCCCATGGCGCTGCGCCAGCCGCACCAGCTTCTCGCGCGCCCGGTTCAGAAGCTTGGCATCGGTGGGGAACGTCACGTTCTTGGGCTGAACCGTGGTGTCGACGATCACCCGCGACAACTCGGACGGCTTGATTGCCTTGGTCCTGACGGCAACCGACAGGCTCTCCTGGATCAGCGCCGCCAGCCGCTCCTCGCCCATGCGGTTGCGCCAGCGCGTCAGCGACGAGCGGTCGAACACCAGCCGGTGCTGGAAGAACTCCTCGCCGCAGAAGTGCTGGTAATAGGGGTTCTCGACCCACCGCTCGCACAGCACCTCGTCGGACAGGTCGTAGGTGTGTTTGAGGATCGCCAACCCCGCCATCAGGCGCGTCGGCAGCGGCGGCCGGCCGGGGTCATCGTCGTAAACCTCGCCGAACCGCTGTTCCAGAAAGCCCCAGTCCACGGTGCGCCCCAGCGTCACCAGCGGATGCTTCATGTCGATGATCTGGTCGAGCCGGGAGCGGAACAGATCCTGCTCCCCCGTCTCGTTCCGCTCGCGTGGCCGCATCGAATCCCTCGCCAATGCCGGTTCTGGCCGAGTGAATCACAAATCGAGTTTGCAAGGAATCGTGCTCCCAAGGCCCGTTTTCCGGCAAATCCACCAACGGCAAAACGCCGTTTCCAGATTCCAAATCAACGGCTTGGGAGTTCTTCACGGACGACTAATTCTCGACTGTTTCGTGCTGCAAAAGAAAGCCGGGCGAAGACCCGGCCTCCTCTGCCATAATTTTCGCAGCGTGAGGATCAGAGCGGACAAGCCTGCGGAAACACCGGCTTGCGTTTTTCGAGATGCGAGGCCAGCCCCTCGCGCGCCTCGGCGCCGGTGAAGCCCAGAATCTCGAGCGCTGTCGAAGTATCAAATAGCGGACCGTTGACGCGTAGCCAGTTGTTGAGAGCGTACTTGGTCCAGCGGATTGCACTCTGCGCGCCGCTAGAAAGCTCGTCGGCTGTCTCAAGCGCTATCCTCTGTAAGTCGGCGTCTTCGACGCATAGCGACACAAGACCGATCCGTTCAGCTTCTTCGCCGGATAGCGGCTTGCAGGTCAGCAAGTAATATTTCGCTTTTGCAAGGCCGCACAACAGCGGCCAGATGATGCAAGCGACATCGCCCGCCGCGACGCCAAGCCGCGTGTGACCATCGACGATGCGCGCGGACTTGCCACAAATCGATATATCGGCAAGGATTCCGACGACAAGGCCTGCGCCAACCGCGACACCGTTGATCGCCGAGATGATCGGCTTGTTGCAATTGATGACGTTGTAAACGAGATCCTTGGCCTCCTTCCAGGTCGACATGCGCGCGACCGGGTTGTCGAGAATACTCTTGATCAGCTCAAAATCGCCCCCCGCCGAAAAGGCCTTACCAGCCCCGGTCACGATGATCGCGTTGATATCCGGATCGTCGTTGATGTCACGCCAGATATTGGTGAGCTGGGTGTGGGTCTCGGCATCGACCGAATTGTAGGTCTCAGGCCGATCGAATGTAAGCCGGAGAACCCGCTTGGACGGATAGTCGAGCTTCAATTTGGTATAAGCAGCATAACGATTGGACATCGGCTTCCCTTCTGGACACTTGGTTGATTTGCTTGGTCGGGTTAAACCTTACGGGCGATGACGATGCATATCGAAGTCGGCAGATTTCTCCTGCTTTCCGATACCCCCTCGCCGCGAACTTGCTATGAATTCATTCGAACAGATGTTAGAATTTATAGTTGATCGTGAGAGGCTGCAAGCGCATACTTTTTGAGTTATGGCCGCCGCCGGAGACGAAGGGCTAGGTTCGGAGGATTTACCGTGACGGAAGGACGCGAAAAAGCTCCGATAACCATGGCGGGCGCGACTCCGACGATTGGCGAGCTGTTTCGCGCGAGCGCGCTGATGCATAAATCGTCGGTCGCAATCGAGTATCAGGGAAGGCATGTCAGCTATGGGCAGCTCCTTGACCGTGTGCATCGCACGACCTCGATGCTGGCGAGCCAGGGTCTTCGACGAGGCGACCGCGTCGCATTGCTCTCGCGTAACCGTCCGGAGTATCTCGAAGTGGAGCTAGCGGCCGCCAATCTCGGCATCATCACCGCTTGCCTGAACTGGCGATTGTCGGAGCGGGAACTCGCCTATTGTATCGATCTGGTCTCACCGGAGCTCTTGATTATTGAAGAAGAACTGGCCGGAAATCTCGAACTTTCTGCTGCAGAGGGCCGTAAGGTCATCAAGATCGGTCCACGATACGAGCGTCTTCTGCAGCAACACAGCAATCATGCGCTTCCCATTGCAGCGGAATCCGAAGACGGCCTGGTTATCCTTTACACCAGTGGGACCACTGGCCGGCCCAAAGGGGCCGTCATTTCGCATCGGGCGATGATCATGCGGGCGCTCGTGTTCAGCTCCGAGCTGAACATTTCACATCACGATACCTTTGTCGCCTGGGCGCCGCTGTTTCACATGGCATCCACGGACCACAGTCTCGCGACACTGTTGCGCGGCGGAACAGTCGTCGTGGTCGATGGTTTTCAGATCGAGCCGTTATTGTCTGCTTTGGAGCGTCATCGGATTGGCTGGTTTGTTTTGATCCCAGGCATGATTGAAGCATTCATCGCCGGCTTCAAGGCGCAGAAAACCACAGTAAAAGGCCTTGGTCTTTGCGGCGCGATGGCCGATCTGGTCCCTCCGCATGTCATCGCCGAGGTAACTGACCTGCTGCGGGCTCCCTACGTCAACAGTTTCGGTTCGACCGAGACCGGTTTGCCGCCGGCAACCAGATCATTGATCCCGGTGGGCGAGGTTCCCAGCAGCCTGTCGAAGCAACAAAGCGCATTCTGTGAGATCAAGCTCGTCGATTCTGCCGACAACGAGGTCGCAACGGGGACGCCGGGAGAGCTCGCCATTCGCAGTCTGACGTTGTTCTCCGGCTATTGGAAAGCTGATGACACCAACGCACGCGATTTTCGCGGCGGGTGGTTTCACATGGGCGACGTGTTTCGACGCAATGACGACGGCTCGCTCGATTTCGTCGATCGCGCCAAATACATGATCAAGACTGGCGGCGAAAACGTTTATCCAGCCGAGATCGAGCGCGTCTTAATGAGCGATGTACGGATCACCGAGGCCGCGGTCGTGCGTGTCCCCGACGCGAAATGGGGTGAGGTTCCCGTGGCATTCGTGTCGCGCCGCGATACGACGGTCAGCGAAGCCGATTTGCTTGCTCTGTGCCGGCGCGAGCTTGCCGGATACAAATGTCCCCGGCAGTTTCGGTTCCTCGATTTCTTGGAATTTCCGCGGTCCACCAGCGGCAAGGTTCAGCGCCACGAACTCGAAGCCAGCCTGGCGGGCGAAAGGGCGATGAACGCTGCGAACAGGTAAACAAAAGGATGCGGAGGCGTCCATCGGTTCCTCGCGTCGCTATTTTAGTCGAACGAAAACTACCCGTGGTAAGGCACCGCAATCGGGAACGAAAACATGAATGTTGAAGAAGCCATTTTGACACGCCGCTCAGTCAGGCGATTTCTTCCCAAGCCGGTTCCGGAATCGATCGTGCGTAAAATCATTGAGGTCTCGGCACGTGCGCCGAGTGGCCATAACATCCAGCCGTGGAAAGTCTACGCGATCGCGGGCGAGGTGAAGGAACGTCTCTCTGCGGACATCCTGAAAGCTGCCGAAACCGAACCGGACAAGCATCAGCCGGAATATGAGTATTATCCGACCGAATGGCATGAGCCCTACATCGGGCGCCGACGCGAGCTCGGCTACGACCTTTACGCAAAGCTTGGCATTGCCCGCGACGACGTTGCCGCGCGCACATCGCAGATGAACCGCAACTATCTGTTTTTCGATGCCCCGGTCGGACTTTTCGTGACGATGGACCGCCGTTTGAACACCGGCAGCTATATCGACATCGGAATGTTTTTGCAAAACATCCTGCTCGCCGCGCGCGGTCATGGTCTGCACACCTGCGGCCAGGCCGCGTTCACCTGGTATCACGACATCATCCGCATGCATCTTTCGTTTGACGACGCCGAAATCCTGATTTGTGGCGTGGCGCTGGGTCACGAGGACACGGCTGCGCCCGAAAACAAGCTCGTCACTAAGCGGGTGCCGATCGACACCTACGCCAAGTTCCTTGGATTCTCCGGCAGCAGTACGGGTGCCGCTTTGGCGCGCACGATGGCCGGAAGCTGACCCTCACGCATGACGCCGAGCGGAGACCAAATGCCTTCCATTCGTAAAGAAACGCTACGCGGCAAGGTCGCGGTGATCGGTATTGGAATGTCGCCGGTTGGCAAGGTGCCGGGAAAGAGCCCATTATGGCTCGCCGCCGACGCCGCGAAGAAGGCGCTGACCGATGCCGGCATCGGGAAAAACGAGATCGACGGCGTGCTGTCGAGCCATGCCTTCGCTTCCCCGTTCCATCGTTTCAGCGTTGCGTTCAGCGAGTATTTTGGTATTCAGCCAACCTTTTCGAATACGCTTCAGGTTTCCGGCGCGACGGCGGCGACGATGTTCAATATCGGCGCCGCTGCCATTCATGGCGGCCTTGCAGAGGTAGTACTCGTAGTTGGCGGCGACAGCCTGCTGACCGGCCTGACCCCGGATATGGCGCTGCGCTCGATGACGGAAAGTCGCGATCAGCAATACGAGATGCCGTTCGGCATTCCTGTCGCGAACACCTTTGCCATGACCGCACACCGGCACATGAAGGATTTCGGCACCACACCGGAGCAACTCGCGGAAGTCGCCGTAATCCAGCGGCGTCACGCGATGCGTACCCTCGGCGCGCAGCAGACTACCCCGATCACGGTGGACGACGTGCTAAGCTCAGGCATGGTGACGACGCCGTATCACAAGCTCGACTGTTCGCTGATATCAGATGGCGGCGCGGCATTCATTCTGACATCGGCCGAACATGCGAAGACGCTCGGCATCAAAAAGCCGATCTATATTCTTGGCGGCGGCGAGTGTTACACTCACGAGCATATTTTCCTGATGCCGTCGCTGACGACCACCGGCGCGGTCGAGTCGAGCCGCAGGGCTTACGAGATGGCGGGATATGGCCCGAAAGATATGAACGTTGCTGGCGTTTACGACTGCTTCACCGGCACCGTTATCATGATGCTGGAAGATCTCGGTTTCTGCCCCAAGGGCGAGGGCGGCCGCTTCGTCGAAGACGGACAGATGACCTATGGCGGCCAAATTCCATCAAACACTCATGGCGGATTGTTGTCATTTGCGCATTCGGGAATGCCCGGATCGCTATTTCATTTTCATGAGGTGATCGCACAACTGCGCGGCCAGTGTGGCGAGCGTCAGGTGCCGGACGCCCAACTCGGGCTGGTTCACAGCCTCGGTGCCGGTTTTGCAACTAACGCCACCACCATCCTGGGAACGGAGAACACGCTGTGATCTCGCCTGAGGACGCCATGAAGAAACCGATGCCAGCGCCCGACGCGGATTCCGCCGCCTTCTGGCGCGGCATGCGCGACGGCGCATTGCTGCTGCAGCACTGCGGCGATTGCGGCAACGTGCAATATTATCAGCAAGCGATGTGCCGGGAATGCGGCGGTGAGAATCTTGCCCATCGCAAGGCGAGCGGACGCGGCAAGGTGCATTCCTTCAGCGTTGTGCATCGAGCGCCAGGACCGGCCTTCAAGGCCGACGTTCCCTACGCGGTTTTGCTGGTCGACCTCGAAGAAGGACCGCGGATAATCAGTACCTACACAGGCGGCAAGCCCGAAGATGTCGTGTTCGACATGGAGGTCATGCTGGTCTGCGAAAAGGTCAATGACGAGATCACACTGCCCCGCTTCGGGCGGGCCTGACGTAAGACCCGCATTGGCTACATCCGGAATACACCGAACTTCGTTTTCTTCGCAGGCGTCCGCCCGGCGAGATCCAGCAGCAGCGCCATCACGTCGCGGGTCTCCACCGGGTCGATCACCATGTCGCACCATAAGTTGCGGGCAAAATTGTAGGGATCGGCGAACGCTTCGAAATCCCTACGGATCGGTTGCTTGAATTCCTCGCGCTGCTCGTCGGTCCAGGAGGTACCTTCGCGGCGGTGAATGTTGTCGCGCACCATGGCGAGCGTCGTCGCGGCCTGCTCGGGACCCATCAAGGCCGCGTGGGCGCTCGGCCACATCAGCGTGACGTTGGGCTTGAATGCACGACCCAGCATTGCGAAATAAGCCGCCGCATATGAACCGCCGGTAATGATGGTATATTTTGGTACATCGGCGCATGCCATGGCGGTCATGAACTTCGCACCATGCTTGGCAATTCCCTGCCGTTCGACCGCGGACCCGACCATAAAACCGGAGACGTCGACCAAAAACAGCAATGGGATATCGCGCTTGCAGCACAATTCGATGAAGTGCGCGCCCTTGATCGCGCTTTCCGAGAACAACACACCGTTGTTGGCCAGAATGCCGATCTCAAAGCCGCTAATACGGGCGAACCCGCACATCATGGTTTCGCCGTACAGATGCTTGAATTCTTGAAAATGGCTGCCGTCGATGAGACGGGCCACGATCTCCCGGTTGTCCGTGGGAATTCGTTTGTTGACGCTGACAATCCCGTAGATTTCTTCCGGAGCGTAGCATGGCGCTTCGGGTTCTTGCGGTGTCCAGCGCAATTGTGGCGGCTCGCCCAGATTGGCGACGATATTGCGCGCGATCGCCAGCGCATGACTATCATTCTCGGCGATATGATCGGTCACGCCGCTGACGCGGCTGTGCATCTCCGCGCCACCGAGCGGTTCGATATCGATCACCTCCCCGGTCGCGGCGAACACCAATTGCGGGCTGCCGAGGAACATCGCCCCCTGATTGCGCACGATCACCACTTCATCGCACAATGCGGGAATGTACGCCCCGCCCGCGGTCGAGGGTCCGTGAACGATGGCGATCTGCGCGATATTCGCTGCCGACATCTTCACCTGATTGTACATGATCGATCCGGCCTGCCCTTCGTCCGGAAAGATATTGGCAATGTCCGGCAGAAAGCCACCGCCTGACTGCACCATGGTGATGCAGGGCAGCCGGTGCTGCCACGCAAACAATTGGGCGCGGGTATGCTTCTTCGTCGTCATACCGAACAGCGTCCCGCCCTTGACGGTGGCGTCGTTGACGATGAGCATGCAACTGCGGCCGGAGACCTGTCCAACCCCCGTAATAATTGTCGCACCCGGAGGAACCCCCTCGTACATCCCCTCGCCGGCCAAATGGCCGAAGTCGAGAAACGGGGAACCGGGATCGAGCAGGGCGGCAATGCGTTCGCGCGGCAGCAGCTGCCCGCGCGATTTATGCAGGCCACGAGCCTTGGCGGAACCACCCTGATTGGCGTGCATTCGGCGCTTCTGAAGATCAGCGATCCGTTCCAGATAATGCGCCCGATTGAGCTTGAACTCATCGGATCCGGTCGCGACTGCGGATTTTATCGCGGTCAATTGGCTGTCCCCGAATCGCTCGCAACCCCTAAACCCCGGGTTTCATCGTCATTGTAATTTTCTAACATTTGTTCGTTTTCGAACGATTGTTAGGTTGAAATCCTAGACGCTTCTGCCTAAGGATAGCAAGCAGTTGTTGCCGCCGGACCGACAGCCGGCTGCCTCGCAAAACAAGGAGGTTCGCATGGGAGTTTTCCAAGGCTTCTGTCCGGCAGCGGAGTTCCGACATGGACTTTGATCTTACGCACGAGCAGCGGCAGATTTACGAATACGGCGATATGGTTGCGAAGCAATTCGATCGCAAATACTGGATGGAATGCGCTGACAAGCACGCATTCCCTCAAGCCCTTTACAGCAAGGTCGCGGAGGATGGCTTCGTCGGAACGATGGTGCCTGAGGAATATGGCGGGTCGGGACAAGGCATGGTTGAGATGCACCTGTTCCTTGAAGGATTGTCGAACAATGGCATTCCACTGCTCAATCTTGTCGTGGGTGCCGCGATGAGTTTGGGATTCATGGCCAAATACGGCAGTGAGGCGCAGAAGATGCGCTATCTGCCCGATGCGTGCAGCGGTAAGACCCGCTTTTGCTTCGCAATCACCGAGCCTGACGCAGGAACCAACACGATTCGCACTTCCACGATGGCAAAGAAGCGCGGCAATCGCTTTGCGTTGAGCGGTCAGAAGACATTTATCACCGACGCCGACGGCGCCGACTACGCCCTGGTGGTAACGCGAACGATGGCGCACACCGAGGTTCAGAAGAAAACCGATGGCTTCACCCTGTTTGTGGTCGACCTGAAAGCCAAGGGTGTGGAGAAGCAATACATTCCGGTGAGTATTCCAGCCCCGGAAACACAATGGCAGCTGTTTTTCGACGAAGTCGATCTTGGGCCGGAGGACATTGTCGGCGAAGTCGACAAGGGATTCGGAATTTTGTTCAAAAGCCTCAACCCCGAGCGCATCCTCGTCGGTTCGATTTCCTGCGGCCTCGGCCGCTATGCCCTGAACCGGGCAGTAGAATACACCAAGGAGCGGCGGGTTTTCAACAACGTGCCAATAGGTTCTTATCAGGGCTTGCAGCATCCGCTGGCAAGCGCCCGCACCGATGTTGAGTTGGCGTCGCTGATGACGTTGAAGGCCGCCTGGATCTTCGATCAGGGCCGCGAAGCCGGCGAATTCTCCAACATGGCCAAGCTCGCTGCCGCCGATGCTGGCATCAAGGCCGTTGATACTGCACTGCAGTGCTTCGGTGGCAACGGCTTTACCAAAGAATACGGTATCTTCGATATCTACCCGCTGGTGCGGTTGCTGAAGACCGCCCCACTCAATCGCGAAATGATCCTCAATTACATCGGCGAGCATGTGATGGGCTTACCTCGCAGCTATTGAAGTGCGACCCGAAAAGAAACGCGAATTTCCAAATTGTACCCAATCAGGAAAGTTATCAGCGATGGCTCTCATGAAGTCCGACGTGTCCACTGCGAGCGAAGAGTATCGCCGCAACCGGGACGCTTACGGCGTGAGAATTATCGATCTGCATGAGCGCCGTGCGGCGGCACGGCTGGGTGGCCCGGAGCGTGCCCGTCAGTTGCACAAGGAGCGCAAGCAGTTGCTGCCGCGCGAACGGATCGCCGCTCTGCTCGATCCCGGCTCGCCGTTCCTCGAATTTTGCCAGCTTGCGGGCGAAAGCATGTACGACGGCGTGCCGCCTGGCGGCAGCATTATTACCGGCATCGGGATGATATCGGGCCGAGCCTGCATGGTCATCGCCAACGACGCCACGGTGAAAGGCGGCACCTACTACGGCATCACCTGCAAGAAGCACGTTCGCGCGCAGAAGTTCGCTTGGCAACATCGACTGCCCTGCGTCACCATGGTGCAATCCGGCGGCGCCAACTTGCCGGACCAACCCAACATTTTTCCCGACGACGGACAGTTCGGCTCGATCTTTTACAACCAGATCCGGATGTCGAGCGAGGGTATCGCGCAGATCGCAATCGTCCACGGGCCCTCGACCGCCGGCGGCGCTTACATGCCGGCGCTCTGCGACGAGACCGTCATTGTTCGCAATCAGGGCGCCATGTTCCTGGGCGGACCGCAACTCGTCTATGCCGCGACCAAGGAAGAGGTCGGCGTAGAAGCGCTCGGCGGCGGCGAAATGCACAGCCGCGTCAGCGGCGTCACCGACCATCTGGCGGAAAACGACAGCCACGCGATTGCGATTACCCGCGATATCGTCGCCAATCTCGGTGACATTCCCGCGCAACGGTGGAACGTGGCGCCGCCGCGTGAGCCGCGCTTCGACCCCAGGGATATTTATGGGCTGATCAGTACGGACCCGCGTATTCCCACCAACAATCGGGAGATTGTTGCGCGGCTGGTCGATGGCAGCGAGTTTCACGAATTCAAGCCGCTATATGGCGAAACCCTGATCACCGGGTTTGCGCGTATCATGGGGTTTGAAATCGGACTCCTTTGCAACAACGGCGTCCTGTTTTCCGAATGCGCGCTGAAGGCGACCCACTTCATCGACCTCTGCTGCAAGCGTAATATCCCGCTGCTGTTCATGGCCGACGTCACCGGCTTCATGGTCGGGCGCGAGGCTGAAGAAGGCGGCATCGCCAAGCATGGCGCCAAAATGATCACGGCGATGGCCAGCGCCAACGTGCCGAAATACACGCTGATCATTGGCAATTCCTACGGCGCCGGCTATTTGGCGATGTGTGGCCGCGCCTTCAAGCCGCACGCGATGATGATGTGGCCGCACGGACGTTCCGCAATCATGGGGCCGGATCAGGCTGCGAATACGCTCGCCATGGTCAAAGACGATATCCATAAACGCGATGGCACGAGCTGGACCGATGAGGACCGTGAGGCTTACCGCGCGCCGGTGCGCAAGACCTTCGAAGATTTTGCGAACGCCTATAACTTCGCACGCAACACTTGGTGCGACATGGTGATCGATCCGCTCGAGACCCGCAACGTGATGGCGCTGCTGCTCGACCTGGCCGGACGCCTGCCACAGCAGGAAACCGACTTCGGCGTGTTCAGGATGTGATGACAGAGGATATCGTTCCGTGTTCAAGAAAATCCTGATTGCCAATCGTGGCGAGATCGCGTGCCGGATCGCGCGAACCTGCCATCGGCTTGGGGTCGCAGTCGCTGGCGTTCACTCGTCAGCCGATGCCGACGCCTTGCATGTGAAGGTGATCGGCGAATCCATCGAGATCGGGGGCGCCGCCGCATCCGACAGTTACCTCCAGATCGAGGCCGTAATCGCCGCTGCGAAAACAACGGGCGCGCAGGCCATCCATCCCGGCTTCGGATTTCTGGCCGAGAATGCCACGTTCGCCCGTGCGGTCGAGGCGGCAGGCCTGGTGTTCATCGGACCGACGCCTGACGTGATCGAGCGGCTCGGCGACAAGGCTTCCGCGAAGCAGGAGGCCGAAGCCGCTACTGTGCCGATCGTCCCGGGTAGCAAGACACCGAGTGAAGACGCCACCGAGATCACCAGGATCGTGCGTGAACTCGGGCTTCCGGTAATGCTGAAGGCCGCGGCGGGAGGCGGTGGCAAGGGCATGCGTGCGGTCTCGCATCTCGATGGCGTTGCCAATGAGATCGAATCGGCCATGCGCGAGGCAAAGAACTCGTTTGGCTATCCCGGGCTGATCGTCGAAAAACTGATCGAACGCGGGCGCCATATCGAAGTACAGATCGCCGGTGATGGCAAAGGCAATGTGGTTCACCTCTTTGAGCGTGAATGTTCCCTGCAGCGGCGTCATCAGAAACTTATTGAGGAAGCGCCTGCTGCCAATCTGTCCGCTGCGCTTCGCGAGAAAATCGCTGCAGACGCGGTGCGGCTTGGCAAACGCCTCAATTATCGCGGCGTCGGCACGGTAGAATTCATCCTGAGCGGCGACGCCTACTATTTTCTAGAGGTCAATCCACGTCTCCAAGTCGAGCACCCCGTGACCGAGATGGTCACCGGCATCGATATTGTCGAATTGATGCTGCGGATCGCCGCCGGAGAAGGGCTGGCGTTTACGCAGAATGAAGTGACATGTAGCGGGCATGCCGTCGAGGCGCGCATCTGCGCGGAAGATCCAGTAAATAATTTTCTGCCCTGCACGGGAGACCTCGCTTACGTCAGATTTCCCGCCGATGGGATTCGCGTCGAGACCGGCGTCGAAGGCGGATCGGTCGTCACGCCCTATTACGACCCGATGCTGGCGAAACTCATCGCTCACGCAGAGACACGCGACGAGGCACTCGACAAGCTCGAGCGAGCTCTTGACGAGACCTCGATTTTTGGAATTGCGACCAATCAGGGATTTCTCCGGCGCTTGCTCGGTCTGCCAGCGACGCGCAGTGCCACGTTTTACACACGCCTGATCGACGAGCAGATCGACCAGTTGGTCGAAACGGCAACGGATTTGGACACCGAGGCGTTGGCGCTGGGCGCGTACTTCTGGATGATTCGGCAACGCCAGCCAGCCGCCAGCGGGCCGTGGCAGTCGCGCGAAATGACTGGATGGCACATGGCAGCGGGTGGCGACGGATTGTCACCGATTCCGATCCTGCACCTCGAAACCGCTGGCGCGAGCGCGGAGATCCGATTCGCGCCGCTCAAGGCCGACGGCTCGATGATTGTCGGCATCGACGACGAGAAGCTGCCGGTCAGACTCATCTCGCTCAAAGACGACAGCTTCACCGCGATTGTCGGGACCCGCCGTGAGACGGTGCGCATCTATCAGGAAAGCCAAACCATCTTCGTCCACGATCGCCGCGGCGTCCACACGCTGACGGCGATCCCCTATCTCACCTACATTAGCGCGGTCGCTGAAACCAGCGGCGAGCTGCGTGCGCCCATGATGGGCATGATCTTGAAGGCGAATGTCGCGGTCGGCGACAAGGTCAAGGCTGGCGATATCGTTGCCGTGATGGAATCGATGAAGATGGAGCTAAGGATCGCTTGTCAAACCGACGGCATCATCACTGCGGTCAATTGCCGAGCGGGCGAGACCGTTGAACGCAACGCGGTTGTAGTGGTGGTGGAGCAGGAGCAGCAACCGTAATTCAATTGTAGAACTGGGAGTGACGAATATGGATCTCAATCTGAAGGGCAAGTCGGTCGTCGTCACTGGCGGCGGCTCCAATATCGGCCGGGCGATTGTACTCGGGTTTGCAGTCGAGGGCGCCAACATTACGGTTGGCGATCTCGACCAGGTGCAGACTGAGAAAGTTGCCGAACTTGCGCGGAAGAACGGCGCTGCCAGCGTTCAGGTAATTAAGACCGACGTGACCGATTTCGATCAGGTAAAGGCCATGTTCAAGGCCGCTACCGAGAAGCATGGCACGGTCGATGTGCTCGTCAATAACGTTGGCTGGGATCAGCTGATGTTTTTTACACAGACCACGCCCGAGTTCTGGCAGAAGATCATCCAGATCAATTACATTGGCGTGCTCAATTGCACGAAATGCGCGCTCGATATTATGATTCCGAAGAGTACCGGCGCTATCGTGTCTATCAGCTCTGACGCCAGCCGCTCGGGCGAGCCGCGCGAGGCGGTCTATGGTGGAGTTAAGGCCGCCGTTAATTCCTTTATGAAGACGATTGCCAAAGAGAACGGCCGCTATGGCATCCGCTGCAACGTCGTTTGTCCTGGTGTCACTGTTCCCGTGGCTACGGAAGAAGTTGGTACCAACAGCATGTGGACAAAGCCGGATTCGATGTTCACCGCTGAGCAATTCGAGAAGGTCGCCAAGGCGTTGCCGTTACGCAAGCTCGGTCGCCCGGACGACATCGCCAACGCGGTAGTGTTCCTGTCGTCCGCAGCCGCAGGTCATGTCACCGGCCAGGTCCTGTCGGTATCGGGCGGATACACCATGATCGGCTGAGGTCGGCCGCCAATTTCGACAAAACAAAATGGAGCTCCATCGTGTCCGAAAAAGAGATCATGTACGACGTCAAGGACTACGTCGCGACCATCACCATCAATCGGCCAAAGACCCTTAATGCCTTTACCGGCGATAACATTGCGGAGATGGAGCGCCTGATCCTCGAGGCAACCGCGGACAAGAAAGTCGGTGTTATCGTTCTGACCGGCTCCGGTGAACGCGCCTTCTGTGTCGGCGGCGACGTCAACTGGGAGAAGGATGCCGGTGGCAAGAGCGGGCTCGAAGGATTGAAGTTCAACTTCAACCGCCACATCGTCGAATGCCCAAAACCGGTGATCGCTCGTGTCAACGGATACGCGATTGGCGGCGGACACCACATCGCCTATTTCTGCGATTTCACCATCGCCGCAGAGCATGCGATTTTTGGCCAGAACGGTCCGCGTGTTGGCTCCCCGGCGGGAGGCTACATCGTCTCGCACAGCGCCAATGTGCTTGGCCACAAGCGCGCGCGCGAGCTCTGGATGCTGGCGCGACGCTACACCGCCAAACAAGCACTCGACTGGGGACTGGCCAATTCCGTGGTTCCGATGGCCGAACTCGACGTCGAGGTGAGGAAATATTGCGACGAACTCCTGGCTTTGAGCCCCACTTGCCTGAAGATTCTCAAGCGCTCATTCTACTATCACATGGCGCCGATCATGGAGCGCGACATGGATGACCTCGTCCGCGAGGTAGCACCAGCCTATTTCACGACACAAGAACAGCAGGAAGGCGCCAATGCATTCCTCGAGAAACGCAAGCCGGATTTCAGCGCGTTTCGCTAAGCGATGGCGCCATAGCATAAGGGAGACTGCGATGAGACTAGGCGGCGTCAATTATGAAACCAAAGGGAAGATCGCCATCCTTACGCTCGACGAACCGGGCAAACTTAACGCGCTCAGCACAGGCATCCGTGAGGGTATTCTGGATGGCTTGAAGAAAGTGGATGAAGACGACAATGTCCGCGTCGCCATCATCACCGGCAATGGGGACAAAGCGTTTTGCGCTGGCGCCGATATTAGCGGCTTCAACTTCGATCCGGACAAAGTGCGCAGGTTCATGATCGAGGCTTTAGCGGTATTAGCGGCACCGGAGAATTGCCGCAAACCCGTGATCTCCGCCGTCAATGGTATTGCGTTCGGCGGTGGCTTTGAACTCGCGATCGCTTCAGACTTTATCATCGCGTCTGACCGCGCACGCTTCGCGGTGCCAGAGATCAAGCTTGGACTTCTTCCAGGTTTTGCGATTGTACGACTGCACGATATCGTTGGCCGCGCCAAAGCCAAAGAGATGAGTATCCTCGGCGATCCTATCAGCGCGGAAGAGGCATACAGACTCGGCCTCGTGCTACGTGTGATTCCCCATGGTGATCTTCTCACGGCCGCTGTGGAATTTGCCGAACGAATTGCATCGAAACCAAAGCTTGCGGTGCAGATGGCCAAATCGTTTTACAACCGCGGCCTCGGCGGCGATGAGATGCGGCACGCGATCGATGGTTTTCCGCTCCTGTTCATGCATCGAGACGCGCAGGAAGGTATCGCTGCCTTTCTCGAAAAACGTGAGCCAAAATTCGAGAGTTGACAAAGAGCGCTGCGAGCGAAGGGTTCGAAGAACCTTCTTCGAGTGGAGCACTTTGCTATAGGTAGATCGTGCATCATATCGAGGAATCGATGGCTCCCAAAGAATTTGCGCTTATCGACGTGTACCGCCGCAATGCGGAGTTGTTTCCTGACCGTACCGCGTTCGTTTTTGAAAGCCAGCGCATCACCCATCGTGAATATCTGGAAAGGGTCGAGCGGCTGGCGGCGGGCCTTGCACGCGAGGGCGTAAAATCCGGTGACCGCGTCGCCATCCTTTCACAAAACTCGCTCGAAATGATCGATCTGATCGGAGCGGTCGCGCGGCTCGGCGCCATCCTGCTGCCAGTCAATTTTCGACTTAACGCCGAAGAAATCGGTTACGTCCTCGCCGACTGCGC
>Ga0209023_10000650_pt1 | contig 51302 bp, 50 predicted proteins | sample LakOneMetagenome_FD_187468 | JGI IMG/M metagenome (GOLD analysis project Ga0209023, IMG submission 187468) | Freshwater and sediment microbial communities from Lake Erie, Canada (SPAdes) (version 2) | ecosystem: Environmental > Aquatic > Freshwater > Lentic | place: Lake Erie, Canada... | reverse complement strand
TGAGACGGCCGGGATTGGCAGGCTTGCCCGCCGCCAGCCACGCTTCGCGCGACTGGCCGCCCTTCCATGCCCGCGTGGTGAAGCCGAGAATCTCGACCTTGACGCCGCAGCGCTCGAGCGTCCGCGCCAGAATATCCGCGCAGGTCGCCGCCACTGTGATGGGACGGCCGCGCATCGAGCCCGAATTGTCCAGCAGCAGCGTCACCACCGTGTCGCGGAAGGTCGCTTCCTTCTCGTGCATGAAAGACAATGGATGAAAAGGATCGGTGACCACACGCGACAGCCGCGCCGGGTCGAGGATGCCTTCCTCGAGATCGAAATCCCATGCGCGGTTCTGCTGCGCCATCAATTTACGCTGTAAGCGGTTCGCGAGCCGCGCCACGATGTGCTGCAGATGCGCGAGCTGCTTGTCGAGATAACTGCGCAGCCGCTCCAACTCATCGTGCTCGCAAAGATCTTCCGCCGAAACCACCTCGTCGAACTTCGGTGCGAACGCATGATATTCCGGCCCGCGATGCTCGTTCGCACCACGATGGGGCGGACGCTGTGCTTCGCCGGGGGTGTCATCCTCACCCATATTGTCATCGTCGAAGGCGTCGCTGGCGGAAGCCTCCGCGCTTTCCATGGCGATGTCCGACATGTCTTCAGAGGACGACTGGGCCTGATCGGCGCTCATCTCCTCCCCGGTTTCGCTTTCGGGAGAGCCATCCGCACCGGACTGATCCTTCTCGCCCTCGCGGTTGTCGTCCTGATTGTCGTCCTCGTCCTGATCCGCGTTGCGCTCGTCACTCAATTCCAGCGCATGAAGCAGATCGTGAATCGCATCGCCGAAGCGCGACTGATCCTCAGCGAAGTTTTTCAACAGATCGAGGCGTGAACCGATCTTGTCTTCGAGCACGGGACGCCAGAGTTCGACCATCTTGCGGGCGGCCACGGGCGGCGCGAGGCCGGTCAGGCGTTCGCGCACCATCATCGCAAGCGCATCTGCGAGCGGCGCATCGGCGCGGTCTGTGATTTCGTCATATTTGCCGCGATGAAAGTGATCGTCGAGCATCGCCGTCAGATTCCTGGCGACACCGCTCATGCGCCTGGCACCGATCGCTTCGACACGTGCCTGTTCGACCGCATCGAACACGCCCCGCGCCTGCGGATTGTCAGGTGCCAGCTTGCGATGAACTTTCGGATCGTGGCAAGCGATGCGCAGTGCAATCGAATCCGCATGGCCGCGCACGATGGCGGCGTCCTTGCGGGTCAGCTTGCGCGCAGGTTCAGGCAGCCGCGCCTTGCCGGGCGACAGGCCCGGGCGCTCGGCGGCGAATGTCACTTCAAGTTCGGGCTGCTTGGCGATGGCGCGCATGGCGGATGTCACCGCGCGCTTGAACGGCTCCGTCGGCGATTCCTTGGACCCGGTTCTGAACTTGCTGTTCGATGCTGTCATCGCGCCCCGCTCCCCCGCCGGAATGACGGAGAGAGGTTGATCTTAGCTCAACGCCACGTTGACCGCGCTTTCCGGCAATTCGGCATTGAAGCAGCGCTGATAGAACTCGGCGACCAACGGCCGCTCCAGCTCGTCGCATTTGTTGAGGAAGGTGACTCGAAACGCAAAACCAATGTCGCCGAAAATCTCGGCGTTCTCGGCCCAGGTGATGACCGTGCGCGGGCTCATCACGGTGGAGAGATCGCCGTTGGCAAAAGCATTACGCGTCAGGTCTGCAAGGCGCACCATCTTGTTGACGATGTCGCGGCCAGAGTCCGTGCGGTAGTGCTTGGCCTTAGCGAGCACGATCTCGACTTCCTCGTCATGCGGCAGATAGTTCAGCGTGGTAACAATCGACCAGCGGTCCATCTGGCCCTGATTGATCTGCTGCGTGCCATGATAAAGGCCCGACGTATCGCCGAGACCAATCGTGTTCGCGGTCGAGAACAAGCGAAACGCCGGATGTGGCTTGATGACCTTGTTTTGGTCAAGCAGCGTCAACCGGCCAGAGACTTCCAGCACGCGCTGGATCACGAACATCACGTCCGGGCGGCCGGCGTCGTATTCGTCGAACACCAGCGCGACATTGTGCTGAAGTGCCCATGGCAAAATTCCGTCACGGAATTCCGTGACCTGCTTGCCGTCACGCACGACGATGGAGTCTTTGCCGACGAGATCGATACGGCTGATATGGCTGTCGAGGTTGACGCGCACGCAGGGCCAGTTCAGCCGTGCTGCGACCTGCTCGATATGGGTCGATTTGCCGGTCCCGTGAAAGCCCGTGACCATGACGCGGCGGTTCTTGGAAAATCCGGCAAGGATGGCAAGCGTAGTGGCACGGTCGAAGCGGTAATCGGAATCGACATCCGGCACATGAGGATCGCCCTTGGAATAGGCGGGAACTTCGAGATCGCTGTCGATGCCGAAAACCTGGCGAACCGACACTTTCATGTCGGGGAGGCCTACGGGTTCCTGCGATGGGGTCGTGGCGGCGCTCATCAATCCTCCGTGGTCCCGGATGCGCCCGAGACCAGACGTGCTTGCTGCGGGTGGGTTGCGTTGCGTTAGACTAGCAGACAGATGCGACCGGCAGAAGCCCGCTGAACCACGAAAGTTTCGCTGACATATCATTGAGATAAGCTGTTTTCGCAGCTTTGGTAGGGCTGCCCTGCACCTGCCGCCTTACCACGCCGTTTCATGCAAAGCGGCCGCTGGATAGCCAAGCCCTGATATATGTTGGCAGTCATCCTGTGAGTCGGCCCAGCAACGGACCTTTTGGTTGAGTCAGTATCTGAACGACCTGATCGCTTTCGTGTCGCTTCATGCCTCGCTGGCCTATGCGGTCATTTTTCTGGTTGCGTTGCTGGAAGCCGTGCCGGTGCTTGGGTCCGTGATTCCGGGATCGACTGTTATCATCGCGCTCAGCGCACTCGTTCCTGGCGGAAGTCTCACCCTTGCACCGATCCTGGCATCGGCCATCTCCGGCGCGCTGCTCGGCGACGGTGTCGCCTATTGGATCGGTCATGTCAGCCAGCACAAGGTGCTGACCTCTTGGCCGATGGCGAACTATCCGAAGATCGTCGCGCAGAGCGAGACCTTCTTTCGCCGTCACGGAACACTCGCCGTGTTCTTCGCGCGGTTCGTGCCGCCCGTTCGCGCCATCGTGCCGATCACAGCGGGTGCGCTCGGCATGTCGCCGCAGCGGTTCTATCCCGTAAATGTCGCCGCTATTCTGGTGTGGGCACCTGTGCACATCCTGCCGGGCGTGCTGGCCGGGTCCGCCGCCGAGCGATGGGGCATGAAAATCGACAAGTACGGATGGCCGCTCGCCGGCGGCATCGTGGTGATCGGGATTGTCGCCGTGGCCATTTACTATTGGCGCAATCACCGCGACACAACGCCACGCGACTAACAATTAGCGCGTCATGAAATCGCGAACGCGCGCCGCGCTTAAGCGCCGCGAACCACTGTCTTGAGATAATTATACGCCTTGATGATTTCGATCAGGCGATCTTCCGTCGAACGGTCGCCGCCGTTCGCGTCGGGATGGTGCTGTTTCACCAGCAGCTTATATTTCGCCTTCACGGTTTCCAGCGTCGCTTCGGGTCCAAGGCCCATAACGATCAACGCTTTCTTCTCGGCGTTGAAGATCTTACGCGTCTCGGCTTTCGGCTCTTCCGGGCGCGCATTCCCGCGCCAGCGGCGGCTGCCGTTCATTTCGCTGAAGACGCTGAACGGATCGAGGGCTTCGTCTAGATTCACGTCGCCGGTCTTGCCTTTGCCCTTGGCTCCATTCTGACCCATCTTCCAGGTCGGACGATGACCCGTCTGCGCGTCCTTCTGGTAGCTGGCGACCGCGTCGTCGCTCATGCCTTTGAAGAAATTATAGCCCTGATTGTATTCGCGGACGTGGTTCAGGCAGAAATGCCAATAATCCTTTTCGTGACCGCGGCCCTTGGGCGCGCGATGACCGCCCTTGTTCTTGCAGCCGGGCGCTTCGCACATCTGAGCCTGCTCGCGCGCGGCGGCCTGCTGCTTCGCGCTCAGCTTGTTGGGCTTCACGCGGATGCTGTCGAAGAATTTCGAGGAGTCGATGGCCACTATGAGAATGCCTTGCTGAAAGTTTTTCAGGGTCGCAGATTATACATCATTGCGGCGATGAATCGCAATCGATACGGCCATTGACCTTCGCGCATAACGCACGATATTGCGCAGATCATGACCGTCAAAGATCACATCACAAAAAAGTTGAGCGAAGCTTTCACGCCGGAAAGCCTCGATGTCGCGGATGAATCCCATTTGCATGAAGGCCATGCGGGCCACAGCCCGGGCGGCGAGACGCATTTCAGAGTTTATATCGTGTCGCAGAGCTTCAAAGGGAAGAGCCGGATTGACCGGCATCGCATGATAAATGCGTCACTGGCGGCCGAATTGTCCGGCCCCGTGCATGCGCTGGCGATCCATGCCCATGCGCCCGATGAAGATGGACGACGGCCACCGCCTGCGAAAGCGTGCAAGCATTAACGTGCCGACGCAAAGCTAGAACGATGTTCCCGCGCGCGGCTTTTTCACCGGAAGTTCGCTGTCGCGTGGCAGCGGCACGATCCGCAATGCCGTAAGGCGGTTTCGTTCGCGGCGAAGCACACGGAACCGAAACCCGTGGAATGTGAAGCTCTGGTCGCGGTCCGGTATCGACCGCGCTTCATGAATCACCAGTCCGGCGATGGTGGTCGCCTGCTCGTCCGGCAAATGCCAGTCCATCGCGCGGTTGAGATCGCGGATCGGAACCGATCCATCGACCACCACCGAACCATCTGGCTGCGCGCGCACGCCAGCCACGGCCACGTCGTGCTCGTCCGAAATATCGCCGACGATTTCTTCCAGAATATCTTCCAGCGTGACGAGGCCTTCGACCTCACCATATTCATCGACCACCAGCGCGAAGTGTGTCTTGCGGCGACGAAACGCCTTGAGCTGCTCGGACAAGGGCCGCATCTCCGGCACGAACCACGGCGGCAAAGCGATGGTCGCCACGTCGATCTTTGAGAGATCGCCGTCCGCAGCACGAATGGCGCGCAGCAGATCTTTCGCGTGCAACACGCCGATGATGTTCTCAGGCTTTTCCCGCCACAGCGGGATGCGGGTGTATTCCGCCTCGAGAATTCCTTGAATCACCGTCTCGGGCGGACCATCGGCATTGACGCTGAGCATCTTGGTGCGATGGACCATGACGTCGGAGACAGACAGATCGCCGAAGCGAAACACATTCTGAATGTACTCGGCCTCGCCGACTTCCATCTTGCCGTGTTCGGCGGATTCGCCAACCAGACCTTCGATCTCGAACGCCGTGAGAATTTCGTGCTCTGACGATTCCTTCACGCCAAGCATCCGCAGGGTCGCGCCCGACGCCGTATTGAGCAGCCAGTTGAGCGGATAGAAAACCAGATAAGAAATATAAAGCGGATATGCGATCCATTGCGAGACCGGCACCGGCTGCCGGATCGCCAGTGTTTTCGGCACTTGTTCGCCGATGACGATATGCAGCGACGAGAACACCAGAAAGCCGGTCAGGAACGATGTGAAATGTAGCGCGGATTCGGGCATGCCCAGCGGCGCAAGCACAGGCCCGAGCAATGCCGAAACCGTCGGCTCGCCGACCCAACCGAGACCGAGCGAGGCCATGGTGATTCCAAGCTGGCAGCAGGCGAGATAGGCTTCAATATCGCCCATCATTTTCTGCAGCAAAGCAGCGCCGAACAAATTCTGTTCGGCCATGGCTCTGACGCGAAAACCGCGGCTTTTCACAAGCGCGAATTCAGCCGCCACGTAGAACGCATTCGCGGCAAGCAGCAGGATCGCAATGATCAGATTGATAACCGCTGAACTCATGCCACGAGCTTCGCCTGAAGAAATGCGCGCACCACAGATGGATCGACATCGTTGGCGATTGCAGCCTTGCCGATTTTCTCCAGCAGAATGAACGTGAGCTTTCCGCGCTTGACCTTCTTGTCCTGCGCCATCAGCGCCAGCAGCGTATCCGCGTCGCCGAGACCTTCTTGAGCGAAGCCCGCAATGTCCTGCAAGCGCGTCGGCAGACCCACCGACGCCAGATGATGCGCCACGCGCGCAGCATCGTTGACGGGGATCATGCCGAGCGATGCGGAAAATTCCGCCGCCAGGACCATGCCGACCGAGACGCCCTCGCCGTGGAACAGGCGATCGGAAAATCCGGTCGCCGTTTCCAGCGCATGGCCGAACGTGTGTCCGAGATTGAGCAACGCGCGGTCGCCAGTCTCGCGCTCGTCGCGCGCAACAATTGCAGCCTTGGCGCGACAACTCGTGGCAATCGCACGCTCACGCGCGGTACCGCCGGAGAAAATTTCGGCATGGTTGGATTCCAGCCACGCGAAGAAATCTGCATCACCGAGCACGCCGTATTTGGCGACCTCCGCATAGCCGGCGCGGAACTGGCGCGGCGACAGCGTATCCAGCACCGACGTATCCGCCACCACCAGCACCGGCTGATGGAACGCGCCGACCAGATTCTTGCCATGAGGCGAATTGATCCCGGTCTTGCCGCCGACGGATGAATCCACCTGCGCCAGCAGCGATGTCGGCACCTGCACGAAATCCATTCCGCGCCGGACGATGGCCGCCGCAAACCCTGCAAGATCGCCGATCACACCGCCGCCGAGCGCGATCACCAGATCGTTGCGTTCGACCTTTGCTGCGATCAATCCTTCGGAGACCTCCTGCAGCACGGCGTAACTCTTGGACGCTTCGCCCTCGCCCACCACGATACGTGACGACGCGATGCCAGCCTCCGCCAGCGCGGCTTCTGTCTGCGTCAGCCAATGTTTTGCGACAGTGCGATCGGTAATGATCGCCGCGCGCGCGCCGGGGCGCAGCTTCGCGATCCGATGGCCGAGTGACGGCAGCACATCGCGGCCGATGACGATCTCATAAGCGCGATCGCCGAGGGCGACATCGACCATCACCGGGCCGGAGTTCTTCACAGGAGCATTCATGGAGTTTCGTTAGCACTTGAGATGATGTCTGCGGCGCGCAGATGGACATGCAGCACGTCGATACACTCATCGACGATTTTCTCATGCGGAACGTCACGCGATGCAATGGTCAGGTCGGCGAACTGATAGAAAGGGCTACGCTCGGCGAGCAGCCGCGCGATGGTCGCCGCCGGATCGGCGGTTTGCAGCAGCGGCCGGTCGGCGCGGCGCTTGACGCGCTTGAGGATCACGTCGCTATCGGCCTGAAGCCAGACCGAGACGGCATGATCACGAATCCGGCTGCGTGTTTCTTCGCGCATGAAAGCGCCGCCACCCGTCGCCAGCACACAGGGACCGGCGTCCAGCAATGTCGCGATCACGCGCGCCTCGCCGTCGCGGAAATACGGCTCGCCATGTTCGGCGAAAATCTCGGGGATTGTCATGCCGCCATGGCGCGCTTCGATCTCATGGTCCGCATCGAGAAACGGCAGATGGAGCCGCGCCGCCAGCCGCCGGCCGATGGTCGATTTGCCCACGCCCATCATGCCGACGAGCACGACGCAACGCTTTCCCAGCGCCGTTACGATCTCGGCTTCCGGGGTCGTCAGATCGGTCTGTCGTGCGGCGGTCTCGGTCATCGTTCAATCCGGGCTCCGCGACTGCGGGCCGCAGCCTCACCTATACTACTCCTGCCGATCAAATCGCCAGAGACTCTTGCCGAACCGGCCGCAAACATGTTGGGTGTCGAACCGTCGTAAGCCCTGATTCCGCTGGTGAACGAACGGCCGTGGCGCTATCTCAAGGTTAACTTCGAGGCCATTTTCGATGCCCAGCCTGTTTCGCTTCCTGACAGTTGTCGCCGTGCTGGGCGGGCTGATCTATGGCGGGATCTTCGCGCTCGCCAATTTCGTCAATCCGAAGCCACGCGAGATGACGGTGAGCATCCCGCCCGACAAATTCCTCAAGAAATAAAAGTCTGGAGGATCAATGCCGCGCGACGCTGCCTCCGACGCCCGATTGACCGGATTGTTTCTCGACATGATCGCCGCCGAGCAAGGCGCGGGCCGCAACACGCTCGACGCTTATCGTGGCGATCTGGAAGACCTGTCGGAATTTCTGGCGCGCGCCAAATCCGATTTTCTCAAAGCTGATACCGAGACCCTGCGCGACTATTTGTCCGATCTCGATACACGCGGTTTCAAGTCATCAAGTGTGGCGCGCAAGCTGTCTTCCACGCGGCACCTATTCCGCTTTCTTCTTGGCGAGCGCAAACGCGACGACGATCCCGCCGCGATCCTGTCGGGTCCAAAGCGCGGCCGCGCGTTGCCGAAGGTGCTGTCCATCGCCGACGTGGATCGCTTGCTGACGCATGCAAAAACACTGTCGGAAACTCCAGAGCAGTCGCCGCTGCAAAAATTGCGGGCGCTTCGGCTGTCGTGTCTGCTGGAAATTCTCTACGCGACCGGGCTTCGCGTTTCCGAACTCGTGGCGCTGCCGCTCTCCGCTGCGCGGCGCGACGCACGCATGATCGTGGTGCGCGGCAAGGGCAACAAGGAACGGCTGGTCCCGCTCAACGAGACATCGAAACAGGCGATGACGGATTACCTCGCGGCGCTCGAGTCCACCCGCAAGGACCAGAAGAAATCATCCTCATCATCGAAATGGCTGTTTCCGTCATCGGGCGAGAGCGGACATCTGACCCGGCAACATTTCGCGCGCGATCTAAAAGAGCTTGCCGCCACAGCCGGCATCGCCCAGCGCCTAATCAGCCCGCATGTGCTGCGTCATGCTTTCGCAAGCCACTTGCTGCATAACGGCGCTGACCTGCGTGTGGTTCAGACGCTGCTTGGCCATACCGATATCTCAACGACCCAGATCTACACTCATATTGTCGAGGAGCGACTGAAGAGCCTGGTGCGCGACCTGCACCCGCTGGCGGACAAATAATTCACCGCAAGTCTGAATAATATCGATGCTTTTCGTCATGGTGCTGACTTGAGCTTGACTTAGACGTGCTTCTTGACTTGAAAGACTGAAAGAACGTCTTCATGACGCGGTTCAGGACAATTAATTCGCTTCGCGCGCCCCTTCGCCCAGACGCGCGAGCCCCTATATACTCGTGGCATGCCGGACCCGATGCGCAGTTATCTCGATTTTGAAAAGCCCGTCGCCGAACTCGATTCGAAGGTCGACGAACTGCGTGCGCTTGCCGCGAGTGGAAGCGATATCAAAGAGGAAGTGTTACGGATCGAGGAGAAGGCCGCGCAGGCGCTTCATGATTTGTACGCTGCTTTGACGCCCTGGCAGAAAACGCAGGTCGCGCGTCATCCGATGCGACCGCACTGCGTGGATTACGTTAAGGGACTTATCACCGAATTCACGCCGCTGGCAGGCGACCGCAAGTTCGGCGACGACGAGGCGTTGGTCGGCGGCTTCGGACGCTTTCGCGGCGAGAGCGTTTGCGTGATCGGTCAGGAAAAGGGATCGACCACCGAAACCCGGCTTAAGCACAATTTCGGCATGGCCAAGCCGGAGGGCTATCGCAAGGCTGTGCGGCTGATGGAAATGGCTGATCGCTTCGGTATTCCGGTTTTGTCGCTCGTGGACACCGCTGGCGCATATCCCGGCATCGGCGCGGAAGAGCGTGGCCAGGCCGAAGCCATCGCACGCTCCACCGATGCTTGCCTCAGCCTTGGCGTTCCCAATGTCGCGGTCATCATCGGTGAAGGCGGCTCCGGCGGCGCGATTGCGATTGCGACCGCCAACCGCGTGCTGATGCTGGAACATGCGGTGTACAGCGTGATCTCGCCGGAAGGTGCCGCCTCGATCCTGTGGCACGACTCTTCAAAAGCGCAGGAAGCCGCCACCAACCTCAAGATCACCGCGCAGGATCTTTCGCGCTTCGGCGTGATCGACACAATTTTGAAGGAGCCGCCGGGCGGTGCCCACCGCGATCCGCAAGGCATGATCAGCCGCACCGGCGATGCCATCGCGCAGGCTTTCAACGACCTTCGGAACCTCGATTCCAAGACCATCCGGGACAAACGCCGCCGCAAGTTCCTGGACATCGGCCGACGTCTCGGCTGACGCAAAAGAGAAATTTCCCTGCGCGGTTCCACTTCGTGGCTTTTTTGCGGCGCATCCAAAGACCGCTCGCGCCGTTTTCACCAGCAACTTGATTTACTTAGCGTTGACCATATCACGCACCGTTTCGGCGCGAATGGCCTCTTCGGCTTGCGACGAAGGGCACTTTAAGGATAATAATTGTTCAATTGCTCGCGCACGTTTTTAGCCAAAAAGCCAACCAGGCTTTTACGACGAAAACAGGTGCGACCCGTTGATCGTGACTGCGTTGCCCGGCTGCCCACTGTGCGCCACTTTGCCGGACCAATGACGTTTCGACCGGTCGCCGATGAGCCGGAGTATGGGGATTGCCGATCTGCCGCGGAGCTTTGCCTTGATCGACCGCACGCATGTCCGCGCGTTTGTCACTGCGGCTGCGCTGGCGGCTGGCGTGCTGCTGGCTGGCTGTAACGGCGACGCGCTGCAAACAGGCGCGAAGGCCACCCGCCCGATCCCCGACAAGCTGCTCGCTGACATCGAGACAAAGAACATGGACAAGGCATCGCCGATGCTGGTCCGCCTGTTCAAGCAGGAAGCTGAACTCGAAGTCTGGAAGCAGGACCGCACCGGCCGCTTCGCTTTGCTGAAGACCTATCCGATCTGCCGCTGGTCCGGCGATCTCGGCCCGAAGGTCAAGGAAGGCGACCGTCAGGCGCCCGAAGGCTTCTATTCGATCACGCCCGCGCAGATGAATCCGAACTCCGGATACTACCTGTCGTTCAACATGGGCTACCCTAACGCCTATGACAGAGCGTGGGGCCGCACCGGCTCGCAGCTCATGGTGCATGGCGATTGCTCGTCGCGCGGCTGCTACGCGATGACCGACGAACAGATCTCGGAAATCTATGCGCTCGGCCGCGAGTCCTTCTTCGGCGGCCAGAATGCATTTCAGGTCCAGGCCTATCCGTTCCGCATGACCGCGCAGAACATGGCGCGCCATCGCGACAATCCGAACATGCCCTTCTGGCGCATGATCAAGGAAGGCAACGACCACTTCGAAGTCACGAAGCAAGAGCCGAAGGTCGACTTCTGCGAAAAGAAATACGTGTTCGACGCCGAGAAGCCCGCCAACGCGACACGCCCGCTGGCGTTCAACGCCTCCGCACAGTGTCCGGCCTATCAAGTTTCGCCAGAGGTCGCCGACGCCGTGCGCGACAAGCAGCGCGACGACAGCCAGAAGATGGCGCAGTTCGTGTCCAAGGGCACGCCGGTTGCGCGGTCGCGCGCGGGCATCGACGGCGGCATGCATCCGGTATTCGCATCCAAGCTGCCGGAAGGCGAAGCAGCTATAGACCGCGACGTGACCGATTATGCGATCGCATCCAGCGGCCCTGCTCCGGGCACCGTGCCGTCACATGCCACCATTCCAAGAGCACCCGATGCGCCGGCACCGATTGCGGCTTTCGCCTCGTCGAACGGCGAGCCGATGGTCGCCATGCCCGCGTCGTCCGCTCCGGCGCAGACCGGGTCGTCCGGCGGATCGTCGGAAGGCTTTCTCAGCCGCCTGTCGCGCTCGGTCGGTCTGAAGGGATCTGATACGGCACCTGCACCCGCGCCCGCCAAGCAAGCGCCGGTGTCGACTGCGAAAGCAAAGAACACCGCGCAGCCAACGGCCAAGACAGCAACAACTACCACTACCGCCAAGGGAGCGGCTCCTCGCGTGATCCCGCTGGAGCGTTCGCAACAGGCTCCAGCGCAAACCGCACAGCAGCCCAAGCTGCCCGCTCCTGCGGCGGCAGCGCCCGCACCGGCGCCGCAGTCCATCGCTGGCGCTCAACCTGCCGTGCCTTCCAACTCCTTCGACAGCCGCTGGTCGACGGCTCGCTAAAGCCGAATTCAGTTCATAAAAAAACGCCGGTCCTTCGACCGGCGTTTTTATTTAGCTGAACCGTTGCGAAACGTCAGGCGTAGCGGCCGTGACAATGCTTGAACTTCTTGCCCGAGCCGCACGGACAATCCTCGTTGCGTCCGACCTTGCCCCATGTCGTGGGATTTTGCGGATCGCGATCTGAGGGAGCGACCGGCGCAAGCGCGGCCTGCGCGAACGCCATTTCGTCCTCACCGGTGTTCGGATTGAGCTTGTGCGCTTCCATCGGCGGCAGTTCGGGCTGCTCATCCGGCGGCACGATCTCGACCCGCATCAACTGAGCCGTCACTGCTTCGCGCAGATGTGCGATCAAGCCCTCGAACAAGGTGAAGGCTTCCGACTTGTATTCCTGCAGCGGATCGCGCTGGCCGTAACCGCGCAGGCCGATGACCTGACGCAGATGATCCAGCATCACCAGATGCTCGCGCCAGAGATGATCCAGCGTCTGCAGCAGGACCGATTTCTCGACATAGCGCATGACCTCGGGACCGAACTGCGCCGACTTCGCCGCCATATGTTCATCCACGCGCTGCTCGATGCGCGACAGCATTTCCTCGTCGGCGATGCCTTCTTCCTTGGCCCATTCATCGACCGGAAGATCGAGGCCCAGCACGCGCTGCAATTCTTCCTTGAGGCCGACGACGTCCCACTGCTCTGCATAGGCATTTTCAGGAACATGCTTGGCGACCAAATCGTCCACCAGGCCATGCCGCATGTCGGCGACGGTCTCGGCAACATTCTGGTCGCGCATCAGGTCAACGCGCTGATCGAAGATCGCCTTGCGCTGATCGTTCTGCACGTCGTCGAACTTGAGCAGGTTCTTGCGGATGTCGAAGTTGCGCGCTTCGACCTTCTGCTGTGCCTTCTCCAACGCCTTATTGATCCACGGATGGATGATCGCCTCGCCCTCTTTCAGACCAAGGCGGGTCAGCATGGTGTCGAGCCGGTCCGATCCGAAAATACGCATCAGATCGTCTTCGAGCGACAGATAAAACTTGGTGCGGCCTGGATCGCCCTGACGGCCCGCGCGGCCGCGCAACTGATTGTCGATGCGGCGTGACTCGTGACGTTCTGAGCCGATGATGTAGAGACCACCCGGCTTGGTGATGGTCTTGGCCGGTCGTGAGCCCTTGGCAGGCTCGATCTCGAAGACTTCTTCGGACTTCAGAACCATCTCGCGGAAGCGCTCGATGTCGGCCTTGATCTGCTCGATCTTGGCTTTCTTCTCGGTCTCGTCCGTGATGTCCGCGGTCTCGATCTGGCTTCGCATTTCCAGCGAACCGCCGAGTTTGATGTCAGTGCCGCGGCCCGCCATGTTGGTGGCGATGGTGATCGCTCCCGGCACGCCAGCTTCTGCAACGATATAGGCTTCCTGCTCGTGGAAGCGCGCGTTCAGCACCGCGAACAATTTTGCAGGCTTGCCTGCGCGCGCGGCCGCGTAGAGCTTTTCCAGCGCCTTCGGATTGCCGAAGTCGATCTGCTTGTAGCCGTTTTTCGCAAGGTATTCGCCGAGCACTTCCGACTTTTCGATCGACGCCGTGCCGACCAGCACCGGCTGCATGCGCTTGTTGGCCTGCTCGATCTCGGACAAAATCGCACGGTGCTTTTCGTCTTGCGTGCGATACACTTCGTCGTCTTCGTCGAGACGAGCAATGACCACGTTGGTCGGAACTTCGATGACCTCGAGCTTGTAGATGTCGAACAGTTCGTCCGCTTCCGTAGCAGCCGTACCGGTCATGCCGGCGAGCTTGTCGTACATGCGGAAATAATTCTGGAATGTGATCGAGGCGAGCGTCTGGTTTTCCGGCTGGACCGGCTGATGCTCCTTGGCTTCCAGCGCCTGATGCAGGCCTTCCGAATAGCGGCGGCCCGGCATCATGCGGCCGGTGAATTCGTCGATGATGACGACTTCGCCGTCGCGGACGATGTAATCCTTGTCGCGCGCAAACAGCGAATGCGCGCGCAGCGCCTGATTAATGTGATGCACGACAGAGACGTTCTCGACGTCGTAGAGTGAATCGCCCTTAAGCTGACCGGCTTCCTGCAGAAGGTTTTCGATCTTCTCCATGCCCGCTTCGGTCAGCGTGACCGTGCGCTGCTTCTCATCGACCTCGAAGTCGGTCGTCTTTTCCAGCTTCGGAATGTAGGTGTCGATGGTGTTGTAGAATTCCGAACGGTCGTCGAGCGGACCGGAAATGATCAGCGGCGTGCGCGCTTCGTCGATCAGGATCGAATCGACTTCGTCGACGATGGCGAAGAAATGCCCGCGCTGGACCATGTCCTCGAGCCGGTACTTCATGTTGTCGCGCAGATAGTCGAAACCGTATTCGTTGTTGGTGCCGTAAGTGATGTCCTTGGCGTAGGCTGCCTGCCGCTCACCATCATCGAGACCGTGAACGATGACGCCTGTGGTCATGCCGAGGAAGCCGTAGACCTGACCCATCCATTCGGAGTCGCGCTTGGCGAGATAGTCGTTGACCGTGACGACGTGAACGCCCTTGCCCGCGAGCGCATTGAGATAGACCGGCAACGTCGCGACCAGCGTCTTGCCTTCGCCGGTTTTCATTTCGGCGATGTCGCCCTCATGCAGCACCATGCCGCCGATCAGCTGCACATCGAAATGGCGCTGGCCGAGCGTGCGCTTGGCAGCTTCGCGAACCGTGGCGAAAGCAGGAACGAGCAGATCGTCGAGCGATTTGCCTTCCGCGATCTGCTTGCGGAACTCGTCTGTCCGCGCCTTCAGCGCCTCATCGGAGAGCGCCGCGATCTCAGGCTCAAGCGCGTTGATGGCATCGACGCGGGACTGATATCCCTTGATCCGCCGGTCGTTGGCGGAGCCGAAAAACTTGCGGGCGAGCGCGCCGAGCATTGAAAATCCCTGTCTTGTGGTTTGGCATTGCTGCCGCATGTGCCACGGCCACTTGCCCGAAAAAAGGCGTATCCCCGAATTTCTCGCAAAGTCAGGGCCTTGTCAGGCCCGTCAGCGAGGCTTCAGGAATGAGTGCGGGAAGCAAAGTCCGAGGTTCACCTGCTCGGCCGCGGAAAAGACCCGCGGGGCTCGCAAGGCGACCCTGCCGGGGCAGAGATATGGGCCGCCCAAAGCCTTGTCAACGCACGGACCTGTCAAGGATTTCATGATTTTGGCGGCTTTTTCGCGTTGCTTATCGGCAAGTGTTGGGCGAGTGTCCCGCACCCCGAACAGCCCGCGCATCTGAATCGCCCGACTTTGACCCATAAGGATTTTCCATGACTGTCTCCCCGATCCGTACAGCCGCTGCTGCCATTTGTCTCACCGCCCTGTTGGCAGCCGGTCAGCCGGTGAATGCGCAGGATGCAAATGCCGTGATCGCCAAGGTCAACGGTGCGGAAATCCGCCAGAGCGATCTGACTGTTGCCGAAGAAGAACTCGGACCAAGCCTGCAGCAGATGGACCCGGCGACACGCCGCGAAAACCTGATCGCGTTTCTAATCGACATGAAAATTGTCGCCAAGGCCGCCGACGACAAGAAGATCGGCGACAAGGCCGACTTCAAGCAGAAGCTGTCCTTCGCGCGTGATCGCCTCTTGATGGACAGCCTGCTTGCGACCGAAGGCAAGGCCGCGGTCACCGACGATGCCATGAAGAAAGTCTACGAGGACGCAACCAAGCAGGCCGGCGCCGAGAAGGAAGTTCGCGCCCGTCACATCCTGGTGCCGACCGAAGAAGAAGCAAAGGCCATCAAGGCCGATCTCGACAAGGGCGCGGACTTCGCCAAGCTCGCCAAGGAAAAGTCGAAAGACCCCGGCGCTGCGGATGGCGGCGATCTCGGCTTCTTCACCAAGGACCAGATGGTGCCGGAATTCTCGGCTGTCGCCTTCGCGCTTGAGCCCGGAAAAGTGTCCGATCCTGTGAAGTCGCAATTCGGCTGGCATGTCATCAAGGTCGAGGAAGCCCGCGAAAAGAAGCCGCCTGCCTTTGAGCAGGTGAAGCCGCAGATCGAGAACTTCGTGATCCGCAAGGCACAGGCCGACTACGTGACCAAGCTGCGCACTGCTGCGAAGGTCGAGCGTATGGATAAGAAGGACGAGCCTGCTGCGCCAGCAGCAGCGCCGGAAGCGAAGCCGGACGCAAAGGCTGCTCCAGCGAAGAAGTAAGCGTCACGATTTCGTCACCGAAGTCCTAAAGACTGCATGGTGCCCGGCCTCGCGCCGGGCATTATCATTTCTGGCCTTTTCATTTCTCCTTGCGATTCATTCACGTGTTGCGTTTGATGCGCGGCAGTTCAACCTCGGATTCACAACAGATGTCATCGACCGTTTCACCACTCGCGCCCACAAATGTCCCAGACATGCCGTCCATCGACGGCGTGCGGCTTGCGACGGCGGCCGCTGGCATCCGTTACAAGAACCGAACCGATGTGCTGCTGGCGCTGTTCGACAAGGGCACAACGGTCGCGGGTGTTTTCACCAAGTCGAAATGCCCGAGCGCTGCGGTGGACTGGTGCCGCGACAAACTTAAGGGCGGCGAAGCTCGCGCCCTCATCGTCAATTCCGGCAACGCCAATGCCTTCACCGGCAGAACCGGCAAGCAGGCCACGACGCTGACGGCATCAATTGCCGCTAAGGCGACCAGCAGTCAGCCGGGCAAGATTTTTCTCGCCTCTACAGGAGTGATCGGCGAGCCTCTCGATGCGACCAAATTCAACGGCGTGCTGGATGATCTCGCCAAGAGGGCCGTTCCCGAGGGTTGGGATAACGCCGCACGCGCGATCATGACCACCGACACGTTTCCAAAGGTCGCCACCGCCACCGTGAAACTCGGCAAGACCAAAGTCACGATCAATGGCATGGCCAAGGGCGCGGGCATGATTGCGCCTGATATGGCGACCATGCTGTCGTTTGTATTTACCGATGCGCCGCTCTCCGCCGCCGTGCTGCAATCGCTGCTCAAGGCCGGCGTCGAAGACACGTTCAACGCGGTCACGATTGATGGCGATACATCGACATCGGATACGCTACTCGCTTTTGCGACAGGTGCTGCCGCTGCACGCGGTGCACCAACCATCAAGCGTTCCAGTGATCCGCAATTGAAGGCTTTCACCAAGGCGTTCCAAGGCGTGCTGGCCGATCTCGCCGAACAAGTCGCGCGCGACGGCGAAGGCGCGCGCAAACTGGTCGAGGTTGTGGTCGAAGGCGCAACGTCCAAAAACTCCGCACGGAAAATCGCCATGTCCATCGCCAACTCGCCGCTGGTGAAAACCGCGATTGCGGGCGAAGACGCCAACTGGGGCCGTGTGGTCATGGCTGTCGGCAAGGCGGGCGAACCCGCCAATCGCGACAAGCTGTCGATCTCGTTTAACGGCATCCGCGTTGCGACCAAAGGCGCGCGCGATCCCTCCTATGACGAAGCGGAAGTCTCCGCGCTGATGAAACAGCAGAAGATCCAGATCAAGGTGGGGCTCGGTCTAGGGAAGGGCCGTGACCGCGTGCTGACCTGCGATCTCACCAAAGAGTATGTCGCCATCAACGGCGACTACCGATCGTGATCAAGCTCACCCTCGTCGTCGCCTGCGCGCTGATCGATGCGGACAATCGCGTCCTGATCGCGCAGCGCCCCGAGGGCAAGACGCTTGCGGGCCTGTGGGAATTTCCCGGCGGCAAGCTCGAACCCGGCGAACGGCCGGAGCCCGCGCTGATCCGCGAGTTGCAGGAAGAACTCGGCATCACGGTGCACGAGACATGCCTTGCGCCGCTCACCTTCGCCAGCCATGGCTATGAGACATTCCATCTGCTGATGCCGCTCTACATCTGCCGCAAGTGGGATGGCACCGTCACTGCGCGCGAAGGCCAACAGCTTGCTTGGGTGCGTGCTAATAAATTGCGCGACTATCCGATGCCGCCCGCGGACATTCCGCTGATCGCGCATCTGACGGATTTGCTGCTCTAGTTATTTTGGATCGCGCTGTTTATTCACCGCGTCCGCCAGCGACATTTTCGCCGAGCCCGGCTTCAACGGCTTCTGCTGGCTCTCATGCGGTGCCCATCCCGACAGCCACACAATGTCGAACGTGGCGCGGATGCGCCCATCGGGATCGGAGAAGCGCTCGGCATAGACCTCCGCCATTCGCGCGAAGGTTGCGCGGCGCGACGGCGTGCGGCGGCGCTCGACCAGAATGTTCGTCGCACCCATACGCCGCAAATCCTGCATCAGCGCGAAGGCATGATCGTAGCGCACGACGATGCGGTCCACATCCGTCACAGGCAATGCGAATCCCGCACGCTGTAACAACGCACCGAGATCGCGCAGATCGGCGAACGGCGACACACGCGGCGATACACCGCCCTCGATCTCCGATTCCGCTTGGGCAAAGGATTGCCGCAACTCGGTGAGTGTGTCGCCGCCGATAACGGCGGCGAGAAACAAACCGTCCGGCTTCAGCGCGCGGCGGATTTGCGCCAGCACGCCGGGAAGATCGTTGACGAATTGCATCGCCAGCGCTGACACCACGAGATCGAGCGAGGCAGGCGCAAGCGCGAGCGGCTCGCTATCGGATGCGGGGAGCATCACAGCGTTTACATGCTTGACGTGCGCGGCTAGCAGCCTTCGCACGTGATCGTTTGGCGTGCCGATGTCGGCAGCGTCGGAAAATTCCCGCAACACTGCGCGTTGCCGTTCAATCAAGTCGTCCGCCACGCGGTCGAGCAGGAACGAGGCCGGTCCAGACCGCGACGCACGATCCTGCCGCGCGCGGAGCAGCGTGCGATCGAACAGGCAAGGCACGGCAGTTTGAGAGGGCGAGGTCATGGCCGCTTGGTACGCCCTCGGAGCGCCGTCTGGCAATTCCCTAGCTTGTCGGCAAACAGCGCCGGACCTAGCCTTGGGCAACGGGGCCGCATGTCTGAACTTGAACACACAAGCATTCCTTTAAGAAACTTCCGGTTCGGCAGCCGCCTGTTCGACGCGCTGAAAACCGCGCGCGATGCGATGACCGCCCTCCCGCGCCTGGCCCTCGACATCGCGCTGCCGACGCTGTGCGTGTCATGCCGCGAGCCGGTCGCAGGTGAAGGTGTCTGCGCATCCTGCTGGGCACAGCTATCGTTCATCGCGCCGCCGTTCTGCACGCGGCTGGGCATTCCGTTTGTCTACGATCCCGGTCCCGGCCTGCTGTCGATGCAGGCCATCGCCGACCCGCCGTCGTATCAGCGCGCCCGTGCCGCCGTGCGCTATGACGACGTGGCGCGCACCATGGTCCATGCGCTGAAATATCAGGACCGGACCGATCTGGCGCCGACGATGGGCCGCTGGATGGCGCGCGCGGGTCAGGAACTTCTGCAAGAGGCCGATGCTCTCATTCCGGTGCCGCTGCATTGGCGGCGCGCATGGGGCCGCCGCTATAACCAATCCGGCGCGCTCGCCAAAATCATTGCCCGGCAAACCGGACTGCCGGTGGTCGTCAACGCCCTGCGCCGGGTGCGGCCGACACTACAACAGGTCGGATTGTCCAAGGCAGACCGTGCCCTCAACGTGCAAGGCGCGTTCAAATTGCCTCCGGAAGACAAATCCGCGGTTCAGGGTCGCCGAATCGTGCTGATCGACGACGTGCTGACATCCGGAGCGACAGTGGACGCCTGCGCCCGCGCGCTGCTGCGGGCCAGGGCTGCGTCGGTGGATGTGCTTGTTTTCGCGCGGGTTGTGGACACCCTGAAGACCCCCATATAATTTGAGGTCTTCATCCCTTCGCAGAGGCGGCCGCCCATGCCCGCAGTCATCGAGATCTACACCCGTCCCGGATGCGGCTATTGCAGCGCTGCCAAGTCGCTGCTGACCCGCAAGGGCGCGGCCTTCACCGAATTTGATGTGTCGGTAGATCCGGACCGCCGCGCGGAAATGGTCCAGCGCGCGAATGGCGGCGCGACCTTCCCGCAAATCTTCGTCGATGGGGCGCATATCGGCGGCTGCGACGATCTCTACGCACTCGACCGCGACCGCAAACTCGATGGCCTGCTAGGCCAGAAAGTCTCTTCATGACCGAACCTGCCGCCGCTCCTTTCACCGCAGCAATGGTGCAGATGCGCACCGGCCTGCTGCCGGAGACAAGTCTGGCGCAGGGCATCAAGCTGATCCGCGAGGCGAAGGACAAGGGTGCGGATTATGTGCTGACGCCGGAAGTCAGCAACCTGATGCAGGAAAACCGCGCCGCACTGTTTCAGCATCTCGCGAGCGAGGAAGACGATCTTTCGCTGAAAGCCTATCGCGACTTGGCGCGCGAGCTGAAAATCCACCTCCACATCGGATCGCTGGCGCTCCGCGCCACGCCGGAGCGCGCGGTCAACCGCTCGTTCCTGATCGCGCCGGACGGCAATGTTCTGGCGAGCTACGACAAGATTCACATGTTCGACATCGATCTCGGCGGCGGCGAAAGCTACCGCGAGTCCGCAAATTATCAGGCGGGCGAAACGGCGGTGATCTCCGATCTGCCATGGGGCCGGATCGGCCTGACCATCTGCTACGACGTGCGCTTTCCGGCGCTGTATCGCGCGCTCGCGGAGTCCGGCGCGTCGTTCATCACGGTGCCCGCCGCTTTCACCAAAACGACAGGCGAAGCGCATTGGCATACGTTGCTGCGCGCACGCGCCATCGAGAATGGCTGCTTCATTTTTGCCGCCGCCCAGTGCGGCACCCATGAGAACAAGCGGCAGACTTATGGCCACTCGCTGATTATCGATCCGTGGGGCGAAGTTCTCGCTGATGGTGGCACCGAGACCGGCGTCGTGCTGGCGACCATCGATCCCGCCAAAGTGGCATCCGTCCGCAAGAACATTCCATCGCTGCAGCATGGCCGCCGCTTCGGCCTCGCCGATCCGAAGGGCGGACCGGATCATCTGCATCTCGTGCGGGGATCGGCATGATCCGCTACGCGCTGCGCTGTGGGCGCGGCCACGAATTCGATAGCTGGTTTCAAAGCTCATCGGCTTACGATAGTCAGCACAAGCGCGGACTCGTGACCTGCCCGGCCTGCGACTCCACCGAGGTGGAGAAAGCGATTATGGCGCCGCGCATCGCCCGCAAGGGAAAAACGAAATCCGCGCCGCAGCCCGTTGCCGCATCTGTCGAGGACACATCGACATCGCTGGTGATGGCGCCGCAGGAGCGCGAGCTGGTCACCAAGCTGAAAGAACTGCGCGATCACGTGTTGAAGAACGCCGACAATGTCGGCAACAAGTTTCCGGATGAAGCGCGCAAGATGCATTACGGCGACATCGAGCAGCGCGCGATCTATGGCGAGGCGACAACCGAAGAAGCACGCGCGCTGATCGAAGAAGGCGTTGAGGTCGCACCGCTTCCGGTCCTGCCGGGCGACCGGAACTAGACCCTCAATCGCTGGCGGATGAAATGAGCCCCGATACGATCTCATGGTCCGGCTCCTGGCAGATGTGGGCCGTGCTGTCGGCTATATTCGCCGCGCTGACCGCGATCTTCGCCAAGATCGGTGTCGAAGACATCAATCCCGATCTGGCAACATTCATCCGCACGACCATCGTGCTCGCAAGTTTCGCAATCATCCTGTTCGCCACCGGCCAGTTCAGCGCGCCCGGCCCTATCTCGACACGAACATGGACTTTCCTTGTGCTGTCGGGACTGGCGACCGGCGCATCGTGGCTGTGTTATTTCCGGGCGCTCAAGCTCGGCCCTGCGACGCTTGTGGCACCTATCGACAAATTGAGCGTCGTGCTGGTCGCTCTCTTCGCATTTGTATTTCTCGGCGAGCGTCCGTCGGCCACCGGATGGCTCGGCATCGCGTTGATCGCGGCCGGCGCAGTCCTTCTAGCGTTGAAAAAGTAATTCAGCCGGCCACCAGCATTGCAACGCCGATGAGAATGAGCGCGATGCCGCCGAGCTCGCGCGGCGAGATATCCTGCTTCATCGAATAATAAGCCACGCCTTGCGCAAACAACACTTCGATCAGCGCGAGCGTCCGCACATTGGCTGCCGCCGTCAGTGCGAAAGCGAGAAACCAAAACAATGACGCGAATGCACCCGTGAAGCCCGCGAACATCGACGGCTTCCACAGCCGGAAGATCGCGCTCATGGTGCCGGGCGACCGCACGAGCAACCAGCCGGTCAGGACAACCGTCTGCATGAACAGCGTCGCCACTAGCGTGAGACTCGCCGCAGTGACGAAGCTGACGTCGGTCACGTTGAGGATCGCGCCGCGATAGCCCACCGCGGACAACGCAAAGAACGATGCCGCTACAAGACCGAGCACGGTCGGTTTCAAATTGCCGAAACCCGCCATGCCGCCCGGCCGCAGCGCCGTGATGACGACGCCGACAGTGGCGATGACAATGGCCGCGACCTTCAGCGCGGTGAGATGATCCGACAGAAAGACAAAGCCGAAGATCGCCGCCTGGATCGCCTCGGTCTTCAGATAAGCGGTGGTCACGACAAAGGACCGCTCGTTCATCGCCATCAGCATCAGCGCGGTGCCGAGAATTTGCGACAGGCCGCCAACAACAAGCCACGGCCAGAAGCCCGGATCAGGCCATGACAGCCGGTCGCCTGTCGCAGCTAAAATGAGGCCGAGAAAGATCAGCGAAAACGGAAATCCGAACAGGAAGCGGATGTGGGTCGCGCCGAGCGTGCCGAGTTGCGCGGTCAGGCCACGCTGCATCGCGTTGCGCACGACCTGCCCGGCCGCGCCCATCACGGTGAAAGGAATCCAGAGCCAGACGAATGAAGTCATGAGAGAAGCGATATGCCTGAGGACAGGACATCAGATCGCCACTGATTGACACTTGCCGTCAACCGGCCACGCCTCATGTCAGGATTGTCCGACGCGCGGCGCTAGGTGGCCGATTCCGCGATCAGCATGTAGTTGACGTCCATGTCGGACGACACGCTCCATTTGTCCGCCAGCGGATTGTAGACCACGCCGGCCTGATCGCTGATGGCGAGCTTGTTGCGCTCCAGATGATGCGTGAGTTCAGCCGGTGTCACGAACTTGTCCCATTGATGCGTGCCACGCGGCAGCCAGCGCAGCACATATTCCGCGCCGACAATGGCAAGCGCGAAACTCTTCCAGTTGCGGTTGATGGTGGAGACGACCATCAGCCCGGACGGCTTGAGCAGCGTGGTGCAGCGATCCAGAAACAGGCCGACATCGGTGACATGCTCGACCACTTCCATTGCGAGCACGATGTCGAAGCGTTCGTGACGGGTGACCTCTTCCACGGTGGTGCAACGATAATCGATGAGCAGATGCGACTTGTCGGCGTGGAGCTTCGCCACCGAGATGTTGGTTTCCGACGGATCGATGCCGACCACTTCCGCGCCAAGCCGCGTCAGCGGTTCGCACAACAGCCCCGCGCCGCAGCCGATGTCGAGAATGCGCAAACCGGACAGGCAGTTCAGGCTCTTCGGGCTGCGGTCGAACTTGCGGCAGGCGGCATCGCGGATATACGCAAGCCGCAGCGGGTTGATCTTGTGCAGCGGCGCCATCTTGCCTTTCGGATCCCACCACTGTTCGGACAGTTGCGAGAACCGCGCGATTTCGCCCGGATCGACGGTGGAGGCTGATGAAGAATTTGAAGTCATGCCTAAAGTTTTATCCGGTTAGCAGCCGATATTATCGCGCCGTGATGTGATTGCGGAATTCGATCGGTGCGCCGATCATCTTTATCGTTTTCGTGCCTTCGCCGACACCATTAACGGTGACATCTCCCCACCCAAAAATTCGGCCGCCAATGCTCTGGTTGACGTCCACGCTTTCGATCTTGTCCAGACTCATCTCGAAGGTCTGGCGCTGAATGAACCCTTCCTTGTGAACCACCCGCAGCGAGGTCACGTCCGTTTCCGTTGTCCACCGCTTGAACCAAGCGCGGAACAGCAGCGCGCCTCCGATAATCGCGAGTATTGCGCTGACCGCCAGAAGCGGCAGGATCACGCCGCCGCCAGAGGCGAATAGGCAGGCGGTAGCCACCGCCAGGCAAATCAGACCCGGCAGATAGATGATCCCGTGAATCGTGGTGGAATAGAGAACCTTTTCACCCGGCTGCAGAATATCGTCGATATAGCGGCTCATTCCCGTCCTCGGTCGCACCTTCAGCCTTGTCCGGATCGGCGTGTTGCTTGCCCGGGCCGTGGTGGGTATGTATAGCCGCCTTTTCGGGGCCGTGCTGACGTGTTTTGCGCGGAACCGCCCTTCTCACAACCAGCCTGAACGGGACCGCGCCGCGCGCCGCGATATCAAGAAAATGAGCCGCCTTGTCATGAAATTCGGCGGCACGTCCGTCGCCAATATCGACCGCATCCGCAATGTCGCGCAGCATGTGAAGCGCGAGGTCGATGCTGGCCATGACGTGGCTGTCGTTGTGTCGGCCATGTCCGGCAAGACCAATGAGCTTGTGGGCTGGGCAACCGAAACCTCGCCGCTGCACGACGCGCGTGAATACGATGCCATTGTCGCATCCGGTGAACAGGTGACCTCGGGGTTGCTCGCCATCGCGCTGCAGGCGCTCGGCATTCAGGCGCGCTCATGGCAGGGATGGCAGATTCCGATTCTCACCAGCGACGCGCATGCATCAGCGCGCATCGCGGGCATTGACGGCAGCGAACTCATCAAGCGGTTCAAAGAGCGCAAGGAAGTCGCGGTCATCGCCGGCTTCCAGGGCATCCATGAGACGACCGGCCGCATCACCACGCTGGGTCGCGGTGGCTCCGACACGTCTGCAGTTGCAATTGCCGCTGCGATCCATGCTGAGCGTTGCGACATCTACACCGACGTGGACGGCGTCTACACCACCGATCCGCGCGTGGTGCCGAAGGCGCGGCGGCTGGAGAAAGTTGCGTTCGAGGAAATGCTCGAACTCGCGTCGCAGGGCGCGAAGGTGCTTCAGGTCCGTTCGGTTGAACTGGGCATGGTGCATAATGTGCGCGTGTTCGTGCGCTCGAGTTTTGACAAGCCGGAAGACATCGATCCGCACGGCACGCCGCCGGGAACGCTGATCTGCAGCGAGGAGGAAATCATGGAAAGCCAGGTCGTCACCGGTATCGCCTTTTCGAAGGACGAAGCCCAGATTTCCGTGCGCCAGATCGAAGACAAGCCGGGCGTCGCCGCTTCGATCTTCGGGCCGCTGGCGGAAGCGAATATCAACGTCGACATGATCGTTCAGAATGTCTCCGAAGACGGCAAGACCACCGATCTGACCTTCACTGTGCCCGCGTCCGAATATACCCGCGCCAAGGACACCATCGCCAAGGCAAGGGACAAGATCCGCTACAAGGCGATGGATTCGGCCACCGATGTCTCGAAGGTTTCGGTGATCGGTATCGGCATGCGCAGCCATGCGGGCGTCGCCGCTCAGGCCTTCAAAGCGCTGTCGGAGCGCAACATCAACATCCGCGCCATCACGACATCCGAGATCAAGTTCTCGCTGCTGATCGACGCCGCCTATACCGAACTCGCGGTGCGGACACTCCACACGCTTTACGGTCTGGATCAGGCCTAAAAGCCTTGGCCGCGCGTGTCGTCGCTGCGACATCGTCGCCTAGGTAGTCCCCTAGGACATGTCTAATAAGTGGCAGGTGTTTTGCTTGGCAAAACGCGCCTCAATTGGATATAGCCTCAGGATAAGGCACCCGTGCCGCGCCTTGTGATTCCGGACCGTCTGCGATGTCCGAGATCACCGCAGCGGCGCAGGCGCAACCTGAAAAGTCGTTATTTTACTTCTGGTTAACGCTATCGTGGCCACTCCGGGCTGCGCTGGGTTTGCAGCTTAAGGATGTCAACGGATGCGGAGCGCGCTGGGAGGTCCCCGCGTCTTGTTAAGACGGCTCCGCGAAGTGATGGCCGAACAGGTCAGCGCTCAGGAACGCCTCGACAAGATCGTGGTGCTGATCGCCGCCAACATGGTGGCGGAGGTCTGCTCGACCTACGTCCTTCGCGTCGACAACACCCTTGAGCTTTACGCGACCGAAGGTTTGAACCGCGACGCGGTCCATCAAACCGTGATGAACGCGCATGAAGGTCTGGTCGGCCTCGTCGCTTCGGAAGCGACGCCGCTGAATCTCTCCAACGCGCAGTCGCATCCGGCTTTCTCGTATCGTCCGGAAACCGGCGAAGAAATTTACCACTCGTTCCTCGGCGTGCCGATCCTGCGCTCCGGCAACACGCTCGGCGTGCTGGTCGTGCAGAACCGCGCGCACCGCACTTACGTGGAAGAAGAAGTCGAAGCGCTGCAGACCACCGCGATGGTGGTCGCGGAGATGATCGCCTCTGGCGAGCTGTCGTCCATCGCCAAGCCCGGCGCGGAGCCAGCCGCACGTCACTCGATCCACAAGACTGGCGCCGTTTTGTCGGACGGCATCGCGCTCGGCCATGTGGTGTTGCATGAGCCGCGCGTCGTCATCACCAATTACATCGCCGAAGACCTGCCGAAGGAAGTCAAGCGGCTCGACACCGCCATCCTGAAGCTGCGCGCCGATCTCGACCGCATGCTGGAGCGCGGCGACATGGCCGAAGGCGGCGAGCATCGCGATGTGCTCGAAGCCTACCGCATGTTCGCCAACGATCAGGGCTGGCAGCACAAGCTGCACGAAGCGGTCGCGACCGGCCTCACGGCGGAAGCAGCCGTCGAGCGCGTGCAGTCCGACACCCGCGCGCGCATGCTGCGCTCCACCGATCCTTACCTGCGCGACCGCTTGCACGATCTCGAAGATCTCGGTCATCGCTTGATGCGCCAGCTTGTCGGGCAGGATCATGCGCCGTCGCGCGAACAGCTGCCCGACAACGCCATTCTGATTGCGCGCTCGATGGGCCCGGCGGCATTGCTGGACTACGACCGCAAGCGGCTACGTGGTCTCGTGCTGGAAGAAGGCACCGCCAATTCGCATGTGTCCATCGTGGCGCGCGCGCTGGGCATTCCGGCTGTCGGCGAAGTGCCGAACGCGGCAGGCATCGCCGATCCTGGCGACGCCATCATCGTGGACGGCACGTCCGGTTCGATCTTCATTCGCCCTTCGCACGAAATCCAGTCGGCCTATGGCGAGCGCGTGCGCTTCCGCGCGCGGCGGCAGGAGCAATATCGCGAGCTGCGCGACAAGCCTTGCGTGACCAAAGACGGCCAGCACGTCGATCTGATGATCAATGCCGGTCTCATCATCGACTTGCCGCATATCGAAGACACCGGATCATCCGGCATCGGCCTGTTTCGCACCGAATTGCAGTTTATGGTCGGACAAAGCCTGCCGCGCACCAGCGAGCAGCTTTCGCTTTATCGCTCGGTGCTCGATGCCGCAGGCAACAGGCCTGTGACCTTTCGCACGCTCGACATCGGCGGCGACAAGGCGCTGCCGTATATGGACACGATTGTCGAAGAGAATCCTGCGCTCGGCTGGCGAGCGATCCGCCTCGGCCTCGACCGGCCGGGACTGTTGCGCGGACAGATCCGCGCGATGCTGCGCGCCGCGTCCGGACGCCATCTACGCGTGATGTTCCCGATGATTTCGCAGGTGGACGAGTTCGATCAGGCCAAGCTCGTGATCGAGCGCGAACTGACATATTTGCGCCAGCACGGCCACACGCTGCCGGAACGCGTCGATGTCGGCACCATGGTGGAAGTGCCCGCGTTGCTCTATCAGCTCGACGAATTGCTCAAGCGCGTGGATTTTATTTCGGTAGGCTCGAACGATCTGTTTCAGTTCCTGTTCGCGGTCGATCGCGGCAATTCGCGCGTCACCGACCGTTTCGACACGCTGTCCGCGCCGATCCTGCGCGCACTACGCGACATTGTGCGGAAGGCCAACGCCGCCGGAAAATCCGTGTCGCTCTGCGGCGAGATGGCGTCGCAGCCGCTCGGCGCGCTGGCGCTGATCGCGCTCGGTTATCGCTCGCTGTCGCTGTCGGCGATGGCACATGGTCCGGTCAAGGCGCTGGTCCTCGAGCTTGACGCGAAGAAAGCGGAAGCGCTGATCACGCCGTTGCTGGAAGCACCGGCGGGAAGCGTCTCGATCCGCACCAAGCTGACGGAATTCGCCGAGGCCGAAGGGATTTCGTTGTAGCGAGGCTGTCCGGACTGTTCCGAACGCCCGCACATGAATTCATCCTTTTGATCGATCGAACCTCATGACCACGCTGCCCGAAGCCAAACTCGACACCCTGCTCGCGCGCCACGCTGCGCTCGAGAGCGAATTGCTGGGACAGGTGAATTCGGAAACCTATGTCCGCATCACCCGCGAGTTGAGCGAGCTTGCGCCAGTGATCGACGCGGTGAAGGCCTATCGGGCCGCCGCCGCAGAGATCGACGGCATCGATGCGCTGATTGCCGACGCAGGCACGGACGCCGAAATGCGCGCCATGGCGGAAAGCGAACGCCCGCAACTTGAAGAAAAGCGCGATGAACTGGCCCAAAGCATCCGCGTCGCGTTGTTGCCGAAGGATGCGATGGACGAGCGCAGCGTGGTGCTCGAAATCCGCGCCGGCACCGGCGGCGACGAAGCCTCGCTGTTCGCAGGAGATCTGTTCCGGATGTACGAACGCTTCGCGTCGCTGCAGGGCTGGAAAGTGGAATTGATGTCCGCTTCCGAAGGCACGATGGGCGGCTACAAGGAAATCGTCGCAGAAGTGCAGGGCCGGGGCGCTTTCGCCAAATTGAAATTCGAATCCGGAGTGCATCGTGTGCAGCGCGTGCCTGACACCGAAACGCAGGGCCGCATCCACACATCCGCCGCAACGGTCGCGGTTCTGCCGGAAGCCGAAGAGGTCGATGTCGCCATCAAGAACGACGATCTGCGGATCGAGACCATGCGCGCACAGGGCGCGGGCGGCCAGCACGTCAACAAGACCGAGTCCGCAATCCGCATCACGCATATTCCAACCGGCATCGTGGTGATGATGCAGGATAGCCGTTCGCAGCATAAGAACCGCGCCAGCGCCATGAACATCCTGCGCTCGCGCATTTACGACGCCGAGCGGCAGCGCATCGATGCCCAGCGATCCGCCGAACGCAAGGGACAGGTCGGCTCCGGAGATCGTTCCGAGCGCATCCGCACCTATAATTTTCCGCAAGGCCGCGTGACCGACCACCGCATCAACCTCACGCTTTACAAGCTGCCGCAGGTGATCGCAGGCGATTCCCTACAAGACCTCATTGATGCGCTGACCACCGAGCATCAGGCAGCGCAGCTCGCCGAACAGGGCAGCGCGTGAGCGCCGACAATCCATTCGCGGGATTGACCATCGACGCGGCGCGGCGTGCACTGACGGCGCAACTCAAGGCGAACGATATCGAAACACCGGAACTGGATGCGCGGCTTCTGATCGGCGGGGCGCTGCATCTTGATCACACCGCGCTGGCCATACAGGGCCTGCGCGCGCTCACGAGCGAAGAAGCGCAATCCATCGCGCATTTTGCGCAGCGCCGGATCGCCCATGAGCCGGCGGCACGCATTCTGGGGCACAAGGAATTTTGGGGACTCGATTTTTCTTTATCCCCTGAGACTCTTGTCCCACGTCCCGATACCGAGACGGTGGTGGAAGCCGCACTCGAAATTCTCCGAAGCGAATCTTCCACATTCAAAGCCATTCGCATCGCCGACATCGGCACCGGCTCGGGCGCGATCCTGCTGGCGCTGCTGTCCGAGCTTGGCGATGCAACGGGCGTCGGCACCGACATCAGCGCGGGTGCACTCGCGACGGCGGAAGCGAACGCACGACGGCTTGGCCTGATCGAACGCGCCTCGTTCGTTCAGTGCGATTACGCAGCGGCGCTGTCAGGACCGTTCGATCTCATCGTGTCCAATCCGCCCTACATCCGATCCAGCGACATCGCTACGCTCGATACTGACGTGCGCGAGCACGATCCGCATCTCGCGCTGGACGGCGGCGCGGACGGACTGGACGCCTATCGCGCGATTGTGCCTGAGGCGGCAGCCCTGCTCGGCCCCGGCGGCGCGCTGATTTTTGAAGTCGGCCACGATCAGAGCGATCAGGTCACGCACTTGATGCGGGATGCCGGACTGATCGTGCCGGATATGCCGAAGGCCGATCTAGGCGGGATTCAGCGCGCTGTAATCGGACGAAAAACGGCCCCTTAAAGGCAGCCCGGCAAAGAAAAAACCTCTTGGAATCTCGCTCCGGAGCGACTACGTTCCGATTACACCATCGGTTCAGGGTCGTGGCCCCCGTTAACGAATACGGGAAGAAGCCATACTGGTTGACGCCAGAAGTCTCGCAAGGGATGCCCGCCGGATGAAAGGTTCCTAAACAACGGTTATTACGAGCGCGAAGGCTGAAAGAGCTGCGCTGCTTGGGACCGCGAAGCGAACGAAAGCCCGATTTGCGCTTGAACACCCAACTTCAGAACGTTGCACTTAAGGGTGCTGACTGATCCGGCCCAACGGCTCATTGCCTTCGGGCATTTGGAGAACGCGTCCTTGTTGAACGCGATATTTGGCAACACCGATCTGACACTGGACGGCATCGCCGATTGCGCGAATGTCATGCGCGTGTCCCGCACCTCAATCACCCTGATCTCGAATTGGTAGAAGGCTCCACATGAGAAACGGCCCGAATAACAACAAGCGCATGCGCAGCCGGAACAACAATAACAATAATAACAACAACAATAATAATAACCGGCGCGGCCAGAACCCGATGACGCGGGTTTTCGAATCCAACGGGCCGGACATCAAGATTCGCGGCACCGCGTCTCATGTGGCGGAAAAATACGTCCAGCTCGCGCGCGACGCGCGCTCATCCGGCGATCCGGTCGCCGCCGAGAATTACTATCAGCACGCCGAACATTATTTCCGCCTGATTGCAGCGGCGCAGGAGCAATTCCGCCAGAGCCAACCGCAGCAGCAACAGCAGCCCGCGCAGCGATCCGATGGGGACTCGCTCGATGACGGCGGAGACGACAGCGACGGCTATTCCAACTTCGGTGCGGAGCCGGGCTTTGCACCGGGCCATCAGCCTCAGCCGCAGTTTCAGCCGCGCGAGCAGCAGCCTTATCCGCGCGACAATCAGCAGCCGCGCGAGAATTTCCGCGACCGCGATCAGCGCGACAATCGTCAGCAGTCGCAGCCGGTGGTGCAGCCTTCCGTGAGCGATCAGGTGGATCGTCTGCCGTCGTTCATTACCGGCGGCGCGGCGCCGCAGCCGAACGGTAACGGTGTCGAGGGCGCTGCTCCGACCGGCGAACGCTTCGGTCATCGCCGTCGGCGCAGGCCACCTGGACCGCGCCCCGATGCTGCGCAGCCATCGAGCGAGGATGCAGGCTAATTCTGCTTTATCGAATTCTTCAAACGGCGGTGCAAATGCGCCGCCGTTTTTCTTTGATGACGTCGCTAAATCAAGTGATTGTCGATGTGTCGCGCCGCGTCGGTGTCGGCACCAGCACGGGCGGCATCGACGGAATGAGCCGCGTGCGTTCGCGGTGCGCGGGGATCGCGCGGTAGACCTGCTTCGAGGCTTCGACGATATGCACGCCAGCGAACGGCGATGACACCGCAATACTCATGCGCTCCCACGCCATCGCCGAGCGCAGCACCCAGCTTCCCTGAAACGGAGGCACGAACAGTGCTTCGCCCCATGCGGTCGGCGTGAACCATGTCTGCCGCAGCAATTGCGTGATCTGCGAGCGTGAGTACGGACGTCCATGACCGAACGGCGTGTTGTCGGTACGTGTCCAAACGCCGCGGCGATTGGGAATGATCGCCATCATCCGTCCCGATGGTGCGAGCACGCGCCACACCTCGCGCAACAGCCCTTCCGGGTCGGCGGAAATTTCCAGTGCATGTACGACGAGGATGCGATCCACCGCAGCGTCCGGCAGCGGTAGCGAGAACTCATCGACAAGCGTGGACAATGTGGGACGCGCGGTCGGCCATTTCAGAACGCCTTGCGCGGCCGGCATCAGCGCGATGCAGCGCTCGGCATCTTCGCGGAACAGGCCCAGATATGGCGTGGTATAGCCAAGCCCTGCCACACGCAGGCCATCCGCATGAGGCCAGTATTGCTGAATGCCGCGATTGATCAGCCGCCGCGCCACGACGCCAAGGCGCTGGGAATAAAAATTGCGAAGATCGATGACGTCGATTGTCATGAGGCCAGTGTATCATGACCTGTTACCTGTGACAGCGGCCTGAAGCGCGCTTGCGGAACGGCGTTAACGCATTTCATCGTGCATGCAGCCGTGTTAGCCTGCCGCATACTGATGAAACGGAGATATCATGGCTGCCGAAATTCGCCTGTTTCCCTGCCTGTCCGATAATTTCGGCTATCTCATTCACGATCCGCTCACCAAGGCGACCGCATCCATCGACGCGCCGGAAGCAGGACCGATCATCAAGGCACTGCAGCGCGAAGGCTGGACCCTGACGGATATTCTTGTCACGCATCATCACGCAGACCATGTCGGCGGTATTGCCGAACTGAAAAAGAAATACGATTGCCGCGTGGTCGCGCCGTACGACAAGGCCGTGCCGATTGCGCAGGTCGATGAGCGCGTGAAGGAAGGCGCCCGCGTGAAGGTCGGCAACCTCACTGCGCGCGTGCTGGAAACGCCGGGCCATACGCTCGATCATATTTCTTATGTGTTCGACGACGAGCGTGCGCTGTTCTCGGCCGACACGCTGTTCTCGATCGGCTGTGGCCGTGTGTTCGAAGGCACCTATCCCATGATGTGGGATTCGCTGCTGAAGCTACGCGCTCTGCCGGACGATATGCGGATTTATTGCGGCCACGAATATACGGCGTCGAATGTCAAGTTCGCGCTCGGCATCGAACCTAGCAATGCAGCGCTGAAAGCCCGCGCCGACGAAGTCACCAAACAGCGCGCGGCCAATCAACCGACGATCCCAACTTTGATCCGCGACGAGAAGGAAGCCAACGTGTTCCTTCGCGCCGATGTGCCTGCTGTTGCAGCCGCCGTCGGTCTTGCGGGAAAGAGCCCGGCAGAGGTGTTCGGCGAATTGCGCGAGCGCAAGAACAAGGCATGACGCGTTGAGCGGCGATGAATTGACCGTGACGGCTGACGAAATCATTGCGCGGCTTGATCTGACGCCGCATCCCGAAGGCGGTCATTACCGCGAGACGTTTCGCGATACACAAACGGGCGACAGCGGACGCGCGGTGTCGACCGCGATCTATTTCCTGCTACAGCGCGGCGAACGCTCACACTGGCATCGCGTCGATGCCGCCGAGGTCTGGCATTATTACGCGGGCAGCGCGCTGACGCTGCAGATTGCGGATAGCGACGGCGAGCGCCTCATCACGCTCGGAGCGAATTTAAGCGCCGATGAGTTACCTCAGGCCGTTGTGCCGGCGCATGCGTGGCAAGCTGCGGAAAGCAACGGTGACTGGACGCTGGTGGGATGCACCGTTGCGCCTGGATTTGAGTTCGCAAAATTTGAACTCGCCCCGCAGGCCCGGTCGCCGGATTAAGAGGCGCGCCTGCGGAGAACCATATCTTTAGCCGCGATCAATCCGCCGCCCGCGATCAGCGCCGCCGCGAGCGCCAACATTGCCGTCGGTTTTGCGAAGCCTGCGAGAATGAGAAACCCGGTCGACAGCAGCGGCGTGGCGTAGGACGCAGCTCCCAGAACGCGGATGTCACCGCGCTTCATGCCGATGTCCCACGCGAAGAATGCCAGCCCCACCGGACCGATGCCGAGAGTAACGATGGCAAGCCATTGCCAGATCGTCTCCGGCCACACCGTCGCTTCAAGCGCGAGATGACACAGCAACGCCAGCAGTGCGGTCACAAGACAAAAGCCCGCGACCGCATCGGTCGGCACTGTCGCCAACTTGCGCGACATTACCGAATAGCCGGCCCAGACGAACGCCGCGACAAACGCTGCGAGGAAGCCCGGGAGATGCGCAGACTCGAACTGCGATCCGCCGCTGCCGGTCAGCAATAAAACCGTTCCGGCAAAACCTAACACCGCGCCGACGATATGATGCGCCATCAAGCGTTCGCCGGGCAGCAGCGACGAGAGCAGCACGATCAGCAGCGGCCAGAGATAGTTCAGCAGCCCCGCCTCTGCAGGCGGCGCGAGGCGCAGCGCGAGAAAATACAGCGCGTGATAACCGAACAGCCCACCGATGCCGACCAGCCAGGCGAGTGGCGGCTGGCGCAACGCGCGGATCGCGTTCGGACGCCACAGCCATGTCAGCGGACCGACGCAGCTTCCGATGGCGAATGTCATGGCCAGCAGTTGAAACGGCGGCACGCGGCCGGTCGCCACGGTGAGGGCAGCGAGCAGCGACCACATAATGATCGCAGTCAGACCGATAAGCGTGGCAGTAGAAGACGTCATCGCGGATCAATGCCATTCAATCCGCGACGACGCCATATGCTTTGCAAGGACTCTCTTGAGGACTATCGCTCGACAGTAAGCGCGATGCCCATGCCGCCGCCGATGCACAGAGTCGCGAGGCCTTTCTTGGCGTCGCGCTTCTGCATCTCGTGAAGCAGGGTCACCAGCACGCGCGCGCCCGACGCACCGACCGGATGGCCGATGGCGATGGCGCCGCCGTTGACGTTGACCTTGGACGTATCCCAGCCGATTTCCTTGTTCACGGCGGCCGCCTGCGCGGCGAAAGCCTCGTTGGCCTCGACCAGATCGAGATCGCTCGCCTTCCAGCCGGCTTTCTGAAGTGCAGCGCGCGATGCAGGGATCGGTCCCGTGCCCATAATAGCCGGATCGACACCTGCCTGCGCCCACGACACGATGCGAGCCAGCGGTGTCTTGCCTTCCTTGGCCGCTTGCTTCGCGCTCATTAGCACCAACGCCGCAGCGCCGTCGTTGATGCTCGAGGCGTTGGCTGCTGTCACTGAGCCATCTTTCAGAAACACCGGCTTGAGCTTGGCGAATGCGTCCACCGACGCGCCATGGCGCGGGCCTTCATCCGCATCGATCACGATGTCGCCCTTGCGGCCCTTGACGGTGAACGGGACGATCTCGTCCTTGAACTTGCCGGCCTTCTGCGCGGTCTCGGCCTTGTTCTGAGAATGGACGGCGAACTCATCCTGCTGCTGCCGGGTGATCTGGAACTGGCGCGCGACGTTCTCGGCGGTGTTGCCCATGTGGTAGCCGTTGAAAGCGTCCCACAACCCGTCCTTGATCAGGGTGTCCACCAGATCGACTGAGCCCATCTTGACGCCATTGCGCAGATGCTGGACATGCGGCGACATGCTCATGGATTCCTGGCCACCGGCGACCACGATCTGGGAATCGCCGTTCTTGATCGCCTGATAGCCGAGCGCCACGGTCCGCAGGCCGGAGCCGCAGAGCATGTTGATGCCCCAGGCGGGGCTGTCCACGGGAACACCGGCCTTCACGGCAGCCTGCCGGGCCGGATTTTGACCCTGACCCGCCGTCAGGATCTGCCCCATGATGACTTCGGAGACGCGGGCCGGCTCGATTCCGGCGCGTTCGAGGGCCGCTTTGATGGCCACGGCACCGAGGTCATGGGCCGGGATATTGGCAAATGCACCGTTGAAACCACCGACAGCGGTACGGGCAGCACTGACGATGACGACATCGTCGGACATGGGCGTCTCCTGATTTTTGAAGGCGAAGGACTTGGAAGTCGTGGGGCGCGAGAGAGGAGCCGCCGGACCAATTTGGGGCTCTGATTTCGCCCATTTAACCTAATACCGCCGTTCCGGTCCGCCAACGGCATTCTGGCCATTTATAGGTTCCGCGACCCTGCCATGCCTCGAGATTAACCGTCCTGCACAAAACGGTAGCCGTACCCGCCTGAAAGTGCTTAGTTTATTGCAATGCATTGTTTGCACTGCCCTCGGCGCGGTTCGCCGGCTTCCCTTCTCCCCCGTTAGGTATGTGTGAGTCCATGGCCAAATCCGATCAGCCGATTACCATCAAGAAATACGCCAACCGGCGTCTCTACAACACCGGTACCAGCACCTACGTCACACTCGAAGACCTCGCCGCCATGGTGAAGGTTGGAGAAGATTTTCTCGTTTATGACGCGAAAACTGGAGACGATATTACGCGCTCGGTGCTGGCCCAGATCATCTTCGAGCAGGAGAACAAGGCCGGGCAGAACCTGCTGCCGACCACATTCTTGCGTCAGCTGATCCGCTTCTACGGCGACAGCATGCAGATGGTGGTGCCGAAATATCTCGAGCAGTCGATCGACACGCTGACGCGCGAGCAGGAAAAATTCCGCAAGCAGATGACGAACACGTTCAGCAACACGCCATTCGCGCCGCTGGAAGAACATGTTCGCCGCAACATGGAAATGTTCGAGCGCACGTTCTCGATGTTCAAGCCGTTCGGCGCACCGGTCCGAAAGGACGCACCGCAATCGGACTCACCGCCGACAGCAGCGGGCGAGACACCGGAGCCCGGCGACATCGACGATCTCAAGCGTCAGATGCGGGAAATGCAGGACCGCCTTGAGCGCATGTCCAAGGAACCCGAAGAGAAGAACTGAACGATTGACGATGTGCTGCCGTCAGCTTGCCGCTGACGCAGCTGCCGTCTGCGATGTCACCGGCGAGACCGGGACAATCATGTCGGGCTGCATTTCAGACGCCGACCAGGGCTTCGTCAAAGACGCCAACCCGATCAGCCGTCCCTGAATGAAATCGCAGCCCCAGCCTTGCAGCAGCGTGGCGGATTCTTCGTCCTGCACCCATTCCGCCACGGTCTTGATGCCAAGACGGTGTGCCAGATCGATCAACGTCTGAACGAACGCCCGATCGTCGGACGACCGCGCGATGTTCTGCACGAACGCGCCGTCGATCTTCACGATGTCCACGCCGAGCTTGCGCAGGTTGCGGAACGACGTGTAGCCAGCACCAAAATCGTCAATAGCGATGCGGCTGCCGAAATTCTTCAAGCGCGTGACAAAGCCGCGCACATCGTCCAGATCCTGCGACCGTCTCGGTGATCTCGACGATCAAGCGCTCGGCAACGCCGGGATGATTGCGCATCAGCGATTCGATGCTGGCCCACCAGTCGGGGTCCATCGTAGTGCCGGGCGAAATGTTGAGGCTGAGCTGCGCGTTTGGCGCTTCTGCAAGTTCACCAACCACAAGCTCCAGAACGCGGTGATCGACCAGACGGATCAGGCCGAGTTTTTCCGCTACCGGAACGATGTCCGGCGACAGTGAATACTCGCCGTCTTCCTGACGCATGCGCACGAGGCATTCATGGAAGGCCGGTTGACGCGATGACGTCGATACCACCGGCTCATAAGCCATCACAATGCGGCGCTCGTTCAGCGCGGTGACGATTTCATCGGTGACGCGGATGTTGACCCGGCGCTGAGCATCACGCTCGACATTTGGATGCCAGATCGCCATCGACCCCTGACGGCGCGCCTTTGCAAGTGCGAGCGCCTCCTGCGTGCGGCTCATCGCTTCTTCCGTGGTACGCGCGTGACGCAGCGCGTTGGTCGCGCCGATCGAGGCCGTGACAGCGACGGGACCGAGACGCGTCGGCACCACTTCGTCGCGAATGCCGGCGAGAAAACGCTCGGCGGCGACATTCATGTCATCCACCGTGCAGTTCTTGAGGATCAGGCCGAACTTGTTGCCCGAGAAACGCCCGAGAATATCGCCACCGCGCAGCCGCGCACGAATGCGCTTTGCGACTTCGAGAATGACTTCGTCGGCGACGTCATAACCGAAGGCATCGTTGATCTGCGCCAGATGATCGATGCCGACCAGCATGAATGCGAAGGACGAACGGAAACGCTCGGCTTCCTGAATGGATTCTGCGAGAGCCGCAATCAAACGGGTGCGATTGAATTCACCTGTCAGCGGGTCGTCCTGCGCGAGTTTCAGAAGCTGCTCGTCGCGCGCGCGCCGCTCGTTATTGATGCGAATGATACCGTGAACGCGCGACGGTTTTCCGTCGTCTCCAGCGAACCAGCGACCGCATTCATCGATCCACAACACTGGGGCGGAAACGCTCGCACGAACGCCGTATTCAATTTGATAAGCGACGCCCTCGCCACTGTCTGATGCGGTCGAATTCAGAACCGCGTCGTTGCGGATGCCGCGCGAAGGCTCGATGAGTTTCGAAAACTCGCTGGCTTTCAGAAGCGCCGCTTCCGGAATGTCCCGCAGCACGTTTGCAACGTTGCCGCTCCAGTGCAACGCGTCAGTTGCGATGTTCCAAGCGAAGGTCGCCTGTCCGAGCGCCGCGAGAATATCGGGGTTCGCCATGCGCGCATCTCTGACATGAGGGCTGCCACCAACCGGGTTCGCTGTTGCGGGAAAAGCGGATTGGAGCCGGGTCATGGTCAAGAGAGCCTCGTCCTGGGGCAAGCAGATGATTCGGGCTTCGCAAGATTAGATCGCCCGCTGCCGTCCAGCCTAGATCAAGTTCCTGAACAATCGGAAAACCCCGCACTCCTCCCCGTCCTGAAATACCGGCACGCCCCTTGCGATGATCTCCTTAGGGCGCGCAAAGCGTCTCAAAATGAGACAGATACCGGGCCGGCGATGATCAATTCAGGATTTTCAGCAACCAATTCCGCAAGATTTGCAGCGGATGATATAGCCGCTCCGACGGAACTCGTTACGGGCACCGCCCTGGTTGCGCTCGAGCGCCCGGCAACACGCAGCGTTTCGCGCTCTGTCCGCCTGGACGCGTCCTTCGTCACCCATCTGATTGCGACGGCGATGCAGATGCCGCAGACCCGTCCCTTGCGTCGGCTCAATCCATCGGATGCGGGCGCGGCCTATATTGGAAAACCGGCGCGCGCAGGCACAGCCCACGGCAGGATCGTCACGCAGACCGCCTGATGGATCAGGGCTTCGGTGCGACGTGAGGTTTCGCGTCAGTGCCCGACACTAGATCGCTGACATTCCAGTCCACGATCTTGCGCTCGCCAACGGGTGACGTGCCGACAGGCGCAGTGGTCTCATGATCGCGGATCACCGCAAGCGACGGCACCGGCTTGGCTTCGGGCTCCGGCGGAATAAACGTCGGCTCGACCGGACGAGACTCGTCAAGCCGCAGATCTTCCGGTCGCAGATCCTGATGTTTCCGCTCGAACGCCGGTTCTGGCTGCGCGACGGGCACCGCGACAGGTGCCGGTGTCTGCGCGACAGGTGCGGGCGCTTGCACATGACGCCGCCTGTTGCGGATACCGAGCGAAACGCCGGAGAGAAACTCGACGCCGGTCAGCACTGCGAGCAGCACGAATGTCGATGTCGCGAATTGCGGGAGCAGCAGAAACTCCGCTACCGCAGCGCCGAATACGATCAGCGACAGCAGATGATCCGTCAGATAGCGACCGCCGGGACGCGAAGCCTTGATGACTTCGAGCAGCAGCAGCAACATTCCGAACGCGAGCAGCGCGTCGCCGAAGGTCGGCGACCATGTAACGCCGGACATCAACGCGACACTGACAATCGGCGCGGTGAACGCGACGCCGGGCATCATGAACACAAAGATGTTGTAGATCGCGAACGGAATCAGAAGCAGCGGGAAACCGATCATCGTCGGCAAGCTCTCTCTGAAAAATTGTCCTGTGAGACGGTTGTCGTCACATGCTCAGGAAAGCGTGGCTCTGTGGCGTTCTTGTGGAGGCGCGTTCGCGCGGCCTCCTGCCACTGTGGTCAAGTCGATCATCATGGCGGCGCTGCGCGAGGCAGCGCGCCAGATCAGGACGTTAGTCCTTCTTGACCTTCAGGACTTGACGGCCCTTGTACATGCCGGTCTTGAGATCGAGATGATGCGGACGGCGGAGTTCGCCCGAGTCCTTGTCCTCGACATAAGTCGGCTTCTTGAGCGCGTCCGCCGAGCGGCGCATGCCGCGGCGCGACGGCGAGGTTTTCCTGCGTGGAACGGCCATGGGATCGTCGTCCTTTAAATCAAAGGCTCACCCGCCGGTGCGGGGGCTCTTTCAAAATTCGGATTGAGGCCGCGCTTATAGAGGAAGGCGGACGGGAAAGCTAGACCCGGAATGGCGGCTAAAATCGGCAAAAATGGCCCCAAAATCAACGATTGCGGCCCCAGCAATTGGAGATTTCCGCCGACTGAGCCCGCGCCATGTAAGTCCCGGCCATGCGCCGCACACCGGGACCAGGATTGCGAGCGCTTCGGGTCACCGGATTCGGCAAAATCGCAGCCATAAGCGCCGCTTCCTGCGCTGAAATCGCCGAGGCGGAACGGCCAAACGCATAATTTGCCCCAGCCTCCGCGCCGAACTGACCGGTTGGTCCGAGTTCGGCGATATTTAGATAAAGCTCAAGAATGCGCTTTTTGGTCAGCACCAGATCGATCCAGAGCGCCAGCGGGAACTCGAGCGCCTTGCGAATGACGCTGCGGCCCGGCCACAGGAACAGGTTTTTCGCGACCTGCTGGGTGATCGTCGATCCGCCGCGGGTGGCTTCGCCATCCTGCGCATCTTCGATCACATCCCGAAGCGAATCCCAATCGATACCGCGGTGAAAGCAGAACTTGGCGTCTTCCGCGCCCACCACCGATCGCGGCAACGCCGGAGAAATGCGATCAATGTCGATCCAGGAGCGGGTGACAGGGTCGCCGGAGAGAAACCGGCCGATCATTAATGTGGAGATCGGGTGTCCAACGCTGTAGATCGGCGTCAACACGTAGGGCAACAGAAGAAGCCCCAGCACGACCATCACCACCACGCGGATCAACCGTCGCATTCAGGCTACAGCCCTTCGACAGTCACGAGCCGGGCGGAACTGCATTCATCGCGGATATGCTTGAGCCCCTGATAGATCGGGCCATGATAAAAAGCTTCAAACGCAGACACCGACGGAAATTCGAGCAGAACAATGCGTCGCGGGCTCCAATCGCCTTCATGAACCTTGAGCGCACCGCCACGGGCAAGATACCGCCCGCCCGCTTCTTCAAGCGCAGGTTTCACCTGACTCATGAAATGCTGGTATCGCTCGCTGTCTCGAATTTCGACATCGAAAATGACATAGGCGGGCATAGGCGCTCCTGTCGGGAGATCGGCCGGGCATCCGGTCATTCTAGCTAGCAGAAATCGGACGCGCTGCTCTAGCCAAATCCCGGTCAGAACAGGGCTTTGCGGGAATTGACGCGAACGGCGTCATGAACGATTGTCCGCCAAAATTTGCGTTGTTTCGGAGCTTTTGATGACCACCGGTACCTCCCAACAAGATTTCATGAAACGCCTCGACGCCACGGCGGCGGACACCGAAGCGCTGCTGACGCAGTTGCTGTCGGACCAGCCTCTATCCGGCGAGATTTTGCGCCCGCACCGGGTGATGGAGGCGATGCGCTATTCGAGCCTCAATGGCGGCAAGCGGTTGCGCCCGTTTCTGGTGGTGGAAAGTGCTGCCGTATTCGGTATCGCGCGCGATGCGGCGCTGCTCGTTGGCGCAGCACTCGAATGCATTCATTGTTACTCGCTGATCCATGACGATCTTCCGTCGATGGACAACAGCGACCTCCGCCGCGGACGGCCGACCTCGCACAAGAAGTTTGACGATGCCACTGCGATCCTCGCAGGTGACGGACTTCTCACAATCGCTTTCGACATCATCACGCGCGATGAGGTTCATACCGATCCGACGGTGCGCCTGTTGCTGACGCGCGCGCTTGCACGCGCCGCCGGTGTCGGCGGCATGGTCGGCGGACAGATCATGGATCTCGCCGGCGAAGGCCGCTTCGGGGATCCCGAGCCGCCGGATGTCGCCAAGCTGCAGCAGATGAAAACCGGCGCGTTGCTCAAGTACGGCTGCATCGCGGGTGCGTTGCTCGGACAGGCACCGAAAGATCAATATGACGCGCTGGATGCTTACGGCCATGCGCTCGGCGAAGCATTCCAGATCGCCGACGATCTACTGGACGTGGAAGGCGATGCGGCAGCCCTCGGCAAGCCCGCGGGACAGGATGCCGCTGCGGGCAAGACAACATTCGTCACGCTGCTCGGTGTCGATGGTGCAAAGGCGCGGGTGCGCGATCTGCTCAAAGCTGCCGATGCGGCGCTCGCGCCGTTCGGCGCAAAGGGCGATGTGCTGCGCGCCACATCGCGCTTCGTGGCGGAGCGGCAGAACTAAAGGTCTCACGATGCCGGATCAAAAAGGCGGCGATCCATATCTGCACCGCCTGAAAGGCATGCCGAGACCGGTTCGCGTCGTTTTTTCCCGGCCACGTACATTTATTGCGCTGGCCATCGGCCTCGCTTCACTGCTGATCCTGCCGCCGATATGGCGGCTTGCGACCCGGCTGCTGGTCGGCTGGGACATCTTCATCGCGATCTACATGGTGCTGGCCTACACCACCGTGTTTTCCTGCGGCATTGATCAGATTCGCAGACAGGCAGCGATCCAGGACGACGGACGCTTCTTCATTCTCGCGATGACCGGGCTTGGCGCGTTTGCAAGCATCGCCGCCATCCTCATGGAGCTTGCGGTCAAGCCGCAGCAGACCCCGCAGCTCGTTCTCGCGGTGGTGACCATCGTGCTGTCATGGACGATGATCCACACGACCTTCGCGCTTCACTATGCGCATGACTATTATCGCGGCAAGGACGCGGGCGGGCTGGCGTTTCCGGGCGACGACGAACCCGACTACTGGGATTTCGTTTATTTCTCTTTCGTAATCGGCATGACCGCGCAGGTGTCGGATGTCGGCATTACCGACAAGATCATCCGCCGCACTGCCACCGCGCACGGCGTCGTGTCCTTTATTTTCAACACGGCGCTGGTGGCTTTGATGGTCAATATCGCGGCCAGCGCCATCTGATCTCTTACAGAGCAATCCTTTCGGTTGAGCCGAGCGGCGCACCCGGCGTCCAGCGCAGATTGCCTCGAAGCACACGCGCAACGACTGACGGTTGCAGCAATTGCGAGGGCGCCAGCATCAGGTTCGCGACCTGAAGAAACATAGTGGTCAACTTGCCGTCTTGCTTCGCCGCCAGATGCAACTTGCCGAGATACCAGTTGACGAAGCGCGTGCGCAGCGAGCGTGCGCCCTGCACTTTCGGATGACGCAGGTCATTGCCGACAGCGATCTCCCACGGCGTATCGATGGCCGCCGCAGCCACCTTGAAGAAACGCCGTGCAAGATTCGCTGTCCCGTCACGCAGGCACGTGTGCAGCAGCAAGGCTTCCTGCGCGGATACCGTCATGCCTTGCCCGTAGACCGGATTGAAGCTGCAGATCGCGTCGCCGAATACGAGATAGCCTTCGGGAAACTGCGACAAATGCTCATAGCGCCGCCGCAGGTTGGCGGGATAGCGATAGGTCACGAAATCAGACAGCGGCTCAGCGTTCGCCACGACATCGTAAATGTCGGAGACCGGCAGCGACCGCGCATAGGCCGCGAACATCTGCTCGTCGTCCGGCGCGTGATCGCCGAAGTAGCCGCCGATGCTGACGATCCAGCGGTCTTCGCCTTGCGCCAGCACAACGCCGTTGCGCCAGTTCGGCGCGCTTCCTGCGATCACGACGGCAAGACGTCCGCCGATGTCGCTCGGCTTCCGGCGATAGGTTCGCGTCGTGTAGCCGATGCCGATCTCGACCTTTTCTTCGACGGGGCGCGGGAAACCGAGTTCATCGAGCCATGACAGGCTAGACGACCCACGGCCGCTGGCATCGACCACGAGATCGGCTGTGATCGTTTCTTCCATGCGACCATCGATGGAGGCGCGCACGCCGGTCACCCTGCCAACTTCATACGTCAGTCCCTGTACCGCGCAGCGATCAATGCCGCGCACATTCGGCAGCGCGAGCAGAAAGCGGCGCACATGGCCTTCGAGCACCGGACGACTGGCAAGCAGTCCCGTGAGATCGCTTTGCGTCTCTTTCATGCGGATGTCGTGGCCGACCCAGCTCACGTCATGGGCGATGTCGCCGCGCAAGCCTCCGGCTGCAACAACCGCGTCGGTCCAGCCGGGGAAGAACTGCTCGATAATCTCGCGGCCGCGCGCCAATAGGCCATGCGCATGCTTGCCTTGAGGAACGCCCTTGCGAGGTGCGTCGATGGTGGAAAACTTGTCCCGCTCCAGAACGGTGACGGTGCCGTAATGGTCCGCGAGCGCGCGCGCTGCCAGCAGGCCTCCCATGCTTGCGCCGATGACGATGGCGTGCGTGCCGATGCGTGTCATGATGAACCCCTGCCGATGGTGATGCGTGATGTCGTATGTCTTGCTGATACGGCGGACGGGTTGGCGAGTTTTGCCGGACAGGCTTGTGCGCGATCACAAAGATTTTTCGCCGCGGTCTGAAACTTGGCGAGGTGATGGACGTGCGCTGTCAAGTTATTGACCGCGCGTGATTTCCGGGCGAAGGAAAAGCAGGGGTTCATCGTTCATGGTCCAGACTTTTCTCACTGTCCTCCTCGTGCTCACAGTTCTGGCTGCGTCCGCGACGCTGGCGAGAAAGCTCGACATCGCGCCCGCCATCGTCTTTCTGGTGACCGGTATCGCGCTCGCTTTCCTGCCGGGATTTCCGCGCATCGAAATGAAGCCCGAGGGCGTGCTGCTACTCGTGCTGCCGCCGCTGATCTATTCGTCCGGCGTGTCGATGAGCTGGCGCGAATTCAAGGCCAACCTGCGTCCCATCGGTTTCCTCGCCATCGGCTGCGTGATTTTTACCACGGCCCTCGTGGCAACGGCGGCGCATTTTGCGCTCGGCCTGCCATGGAGCGTCGGTTTTGTGCTCGGCGCGATCGTCTCCCCGCCGGACGTGGTGGCGCCGCTTGCCATCGCAAAGCGGTTGCATCTGCCTCACCGCATCCTCGTCATTCTCGAAGGCGAGGGTCTCGCCAACGATGCGACTGCGCTGATTCTTTATCGCTTTGCCGTTCTCGCAGTCTCCACCGGCACATTCTCACTGGCCCCCGCCGCCGGAACCTTCGTGGCGATCATTGTCGGTGAGATTATTTTCGGCATCGCCGTCGGCTGGCTGAGCCTGCGCTTGCGGCAATGGGCGCGCGATCCGCGCGTGGAAATTTCGCTGTCGCTGCTGACGCCCTATCTCGCGTTCTGGGTGCCGGAGCATTTTCACGGCTCAGGCGTAATCGCGACCGTCGTCGCCGGTCTCTATGTAAGCTGGAATGGCCCGCTGCTGATTTCCGCGAGCACCCGGCTTCAGGGCATCTTCTTCTGGGATTTCGTGATCTGGCTGATCGAGGGCGTGCTGTTCCTGATGATCGGTTTCCAGATGCGGCTGCTGCTTGAAAAATCCAAGGCCATGCCGATCGACGAAATCCTGATCGCCATCGCGCTGATCTCCGCGATTGTGATCGTCGCTCGCTTTCTCTGGGTCTTCCCCGGTACGTATCTGACGCGCGCGTTCAGCAAGAAACTCGCTGCGCGGGATCCACTGCCGTCATGGCGCTACATCGTAGTGATCGGCTTTACCGGCATACGCGGCGTAGTTTCGCTGGCGGTTGCGCTCGCGGTGCCGCTGACCCTGCCAAGCGGAGCGGAATTTCCTTATCGCGATCTGATCCTGTTCGTGACCTTTGGCGTCATCTTCGTGACATTGGTCGGCATCGGGCTAACGCTTCCGCTGCTGGTCAGGGCGCTCGGGCTGTCGAAGCATGGACGTCTCGAGGCCGCTCACGAGCGCGAGGCGGAAATCGCAGCGCGCAGGCACATCATTCAGGCTGGGCGCGCCCATCTCGACATCATGATCGAGAAACGTCAGTTGTCCGAAAGTCTCGCAGGATTTTTGATGGCACGTCACGAGACTCGTGTCCGCGCGATTCCCGATCCTCCGAAGGAGGAAGGTCAACATACGCCGGCGACGCAAGGTGCTTCGCTTGTGAAGGAAGTCATCACCGCAGAGCGGCACGAACTGCACAAACTTCTGCGTGACGGAAAGATCACGGACGAGACGCGACGACGCCTCGAACGCAATCTCGATCTTGAGGAAGCGGTGATCAGCAACAGCGAGAAAAACACGCCGCTATGAGCGGCGTGTCGACGTCACAGAACTCTGAATTTGAGAGTTACTCCGCCGCCGTAATCGCCGGAGCTTTCACATTCGCGCCATAACGCTGATCGATATAATCGATCACCAGAGCTTTGAAGTCCTGCGCAATGCCCGGTCCGCGCAATGTGCGGAATTTCTGGCCATCCACAAACACCGGAGCGGCAGGCGTTTCACCTGTGCCCGGCAGCGAGATGCCGATGTTGGCATGCTTGGATTCGCCAGGGCCGTTAACGATGCAGCCCATCACCGCGACGTTGAGTTCTTCAACGCCGGGATAGCGCGTCTTCCAGTTAGGCATTTCATCGCGGATGAAATCCTGAATGTCGCGCGCCAGTTCCTGAAACACCGTGGATGTGGTGCGGCCACAGCCGGGGCAAGCAGCGACCAGCGGCACGAAGGTGCGGAAGCCCATGGTCTGGAGAATTTCCTGACCGACCCTGACTTCCACCGTGCGGTCGCCGCCAGGCTCCGGCGTCAGCGAGACGCGGATGGTGTCGCCAATGCCGTCCTGAAGCAGAATGCCCAACGCCGCGCTTGAGGCGACAATGCCCTTCGAGCCCATGCCCGCTTCGGTTAATCCAAGATGGATCGCGTAGTCCGAACGCGAAGCCAGTTCGCGATAGACCGCGATCAGATCCTGCACGTTCGACACCTTCGCCGACAGGATCATGCGGTTCTTCGGCAGGCCGATTTCTTCCGCACGCGCAGCCGACAGCAGCGCCGACTGAACCATCGCTTCGCGCGTGACCGCGCGTGCATCGATGGGATTCGGCGACTTGGCATTTTCTTCCATCAGCTTGGTCAGCAATTCCTGATCGAGCGAACCCCAATTCGCGCCGATGCGGATGGTCTTGCCATGCTTGATCGCCATTTCGACGATGTCGGTGAACTGCGTGTCGCGCTTGTTCTTGAAACCGACATTGCCGGGATTGATGCGGTACTTCGACAGCGCAGCCGCGCAGGCCGGATGATCGGCGAGCAGCTTGTGGCCGATGTAATGGAAGTCGCCGATCAGCGGCACGTCTATGCCGAGCTTGTCGAGTTTTTCGCGGATATGCGGAACAGCGGCAGCGGCTTCGTCGCGGTCCACGGTGATACGGACCATTTCGGACCCGGCGCGCGCAAGCGCTGCGACCTGCGTCACGGTTCCTTCGATGTCTGCGGTATCGGTGTTGGTCATCGACTGCACCACGATAGGTGCGCCGCCGCCGACTTTCACATTGCCAACCGTGACCTGAACCGTCCTGTGGCGCCCCTTCGGGCCAGCCTGGATTTCCTTAGGTCGTTCTTTCAGATCGCTCACGGCAACATTCCCTTTCGGGGCTCAAATATCAGGTTTTTGTGACAGGAAGCAGCGGATCACCGCCTGCCTCGCCCGGTCTGTTTACCAGATATAGGCCCGCCATGACCAGAAGGGCAGCCCCCAGGAACGCCCATGTCAGGGTATCATGCATCACGAAATAGCCGCCAATGACCCCAAACAGGGGGGTCATGAAGGTAAAAGAGGACAATTTGCTGGCCGAATAGGACTTTATGAGAAAAAACCAGATCAGGAACGTGGTCCCGACCACCCAGAATGTCTGGTAGGCCATTGATCCCAAGGCCAAACTACCCGGCATATGGGTAATGGTTTCGCCGGACAGAACTGCGCCCAAGCCAAGAATCGGAACCGAGACCGCCACCTGATACGCGAGTGTCTTCTCGGCAGGTGCCTGAAGCAGCCGGGAGCCCTTCACCACAAGCGTGGTCGCGGCCCACAGGATGCCGCCGCCGACCACCATGATGTCTCCTAGAATGACATTGGCGTCTACGGAGGGCTGCGGCACGCCGATGGCCAGCGCCACGCCTGCGAACGACAGGGCCAGCCCGCACCATCGCATGCGGTTCAATTGCTCACCGAGAAACCGCTTCGAGCCAAGCGCCACCACGAAAGGCGCAACATAAAGAAACACCACGGCGCGTGACGCAGTGGTGTAGAGCAGTCCGCGATAGATCAGAATGAATTCGAGGCCGAAGAAAATGCCGGCGAGAATCCCTGCCCTGAGCGTGCCGTCGCGCGCAAACATCTTCACGCCGCGAAACCACGCCACCACCATGATGATCATCACGCCGCCTGCCGACCGGATCGTCGCCTGCAGCAGCGGCGGAATGTCGGGAAGCGCGAGCTTGACCGCGATCTGATTGAAGCCCCAGCTCAGACACAACATCACCATCAGGGCGATAGCTGTCGCGCTTAAGGGACGCGCCGATGACGCCGTTTTCAAAGGCTGCGATGACATAAGACCCCGTGTCCGGCTTCCCGCCGTGTTTTTCGTTCAAGCACGTGTTCAGTGAACTCTAATGATGGTCACGCTGCCCGCTGGCAATGCACGCATGTGCCGGTGATTTCCACCACCGACATTTTCGGAGCAAAGCCGGTGCCGCGCGCGGCCTCGTTGAAACTTTGCGCCAAAGGTGCCGCGGGAACTTCTCCGACCGAACCGCACGCCTCGCAAATCAGAAAGGCGACCACCGCCGTCTCGTCGTGATTATGCGCGCAGGCCAGAAACGCGTTGCGGCTTTCGATGCGGTGAACCAGCCCGTTGTCCATCAGAAAATCCAGAGCGCGATAGACCGTGATGGGCGCAGGACGCGGCATGGTGCGCGCGAGTTCGTCGATCACTTCATAGGCGCCGAGGGGACGATGGCTGGACAGCAGCGCGCCGAGCACCTGCCGCCGGATCGGTGTGAATTTCTGCCCCCGGCCGCGACAAACTTTCTCCGCATGGGAAAACGCATCCTCGGCGCAGCGTCCGTGGTCATGATCCGGTTCGGGGAAAATCGGCTTCGGCTGTTTCATTGTCCAATTATGTAGTCAGGATAGAGTGATTCCGCTCATAATTTCAGCGTCACCTGTTGTGTGACTATTGTGCGACGCAACATTTCTATTGCAATGCATCATAAAAAGCCCAAATGGTTGAGTTAGAGATTTGTCCGCGGGATTCCTGCGGCGAACCACTGCATGATTTCAAGGAGTAAGTAGATGGCCGGCCTCAAGAATTATCTCGATCATCTGACACCTTGGAACTTCTCGGGCACCCGCAAGCCGAGCGCGGCAAAGAAGGTCAATCTCGCCCTGCAGGGCGGCGGCTCGCATGGCGCCTTTACCTGGGGCGTGGTCGATCACCTGCTCGAAGACGGCCGGCTCGAAATCACGGGTTTGTCCGGCGCTTCCGCAGGCGCGATGAATGCCGTGATGCTGGCGGACGGCCTGACGCGTGGCGGCCCGGAAGAGGCACGCAAGCGACTTGCAGATTTTTGGCGCGCGGCTAGCGCCGGCGGCAACCTGCCGCCAATGCAGCGCGCGGTGACCGACCGCATGTTTTCGCTAATGCCGTTCGCATCCACTCCGATGGAGAACTGGTTCGAGGCGATGGCACATTATTTCTCGCCATATGAACTCAACCCGCTCAACATCAATCCGCTGAACGATCTGATCGCGCGCTTTGTCGACTTCGATGCGCTGCGCGCCAATACCGATCTTGCGCTCTATATTGCCGCCACCAATGTTCACACCGGACGCCTGCGCATCTTTGCGAATGAGAAGATCACCGCGGATGTTGTGATGGCATCTGCCGCGCTGCCGTTTATGTTCCGCGCCGTCGAAATTGACGGCGTGCCCTACTGGGACGGCGGCTATATGGGCAATCCCGCAATCTTCCCGTTTCTGCAGGCCACCGAGGCCGAAGACGTCCTCGTTGTTCAGATCAATCCCGTAACACGACCGACCACGCCAAAAACATCTTCTGAGATCATCAACCGGCTGAACGAGATCACGTTCAACTCGGCGCTGATTTCCGAATTGCGCACGATGGATTTCGTCAATCAGTTGATCGATGACGGCCGCCTGCCGCGCGGCACCGGCAAGGATCAATATCGCCGGCTGAACATCCACCGGATCGATCTGGGCGGTCTTGCGACCCGCCTTGCGGGATCGACCAAGATGAAAACCGATTTTGAGTTTTTCGAGCTGCTGCACAAGGCAGGCGTCCGCGCCGCGAAAAAGTTTCTCGACGTCCACTTCGACGACATAGGGCACCGGAGCACGATCGACCTCGCCGCAGAATCCGGCGTCGAATGGGCTTAAGATGAATTCGTGCGGCGTCAGTTCAGCTTTTCGATAGCTGCCGCCGCACCCTGCCCGACGCCGACGCACATGGTGGCGAGCGCATACTTGCCGCCGCGCTTTTCAAGGCCATGCACCGCCGTGAGCACCAGTCGCGCGCCGCTCATGCCGAGCGGGTGGCCGAGTGCAATCGCGCCGCCATGCGGGTTCACAAAATCCGCGTCTTCCTTGACGCCGAGTTGACGCAGCACCGCGAGGCCCTGGGACGCAAAGGCTTCATTGAGTTCGATCAGGTCGATGTCACCGATCTTGAGACCGAGCTTTTGCAGAAGTTTTTGCACGGCAGGCACCGGACCGATCCCCATCACGCGGGGTGCTACGCCCGCTGCCGCATGGCCGAGTAATTTCGCGCGCGGCGTGAGGCCGTGTTTCTTCACCGCCTCTTCGGACGCAAGAATGATCGCGGCTGCGCCGTCGTTGATGCCCGACGCATTGCCCGCCGTGACGGTGCCGTTGGGACGCACCACCGGTTTCAACTTCGCGAGATTCTCAAGCGTGGTTTCAGGACGCGGATGCTCGTCCTTGTCCACGATGATGGGACCGGCCTTGCCGCCGGGAATCGTGACCGGCGTGATTTCCCCGGCGAAATAGCCCGCAGCAATTGCCTTGCCCGCGCGCTGCTGCGAGCGGATAGCGAACGCATCCTGATCGGCGCGCGCAATCTGATAATCTTCCGCGACGTTCTCGCCGGTCTCCGGCATGGCATCGACGCCATACATCTGCTTCATCAGCGGATTAACGAACCGCCAGCCGATGGTCGTGTCAAACGTAGCGACCGCACGCGCGTAAGCCTCGGTCGCTTTACCTGTGACGAAAGGCGCGCGGGTCATGGATTCGACACCGCCTGCAATCGCAAAATCGATTTCACCCGCGCGGATCGCGCGCGCAATCCCGCCGACGGCATCGAGACCCGACGCGCAGAGGCGGTTGACGGTGATGCCCGGCACCGTCTCCGGCAAACCGGCGAGCAGCAGCGCCATACGGGCGACGTTGCGGTTGTCTTCACCTGCCTGATTGGCGCAGCCGAACGAGACTTCGTCGAGCGCGCCCCAGTCCGCCTTGGAATTGCGCGCCATCAGCGCCTTGATCGGAACTGCAGCAAGATCGTCCGCGCGAACTTTGGCCAGAGAGCCGCCGAAACGGCCAATCGGCGTCCTCACCGCATCGCAAATGAAAACGTCACGCATTCCGGTTCTCCCTGAATTTTTCGGACCTGTCCGCTTGCTGCGAGTTTTAGGAAGCAGGCCAGGG
>Ga0209023_10000649_pt1 | contig 51413 bp, 44 predicted proteins | sample LakOneMetagenome_FD_187468 | JGI IMG/M metagenome (GOLD analysis project Ga0209023, IMG submission 187468) | Freshwater and sediment microbial communities from Lake Erie, Canada (SPAdes) (version 2) | ecosystem: Environmental > Aquatic > Freshwater > Lentic | place: Lake Erie, Canada... | reverse complement strand
CATGTCTTGCGAAGGAACGATGATCGGCTTGCCGTTGGCGGGGCTGAGGATGTTGTTGGTCGACATCATCAGCACGCGCGCTTCGAGCTGGGCTTCCAGCGAAAGCGGCACGTGGACCGCCATCTGGTCACCGTCGAAGTCGGCGTTGAAGGCCGAGCAGACCAGCGGGTGCAGCTGGATCGCCTTGCCTTCGATCAGCACCGGTTCGAACGCCTGGATCCCCAGACGGTGCAGCGTCGGCGCGCGGTTGAGCATCACCGGGTGTTCGCGGATCACTTCATCGAGGATGTCCCAGACTTCCTTGCGTTCCTTTTCGACCCACTTCTTGGCCTGCTTGAGGGTCATCGACAGACCCTTGGCGTCAAGGCGGGCATAGATGAACGGCTTGAACAGCTCGAGCGCCATCTTCTTGGGCAGGCCGCACTGGTGCAGCTTGAGTTCGGGACCGGTCACGATCACGCTGCGGCCCGAATAGTCGACGCGCTTGCCGAGCAGGTTCTGGCGGAAGCGACCCTGCTTGCCCTTGAGCATGTCGGAGAGCGACTTCAGCGGACGCTTGTTGGCACCGGTGATCACGCGGCCGCGGCGGCCGTTATCGAACAGCGCGTCGACCGCTTCCTGCAGCATGCGCTTTTCGTTGCGGACGATGATGTCCGGCGCGCGCAGTTCGATCAGGCGCTTGAGGCGGTTGTTACGGTTGATCACGCGGCGATAGAGATCGTTGAGATCAGAAGTCGCGAAGCGGCCGCCATCGAGCGGCACCAGCGGGCGCAGTTCGGGCGGGATGACCGGAACGACATCGAGGATCATCCATTCGGGGCGGTTGCCCGAATCGATGAAGCTTTCGACGACCTTCAGCCGCTTGATGATCTTCTTGGGCTTGAGCTCGGACTTGGTCTCGGACAGTTCCTTGAGCAGGTCTTCCTTTTCCTGCTCGAGGTCGAGGCTCATCAGCATGTGCTTGACCGCTTCGGCGCCGATTCCGGCCGAGAAGGCGTCTTCGCCGTACTCGTCCTGGTATTCGTAAAGCTCGTCTTCGGTCAGCAACTGGTACTTGTCGAGCGGGGTCAGGCCCGGTTCGGTGACGATGTAGCTTTCGAAGTAGAGCACGCGCTCAAGCTGCTTGAGCTGCATGTCGAGCAGCAGGCCGATACGCGACGGCAGCGACTTGAGGAACCAGATGTGCGCAACCGGCGCGGCCAGTTCGATATGGCCCATGCGCTCACGGCGGACCTTGGTGACGGTGACTTCAACACCGCACTTTTCGCAGACCACGCCCTTGTACTTCATGCGCTTGTACTTGCCGCACAGGCATTCGTAGTCCTTCACGGGACCGAAGATGCGGGCGCAGAACAGGCCGTCGCGCTCGGGCTTGAAGGTCCGGTAGTTGATCGTTTCCGGCTTCTTGATTTCGCCGAAAGACCACGAACGGATCCGTTCGGGCGAAGCGATCCCGATCTGGATCTGGTCGAACACTTCGGGCTTCGCAATCTGGTTGGTGAACTTGGTCAGGTCGTTCATGTTTCAATCCCTCTGGGGGTGAATTCAGTTGGGCGGGGCGGGGAAGGGCGGCCCGGCCGGGCCGCCCGTTCCGTTACTCCGCAGCTTCCGCGAAATCGCCGTCATCGTCCTCGTCGGTCAGGCTCGACAGCTCGACGTTGAGGCCGAGGCTGCGCATTTCCTTGACGAGCACGTTGAAGCTTTCGGGAATGCCGGCTTCGAAGGTGTCGTCACCCTTGACGATCGCTTCGTAGACCTTGGTGCGGCCGACCACGTCGTCCGATTTCACCGTCAGCATTTCCTGCAGCGTATAGGCAGCGCCGTAGGCCTGGAGTGCCCAGACCTCCATTTCGCCGAAGCGCTGGCCGCCGAACTGGGCCTTGCCGCCCAGCGGCTGCTGGGTGACGAGGCTGTAAGGCCCGATCGAACGTGCGTGGATCTTGTCGTCGACCAAGTGGTGGAGCTTGAGCATGTAGATGTAGCCCACGGTCACCTTGCGGTCGAAAGCGTCACCGGTGCGCCCGTCGTAGAGCGTGACCTGACCCGAAGTATCGAGCCCGGCCTTTTCCAGCATCGCCGAAACGTCGGCTTCACGTGCGCCGTCGAACACCGGAGTGCCCATCGGTACGCCGCCCTGCAGCAGGTCAGCCATGTCGATGATCTCGGCGGTCGAACGTGCTTCGATCTCGGCGTGGTATTGCGGCCCGTAGATGTCCTTCAGCCGGTCGACCAGCGCCGAAGGCGGAGCGGCGGCTTCGGGGTTCGGGTTGGCGGCGCGCCAGTCTTCCAGCGCAGCTCCGATCTGCTTGCCGAGACCACGCGCGGCCCAGCCAAGGTGCGTTTCGAAGATCTGCCCGACGTTCATCCGGCTCGGCACGCCCAGCGGGTTGAGCACGATGTCGACCGGGGTACCGTCCGCGAGGAACGGCATGTCTTCGGCCGGCAGGATCCGCGAAATGACACCCTTGTTGCCGTGACGGCCGGCCATCTTGTCACCGGGCTGCAGCTTGCGCTTCACCGCGACGAAGACCTTGACCATCTTGAGCACGCCGGGCGCCAGTTCGTCACCGCGTTCGAGCTTTTCCTTGCGGTCCTCGAACTTCTCCTGGATCGACTTGACGGTGGCGTCATACTGCGTCTTGACCGCTTCGAGCTGGCCCTGGACCTTGTCGTCGGCCACCGCGAACTTCCACCATTCGTGACGCTCGACCTCGCCGAGGTTGTCCTCGGTGATCGTGTCGCCCTTCTTGAAGCCCTTCGGCGCAGCCGCGGCAACCTGGCCGATCAGCATGTCCTTGAGGCGGTTGTAGGTGGCGCGGTTGAGGATCGAGCGTTCGTCTTCGCGGTCCTTGGCGAGGCGTTCGATTTCCTCGTTCTGGATCTGGCGGGCACGGTCATCGATTTCGATCCCGTGACGATTGAAGACGCGCACGTCGACGATCGTCCCCGAAACCCCCGGCGGCAAGCGCAGCGAGGTGTCGCGCACGTCCGAAGCCTTTTCGCCGAAGATCGCGCGGAGCAGCTTTTCTTCGGGGGTCATCGGGCTTTCGCCCTTGGGCGTGATCTTGCCGACCAGGATGTCACCCGGATGCACTTCGGCACCGATGTAGACGATTCCCGCCTCGTCGAGGTTGCGCAGCGCTTCCTCGCCGACGTTGGGAATGTCGCGGGTGATGTCTTCGGGCCCAAGCTTGGTGTCGCGGGCCATCACTTCGAATTCGTCGATGTGGATCGAGGTGAACACGTCGTCCTTGACGATGCGTTCGCTGATCAGGATCGAGTCTTCGTAGTTGTAACCGTTCCACGGCATGAACGCGACCAGGCTGTTGCGGCCCAGCGCCAGTTCGCCCAGCTCGGTCGAGGGACCGTCGGCCAGGATGTCACCGGCTTCGACCACGTCGCCAACCTTAACCAGCGGACGCTGGTTGATGCAGGTCGACTGGTTCGAGCGTTCAAACTTCTGCAGACGGTAGATATCGACGCCCGACTGGCCGGCTTCGATATCGCCTGAGGCACGGATCACGATGCGGGTCGCGTCGACCTGGTCGACCACCCCGCCGCGCAGCGCAGCGATCGCCGCGCCCGAATCGCGGGCGACGGTTTCTTCCATCCCGGTGCCGACAAACGGCGCTTCGGCGCGAACCAGCGGCACCGCCTGGCGCTGCATGTTCGAGCCCATCAGCGCGCGGTTGGCGTCATCGTTTTCAAGGAACGGAATCAGCGAGGCCGCGACCGAGACCAGCTGCTTGGGCGAAACGTCCATCAGCGTCACGTGATCGCGCGGGGCCATCACGAATTCGCCGGCTTCACGCGCCGAAACCAGTTCTTCGACGAAGTTGCCGTCGGCGTTGAGCTCGGCCGAAGCCTGAGCCACGGTGTGCTTCTGCTCTTCCATCGCCGAAAGATAGACCACGTCGCCGGTGACCTTGCCGTCCACGACCTTGCGGTACGGGGTTTCGATGAACCCGTACTTGTTGACGCGGGCGAAAGTCGACAGCGAGTTGATCAGACCGATGTTCGGGCCTTCGGGCGTTTCGATCGGGCAGATCCGGCCATAGTGGGTCGGGTGAACGTCGCGCACTTCGAAACCGGCGCGCTCGCGGGTCAGGCCGCCCGGCCCGAGCGCCGAGACGCGGCGCTTGTGGGTGACTTCGGACAGCGGGTTGGTCTGGTCCATGAACTGCGAGAGCTGCGACGAACCGAAGAACTCGCGCACCGCGGCAACCGCGGGCTTGGCGTTGATCAGGTCGTTGGGCATCACGGTCGAGACATCGACCGAGCTCATCCGTTCCTTGACCGCACGTTCCATCCGCAGCAGGCCAACGCGGTACTGGTTTTCCAGCAGTTCGCCGACCGAACGCACGCGGCGGTTGCCGAGGTTGTCGATGTCGTCGACGTCGCCCTTGCCGTCCTTGAGGTTCACCAGTTCCTTGACCACCGCGAGGATGTCCTCGGTCCGCAGCGTGGTAATGGTGTCTTCGGCATCAAGACTGAGGCGCATGTTGAGCTTGACCCGGCCCACGGCCGAAAGATCATAGCGGTCGCCATCGAAGAACAGGCCTTCGAACAGCGCTTCGGCGGTTTCGCGCGTCGGCGGTTCGCCCGGGCGCATGACCCGATAGATATCGGCCAGCGCGTGATCGCGGTCAGGCGCCTTGTCGGCCTTGAGCGTGTTGCGGATCCAGGGGCCGGTGTTGACGTGGTCGATGTCGAGCAGCTCGAGCTGGTCGATCCCGGCCTTGTCGATCATGTCGAGGTTTTCAGGCGAAACTTCGTCGCCGGCCTCGATGTAGATCCGCCCGGTGCTTTCGTCGATCAGGTCGCGGGCCGAATAGCGGCCGAACACTTCTTCGGTCGGGATCAGCAGCTCGGCCAGGCCATCCTTTTCGGCCTTGTTGGCCGCGCGCGGGCTGATCTTGGTACCGGCCGCGAAGACCACTTCGCCGCTCTTGGCATCGACGATGTCGAACGAGGGCTTGGACCCGCGCCAGGCTTCGGCCGAATAGGGCAGGCGCCAGCCGCCTTCGCCGCGCTTCCAGGTGACGGTCTGGTAGAAGAAGTTGAGGATCGCTTCGTCATCGAGCCCCAGCGCGTGCAGCAGCGCGGTGACCGGCAGCTTGCGCTTGCGGTCGATCCGGACGTTGACGATGTCCTTGGCGTCGAATTCGAAATCGAGCCACGAGCCGCGGTAGGGGATCACGCGGGCGGCGAACAGGTACTTGCCCGAAGAGTGGGTCTTGCCGCGGTCATGATCGAACAGCACGCCCGGGCTACGGTGCATCTGCGAAACGATCACGCGTTCGGTGCCGTTGATGAAGAAGGTGCCGTTCTCGGTCATGAGCGGCATGTCGCCCATGTAAACGTCCTGCTCCTTGATATCGAGCACCGAGCGGGTTTCGGTTTCGCTGTCCACTTCGAACACGATCAGGCGCAGCGTGACCTTCATCGGCGCGGCATAGGTGATCCCGCGCTGGCGGCATTCGGTCACGTCGTACTTGGGGTCTTCCAGCTCATAGTGGACGAAATCCAGCTCGCTGGTGCCGGCAAAGTCGCGGATCGGGAAAACCGAGCGCAGGGTCTTTTCCAGGCCCGAGACATAGCCCACCGCGGGGTTCGAGCGCAGGAACTGCTCGTACGATTCGCGCTGAACCTCGATCAGGTTCGGCATCTTCACCACTTCGTGGATGTCGCCGAAGATCTTGCGGATCCGCCGTTTGGCAGCAGCGCGCGCGACCGGAGCCGCAGTGGAAGCCTTCTTGGCCATGAGGGATAGTGCCTCTTTGCTTGCAAGCCGGCGAACCGGCGGGAATGATCTGTCACGCAGGACTGGGCCCACCGGACGGCAAAAAGGCCGCACGGCAAACACCTCCAATTGGAGGCGGCCAGCAGCCTTCGCGTCAGATGGAAAACCCGCCGCTTCCTTCCGGGCCCGGCCCCCACGCATGGGCCGCGCTTGCTCGAAGCGATGAGCAGGAGGCGCATATAGGTGCGCCGCCGCGCTATGTCAAACCGGAGCAGGCGGGAAACCGGCGGAAGTGCTGAGGTTTTGAGATTCGATACGTCACATATTGAAAAACGATATTATCGATTGACAATATGCCCGACTCGCTTTATTGAATATCGATATCAACCATATCGGAGTTCAACAAATGACCAATACCAACCGCCCCATCGCCCTGCTGCTCGCCGCCGCGATGTTCACGCTGCTGTGGGTGCCCACGCTGTCGTTGCCGCAGGCCCAGGCGGCCACGCAGATTACCGCCGACCTGGCCTGAGCAGCCCCGCAATACCAAGGGAGTACGTGCCATGAAGCTCAAACCATCAGACCCGTTGCTGGGTGCCGCCAAGGTGCTTATCATCCTCTCGCAGATCGTGATGATCTTCGCGATGGTGATGATGGGCATCGGGATCGGGGCACTGCTGACCGTCGGCTATGCCGAGCTGGCGGGCAAAGTTGCCGAAGCGGGCGCGCCGCCCTATACCTTCTGGCTGATCGTCCTGGCCATGCTGACCGGCATGGCGATCCTATCGCTGGCAGTGAAGTTCCTGCGCGAGTTGACCGGGATCATCGATTCGGTTGACCAGGGCGATCCGTTTCACCCGCTCAATGCCAAACGGCTCAGCCGGATGGGCTGGATCTCGGTAATCGGCCACGCCCTGATCCTGCCGATCATGGCGCTGGCCATGTGGGTCGCGCCCTACATGGAGGCCGCGCACAACGACAGCCACATCACCGGCGGGATCGATTTCGGCATGATCCTGCTGACCCTGATCCTGTTCATCCTCGCCCGGGTGTTCAAGCGCGGCGCCGAAATGCGCGAAGAGCTGGAAGGAACCGTGTGATGCCGATCAGTGTCAAATTGGACGACCTGCTGCACGCGCGGCGGATGACCCTGACCGAGCTGGCCGAACGGGTCGATATCACCCTCGCCAACCTCTCGATCCTCAAGACCGGCAAGGCCAAGGCGGTGCGCTTCTCCACGCTCGAAGCGATCTGCCGCGAGCTGGACTGCCAGCCAGGCGACCTGCTGGGCTTCGACCACTCCTGATCCGGCTGGCGCCGGTGCGGGAAAGCCATCCGGCTTTCCCTAGCCTGGCCGGCCCACTCCCGTCCGAGGTGCAAGAAAATGTCCGGGGGACATTTTCGCCGAAGGGCCCGACCACCCGTTAAGGGTACCCTGTGGGTGGTCGGGCCGGGGGAGTGGGCCGGCCAGGCCAAGCGGATCGCGGAGGCGATCGGCGCACCCAGCAAAAACCGAAAGGGCGGCGCTTCCCCCAAGCGCCGCCCTTTCTTCATGCCCCGGGTTGCATGCGGGGAGGGAACTTTCAGAACAGACCAGGCACCAGCCGCCAGCGGGTCTTTTCCATAAAGGCACGGTAGGCCGGATCCTCGCTCAGCAACCGTTCCTCGGCCAAAAGCCGCAGGATCTGTGCCCACCAGCCGATGCCATAGATCACCAGATTCAGCGCGCTGGGCATCAGCAGCAGGATGCCGATGTGGACGAACAGGTACCCGGCATACATCGGGTGGCGGACAAAGCGGTACATCCCGTCGGTCTTGATCCCGCGGTTGGCCGGCGCGATCCCGAAGCTGCGGCGCAGGAACAGCTTGGCCGCGATCTGCACCACATTGCCAAAGCCGACCAGCAGCAAGGCCAGCGGGATCGCCACGCGCAGCGCATCGGGCGTATCGGCGGGCTGGATGAACAGCGGCGCATAGGTCGCGGTAGCGGCCAGCAGCCAGTCGCCCAGCCGCATGGAAATGTCCTGGGTCGAACGGCGCAGCAGCACGAAAATCACTACCGAAGTTTCGGCAATCATCACCAGCGGCGCAAACGGATTGGTCGCCCCGTAAACCCGGTGCGCCAGCAGCGCCCACAGGAAAACGATCACGATTTGCTCGCCCCGATCAAGCCGCGAAGGCGTGATCCAGCGCGGCACTTTGGCAGGGGCGGCGGCAGTGGTGGTTCCGGTCATGCGGAGGGGATGGCAGGATATGGTTAATGATTGGTGTGGGGCTACGGAGCAACATTGTCAGATTTGGCATATTTCCGAGCGCGCTGGGGCTCTAGGCTTAGCGCCATGCGAATGATCTCGCCCCTGGCTGCCTTGTCGCTGGTCCCGGTCTGCTATGTCCGCGCGGCACCGCTCGCCGCTTCGGCGTGTAGTCAGCCCGCAGGGGCCGCCCCTGCGCCTGCGCAAACAACCACCCGAAGTCACCCAGCCCGCGAATCGGATCGAGGCCTGTCAGCACCTCTCGGACGATGAACCCTATGACGCTGCGCGCGCCTAGCAGCTGCGCTGCATGGCCCAGACCAACTACCCCGGCAACGAAGCCCAGCTTGCGCGCTTGCGGCGCAAACACGCCGCCGCACCAGCTCGACCAGCTCGGTCAGCAGGAACAATAACAAGGGGAACCATCAGCCATGCCCGATATTGCCAAATTGGTCGGCTAAGGCCGCCGCAACAACAAAGTCGACGTGCTGGTGGTCCAGCGTCTGCCCAACAATTTCAACACCGGCCTGGGGTTGGGCGCGGTGTCGGTCGACGGCGGGTTCGAGGATGAAAGCGGCAAGGCGATTGAGAATTTCCAAGCGAAGATCCTGAACATGCCCGCACCCGATCGCCGGGTCGATCCTGGCGGGCGGACGATTAGCACGCTGGGTGCCACGGCCCCGGCCGGACCCGCCAGCGATCCCGCGCAGGGTAGCAGTGCAGACTGGTGGCACGCCAACCAGGCGGGCTTTGCTAACGGCAACAAGGTCGCCGACCTGACCCCCGATTTCGCCGCCAAGGTGCACTGGTCGACGGACGGGCATTGAAGGGAGAACGAGTAGGCGAGCTTGCTTCCATGAGACCCAGCTCGTGCTGCATTTTGCTGTTGTCTTACCCCCTATGGCTCGCCATGGGATATACCCGCAAGGGCAGCTCGAAACCTGATTGGAAGTTACATGGAGCCGGTTTGGCGAGGCATACATTTCTCCGCATTTCATGAAGTGGTTGAAGTTGAGCCGGGGAAAATCCGAACTTTCGAATTTATCTGGCGAATCGATGGAACCCGAACGATTGCCCAAGACGAAAGCGGCAAAATTCTTCTGTCGCGCGAATATCGGCACGAGTTGAAGGGTTACGATTGGCGACTGCCTGGGGGGAAATTGGACTATCCCGATGAGCCGATCATCCAAGCAGCTGCCCGTGAATTGAAGGAAGAAACCGGGATTTCAGCGACGAATTGGACCTATCTTTGGGAAACGACCGCAGATGCGACTGTTCGTTTCAAGAGGCATTTTCTGCTCGCCAAAGGCCTAACTGCTGGTCAATCCAGTCCCAGCGAAGGAGAAGATATTTCTGTATCATGGTTCACCCCCGATGAAGTTGAGAAGATGGCTCTGCAGGGCGATATTCAGGAGGAAATTTCAGCACTTGCGTTGTTGCGATATCTTGCAGGATAATAGGTTGGTTTCCCGAGGCGAGGCAGATCATGTCAAAGCAGCAATCGGTCATTCCAGCTCCAGTGGGGCCAACTAGTCAGTCACCTGCCGCAGCTAGGTGGACTCTCGACAAGACCGGTGGGGCGCTTGTTTCGGCGGCTGTGCTTGGAATCGGGAAATTCGCGGCCGGTCTCGAATGGGTTACGGTGATTCTTGCAACCAGTGGCGTTATGGTCTTTGCCGCCCTTTTTAGTCTCTATCTTGGACAGCGGAGGCTTGGACATCGTCAACAAATTCTGGAGCCGCTTCTCCATTGGCAGGATCTGGCGAAATTCACGGATTTGGCGGACTATCGCGAAAAAAATTCCGAATCTGAATTCATGCCGCAGAAAATCTTTGAACGCCCGCTTATCAAAGACTTGGCGGTCATGGGGAATGGCTGCGGAAAATGGGCAAGAAGCGTTTCAAACGACCTTGCACGAACGAAATTTAGGCAGATACAAGCGGAAAAGGGAAAAGTCCGTTTTTTGGCTTCTTGCCCGATCTACTTGTTTGGCTGCGAAAGCAAGGAAGAAAAAGACAAAGCTGTGAAAAATGCAAAAAGTCTAATGATTCTCAAAGAATTCCATGATGATCTCCGGAAATTAGGCGGAACCTTCGAGATAAAACTATACAAGCATCTTGCAACATTACGCCTAATTATTGTTGATGAAAATGAATGTATTGTTGGTCATTACCAAGAAGATGGCGTGGGGGAAAGTCTTGACACCCCCCTTCTGATATTTCGCGGAAGTGAAGGTGGTGATTGGGGTTTCAAGCATGCGTTCCTGCGCCTGTTCGAAAGTGAATGGCATCGAGCCCGATCCCCCGATGAAAAAGAATGGGCGCGCATTCAGAAAATCGCAAAAGAGGCCCCGGCTTCATGACTCGCTTCATCGACCTCGCCCACGACGGAGGCTGCTCCAAAAAGGCGCCTGCGCTTCAACTTCGTGCCCTACTAGATGCAGTTGGTTCGGTACAAGGCGGCGCATTGATGAACGACGTCTCCAAGGAATTTCCAGATTGCGGGGTGTACGACATCGGAGGGCAGTCAATTCTGAGCACTGTCGATGTTGTCTTGCCAATGACGATAAAACCCAGAGATTTCGGTAAGATCGCCACACTCCACGTTCTAAGCGATTTGTATGCCTGCGGTGGCGCTGCGAAGTTCGCGCTTTGTATTTTTGGAATTCCCGCCGGAATGTCGGCAGCGGCCCCAGAGGCGGTTGAGGCGCTTTCAGGAGCAATGGAAGCCCTCTCGTCGGAAGGTGCAGTCTTGATCGGTGGCCACACGCTGGTCGATCAGTCCGATTTCTTTCTCGGATTTGCTGCAATTGGCGAGGCCCTGCCTGGACGCACGCTTCACAAGAGGCGCGCCCAAATTGGCGACCATCTTATTCTTACCAAGCCACTTGGCACAGGAATAGCAATTGGGCGGTGGAAATTTGACTCAGGATCAGAGCTGGATCATGACGATATTCTAAATGGGATGATGAAATCGAATAAGATTGCTGCACAATATTTGATTGGAAAGACTGTTAACGCATGTACAGATATAACCGGATACGGATTTTTTGGGCATTTATTTAATATTCTAGTTGCAAGCAATGTATCATGCAATATCTACAAGTCCAAAATTCCTGTCTATAGGAGCGCTCTGCAACATGAAGTCCCTGGAAGCTCGAGGCAAGCGGGACATAATATCGAGTATGTGATTCCTCACCTTACTATGAAGGAGCGCCTTTCACCTCTGTATGAGGCGCTGCTTTTTGACTCTGAAGTTTCTGGCGGATTACTAATATGTGTCCCAGAAGAATCATCTGATGAAATTTTAAGAGGATTGATTAAAGAAGGCGTTGCTGCAAATTTAGTAGGTGAAATTTGTCAGGGTGAGGGAGGGAGAATCAATCTGCTGGATTAATACTTCATCCATTGGACCCTGTTTCGAAGGCGGGTCTCTTGCACTCAATGCACTTTCCTACTCGCCCGCAACCTGCCACACTCTCCGCCCAACCCTCCATCCCCCAAAGGCCGCGCCGCATGCGCGGCCTTTGTGCGTTTGGGCGGGTCTCTTTATGGCTCTTTGGACAAGGCCCCCAGCATGTGTTTCTTCAACTTGCGTTTCTTGCAACAGCGGCGGTTCGGCTTGACTCTGCCGCCAGTGCCGCTATTGGCCCGCCCCGACCGGACCTTCGGGTTCGATCATCCGTCCGAGACAGCTGCTGGTGGCCAAGAGAAATCGAACGCCACCTTAATCCGCAGCCTAGGCGGGGACAGAGAATTTCCGGGGCTTGTACCCGGCATGGCGTTTATCGCCCTCCTTCCCTTCCCAAACGGACTCGCCCGCAGTGCGCTTTGCATTGCGGCAAACGTAGCCGGTCGTGCGGGTTTCCCGTTCGGCCATTTGTGAAGGAGTAAGCATGGATCGTTCGCAGAAAGCCGATGCCGTTGCCCAGCTCAACGCAACCTTCAACGAGGTCGGCGTGGTGGTAGTCACCCGCAACCTCGGCATGACCGTGGCCCAGACCACGGCCCTGCGGGTGAAGATGCGCGAAGCAGGGGCCTCGTTCAAGGTTTCCAAGAACAGCCTTGCCAAGCTTGCCATCGCAGACACCGACTACGCCGGGATTGGTGACATGCTCACCGGTCCGGTGGCGCTGGCGACTTCGGTCGATCCGGTTGCCGCGGCGAAGATCGCGGTCGAGTTCGCCAAGACCAACGACAAGTTGGAAGTGGTGGGCGGTGCGATGGGTGCAGTTCTGCTCGATGCCGAAGGGATCAAGGCGCTTGCCACGATGCCGTCGCTCGACGAAATGCGCGCCAAGCTGATTGGCCTCGTTCAGGCTCCGGCGACCAAGATCGCCCAGCTCGCCACCGCTCCGGCGGCCAAGCTGGCCCGTGTCTTTGGCGCCTACGCCACGAAGGAAGCCGCGTAAGTCTGCTCAGAACTTATCCCGGAACCTTTTCCGGCAATCCCATCTCAATTGGAGTGAAACATCATGGCTGATATCGCCAAGCTCGTTGAAGAACTTTCGAAGCTGACCGTCCTTGAGGCGGCTGACCTGGCCAAGGCCCTTGAAGAAGCATGGGGCGTTTCCGCCGCTGCCGCTGTTGCGGTGGCCGCACCGGCTGCTGGCGGCGCTGCTGCTGAAGCCGCTGAAGAAAAGACCGAATTCGACGTCATCCTGACCGGCGACGGCGGCAACAAGATCGCCGTCATCAAGGAAGTCCGCGCGATCACCGCGCTGGGCCTGACCGAAGCCAAGGCGCTGGTGGAAGCCGCTCCGAAGGCGATCAAGGAAGGCATCAACAAGGCCGAAGCCGACGAAATCGTCGCCAAGATCACTGCCGCTGGCGGCACGGTCGAAGTCAAGTAAGCTTTGCTTGCCTGAACAGGAAAAGGGCGGCCTTCGCGGGCCGCCCTTTTTGTTGGAATTCAGCTAAAACGCGACTTATTTCAGAGTCTTGAGGTAATCGATCACCTCTTTGCGCTTGGCCGCATCGGGCATGCCGGCGAAGGTCATCCTGGTGCCCGGAACCATCTTCATCGGGTTGGTCAGATAGGTGTCGAGCGTCTTTTCGTCCCAGGTCAGCCCCGAAGCCTTCATCGGTTCGGAGAAGGTATAGCCGGCGACATCGCCGGCCTTGGTGCCGAAAATTCCGACCAGGCTGGGGCCTACACCGTGCTTGCCTTTTTCGACCGAGTGGCAGGTTGCGCACTGGGCAAAGCTGGCCGGCTTGCCACCAGTATCGGCGGCGGGTGCGACCGCAACGCTTTCGCTGGCAGCAGGAGTGGCAGGATCGGCGGGTTTGTCAGGGGCCGGCTTGCCGCAGGCCGAGAGCGTCAGGGCAAGGGCGACCAGCGCCCCGGTGGTGATAGTCTTGCGCATGGGTTCTTCCCTCCCTGCAAATTTGAAAATCAGTAATCCCTCATAGGCGAGTGTGGGACGCAGGTAAAAGTGCGTTTCGATCCACAGCCGTTGCATAAAGCGCACGGGCTCGTAGCGAATTGACCGAAGTCAGCCGAATTGGCTTTTCCGCTGGCCGCGCCGCGCCTATCCGGACCGGCTTTATGTCTGACAAGCCTGCCTTGACCCCGATGCGCGCCGAACTGCGCGAAACGCTGCGCCTCGCGGCGCCGCTGGCCGCGACCAACCTGCTGCAGATGCTGGTGCATTTCATCGATGTGGCGTTCATTACCCGGCTGGGCAGCAAGCCACTCGCCGCATCAGGCCTTGGCATTGCAATTTTCGGGCTGACATTGTGGGCACTTACAGCACTTGCGACTGCCTGTGCCCCGCTGATAGCCGCAGAGCTGGGCCGCCGCGATCATGCAGTGCGCGAAGTACGGCGCTCGGTGCGCATGGCGCTGTGGCTCGCGGTCCTGACCGGGCTTGTTGGCATGGCAATCGGGTTCTCCGGGGAATGGATCCTGCTGCTCTTGGGTCAGGAAGCAGAGATATCCGCCATGGCGGGTGAATTCCTCGCCATCATCTCGTGGGCAATGATCCCGATGATCGCGGCAAGCGTGATGCGCACATTTGTCGCCGCGCTGGGCAAGGCCGGCTACGCCACCTGGATCACAGTGCTGGCTGTCGGGGTCAATCTTTTGGGCAATTGGGCGCTGGTCTTCGGCCACCTTGGCCTGCCAGCTTTGGGATTGCATGGCTCGGCGATTTCCAGCGTGATCACTTCGTTGGCGATGATCGGCGCTTACGGTCTGGTCATCCGGATCGACCGCAAGCTGCGGCGCTACCGGGTACTGGGGCGCTGGTGGCGGCCCGATTGGCAGCGCATGCGCGAAATCCTGGCGATCGGTGCGCCGATTGCACTCACCGTATCGGCCGAAGCCGGGCTTTTCAGCCTGGCCGCGATATTGATGGGAAGAATTGGCGAGGCAGAACTGGCCGCGCATATCGTGGCACTTAATGTCGCTGCGCTGGCCTTCCAGGTCCCTTTCGGGATCAACCAGGCGGCAACGATTCGGGTCGGCTATCACTTCGGCGCGGGCGACCGGGCGGCGATCGGCCATGCCGGATGGAGCTCAATCGCGCTTTCGGTCGGCTTCATGGCCACCACCGCGCTCGCCATGCTGCTGGCCCCGACCGTGATCCTGCGACTTTATGTCGATCCTGCTGCGCCGCAGAACGCGGTGCTTGTCGGCCTGGCGGTACAATACCTGATGGTCGCCGCGGCGTTCCAGCTGTTCGACGGAGCCCAGGCAGTCGCCGCCGGGGCGCTGCGCGGGCTGCAGGACACTTCGATGCCGCTCGCCATCGCCCTGTTCGGCTATTGGGCCGTGGGCTTTACCACCGCGATCGGTCTTGGTTTCTACACCTCGCTCGCGGGGCTGGGCGTGTGGATCGGCCTGGCGCTGGGACTGGTAGTCGTGGCAATCCTGCTAACCTGGCGCTGGCACCGCCGCGAACATCTTGGGCTTTTGCCGCGCTAGTCTGATCCCGGATCGGTAGCGTCTTCGCGCTTGCCAATGCGCGCCGGGCCGGACTAGGCTGGCCCCATGGCTGACGAAAACATACTTGCCCGCCCGATGGTCCTTGAGGAATTCCTGCCGCTGGTTGGAAAGCAATTCATCGCCCACTGCGAACCCGACGAAGTCGCGATTCAGTTGATCGAAGCTTCGCCTTTGCGCGATCAGGGGGTGACCCAGCGGCCACCCTTCATCCTGATCTTTCATACCCCGCCCACTGCGATGCTGGTGGACGGAAGCTATGTCTTGCGCTGCGGCAAATGGGGACCAGACCGGATCTCGATCTGGTCCACCCTGGCCCCGGCCCGGTCCGAACCGGGATACTATTATCAGGCCGTGTTCAACTGAGACGGGCCCGCAGGATCAGCTGCGCGACGGGAAAATGCCCTGCACCGCGATGACGTGGGTGATCCCCAGATAAGGACTGCGGGTCGGAACCGGCTGATTGTTGCCCGTTGGGGCGTTGGTGACCGTGCCGGCCACATTGAGGCCGCCCAATGTCACGTCCTGCGTTGCAGTCGAGGGCAGATAGATCAGCGGAGCCGCCGTCCCGGGGGCAGTGTCAACTGCCTTGGCCAGTACGCCGCCAGCCGGAGGCAGCTGCGCCGTGCCTTTGGTCGAACTGGCCTTGAGCGTCGATGTCGAATTGAAAGTCGCGGTGTGGGTGTGCGCGGGCATCTGGGTTTGATTGAGACTGACCGATTCCTGGCCGCTCGATTCGCCCAGTTGCACCGGCGACAGGCCGGGGCCCGTGCCCCAATGCATCATCGAGCGCGACTGCAGGTTAGGAAGGCCGAAAGTGGTCTGCCCGTTCCCGCCGAAATTGGTGCCAAGCAGCGAAAACAGCGCCGTATTCTGCGAAATGGCCAACAGTTGGCCATTGCAGAAGGACGTGCCGCGCGGTGCGAAGTTCCATCCGCCCTGCAAGATTTGACCTATATATATACTGCCCATTTGCATTCCCCTTTGAGCGATTCAATTTCAATTCTGGCTGGCTAATGACATCATGTCCCAGGGACAGAGCTTTCTCCAACCGATTCAATTCAGCATAAATCTCAGGACCCGGGCCAAACCGTGGTCTTGTTGCCAGGCCATGTCCAACTGAACCGGCCCGACAGGATCAGCTGCGCGAAGGGAAGATCCCTTCGAGCGCAATGACGTGGGTAATCCCCTGATAAGGACTGCGGGTCGGAATCGGCTGGTTGCCGCCAGTCGGGGTGTTGGTAACGGTACCGGCCACATTGAGGCCGCCCAGGGTCACATCCTGGGTTGCGCTTGAGGGCAGGTAGATCAAGGGCGCCGCCGTCCCGGGGGCGGTATCGACCGCCTTGGCCAGGACCCCGCCAGCCGGAGGCAACTGCGCCGTGCCTTTGGTCGAGCTGGCCTTGAGCGTCGAAGTCGAATTGAAAGTCGCGGTGTGCGTATGCGCTGGCATCTGGGTGGTATTGAGCGTGGTCGTTTCGGCGCCGCCCACTTCGCCCAGTTGCACCGGCGACAGGCCGGCGCCATTGCCCCAATGCATCATCGAACGCGACCGCAGGTCGGGGAGATTGAATGTGGTTTGCCCATTCCCGCCAAAGGTCGTTCCAAGCAAGGCAAACAGCGCCGAATTCTGGGCAATCGACAACACTTGCCCATTGCAAAATGCGGTGCCGCGCGGGTTGAAATTCCAGCCACCCTGAATGATTTGACCGAGAATTAAAATGGACATGCGCACTCCCCTATCAAAAGTTCGAGATCAACCCAAGCTGGCCGGTAGCATCCTTTTGCAAGGACGGAATCTCCCCAGCCGGTTCAATTCGACAAGAAATACGACCCGTGAGAAGCCTATTTGATATCGCCTTTTTGTCAATCGCCAAGGATCACTAACTTCGGGTAACTCAGTTTCCGCCCCAGGTAAGGTTTCAAACTGAGCTGAGCGCCATGTAAGGCTCAGTAATCCAGTTCGCCGCTGCCGCCCGAATCTCCGGTGAAGCGGCGGCCTGCTTGCTTGCGATATCGCTCGAAAATGTCGCCTCGGGCGCTTTGGCATCGCGCTGTGTGGCCGCCGCCATTGCGGCCTTGTCGGCTGGGTTAAGTGCCAGCCCGAAATGCAGCGCGGCGGCCTCCGCTCCTTTCGAAACGAGCTGAGGATAGCCAAGTGACAGGCCTCCCCCCAGGCCCCAGTTTTCGACCGCAGCGCTAACGCAGCGACCCAGAACCTGCGCCGCATGGTCGACATGCGATGGGGCATCGAAGCCGTGGATCCCAAGGCGCCCGTCATCAAGCGCGCCAGGCACGATGTGCAGGCTGGGCTGGGTCATCTGCGAAACCAGCACCTCGACTGGATCGCGGTGCAGATAGGCCCAGGCTGTATCTGGCAGCGCCGCGCGAAGCTCGGGCAGGAATAGCGTGTGCCAGACTTCCAGCTTGATGACATGGGCGTCGGCCGATACCGCCAGGCGCCGCCCCAGCGCAGCGGTCATGGCCCGGATCGCGACACTGGCCGCCTCAGCCGGCGGCCGAGCCAGTGCAATCCAGCGCAACACGGCATCGAGCGGTTCGGGCTCTGAGGTAACCACCGTCCCGCCAATCGTGCCCAGCATTTGCGCCAGCAAAGTCGAACCGCAGCGCGACATATGAAAGATCAACCCGCGTAGGGGTGGCAAGTCAGCACTTTCGGCCCCGGCGATCAGACTGCCAAGCGGCATCCGGGTGCGCAGCAGCCAATTGAGCGGCAAGGCCTCTGCGCGGCGCACTTCGTCCTCGAAAAATGGTGCTGACAGCTTGCCCGGACCAAACCACAGCCAGTCGAAGGCCGGTTCGAAACCGGTCAGCACCGAGCGGGCCGGCAGCCAACCGGGGCCGGGCCAGCAATCGTCCTCGACTGGCGCTGCGGTGAAGCGGCCAAGCCCCAAGGGATCCGGGCGCAACACCGCGCGCAAAGCGGCCGCATCAAGCGCGACTCCATTTGAGTCGGCAAGCGCGCACAACACCTCTACAAACCTGTCGGGCTCACGTTCAGCGCCCAGCGTCTCCTGGAGATCGGGACGCGAAAGAATCAGCCGCACCACCGGATGAAGCGCTTCAGGAAGATGCAGCCGGGCCTCTCGGCCTGGTTCGCTGGGCATTCGGGCAACTCCCTCGGGTTCAGTCGGCTACTACGATAGCCGGCCTCAAGCCATTGTCGAGGCAGCTTCGTGCCGCGAAATTTTTCCCGCCAGACTCTCCTTGACGCGCGCTGAGTGCGCACCCATATGCGCCTCGCTGGCACTCTTGCGATGAGAGTGCCAAGATAACTCAACCATCATGTAGAGAGGTAGATCCACATGAGCTTTCGTCCGTTGCACGATCGCGTGCTTGTCCGCCGCGTAGAGGCTGAAGAAAAGACCGCTGGCGGGATCATCATCCCCGACAGCGCCAAGGAAAAGCCGGCTGAAGGAATTATCGTCGCCGCTGGCCCGGGTACTCGTGAAGATGGCGCATTCGTCGCGCTCGACGTCAAGGCGGGCGACAAAGTGCTGTTCGGCAAGTGGTCGGGCACTGAAGTCAAGATCGACGGCGAAGACCTGCTGATCATGAAGGAATCGGACATCCTCGGGATCATCGGCTGAGCCGACGTTCCCATTCTGGACTGTGTCCAGTGTGTCTACTCATAGTTTAACCGATTGATTTCGAAGGAACTGAAAAATGTCAGCCAAGGACGTGAAATTCGGCCGCGACGCGCGTGAGCGCATTCTCGCCGGCGTCGATATCCTCGCCAATGCCGTCAAGGTTACCCTGGGCCCCAAGGGCCGCAACGTCGTGATCGACAAGAGCTTTGGTGCCCCCCGCATCACCAAGGACGGCGTCACCGTCGCCAAGGAAATCGAGCTCAAGGACAAGTTCGAGAACATGGGCGCACAGATGCTGCGCGAAGTGGCCTCGAAGACCAACGACCAGGCCGGTGACGGCACCACCACTGCCACCGTGCTGGCCCAGGCGATTGTCCGTGAAGGCATGACCTGCGTCGCCGCCGGCATGAACCCGATGGACCTCAAGCGCGGGATCGACCTGGCCGTGACCGCGGTTACCGCCGATCTGGTCAAGCGTTCGAAGCCGGTTTCGGGTTCGGCCGAAATCGCCCAGGTCGGGATCATCTCGGCCAATGGCGACCGTGAAGTCGGCGAAAAGATTGCCGAAGCCATGGAAAAGGTCGGCAAGGAAGGCGTGATCACCGTCGAGGAAGCCAAGGGACTCGAGTTCGAACTCGACGTCGTCGAAGGCATGCAGTTCGACCGCGGCTACCTTTCGCCCTACTTCATCACCAACCCCGACAAGATGACTGTCGAGCTGGATAACCCCTATATCCTGATCCACGAGAAGAAGCTCTCGTCGCTCCAGGCGATGCTGCCGGTGCTCGAAGCGGTGGTCCAGTCGGGCCGTCCGCTGCTGATCATCGCCGAAGACATCGAAGGCGAAGCGCTGGCCACCCTGGTGGTCAACAAGCTGCGCGGCGGACTCAAGGTCGCTGCGGTCAAGGCCCCCGGCTTCGGCGATCGCCGCAAGGCGATGCTGCAGGACATCGCGATCCTGACCAAGGGCGAGATGATCAGCGAAGACCTGGGTATCAAGCTTGAATCGGTGACGCTGGGCATGCTCGGCCAGGCCAAGCGCGTTTCGATCGACAAGGACAACACCACCATCGTCGACGGCGCGGGCGATGCCACCGACATCAAGGCCCGGGTCGAACAGATCCGCGCCCAGATCGAAACCACCACCAGCGATTACGACAAGGAAAAGCTGCAGGAACGCCTGGCCAAGCTGGCCGGCGGGGTTGCGGTGATCAAGGTCGGCGGCGCTTCGGAAGTCGAAGTCAAGGAACGCAAGGACCGCGTCGACGACGCGCTCCACGCGACCCGCGCCGCGGTTGAAGAAGGCATCGTCCCTGGCGGCGGCACTGCCCTCCTCTATGCCACCAAGGCGCTTGACGGCATGAAGGGCGTCAACGACGATCAGACCAAGGGCATCGACATCGTCCGCAAGGCGATCACTGCCCCGGTCAAGCAGATCGCTGCCAACGCGGGCCATGATGGCGCGGTGGTTGCTGGCAACCTGCTGCGCGAAGGTGACGAGACCCAGGGCTTCAACGCCTCGACCGACGTCTACGAAAACCTGGTCAAGGCTGGCGTGATCGACCCGACCAAGGTGGTCCGCACCGCGCTGCAGGACGCTGCCTCGGTTGCAGGCCTGCTGATCACCACCGAAGCCGCGATCGCCGAAAAGCCGGAAGACAAGCCGGCCATGGGCGGCATGCCCGGCGGCGGCATGGGCGGCATGGGCGGGATGGACTTCTAAGGTCCGACCCACTCAGCACCAAAACAAGGGGCCGGGGGAAGCGATTTCCCCGGCCCTTTTTTGCGCCATCCGCGCCGAGCACTTGACAGGGTATCGGTTCATTTTCGCACACTCCGCCTAATGCAAAATGCGCACCTGCAGTTGCATCGAACGCAATTGCAACGTCCCCAAATCGGCCTATTGGCGCCGCCTCCCATCGTGCCAGCAAACGAGGCGCGCCACATGACCGAAGCAGCACAATCGTCCGACGAGGGTGACGCAAGTACCCCCGGCCAAACAGGCCATTCCCCCACCAGCCACGGCCTCACCGCGCTGACCATCGGCGCGATCGGCGTGGTGTTCGGCGATATCGGCACCAGCCCGCTCTATGCCTTTCGCGAAGCGCTGGGCCAGGCTGCCTCGGACGGGCTGACGCTCGACGAAATCATCGGGGTGATGAGCCTGGCGCTGTGGGCGCTGATCGTGATCGTCACGCTGAAATACGTCACCTTCCTGATGCGCGCCGACAACGATGGCGAAGGCGGGGTTCTGGCGCTGCTGGCGCTGGCCCAGCGCGGCACAAAGCAACGCGGCGGGCTCGTGCTGGCACTGGGCGCGGCCGGCGCCGCGCTGTTCTATGGCGATGCGGTGATTACCCCGTCACTTTCAGTGCTATCGGCAGTCGAGGGGCTCAAAACCTTGCCCGGGATCGGCGACACTTTCACCGGCACCCGCATTTTAATCATCAGCCTGGGCATCCTGATCGGACTGTTCGCAATCCAATCGAAAGGAACAGCCGCCGTTTCCAAGCTGTTTGGCCCGGTTTGCATCGCCTGGTTCTTGGCGATTGCCGGGCTGGGCCTGATCCATATCGCCGACGGTCCGGAAATCCTTGCCGCATTCCTCCCGTGGCATGCGGTTGGCTTCGTCGCCAACCACGGCGTGCTGGGCTTGTTCGTGTTGGGCGCGGTATTCCTGACAGTAACCGGCGCCGAGGCCTTGACCGCGGACATGGGCCACTTCGGCAAACGCCCGATCCGCCTTGCCTGGATCATCCTGGTCTTCCCCGCCCTGGCGCTCAACTATCTGGGCCAGGGGGCATTTGCGATCAGGGTCCTGCAGGAGGCCGATCGGCTGGGCAAGCCATTTGCCAACCTCGACTGGTTCTTCCTGATGATCCCCGATGCGCTGCGCTTGCCGATGGTGATCCTGGCCACTCTGGCAACAATCATCGCCAGTCAGGCGGTGATTACCGGCGCCTATTCGCTAAGCCAGCAGGCGATGCAGCTTGGCCTGTTGCCAAGGCTGGCGGTCCGCCAGACCAGCGAAGGCCATGCCGGGCAAATCTATGTTCCTGTCATCAACTGGCTGGTGCTGGCCGGGGTGATCCTGCTGACGCTGGGCTTCAAGACCAGCTCGGCCATGGCCGCGGCCTATGGCATCGCGGTAACCGGAACGATGGTAATCACTTGTTGCCTGGCCTTCGTCGTCACGCGGCGGCGCTGGGGCTGGAGCCTGCCCGCCAGCCTGGCGGTGATCGTGCCGTTCATCAGCATTGATCTGGTGTTTTTCGGGGCCAATATCTTGCGGGTGGTCGAAGGCGGATGGGTGCCGCTCACCATTGCGGCTGGAATTCTGGTGCTGATCTGGACCTGGGTACGCGGACGCCGCATCGTGGGCGAACTCGAATCAGGTGAAGCCCTGCCGATCGCCGACATGGCCCGGGCCCTCGCAATGCGGCCGCCCAAGCGCGTGCGCGGCACGGCGATCTATCTGACCGCGCACAACGACCTGACCCCCGGTGCGCTGCTCCACAACCTCAAGCACAACCATGTGCTGCACCAACACAGCTTCATCACTACGGTCCGCACATTGCAGAAGCCGCATTGTGATCCATCCGAACGCCTGAAAGTCACCCGGATCGACGACAATTTCAGCCGAATCGAGCTTAGCTATGGCTTCATGGAACGGCCCGACGTGCGCGAAGACATGATCAAGGCCGATGGGCAGATTCCCGATGCAAAGATGGCCAGCTTTTTCATCGGTCGGAACTCCTATTCGCGGAGCGCCGAAGGCAACATGCCGGTGTGGCAGGACGTGCTGTTCATCCTGCTCCACCGCAACGCCGCCGATCCGACCGACTATTTCAACATTCCGCCCGGCCGGGTGATCGAACTGGGCGCGCAATATGCGATCTGACCCGATTCGGGGGCCTAGGGATCGTCCCGTAGTTCGTTCCCCCGCGTTTGCAGTGCAACTCGTCGCGCAATCCTATGCTGGATCGCCCGCGTTAGCCAAACAGAAAGCATGTTTGGGCTACCGCAATCCGCATGACCACGGGACTGTTTTCGAAGCTGTTCGTCAGCCTGGCGCTGACAACTGCAGTGATCGCGCCGGCGCTGCCTGCGCACGCCGATTCGCTTGAATCCGAATTCGACAAGGCCTTCTCCGCCAAGCCTGCCGTCGCACGCAGCCAGTTGCAGGCCCCGGCGAAAGTTCCGGTCAAGGTTCAGCCGAGCAGCGAAAGCGCGCAGCGGGTGCTGCCCTCCACGGTTCGCCCGTTTGTTTCCGGCGTCGCACCGCGCCCCTATGGTGCCGGACTCGATGCCCAGCTTGCCGTGCAGGCCGATCCCAGTCAGGGCCGGATCGGGGTTGCTGCAATCGACCTGACAACTGGCCGCACCGTCGCGGTGTTGGGTGACACCCCCTTCCCGATGGCCTCGACCAGCAAGGTTGCAATCGCCGCGACGTTCTTGACCGGGGTCGACGACGGTCGCTTCAGCCTCGATGCTTCCTATCCGCTGATGGTTCCGGTTAAATCGAAGAAGTTTTCCAGCACTGTCGCTCCGGTTCGCCCGGGCGCAATGCTGACCGGGCGCCAGTTGATTGAGCGGGCGCTGATCCATTCGGACAACCAGGCAACCGACGCGCTGTTGGCGGTGGTCGGCGGCCCCGCAGCAGTCAATCGCTGGATGCGCGCTACCGGCAATTCGGGCATGCGGCTTGACCGCGACATCGCCACCCTGGTGCGCGACGACGGCGAGTATAATCCGGCGACCATGATCGACGAGCGCGACAGCGCTACTCCATTGGCCATGGCGCGGATGCTCTCGGGGCTTTACCAGGGCCGCTGGCTGAATGGTGACAGCCGCGCTTTCCTGATCTCGACCATGGAACGCTGCCAGACCGGCAAGCGCCGGATGCGCGCCCTGCTGCCTTCCGAAGCGCGGATCGCGCACAAGACTGGCACGCTTTCAAACACCGCCAGCGATGTTGGGCTGGTGCGCACGCCGGACGGGCGGGTCTATGCGATCGCGGTCTATGTCACCGGTCAGGGCGGCCACGCCGGTCGCGACGCCAGGATCGCCGCAATCACCCGCACGATCTATGACGGCTACGCGGGCGAAAGCTCGACCTATCGCGTCGCCGCGCAGTAAGTTCTCCTACAACTTCGCGTACTCTTCCCGCTTCGGCCCGAGATAGCCGAACAGGTAGGCGCCAACCTTGCGCATCTGGATTTCTTCCGCGCCTTCGGTGATCCGGTAGCGACGGTGATGGCGGTAGATGTGTTCGAACGGCTTGTGCCGTGAATAGCCGATCCCGCCGTGGACCTGCATTGCCCGGTCGGCAGCTTCGCAGACCAGCCGGTTAGCGTAATAATTGCACATCGAGATCTTGTCCGAGAGCTTGTGCTCCAGCTCCTTGTGCGCGAGCTGGTCCATCTGCCAGGCGGTTTGGTAAATGAAGGCGCGCAGCATCTCGCACTGGGTGGCGAGTTCGACCAGCGGAAACTGGATCCCCTGGTTGCGCGCCAGTTCAGCCCCGAAAGGCTTCCTCTGGCGCGCGTACTTGACCGATTCCTCAACACAGAAGGTAGCTGCTCCCAGCGAACTGGCGGCCTGGCGGATGCGGTTCTGGTGAACGAAGCTTTGGGCGATCGAAAGGCCACCATCGACCGGGCCGAGCACGGCGCTTTCGGGTACCCAGCAGTTCTCGAAATGCATCCGCGGGTGGTCGGTGGGCATGTTGAAGGTCCACATGTACTCGTCAACCACCATGCCGGGGGTTTCGATCGGCACGAGAATACAGGTTATCCCTTTGGCATCGCCATCCTTGCCCGAAGTCCGGCAGAAGGCGGCGCAGTGGGTCGCGACATGCATGCCGGTGATCCACATCTTGCGCCCGTCGATCCGCCAGCCCGGCACGCCATCGCGAGTCTCGCGCACGGCTCTGGTTTCCATGAATGTCGCGTCTGAGCCATGATCGGGCTCGGTCAGGCCGAAGGCCACACGGCGTTTGCGTTCGAATCCGCCGAGGATGAATTCCTCTTGCTGTTCGGGTGTGCCGAAGTGTTCGAACATGGCGACAAAGGGGAAATTGCCGACGATCGAATGTTCGTTCTGAAGGTCATTGTGCAGGCCCAGGCCCTTGGCCGCAAACCGGTCGCGGATCACCGCCATTGCCAGGTTCGAACCGTCCTTGCCGCCGTATTTCTTGGGCGCGGAAAAGCGCCAGTGCCCGGCCTTGTCCGCGCGCAGGCTGGCTTCGCGCAGCAACATCTCCCATTCATGGCGCGGCAGGCCGTCATTCTCGAAATCGGTCCGGGCATATTCGCGGCGGTGGTCGAAGAAGCGGATGTTGTCGTCCTGCTGCTCCAGTGGCTTGATCTCGGCTTCGATGAACTGGTCAAGCTCGACCAGATAGGCTTCCAGATCGGCTGGTATCGCAAAGTCCATCTCAAGTTCCTTCCCATTGGGCGCGCGCCGAGGCGAGCGACGGATATTTCGGCATGTCGGCGGCCAGCTTGGCGAGCGCCATACGGCGCAGCCGGGCGAGCAGACCCGGAGTGGCAAGATCTGCCTTGCCCGAGAGCAGGTCTTCGGCCAGCGCGGCATCGGTGGCCTGGGGGCGCTGCTCCAGCTCGCGCGCGACAATTCCCAGGGCATTGCGCGCGACAGCGAGGTCGAACTTGCCGCGCCCCGAAACCAGAGGCTTGATATCGCTGGCCAGCCATTCGGACACGGCGGTCAGGATTTCAGCCCCGCTGGGCTCGCCGGTCCCGGCCGCAAGCGGCGCAGCGGCAGGCGGCAGCGGGCGATTACGCTCTGCTTCTGGCGCAAGGTCTTCGAGCAGCAACAGCAGATCGAGTTCCTGCTCGGCGGTGCGGCGTGCCACCACCACGCGCTCTATCGAACGATCGTGCCCGGCACGCCAGAAGCCCCCCATCTGCAGGCAGCCGAGCGCCCACCAGAAGGTACGGTAGATCGTCCAGAAGCGGAACCGCGCGGGATCGAATGGCTCGCCGCCGGCCTCGCAGTAGGCCTGGGCCAGTTCTTCGATCGAGGTCAGGCCATAGCCCGGCCGGTCGGGCCGTGAAAAGCGCCAGACCGTCATGCAACCAAAGGCCAGATCCTCGTGCCAATCGCCCAGGTGCGCCAGTTCCCAGTCGAGCACCCCGGTCAGCCGGCCATGCTCGAACATCAGGTTGCCGAGGCGAAAATCGCCGTGGACCAGCCGCGGCTCTACCGGTGGGGGCAGATTGGCCTCAAGCCAGCGCAGCGCCAGCGCCAGCACCGGACGGTCACCGCCATATTCAAGAAAGCGGCGGCGCAGCTCGGCCAGGGCCGCAGCGGTATCCATGACCGGGACCGCCAGGCCGCTACATTGGGTGCGATGGACGGCAACAAGTTCGCGCGCAATATCGCGGATCGTAACAGCGGGATCGGCCTCGGCCAGCATGGCGTTCGGATCGGGCGAACCGGCGATACAGCGCATCACATAGCCCGAACCGATCCCGTCCGCCGGCTGGAGCTCGACCAGGACTTCGGGCGCCATCACCCCTGCGGCCCGCGCGGCGCGGATCAGGGCAGCTTCGGCCGGATGATCGAGTGGTCGCCCGGCCATCATTTCCAGCGAGGGCGCGCGGCGCAGCACGCAAGTCTCCGCCCCGGCCACGAAGCGCCAGCTTTCCATATTGGCCCCGCCCGACAATCGCTCAAGCGTCTCGGGCGCGGGGAGGCCGATCCGCGCCAACGCTGCAGTCAGTCCCTGGTCAAGCGAATGGTTCACCGCGCGCGCTCCGGATGGATCGAAGGGCCATCGGGCGGGATGTTAATCGTGCGATTAAATTTTGCAAGGCAGAGCACGTTGCGGGCAAAGAAAAGGGGCGCCAGGTTTCCCTGACGCCCCCAATTCTTGTGCCGTAAGGCGAAGATTACATCTTCTTGGCAGCGTCTTCGGCAGCCTTGGCAGCATCGCCAGCAGCGTCCTTGGCAGCGTCGCCAGCGGCAGCAGCGGCGGTTTCGACAGCAGCAGCGCCAGCCTTGGCAGCATCGGCACCGGCAGCAGCGGCTTCCGAACCGGCGGCAGCAGCGTCCGATGCAGCGTCGGTGGCAGCGTCCGAAGCAGCGGCAACGGTTTCGTCAGCCTTTTCGCTCTTGCAAGCCGAAAGCGAGAGAGCGGCACCGGCGACGGCAGCGGCGAGAATGATCTTGCGCATGTATGGTAATCCTTGAACTGCGAGTGGACCACGCCCGTCATGCCGCCAGGATCGGAGACATGCCGAACGGAAAGCCTACCAACGCGGTAGACTTCGCCGCCCAAATAATGTCGTTCGCGCGACTATGCAAGCAATAGTCGCGTGGCCGTGCAAGGAGCGCGCTTTTCCGCGCCTGGATCAAGCTGCGCGCCAATTGTGGCAAGCTCATGACAGCGTGGATAGTGCCGGTCCGGCCATCGATTCGCGCCTTACCCTGAAAGCAAAGGCCTGCTAATCCTGCGCAAATGGACGCCAAGCAGCACCTCTACCTGGTCGATGGATCGGCCTATATCTTCCGGGCCTATCACCGCCTGCCGCCGCTCACCAACCCGCAGGGAACCCCGGTCGGTGCGGTCTATGGCTATACCACCATGCTGTGGAAACTGGCTGACGACCTCAACAAGGCCGATGGGCCGACCCACCTCGCAGTGGTGCTCGACAAGGCCGGAACCAGTTTCCGCAACGACCTATACGACCAGTACAAGGCCAATCGCCCGCCCGCGCCCGAAGACCTGAGGCCGCAGTTCCCGCTGATCCGCGATGCCACCCGCGCCTTCTCGCTGCCGCTGATCGAGGAAGACAATGTCGAGGCGGACGACATGATCGCCAGCTATGCCCACGCCGCGACCGAGCGCGGCTGGGACGTGACGATCGTCTCGTCCGACAAGGACCTGATGCAGCTGGTCGGCCCGGATGGCAACGGCGGCCATATCGATATGCTCGATACGATGAAGAACGTGCGGATCGGCATTCCCGAGGTTGAGGAGAAATTTGGCGTACCGCCCGCGCTGGTCGGCGATGTGCTGGCCTTGATGGGCGATTCTGCCGACAATGTCCCCGGCATCCGCGGGATCGGCCCCAAGACCGCAACCAAGCTGATCCAGGAACATGGTAGCCTCGAAGGCGCACTGGCCGCAGCGCCGGGCATGAAGCCGTCGAAGATGCAGGAAAGCCTGATCGAGCAGGCCGACATGGCGCGGCTCAGCCGGGTGCTGGTGCAACTGAAGGAAGATTGCCCGCTGCCGATCCCGCTCGACGATTTCAAGCTGGGCACCATTTCGCCCGATCCCTTGGCGGAATTCCTGACCGAACACGGCTTTACCAGCCTGCTCAAGCGGCTGGGCGACGGGCGCGGCAGCCCGGAACGGCGAACCCAGCTCAACCCGGCCAAGCCGGTTACCGCCGGCGTTGCGGTTGTCGCAGGCGGAACCCGCCAGCCGCTGCCCGGTCTGCCGCCGATCGATCGGGCCAAGTACGAATGCGTCCAGACGCTGGAAGCCCTGGACCAGTGGATCGCACGCGCCTTTGCCGCGCGGCTGGTGGCCTTCGATACCGAAACCAGCGCGCTCGATGCGATCTCGGCCGATCTCGCAGGGGTCAGCCTGAGCACCGGACCGGGCCAGGCCTGCTACATTCCGCTGGGCCACGGCGGGACCGACATGTTCGCCGAAAAGCCGCAGCAGGTGCCGCTCGCCGAGGCCATCGCCCGCCTGAAACCGCTACTCGAAAGCGATGCGGTGCTGAAAGTGGGCCAGAACGCCAAGTACGATCTCAACGTGCTGGCCAAGCACGGGATCGCAGTTGGCCCGATCGACGATACCATGGTGATGAGCTTCGATCTCGACGCCGGGCGTTCGATCGACGGGATCGGCGGCGGACACGGGATGGACGAACTTTCGGCCCGCCACCTCGGCCATACGCCGCTGGCCTTCAAGGACCTGTGCGGCACCGGCAAGAAGGCAATCTCCTTCACCGAAGTGCCGATCGACCGCGCCACAGAGTATGCCGCCGAGGATGCCGAGGTGACCTGGCGGCTCCACCGCCTGCTCAAACCGCGCCTCTCAGAAGAGCACGCGACCCGCGTCTACGAACGCGTCGACCGCCCCTTGGTGCCGGTCGTGGCGCAAATGGAACGCCACGGGATCAAGGTTGACCGCGAACGGCTGGCCGGGCTCTCCGCGACATTCGCCGAAGAGATCGGCAAGCTGGAACTTGAGATCCACGAATTGGCCGGGCAGCCCTTCACCATCGGCAGCCCCAAGCAGCTGGGCGAGATCCTGTTCGACAAGCTGGGCTACAAGGGCGGCAAGAAGGGCAAGACCGGGCAATATTCGACCGACCAGTCGGTGCTCGAGCGGCTCGACGGCGAAGGCGCGCCGGTGGCCAGCAAGGTGCTCGAATGGCGCCAGCTGTCCAAGCTGCGCTCGACCTATACCGAGGCCTTGCAGGAAGCGATCAACCCTGAGACCGGCCGGGTCCACACCAGCTACTCCCTGGTCGGCGCGCAGACCGGGCGGCTCTCCTCGACCGAACCCAACCTGCAGAACATCCCGATCCGCACCGAGATCGGCCGGCAGATTCGCGATGCTTTCGTGGCCGAGCCGGGCAATGTCCTGCTCGCTGCCGACTACAGCCAAATCGAACTGCGGCTCGCGGCGCACATGGCCGACGTGCCCGAACTGCGGCAGGCTTTCGAGGCCGGCGAAGACATCCACGCCCGCACCGCGCAGGAGATGTTCGGTGAGGTCAACCGCGACACCCGCGGCCGCGCCAAGACGGTCAACTTCGCGATCCTATATGGCATCAGCCGCTGGGGCCTCGCCGCGCGGCTGGGGGTCACCCCCGAGGAAGCACAAGGCACCATCGACCTCTATTTCCAGCGCTTTCCGGGCATCCAGCGCTACATCCACGATACCCTGGCGAGCGTGCGTGAGAAGGGTTTCTCGGAAACCCTGCTCGGCCGCAAATGCTGGTTCCCGCGCATTAGCTCGGCCAACCAGGCCGAACGCCAGGGCAGCGAACGCGCCGCGATCAATGCTCCGATCCAGGGCACTTCGGCGGACATCATCAAGCGCGCCATGGTCCGCATGATGCCCGCGCTGGAGGCGGCCGGGCTGGGCCATGTGCGGATGCTGCTGCAGGTCCACGACGAACTGGTGTTCGAACTCCCCGAAGGCGATGTCGCTGCCGCCAGCGAGGTGATCCGCAGCGTCATGGCCGGCGCGGCGGAACCGGCGGTCAAGCTCTCAGTGCCGCTGGGGGTGGAGATCGGGACCGGGCTAAGCTGGGGCGCGGCGCACTAGCCTCCCTCACCCATGCTTCTTGTCCCGCGTCGAGCTGACCATTCCCGGCGCCACAAACCCGATCGGGGTCAGGTTCACTTCCGCCGCCCGCTTCTTCAGCTCGCCTTTGATCTTGGCGTATTCGGCCTCCATCTCGGGGGTGACCGTGGCGCGTGAATCCTTGAGCGCGGCGGCAAAGTCGGCGGCGGTGACGGTCTTGGCATTGGCCCCGCGCGCGCGGATCGCGACCATGCCGGCGCGGCGGACCACGTCTTCAAGGTCCGCCCCGGTGAAGCGCTCGGCCTCTTTGGCGATTGCAGCGAGATCGACATCCTTGGCGAGCGGCATCTTGGTGGTGTGGATCTTGAGGATATGTGCTCGCCCGGCCGCATCGGGGGTGCCGACATAGACCAGCTCGTCGAGCCGCCCGGGCCGCAACAAGGCCGGGTCGATCAGCGTCGGGCGATTGGTCGCGCCGACCACCACGATCGATGACAGCTCTTCCATCCCGTCCATTTCGGCGAGGATCGTGTTGACGACGCGGGATGTGACCTGCGGCTCGTTGCCGCTGGTGCCGCGCGCGGGGACCAGGCTGTCGATCTCGTCGATGAACACCACGCAGGGGGCGACCTGGCGAGCGCGCGCGAACAGCCGGCTGATCTGCTGCTCGCTTTCGCCGTACCATTTGGACAGGAGGTCGCTCGACTTGATCGAGATGAAGTTCGCCTCGCTTTCCTTGGCGACCGCTTTCGCCAGCAAGGTCTTGCCGGTGCCCGGCGGACCATAGAGCAGGAATCCTTTGGCCGGCCGGATGCCGAGCCGCCGGAACGCGTCGGGGTTCCTGAGCGGCAGCTCGATCCCTTCTTTCAGTTTTTCCTGCGCCTCGTCGGCCCCGCCGATATCGACCCAGCCCACGTTGGGGACCTGGACCATCACTTCGCGCATCGCCGAAGGCTGGACGCGCTTGAGCGCATTGAGAAAGTCGTCGCGGGTGACGGTCAGGCTTTCGAGCACTTCGGGCGGAATGGTCTGCGCTTCCAGATCGAGCTGCGGCATGATTCGCCGCACCGCATCCATCGCCGCCTCGCGGGCGAGCGCGCCCAAGTCCGCACCGACAAAGCCGTGGGTGGTCCGCGCCAGTTCATCGAGGTCGATATCGCTGGCGAGCGGCATGCCGCGGGTGTGGATCCCCAGGATCTCGCGCCGACCGCTCTCGTCAGGGACGCCAACGACGATCTCACGGTCGAACCGGCCGGGGCGACGCAGCGCCTCGTCAATCGCATCGGGGCGATTGGTCGCCGCGATCACCACAATGTTCGAGCTGGTGTGCAGCCCGTCCATCAAGGTCAGCAGCTGCGCGACAAGCCGCTTTTCGGCCTCACCGGGCGTGCCCGAACGCTTGGGCGCGATCGAATCGATCTCGTCGATGAAGACGATCGAGGGCGCTGCCTTGGCGGCTTCCTCGAACACTTCGCGCAGGCGGCGTTCGCTTTCGCCATAGGCCGAACCCATGATTTCGGGCCCGTTGATGGTGAAGAAGCTGGCTTCGCTTTCATTGGCGACCGCGCGGGCCAGCCGGGTCTTGCCGGTCCCCGGCGGCCCGTGCAGCAGCACCCCCTTGGGCGGATCGACGCCGAGGCGCGTAAACAGTTCGGGATAGCGCAGAGGCAGCTCGACCATTTCGCGCAGCTGGCGGATCGTATCGCCCATCCCGCCGACATCGTCATAGTTGACCTCGCCGCGCGCGGCGTGCGCCTCCTCGAACTCCTCGCGCAGCTCGACTTCGGTATCGTCGTCGATGTGGACCACGCCCTTGGGCACGGTCGCCACCACGCTCAGGCGGATTTGCGTCAGCGCAAAGGCCGGGGCGTTGAACATCCGCGCCACTTCGGGCGGCATGTCGCGAACCTGCTGCTGGCCAGTGGTGGCAACGATATCGCCCGCCACCAGCGCGCGGCTGAAGAAGTTGCGCTTGAGCGCCTGGCCCGGCCCCTGCAGCCGCATCTCACGCTGGGCGGGCGCGAAGATCACGCGGGTCGCGGGCTTGCTCTCCACCTTGCGGACCTGGACGTGATCGCCCGAGCCGACTTCGGCATTGGCGCGCTGCAGCCCGTCGAGCCGGATCACTTCCAGCCCTTCGTCCTCGGGATATGGCGCCTGGACTCGCGCTACCGTGGAACGCTTGCCGACAATCTCAATCACGTCACCTTCGGTCACCCCCAGCGCCGACAGCGCCGATTTGGGCAGCCGGGCAAAGCCGTTGCCGCTTTCCTCCTGCCGCGCCGCAGCGACCTGGAGTTTGACTGCCTTTTCGGTGACTTCGGCCATTGTGCCCGCTTTCCGTTGTTAGACTCTTCCGGCTCTTGCGCCGAGAGGGGAAGCTAGGAACTGGTCGGGGCAAATGCAAATCTGGCAAACCGCGGCACGGCGAGTCGGGACAAAAAAGACCCGGTCGTTGCCGACCGGGCCTGAGAAGTTTTTGGGAGAGGATGCCTGAAAGGCAGGCTCTAAATGGTGCAGTGCGACATTTTGTGCAAGTGCGAAAAGATCATTTTGTGTTGCGTAATTTGCAAGTGCTGTTCATTTTCGCTCAAGGTCGTCGGAATTTAAGGACAAATCGGTCGGTTTTGCCGCGCACCGTGGGGTCGAAGACCATCTTGGCGTGATCGTCATCGCTGCGGCGCAGCACGTCGCTTTCGCCTTCCAGCACGAATCCGGCTGCGGCCATGTCGGCCTTTACCTGCGCGGGATCAATCCGATGGAGCTTGTCGACCACTTCGCGCGGATCGCCCGCCGGGCCAACGTGATCGACAATCACAACATGCCCGCCCGGCTTAACCGCCGCGAACCAGCCAGCCATGAACTGTGCAACGTCGATCTTCGGGTGCTGGTACTTTTCATTGGTCCAGTAGAGATCGTGCCAGGTCATATGCGCGAAAATCACATCGACGCTGCGCGGGGCCAGCACCAGCGACTGGCCCGGGCCGACCATCATCATCAAATTGGGATGCGCGGCCTGGATTGGATCCCATTCCTTCCTGTCGTAGAAATTGGGCTGGGTCATCGCATAGACCCGGCCCTTGGGGCCGACCAGATCGGCGATCAGTTCGGAATAATAGCCGCCGCCAGCCTGATAGTCAGCCACCACATCGCCCGGCTTGATCCCGGCGAAGGCCAGCACTTCGGCGGGCTTGCGCCCGTCATCGAGCTTGCGGTTGGCCTCGCTACGGGCCTTGTCGGCCAGTGCTGCGGAAATAGGAGGCTTCTGCTTGGCGAGAAGCGGCGTTGCGACCAGCGCGGCACCCAGCAGGGCGAGCGGAATCAGGCGGCGGTTCATGGCAAATCTCCCCGGTTGGATTGCTGGCATGATGCCAGACCAACCCGGTCGCTGTGTCGCCTCTTTTTCGACGAATGGCCAGTCCCGCCCGCTCAGTGCGCGAGCAGCAGCGCGGGGGCAGCCTCATCCTCGAGGAAATAGCGCGTCACCCCGCCGAACAGGAATTCGCGGACCCGGCTGTGGCCATAGGCGCCCATCACCAGCATCTGCGCACCCAGCCGCGCGACTTCGCCAGCCAGCGTTTCCTCGATCGAGTTGCCTTTCGCCACTTCGGCCAGCTCGGCCTTGATTCCGTGACGGGCCAGGTAGCGCAAGGCATCGGTCGGTGGGAAGCCGCTGGGGGCTTCGTCGGTGACGGTGATCACATGGACATTGGCGCAGTCTGCCAGCAGCGGCACCGACCCGCGCAGCGCCACAGCCGCCTGTTCACCGCCGTCCCAGGCAATGCAGGCCGAGGTCAGCGGCAGCCGCAGTGGCCGTCCCGCGGGCATAACCAGCACGGGACAGCGTGCTTCGACCGCGAGATCGCCGGCATAACCGCAATCGCGCGAGACCACGATCAGGTCGGCCAGCTTGCCGGCTGAAGTCATCGCTTCAACCGGCGCGGTTTCGAACTTGGCGACGTCGAACGGCACGTCATCGTTGGCCAGCCGCCCTTCGAACACCGCGGCCAAGGCATCGTCCTCAGCCACGGCAGCTTCCAGCGCTTCGCGCGCGACGTAAGTGCCGCCATAGGGATCGACCGAGACGAAGTGGTCGATCGGAGTGTCGATCAGCAAAGTGACGTGCCCTTCACGGGCGCGCGCGATTTCCATTGCGCTGTCGAGCCGGACTCCGTTTTCGGCATCGCGGCCTGTCTGGACGAGAATCGATCGCATGGCATTTCTCCCTTCGTGGGGGTCAGCATGAGACTTAGCGCGGTACCTTACCATGATTTGCGTCAATCGCCGCACTTGCGCCCATTGCGCCAATCAGCCACTGCCGATTCCGCAGGATTCAAGGAGGAATGCGTGAGCGAACGGCGTTTCGAAGCGGTGATTTTCGACTTTGGCGGGGTGATCACCTCTTCGCCGTTCGAAGCCTTCAACCGGCTGGAGGAAGAACGCGGCTTGCCGACCGACTTTATCCGCAGCGTCAACGCTGCCAATCCGCACGACAATGCCTGGGCTAGGTTCGAACGCGCCGAGATCGACGCGCGTACCTTTGACGTCCTGTTCGAGGCCGAGGCCGAGGCACTGGGCCATTCGGTGCCGGGCAGTGCGGTACTCGCCGTGCTCTCGGGCGCAATCCGACCGGCGATGGTTACCGCGCTGGCCCAACTGGCCGGGGCCGGATACCGCCTCGCCTGCATCACCAACAATGTTCCCGCCGGCCACGGCGCCGGCATGGCCCGTAGCGGCGACAAGGCCGACGCCTATGAACAGGTCTTCGCCCGGTTCGAGCATGTGATCGAAAGCAGCAAGGCCGGGGTTCGCAAGCCCGATCCGCGCATTTACACCATGATGTGCGACCGTCTGGGGCTGGAACCAGCGCAGTGCATCTACCTCGATGACCTGGGGATCAACTGCAAACCAGCCGCGCAATTGGGCATGGCCGCGATCAAGGTGACCAGCGGCGAGCAGGCGCTGGCCGAACTTTCGGCGCTGGTCGGGCTTGAGCTGGGCGACTAGACCGCTTTCCTACAAGGCTCGAATCTGCCACATTCGTCTCGCACAAGCCGCGCCTCCCAGCGCGGCTTGTGTGCTTTCTGGTTCAGGGCCCTATGGAGAGCATAAGGATGCGCTAAGGGTGTGTTTCGTCAACTTGCATTTGCTGCAACCGGCGCGGCGTATGTTGCAATTGCCAGCGCGCGACGCTTGAAATAGCCGCTACGGCTTGGTGAGGTGGGGAGCAGAAATGGCCCAGAAGATTTATCCCGATGCTGCGGCAGCGCTTGATGGCCTGCTGAAGGACGGCCTGCTGATTGCCAGCGGCGGTTTTGGCCTGTGCGGCATTCCCGACCGGCTGCTCGATGCGGTGCGCGACAGCGGGGTCAAGGACCTGACTTTCGTCTCCAACAACGCCGGGATCGACGGCGAAGGGATCGGCAAGCTGCTGCGCACGCGGCAGGTGAAGAAGATGATCTCGAGCTATGTCGGCGAAAACAAGGAGTTCGAGCGCCAGTACCTCTCGGGCGAGCTAGAGGTCGAATTCTGCCCGCAGGGCACGCTGGCCGAGCGGATGCGCGCCGGCGGCGCCGGGATCCCGGGCTTCTACACTAAGACCGGGGTCGGCACCCTGGTGGCCGAAGGCAAGGAATCGAAGATCTTCAATGGCGAGGAATATATCCTCGAGGCCGGAATCTTCGCCGACCTGGCGCTGGTCAAGGCATGGAAGGCCGACACCACCGGCAACGTCGTGTTCCGCAAGACCGCGCGCAATTTCAACGTGCCCGCCGCAACCTGCGGCAAGGTCTGCGTGGTCGAGGTTGAAGAAATCGTCCAGCCGGGCGAGCTCGATCCCGACGGCATCCACCTGCCGGGCGTCTATGTCCACCGGCTGATCGATGGCAGCCCTTACGACAAGAAGATCGAATTCCGCACCACTCGCACCACGGATGTCGGCTGATGACCACGCATGACCATATCGCCAAGGGCTGGAGCCGCGACCAGATGGCCGCCCGCGCCGCACAGGAGCTGCAGGACGGTTACTATGTGAATCTGGGGATCGGCATCCCGACGCTGGTTGCCAACCATGTGCCCGTAGGCATGACCGTTACCCTGCAGTCGGAAAACGGCATGCTGGGCATCGGCCCTTTCCCGACCGAGGATGAGATCGACGCCGATCTGATCAATGCCGGCAAGCAGACCATCAGCGAGCTGCCGCATTCAGCCTATTTCGACAGCGCCACCAGCTTCGCGATGATCCGCGGCGGCAAGATCGACCTGACCGTGCTGGGCGGCATGGAAGTCAGCGAGAACGGCGACATCGCCAACTGGATGGTGCCCGGCAAGATGATCAAGGGCATGGGCGGGGCGATGGACCTGGTCGCGGGCGTCAAGAAGATCATCGTGGTGATGGAACATTGCGCCAAGGACGGCAGCCCCAAGTTCATCCCAGAGTGCACCCTGCCGCTGACGGGGCGCAATGTGGTCGACATGATCATCACTGACCTTGCAGTCTTCCAGCGAGCCGACCACAGTAGCCCGTTCAAGTTGATCGAACTGGCACCGGGCGTAAGCGCCGAAGAAGTGAGGGCCAGAACGACCGCGCATTACACAGGCTAGGGAGAAGCCCCATGACGATCCGAGTCCACCACCTGCAAATCTCGCGCTCGACCCGGATCATCTGGCTGATGGAAGAGCTGGGCCTGCCTTACGATCTGGTCCAGCATGTCCGCGGCGCCGATTTCCGCTCGCCGCCTTCGCTTTATGAGGTCCATCCGCTGGGCAAAGCTCCGGCGGTCGAGGTCGATGGGCGGGTGATGGTCGAAAGTTCGGCAATCATCGAATACATCGTGGACCGGCACGGCGGCGGCAAGCTGCTGCCCCCCGACAGCGGCCGCGCCGAATACCTTGAATGGTTGCACTTTGCCGAAGGGACGCTGGGCATGCCGATGCTGATGCGGCTGCTGGGCCCGCGGCTTGGTCTGCCCGATGGCGCTCTGGCCTGGATGGACGCCGAATTGAAGAAGCAGCTCGACTGGGTCGAAAGCCAGCTGGAAGGCAAGAGCTTCCTGTGCGGTGACACGTTCACCGGGGCTGATATCAATCTTGAATACCTGCTCGAGCATGCCGACACACTCGGTCAGGTCGCCCCGCGCCCCAACCTGGCGCGCTATCTGGCGGCGCTGAAAGCGCGCCCGGCCTATGTGAAGGCGGTCGAACTGGGCGGCCCGATTACCCTGCCGCAGGCATAGGTCAGCGCACCCGCCGGGCCTTGAGCCGGAAGGCAATCGACACGGCATCGGCGATCGGATCGGTGGTGGCCCATTCGCCGCTGCCGACACCGTAGCCGAGCCGATTGAGCCTTGCGGAACCCGAAGCATTGGCCACATCGCCGTCAATCTTGAGGTCAAAGCTCAGCGCCAATGGGCGCTGCTGGCCGTGGAGCGACAGCGTGCCATTTGCCACGTATTGCCCCGCTCCCCTGGCGGTAAGGCGGGTCGCCGTAAAAATGGCGCGCGGGTGCGTGGCGGCGGCGAAGAAACTGTCGCTGCGCAGCATCTCGTCGCGTTCGCTATCCGCGGTGTTGACCGAGGCGAGATCGACCGTGACCCTGATCCGCGAATTGGCGAGGTCCTCGGGGCTGAACACGATGTCGGCGTCCCACTTGCCGAACGAGCCATTGACCGGTGTGCCCGAATAGGCCGCCTGGAAGCTTAGTCGCCCGCCGCCTTGCAGCACCCACTTGCTGGCCGCTTCGGGCGCGGGGCGGCCGCTTTCGCTGGGGCTTGGGGAGGGACTGGGCATGTCGCTCGCTACGGGCTCCGGTGACGGCACCGGCCCCGACTGCGCAGCAACCGGCCCGGCCGGGGCTGGCCCGGCAAAGGTCCATATTGTGCTGACAGCATAGGCCGCGACAAGGCCCGCGAGAGCGATTCCCACGCTCCAGCCGGGGCCGGGCAGCATCCGCCCGAGATAATCGCGGCGCAGCCGGTGGTGTCGCAGCGCGCCCGCGACATGCAGCGCGATCAATCCGGCGAGCAGGAAGGCGAGCGCACTGTGCAGAGCTGCGGCGGGTTCATGCCAGCTCGGCCCCAGCGGCAGGTTGGGCCACGGCACCGTGCCGAACAGCATGGTCTGCAGCCGCACCTTGCCGGTCGAAACCAGCACCCAACCCGCCAGCGGTCCGCCGATCATCGCCACATAGAGCAGCACATGGACTGCCCTCGCTAGCAGCAGCGCGGTCGGCTGGTCCTCGACAAGTGGTGGGCGCGGCTTGGCAAATCGCACCAGCAGCCGTGCCAACGACAACAGCATGATCAGGATCCCGACCGATTTGTGGAGCTGGAAGGCGGCGAACTGCGCCACGCCCTTGGGCAGGTCCTCCAGCCGCCAGCCAAGCCCAAGCTGGAAGGCCAGCAGCAAGGCCAGCGCCCAGTGCAAGGCGATTGCCGCAGCAGAATAGCGGGCGGGTCCGGTGCCGTTCGAAGATTCTTCCATCGCCCCAACCTAGGCTTCCGCGATGTTGCCAGCAAGGCTTGCCAGCCACCTCGCAGTCGCTAGGCTCAGGCCAAAGGAGTCTACCCCAATGGACAACAAGGTCTGCCGCCTGACCGGATGCGAATTTCCGCTGTTCGCCTTCAGCCACTGCCGCGATGTGGTAGTCGCGGTCAGCAAGGCCGGAGGGTTCGGGGTGCTGGGGGCGACCCGCTTCACACCCGAACAGCTGGAAGAGGAACTGGCCTGGATCGATGCCCATATCGACGGTGCACCTTACGGGGTCGACGTGCTGGTGCCCGAAATTGTCGATCCGCGCGTGGCCGAATTTGCCAGCAATGAACAACGCGCCGCGGCCATTTCCGACGAGCACCGCAAGTTCACCTCGGACTTACTGGGCCAATACGGCGTGGCGGTCTCGCCCGAGGAAGTAGTCCGCTACGAAGGCCGCGCCGGGATCACGCCGGAGAACGGCTATGCCCAGATGGAGGTCGCCTTTCGCCACCCGATCCGGCTGATCGCCAATGCGCTGGGAATCGCGCCGCCCAGGATGATCGAAGAAGGCAAGAAGCGCGGGGTGCCGGTGGCGGCGCTGGTCGGGGCCAAGGAACACGCGCTGCGCCAGGCCGCTGCCGGAGTGGACATCGTGGTCGCCCAAGGAACCGAGGCCGGCGGCCACTGCGGCGAAGTATCGACCTTGGTGCTGATCCCCGAAGTGGTCCGCGCGCTCAAAAATGGTGGTTATGATATCCCGGTGCTCGCCGCCGGCGGGATCATGACCGGGGCACAGATGGCCGGGATGATGGCGGCTGGTGCGCAAGGGGCCTGGACCGGCTCGGTCTGGCTCGCCACTCCCGAGGCCGAGACCAGCGAAGCCTTCCGCGACAAGATGGTCGCCGCGCGCAGCCGCGACACGGTCCGCTCGCGAAGCCGCACCGGCAAGCCCGCGCGCCAGCTCAAGACCGCCTGGCACGAAGCCTGGGATGCCAGCGATGGTCCTGGCTCGCTGCCGATGCCGCTGATGGGAATGGTTTCCGAACCCAGCTTCCAGCGAATCGAAAAAGCGGTGGTCAACGGGAACCAAGAGGCCCGCGATCTGGTTTCCTATTTTGTCGGCCAAGGCGTAGGGCTGATCGAACAGGTCCGCAGCGCCAAGGTCGTGGTACAGGACTTTCGCGAGGAATTCGCCGAAGCGGTAATGGGGCTGACCGCAATGCTGGAGTAACCGAAATGCCCACCAAGGCCTTTGGCCGCCGCTATCTCGATGTCCTGGCCTCGGTTTACATCTACAACGAATTTCGCGGCTACACTTCGCTCGACCGGGTGCTTGAAGCGGTGCGCGCGCGCTGTCCCGGTGAAACCGAATTCTTAGCCGAAGTGACCAAGCACCGCGCCGACGAGCACAAGCATTATCTGATGTTCAAGCGCTGGTTTGAGCTTCAGCACCACATGCCGCTCAAGGTCGATCGCGGGGTCGGGCATATCGACCGGTTCATCCAATGGGTGTTCCGCTGCACGATAGAAGAGCTTGATACCGGTGCGATCGTCGCCAGCGCAGACCAGTTCGAGCAGCTGTGCCGAGTGATCATGCTGACCGAGCAGCGCGGCTTTCGGCAGGTCGAAGTGTTGCTGAAGAACCGCACGATCCGGGCCGATCCGGTAATGCGGAAGATCTTCGAGATCATCCACCGCGACGAACCCGACCACTTCCTGCCCTATCAACGCTGGCTCGAAGCGCAGGGCCGGGTGACCGCAAAGTGGAACGAACGCGCTGCCGACTGGTGCATTCACAAGGTCCTGATGCTGGTCAAGCTGCCGGCACTGTTTCTCGATGCCGGATGCGAGCGGCTGGAGCGCTGGCCGGACCAGGATGCACCTGCGGCACTTGCTGAAACCAACATCGCCGCGCTACCAATCGCGGCATGACCTATACCCTGATCACCGCCAACCGGAACTACTCCAGCTGGAGCCTGCGGCCCTGGCTGCTGCTGAAGGCGCTGGGCATTCCCTTCGCAGAGCGTTTTGAACCCTTCGCCAAACCCGACAATTACGAGGATTTCCGGAAGTTCTCACCCACCGGGCAGGTGCCGGTGCTGATTGACGGCGAGCGCCTGATCCCCGATTCGCTGGGCATCACGATTTATCTGGCCGACCAGCATCCGGGGATCTGGCCCGCAGACGCAGGAGCCCGAATCTTCGCCCAGGGCGCCGTCTGCGAAATGCACGGCGGGTTCGGGCACTTGCGCAACGATTGCACCATGAACGTCGGCGTGCGCGTCACGCCCAAGCCAATGAGTGAGGGGCTGATGCGCAACGTTACGCGGATCCGCGAGATCTTCGAGACCGGGCTGGATCGGTTTGGCGGGCCGTGGCTGGCGGGGGCGGAGTTCACCGCTGTCGATGCGTTCTTTGCCCCGGTCGCCTTCCGCGTCCGCACTTATGGGCTGGATGTGGGCAAGGGCCAAGCCTGGGTAGATCATGTTCTGGCGCACCCGGCGATGCTCGACTGGGAGAAACAGGCCTTGGCCGAGGATTGGCGCGAAGAAGCCCACGAGGCTGAACTCGCCGCCGCCGGGGTGGTTACCGCTGACTACCGGGCCGGCTAGCCCTTGCGCAGGGCAAGCTCGGCCAGGCTGATCTCGATCACCGGAACTTCCCAGGGGTGAAGTGCCACCAGCCAATCGAGCACAGCTTCGAACTCGGCGTCCGGAGCGGAGGCATCGACGTGGATCGTTACCATCAGGTTGGTTGAAACCTGCGGCTGACCCGCCGCGCCGAGCGCCGGGCTGGCGCCGGTTTGTGGCTGGAACAGTTCCCAGCAGGGCGAGACTTCGGCAACCGCCTGGTAGAGTCCGAAATCGCCCAGCGGGTTATCCGCGCGCAGCGCGCTGAGCAGCCTGGCGAACGACGGATCACGGTCCAGCGCTTCGGGGTCGCCGGCCTGTAGCGCGGCCAGTGTCGCCGGTTCGACTGGCCAGGACAGCCGCAAAACGCGAACCGAACGGCGGGTCTGCATGGCTGTCAGCCTAACGCCGTCTTCAGATCATCAACCAGGTCGAGCCGTTCCCACGGGAAGAAATCGCCATGCGGCTTGCGGCCAAAGTGGCCGTAGGCAGCGGTCGGGCGGTAGATCGGCTTGTTGAGGCCAAGGTGGGTACGGATCGCGCGCGGGGTCAGCCCGCCGAGCTTGGGCATGGCAAGGATTGCCGCCTCGATTGTGTCCTCGGCAACCGTGCCGGTGCCGTGCGTATCGACGTAGAGCGAAAGCGGCTCCGAGACGCCAATCGCATAGGCGATCTGAATCGTGCAGCGCGTGGCCAGCCCCGCCGCAACGACGTTTTTGGCGAGATAGCGGGTAATATAGGCGGCCGAGCGATCTACCTTGGTCGGGTCCTTGCCCGAAAAAGCACCGCCGCCATGGGGGGCAGCGCCGCCGTAGGTATCGACGATGATCTTGCGGCCGGTCAGGCCTGCGTCGCCATCCGGACCGCCGATTTCGAAGCTGCCGGTAGGGTTGATGTAGTACTTCGTCTCACGCAGCAGCACCGGCGGGATCACTTCGGCGACGATCCGCTTCACATAGGCGTGAAGCTCGGCCTCTTTGTCGCCCTCGTCATAGCCGGGGGCGTGCTGGGTGCTGACCACCACCGCGGTCGCGGCAACCGGCAGGCTTCCTTCATAGCGCAGCGTGACCTGGCTCTTGGCGTCTGGTTCAAGGAACGGGGCCGCGCCCGAATGGCGGTCGGCGGCCATCCGCTCGAGGATCTTGTGGCTGTAGTAAAGCGTGGCGGGCATCAGGTCGGGGGTCTCGTCAGTGGCGTAACCGAACATGATCCCCTGGTCGCCCGCGCCTTCATCCTTGTTGTCCGACGCATCGACGCCTTGCGCGATATGCGCCGACTGACCGTGCAGGCGGTTGATGAATTCGAACTGCTCCCAGTGAAAGCCGTCCTGCTCATAGCCGATCTCGCGCACGGTCTTGCGGACCGTAGCCTCGATCTCTTCCTGCGCGCCGGCAGCCCATTCGCCGTTCTCGAACACGCCCTTGCAGCGGATTTCGCCGGCCAGCACCACCAGCTGGGTAGTGGTCAGCGTTTCGCAGGCGATCCGCGCTTCGGGGTCTTTCGAAAGGAACAGGTCGACAATCGAATCCGAGATCTGGTCGGAGACCTTGTCGGGGTGGCCTTCGGAGACCGATTCGGACGTGAACAGGTAGTCGCTGCGCATTGGAGATCCCATATAAAGGAAGCTTTATGTCACCTGCTCTAACGCCGCCGCAGCCGCAGTGCAACCAGCGAGACGACGAGCAGCAGCAAGGCCCAGACGAGTGACAGTGCGTTGCCATGGCGCGCAAACAGCGTTGGCGGTGCAGCGGGCGGAATTCGGCCCAGCATTACGCCCGCAGCTTTGTAGGGAGCCGATTGGACCACCCGGCCATCGGCGGCGATCACCCCGCTGATCCCGGTGGTGGTTGAGCGCAGCACCGGCAGCCCTTCTTCAATCGCGCGCATCCGGGCCTGGGCAAAGAATTGCGGCTGCCCCCAGCTACCATACCAGCCATCGTTGGAGGGATTGAACAGGTAGTCAGGCCGATCCTGGCGATCCGTAACTTCGCCGGGGAAAATGATCTCGTAGCAGATCCCCATCCCGGCCTTGCCGAACCGGCCCAGCGGCACAGTGCGTACACCCGGGCCGGGCCAGAAATCGATCGAACCGGGCACGAACCGCGCCAGGCCCAGCGGTTCAAGCACTTGGCGCATCGGCACATATTCGCCGAACGGAACCAGATGCGCCTTGGCATAAGAGGCGCGGATCGCTCCCTGCCCGTCGATTGCGGTGATCGAGTTGCGCGCGCCCACGGCCTTGCCGCCGCGCACTTCAAGATCGACCGTACCGCTCAGCAACAGGCGTTCGGGGCCGAGCATGCGGGCGAGGCGCGCACGGGCCTGGGCCGGATCAGCGGCAAAGGTATCCAGGTAGTAATGCTTCGGATAACCATCGCGAAGCAAGTCGGGCACGCCGGATTCGGGCCACAGCACCAACGCGGCATCGCCCGGTCGGGGGGGCGGGATCGCTTGCGCCAGCCGGGTAAAGTTGGTGTCGAAGTACACCGGATCGTTGAGCTGTTCCTGCGGAATGTTGGGCTGGACCAGCACATAGGCTGGGCCCGCTGGTCCCGTAGGTTGGGACGCGGTGTGCGGCCAGAACTGCGCAACGATCGGCAAGGGCAGCAAGGCCAGCACGCGCCGGTCAGCGCGGAACCGCGTCAGTCCGGCATACCACAACCCGGCAAACAGCGCCGCCAGCCCTGACAACGCATAGGTCCCCAGCCACGGCAGCAGCCGCGCCGCTCCGACCGCGTCGAACGGGCCCAGCAGGATCGAACCCAAGGGGTTCCAGGGAAATCCGGTAAAGACCCAGCCGCGCAGCCATTCGGTAACAATCCAGCTGGCTGCCAGCGCCGGGATCAGCGCGAATTTCCGGCTGCGAAAGTGCCAGGCGCAGAGCAGTGCCAGGGCAGGATAGATCGCGAGGCAAGCCGAAAGACCCAGCACGCCAACCCAACCCAGCCAGGCCGGCATTGCCGCCTGATAGCCAAAGGCCGTGGCGATCCAGTTGAGACCCAGCGAGAACTGCCCGAAGCCGAAGCTCCAGCCGAGCAGGAACGCGCACTTGCGGTTGGGGGCCTTGGTCAGCAGCGCCAGCAGGCCAGCCATGGCCAGCAAGGCCAGCGGCCACAGCGCCAGCGGCTCGAAACCCAGCGCCGAGATAACACCAAGGCCCAGCGCCGAAACGCGCGGATATTTCAGAACATGGTCAGTGAGGCGGGGCAAGCGCCCGAATCAGCTTACCGATTCGAGCGTTTCGTCGCCCGCCGTCTTGCGCTTGGGCGGACGGCCCCGGCGCGGCTTTGGCGCTTCTTCAGCGATCTCGTCAGCGTCACGTCCAGCCGAGATCGCCGGCGGCAGCGACGCGGGATCGAGCGCGGCAGGCGCATCGCGCTCGCCGCCGCTGCGGTCGTCGCGCGAACCAGACGGGCGGCGGTCGTCGCGTTCGCGCCGGGGGCGCAGCCCGCGAGTACGGCCTTCGCGCACGAATGGATTGGCCGGCGGTTCGTAAGGGTTCGGTTGATCGCCCTCTGACTCTTCCTGAGCCTGGCCAGAGGCGCGCTCGCCTTCGTCTTCCCCGCGCGCGGCTTCCTCTTCACGCTCTTCGCGCTGCGGGCGCTGGTCGCGCTGCGGCCGGGTGAACTGGGGCTGTTCGAAGCTGGGGAAATCGCTGTTGCTGCCCGAGAATTCCTCGGCCTCGTCGTTTTCCTCGTTGCCGCCTTCCCAACGCTCGTCGCGCGGCCGGCGCTGCTCTTCCTGGCGGACGCGGGCATCGGCCAGCACGCGGAAATAGTGGTCGGCAAACTGCAGGTAGTATTCGGCCTGGACCCGGTCACCGTTGAGGTGCGCATCGTGCGCCAGCTTGCGGTACTTTTCGAGCAGTTGGGGCGCATTGCCGCGCGCCCGGCTGTCGATCCGGTTGACCTGCTGACCGCCACCACCGCCGTTGTTGGGACGATTACCGCGGCCGCGCCGACGGTTGTTGTTGTTACCGCGATTGTTGTTCAAGGGGTATCGTTCCCAATTACTGACGGACTTGGCCATATTCCGGCTGCCCGACCGCGTGACCCTGTACCACGGGCGCCACTTGCGCACCGTGGTTCCGACATCTGCTGGGTTTGCGCGGCGGTTGCAGCCGGGCGAATGCAAATGTTGGAGTAAGCCGACGGGTCTCGCAACGAGCGGACCGGCGCTGGCCTGCAATTGATTTAGGCTTACCCGTCCGGCTTGCCAAGCGAAATCTTGAGTTCGAGCGCACGTGGGCGTTCGGCGAGGTCGTGGTGGAGCGTTACAGCGAACCCGGCAGCCTCGGCAATCGCGCTCACGGCTTCCGCCTGAGTGTAACCGATCTCGATCATCGCCACCGCATCAGCATTCATCAGCTCGGGCAGCTGGGGCAGCAGCAGGCGGTAATCGTCGAGCCCTTCGGGGCCGGCAAACAGTGCGCCGGCAGGTTCGTGATCGCGCACGGTCGGGTCAAGCTCGGCGGCATGTTCGACATAGGGCGGGTTGGCCAGGATCAGGTCGAAGCGCCCCAGATCGCTGGCCCAGCCAGGCCGCGACCAATCGCGCAGCAGCAATTCGGCCCGGCCGATCGCTGCATGGCGGCGGGCATTGCTGGTCGCCAGCCCCAGTGCCTCGGGCGAACGGTCAATGCCGATCCCCGCAGCCTCGGGCCATTCGCTTAAGGCGGCGAGCAGCAGGCAGCCCGAACCGGTGCCAAGATCGAGAACCCGTGCCGGTGGGCGGCTCGCCAGCGCCTTGCTGGCGGCTTCGATCAGGGTTTCCGAATCCGGCCGCGGGACCAGCACCGCAGGCGAGACTTCCAGCTCCAACCCCCAGAATTCCGCCAGCCCCAGGATATAGGCGACGGGTTCATGTGCTGCACGGCGTTCGACCAGTTCGGCGAACAGCGGCGGCGCAGGATCGTGCATCCGCCGCAGAAACAGGTCGGAGCGGCTGCACCCCAGCGCATGGGCCATCAGCAGTTCGGCATCGTGCCGGGCATTGTCGGTCCGCGCACCCAGCCGCTCGGTCGCCGCGCGGATGGCTTCATTGACGGTCACCACAACAAAGTCCGTTCGTGTCGAGCGAAGTCGAGACACCTTGCGCGCGGTGTCTCGACTTCGCTCGACACGAACGGCTGGGGGTGTGGGAGCTTACTCACCCAAAGCCGCCAGCCGCTTGGCCTGATCCTCGGCGATCAGGGCATCGACCAGTTCACTGAGGCCCGGCCCTTCAAGGATCTCTGGCAGGCGGTGCAGGGTCAGGTTGATGCGGTGGTCGGTCACCCGGCCTTGCGGGAAGTTGTAAGTGCGGATTCGTTCGCTGCGGTCGCCCGAACCGACCATGGCCTTGCGCGCCGCGGCTTCCTCGCCCTGGGCGGCGTCGCGCTGGGCTTCGAACAGGCGGGCGCGCAGGACCAGCATCGCCTGGGCCTTGTTCTTGTGCTGGCTGCGCCCGTCCTGGCAAGTGACCACGGTACCCGTCGGCAAATGGGTGATCCGCACCGCCGAATCGGTGGTGTTGACGTGCTGTCCGCCCGCGCCAGAGGCCCGGTAGACGTCGATCTTCAGATCTCCATCGTTGATTTGGACGTCAACCTCGTCGGGCTCGGGCAGCACCGCGACGGTCGCGGCAGAGGTGTGGATCCGCCCACCGCTTTCGGTCACCGGCACGCGCTGGACCCGGTGGACGCCGCTTTCGAACTTGAGCTTGGCGAAGACGCCGTTGCCGTTGATCTCGGCCACGGCTTCCTTGAAACCGCCGATGTCGCTGGCGTTCGCGCTGACCATCTCAAACCGCCAGCCCTGATCGGCGGCGAAACGTTCGTACATCCGCAGCAACTCGGCGGCGAACAGCGCGGCTTCATCGCCGCCGGTTCCGGCGCGGACTTCGAGCATGGCCGAACGGCTATCCGCCGAATCGCGCGGCAGCATGGCGATTGACAGGGCATGCTCGGCCTCGGGCAGTTCGGCCTTCAGCCGGGCGATCTCCTCCTCGGCCAGCTCGCGCATGTCGGGATCGTCGAGCTCGGCCAGCGAGGCCAGCTCAGCTCGCATCGCCGCGACTTCCTCGGCGGCCTTGGCCACCGGCTCCAGCTCGGAATAGTCGCGGCTGGCGGCAATGAAATCCTTGCCCTCAAGCGTACCCGAAGCCAGCCGCGCCTCGATCTCGGCGAAGCGGGCAGCGATCTGGGCGAGGCGGGCGTCGGAGACGCTCATGACACCAAGTGTGAATTGGCAATCAACTCACGATCCAATCATACGCAGTTATGCTCGAGGAGGTTCGACGAACCGAACAACTACGCAGACGCCCAGTCTGTCGCACCCGACTGGTCAGTTCCTCAAATTCATCGTCTTGAAGCATTACGTTGAGATGCTTGAATTCAAACATTCCCTCTCTGCTTCCAAATTCCCCAACGGTATAGCACTGGCCTCGGTCGCGAGCCTTCTCAAAGCGCTTCTTTGGATTACCTCCAAACGTTGTTGCCACTGCCACTCCGCAATTCCTCAGTTGTGCCGCAAATTTTGCTGCCTCTGCTTCGTCCAGCCTTGCTCGTGGAACTATTTCGATCTCAGCCAACTCGCGCTTGAACGCCAATTCGACAGATCGTTGAACCTTTCGTGATGGTTGGGCCGGGTCCAGCATCATCGCCAACCGCTCGATCCCCGCAGCCCAGCCCACCGCCGGGGTAAACGGCCCACCCAGCGACTCCATCAGCCCATCGTAACGCCCGCCGCCGAGCACGGTGCCTTGCGCGCCGAGCCGGTCGGTGACGAATTCGAATGCGGTGTGTCGGTAATAGTCGAGCCCGCGGACCAGCGAGGGGGCGCGGGTCCAGGCTACGCCTGCGGCATCCAGCCCGGAGGTGACCTTGCCGAAGAAATCCTGCGCTTCGCCGCTGAGGAAGTCGTCGATCTTCGGCGCATCCGCCACGTAGGCCTTGTCGCGCGGGTCCTTGCTGTCGAGGATCCGCAAGGGATTGCGCTCCAGCCGGTCCTGCGAGTCTTCCGAAAGCTCAGCCCGAACCGCGCGGAAGTATTCGACCAGCGCGGCGCGCCAGGCATCGCGGCTCTCCGCATCGCCCAGCGTGTTGAGCATCAGCGTCACGCCATCGGCAATGCCCAGTTCCTTGAGCAACTGATCGGCCAGCACCAGCAGCTCGACATCGGCCTGCGGCTCGCCCGCGCCCAGGATCTCGGCGTCGAGTTGGTGGAACTGGCGGTAGCGGCCCTTTTGCGGGCGCTCGTAGCGGAACAGCGGCCCGTGCGTTGCGACCTTCAAGGGCGCGTGCTGTTGCCAGCCGTTGGTGAGGTAGGCGCGGCAAATGCCGGCGGTGAATTCGGGGCGCAGGGTCAGGCTTTCGCCGCCGCGATCCTCGAACGAGTACATTTCCTTCGAAACCACATCGGTGGTCTCGCCAATGCTGCGGCTGAACACCTCGGTCTTTTCGAACACCGGCATTTCGATGCGGCGAAAGCGGTAGAGCTTGCGGACACGCTCGAAGGTCTCGACGACATGCGCGAAAGCCTCGGCATCGGGGCCGAAGATGTCCTGGGTGCCACGGATAGCTTGCGGTGTACTCATGGCGCTGGCCCCTAGCCGGTTTGGCCTTGGTCGAAAAGAGCGCGGCGAAACTTGCCCATCGCGCGACCACGCGGCATGAACCGGTACCATGAGGGGAAAACTGATCGCGCTGGCGCTGCTCGCCGCTTCCACCGCCGCCCTGGCAGCCAATTCCGCCCCGCAGGCGGTGCCAATATCCCATGCGGTGCCCGATGCCCGCGATGTGCCTTATCCGGGCGGCACGATCCTGCTCGATGTTGATGCCAGCGACAACGCGCGCGGGGTGTTCCGGGTGACCGAGACGATCCCGCTGGCGCCGGGCACGCGCCGGATAACCCTGCTCTATCCGCAATGGCTGCCCGGCAATCATGCGCCGACCGGGCCGATTACCCAGCTGGTCGACTTGAAGTTCGAAGCAAATGGACAGCCGCTGACCTGGAAGCGCGATCCGGTAGAGCTTTATGCTTTCCACGTCGATCTGCCCGATGGTGCCAGTAGTGTGACCGCGCGGTTCATCCACACCGCGCCGCTGCAGGAGAGCGAAGGCCGGGTGACGATGACCCCGGACATGCTCAACCTGCAGTGGGAAAAGGCCAGCCTCTATCCCGCAGGTTACTATGTCCGCCAGATCCGCGTGCGGCCCAGCCTGACCGTGCCGGCCGGCTGGAAAGTCGCGACGGCCCTCGACGGCCGCGAGGGGCAAGGCGAGCGGATGAGCTGGGGCGAAACCAGCTATGCCACATTGGTCGATTCGCCGGTCTTCGCCGGGCGCTATTTCCGCAAGTGGGATCTGGGCCAGGGTGTGACACTCAACCTGCTTTCCGACGGGGTCGACGGGCTGGCGGCCAAGCCGGACCATGTCGCCGCCTACCGCGCGCTGGTCGATGAGGCGATGCTGGCCTTCGGAGCGAAGCATTTCGATCATTATGACGTTCTGTTGGCCGCGACCGGCAAGCTCGGCGGGATCGGCCTTGAGCATCACCGTTCGAGCGAAAATACGCTTGATGCCGATGCCTTCAGCGAATGGGACAAGGCCGAAAACGAAAGCGACCGCGACCTGGTGCCGCACGAATTCAGTCATTCCTGGTCGGGAAAATATCGTCGCCCGGCTCGGCTGTGGACCCCGGACTACCGCCAGCCAATGCAAGGCGACCTCTTGTGGGCCTATGAAGGCCAGGACGAGTTCTGGGGGCTGGTGCTCTCGGCGCGTTCCGGGCTGCAATCCCAGGCAATGGTGCTGGGTCAACTGGCCAGCGTGGCTGGCAAATATTCCGAACAACCCGGCCGCGGCTGGCGCTCGATCGAGGATACCGGCTACGATCCGGCGCTGGGCTATCGCAAGCCCAAGCCTTGGCCTTCGCTGGCGCGCGGAACCGATTACTACAGCGAAGGCGCGCTATTCTGGCTGGAGGCCGACCAGATCATCCGCGAGGGCACCAAGGGCAAGAAGAGCATCGACGACTTCGCCCGCCTGTTCCTGGGCGTGAACCCCGGCGACTGGGGCGAGCTGCCGTTCGAACAGGCCGATGTGGTCGCCGCGCTCAATGCGGTCTATCCGCACGACTGGGCCAAGCTGATCGACACCCGGCTCAACACACCCGGCCAGCCGGCCCCGCTGGGCGGGATTGAGCTCGGCGGATACCGGTTGGTCTGGAAGGATGCGCCCAACCCTTATGACAAGGCGCGGATGGCTTCGGCCAAGAATCTGGCGCTGGTCCATTCGCTGGGGCTGACGCTGGACAAGGATGGCAAGGTGCTGAGTACCCAGTGGGACAGCCCGGCATTCAACGCCGGGATCGTTACCGGCACGCAAGTGGTCGCAGTCAGCGGGGTGGCCTATTCGCCGGAAGTGATCAAACAGGCGATTGCCCAGGCGCGCGAGGGCACCGGTGTGGAACTGTTGCTGAAACGCGGTGACCGCTTTCGTACTGTCAAGATCGACTATCGCGGCGGGCTGCGCTGGCCTTGGCTGGAACGCGCAAAGGCGGGCGATGCGCCAGCCGGGCTGGACCAGCTGCTCGCCCCGAAACGACTGCAGCCCAGAGCTAAGGGCAAGAAAACGTGACCGAGCGGCGCAGCCCACTGGCCCGGTTTGGTGACTGGCTGGGTGCGCATGTTGCGCCTTGGCGGTTCGTCCTGTTCTTGGCGGTTTTCGCGTCAGCGGCAGCGATCATGGCCGCGCCTGGAGTTGAAGGCCTGATCGATAGTGCGCTGCGGCACTTGCTTGACCTGCCGAGGCCGACCCCGCTGCGCGACTGGAATGTGCTGGCCGACGCGCTGATTTCAGGCTTCGATATCGCGGTGGCGGTCTTCGCAGCGTCGCTCTTGCCACTGGGCCGGGATTGCAGTGCCGCAACGATGACGCGCCATGCCAACGAAAATGACGCCAACCGGGGTGCGGTCCTCGCGATCAGTGTGATCGTTTCGATTGTCCTGCTGCTGGCGATGCTGGTCGAACTGCCCGAAGCGCGTAAAGGTGACGTCCTGGCCAAGGCCGAGCTGGTTGGCACGCTGGCGATGGGCTGGCTGTTCACCAATCTGGTCTTCATGCTGCACTATGCGCACATGTATTATCGCACCGAGACTGGACAGCCGCGTGGCGGGCTTGAATTTCCGGAAACTCCCGAACCCGATTTCTGGGATTTTCTCTACTTCTCGTTCACCGCGGGCATGAGCTTCGCCGCCTCCGATGTCGACGTGCACCGCGGTGACATCCGCAAAGTGGTGATCCTGCAGAGCTTGCTTTCATTTGTGTTCAACATCGGCGCGCTGGCCTTCTGCATCAACGTGCTGGCTAGTTCCTGAGAGTCTTTAGTGGGTGCGGACAGGCATCCGCCTGTCCTTGCAACACCAGCCCGCTCCCCCGGCCCGACCACCCGTGACATGGTACCCTGTGGGTGGTCG
>Ga0209023_10000648_pt1 | contig 51471 bp, 45 predicted proteins | sample LakOneMetagenome_FD_187468 | JGI IMG/M metagenome (GOLD analysis project Ga0209023, IMG submission 187468) | Freshwater and sediment microbial communities from Lake Erie, Canada (SPAdes) (version 2) | ecosystem: Environmental > Aquatic > Freshwater > Lentic | place: Lake Erie, Canada... | reverse complement strand
GCCGTTCGCCCGCCAGCGCCACCAGCTCGACGGTACGCTGCTGGCCCGGCTCGAAGCGCACCGCGGTGCCGGCCGCGATGTTCAGGCGCATGCCGATGGCGGCGCTGCGCCCGAACTGCAGGGCGGTATTGACTTCGAAAAAATGAAAGTGCGAGCCGACCTGGACTGGCCGGTCGCCGCTGTTGGCCACCACCAGCGTCACCGTCGCGCGCCCTTCGTTGATGACGATGTCGCCGTCCTCGAGCAGATATTGACCGGGAATCATGCGCGCCTCAGGGAATGGGATTGTGGACGGTCACGAGCTTGCTGCCGTCCGGGAAGGTCGCTTCGACCTGGATATCGGGGATCATCTCGGCGATGCCGTCCATGACGTCGGCGCGCGTGAGCAGCGTCGCGCCTTCGTGCATCAGCTGTGCCACGGTCTTGCCGTCGCGCGCGCCTTCCATGATGGCAGCGCTGATCAGCGCCACCGCTTCGGGATAATTGAGTTTGAGCCCGCGCGCCAGGCGGCGCTCGGCCAGCAGGCCGGCGGTAAAAATGAGCAGCTTGTCTTTTTCGCGCGGTGTCAGGTCCATGGGAAGTCCGGTTCAGGTATGCCAGATGCGCGGCACGGCGGCCTCGCATCCCAGCAGGTGGGGCCGCAGCAGCTGCCACAGGCGCGTCATGACGGCGCGCGCCAGTTCGCTGTCGTTGCACAGCAGGCGCGCGCACAATACCGATTTGATCTGGGTGAGCGCCAGTGCCGGCGCCAGCGCACGCATGGCGTCCTGCAGCGCAAGCGGTGCGGGCGCGCCGACGGCGATCAGGGTGGCGCAGACGCTGGCGCCGTCCAGTCCCAGCACGCTGGTCATGGCGGCGCTGCCGCCATCGAGCGCGCCCTGCTCCCACCAAAGCAGCTTGCCGCCGCGCCGGATGCTGGTACGCTGCGCCACCTGTCCGCTGGCGAACCGCTCGCCGGAGGCGCTGCGGCCGAAGCACAGGATCTCCCAGCCGATATAACGTGCATCCGCCGCTAGATCCACCTCGTGCACCATGCGTACCTGTGCTTCGTTATAGAAGATGGTTTCCTGCGGCATCCATTCGAGCGCAGCGCCGACGCCGACCTGCAGCCGCACCTCCTGGCGCGAGACCTTGCCGTTGGCCCGGTACCACTTGGCCGCGCCGGGCGAGGTCAGAAAGGCGTGGCCGCCCGTTCCCACGTCCACCGCCACGCTGAGCTGGTCGCCGCCCACAATGCCGCCTGGCGGATGGATCATGATTGCGTGGCAGATGCCCGGCCCCTCGGGGTAAAGCGGTTTTTGCACGCGCAGCGGTCCGCTGTGGCGCCGTTCCATCAGGCGCGTGACAGCGCCGTCGGCGGCAAAGCGCAGGCGCAGGCTGGCATGCCAGGCACTGGCGTCGGCAACGGCGGGGTGGGAGCAATCGGGCATGCCCCAATCGATAGCAGGATGCGTGCCATGATCGCGGCGGCGGCGCACGCCCTGCAGGGCCCTGGCATGCACCGTGGCGCAGCACGGTGCACCGCGCTGGTGCGCTCACATGGCGATCAGGCGGCGGCGCCCTGCCCGTACAGCACCTCGGCGCGCTGGAACAGGATCCATGACGTGGCAATGTACTTGTCGCCGCTGCGCGCCACGTGGCCCTTGTGCGAATGGGTAAAACCGGCCGGAGCGATGATCAGGCGGCCCTGGCGCGCCCCGATTCTGCGCTGCTGGTACAGGAATTCGGTTTCGCCGCCGTCGGCCACATCGTTCAGATAGAACTGAAACAGCAGCGCACGGTGCAGGCTCTCGCAGCTGGCGTTCTGCGGATAGATCTCGGAATGCCAGTGATGATAGCCGCCGCTGGCCTGCAGATATTTTTGCACATTGATCTGGCCGGCGCGGTACATCGTGCGCATCAGCTCACCCACATAGGGTAAGCCGCATTCGTCGAAGTTATCGATGGTTAGCTGCACCGCCTCGCCCGTGACGGGATGGACCACCCGCGGCGACATGGCGCCCACCAGCAGCATGCGGTATTTGTTCATGTACGCTTGCAGATGCGTCTGCACGGCGCCCATCAGCAGGTTCGAGACATCGTTCCAGTCCGGGTACTGGCTGATGGTGAGGTCGTAACTGTCTTTCTTGGTCGTGTCGACGCCCTGGCCGGTCTTGCCGCGCACGACTTTGTCGCTGGCGTCAAAGCGCGCCAGGATCTGTTCGCACTGCTCGCTCGTGAGTGCGTTATCGTATATTTCGAGAAAATCGTCCAAGTGGTCCCCGCCATGCAAACAGTCGTATGGCGACATGGTACACAAGGCGGGCGGCACGGTCGATTCTCAGCTGGTCTGCCCGATCCGCTCGACGGCGACGTATTCCGGAATGCTGCGCGCCACCCGGGTCAGGTAGGTCCCGTCCGCCAGTGCCGGCGGCACCGGTCGTTCCTGCGCCAGGCAAAGCAGCACCTCGCGCGGATCGCACTGCCATGGCACGGTGTAGGTGGCGTCATCGCCTTCCCGCACCCTCATCAGGCCATGTTCGAACTGCGACACCGACACCACCAGCGGATCGGCGTGCCCGGCCAGCGTTTCCAGGAACAGGAGCGGCTGATACTCCCTGAATGGCGAGACATTGCGGCTGCGGATGAACGCCTGCAGCGCCGGCTCGAGCAAACCGCGCTGGCGCAGCAGCGCCACGGTCAGCACGCAGGTGCGCTCCAGTACATACACGCGCCACAGATAGATGTTCCCGCGCGCTTCTTCCAGATCGGGCGAACGGGCCACCAGATGAAAGTAATCGCCGTCCTCCCGGCCCACCTGGTAGTTGGCGCGGATCAGGCCGAGCAAGATGCGCTGGTGCGATGCCAGATCCATGATCTCACCCCTGGAAGCGCTGGCGCAGCTGCGCCAGCTCCTGACCGATGGCCGCGTGCCCCAATCCGGGCACCGCTTCGGGCATGAATTCGTAGACGACGACCTGGGCCTCGGTCGCCACGTCGCGCAAGGCATTTTGCGCAAGCGCCGCCGTGCGCGGCCGGGTCAGGCGCGAATGCACGTCCAGCATGAAACCGTTATGCATCACGCCGCAAGCCACATGCAGCTCGCGCACCGTGCTGCCATCGAGTTCGGCGAGGAAGGCGGCAATATCGAGCCCGTGATTGTGCTCGTCGCATTCGAGGTTGTACATGTCGAGGATCAGCCCGCAGCCGGTACGCGCCGTGATCGCGTTCAGAAAACCGGCATCGCTGTAGTCGGCCGGGCAATCGGGAATCACGTGCACGATATTTTCGAGCAAGAACGGGATGCCGTAGCGGCGCTGGATGGCGCTCACCCGCTCGGCCACCAGGTCGAGCGCCTGTTCCGACTTGGGCATGGCCAGCATGATGCCAAGGTGCTCGCCGTCGACCCGCGTGTAGCCCAGATGCTCGCTGTGCCAGGCCACGTCGACCTGCGCCATCAACTCGTCGAGCAGGCGCAGATAGGTCGGCGCCCAGCCATCGTGCGAACCGATCGACAGGCTCACGCCATGGACGATGATGCGCACCTCCTTGCCCAGTGCCTTCAGTTCGGCCACCACCTCGCCACTGAGGACAATGTCGTCGCCATCGACTTCGGCGATGGTCTCCGGCGTGACCTCGATATAGTCGACGTGGGGCAGCATCTGCTCGAGCAGGGCCGGATCGCGCCCTTCGTAGCTCACGCCCAGACCAATGCCTGGGCGCGCGCTGCGCGGGGCGCCGCGGACCGGAGAAGGCGCGATCACGGCGTCGCTCCTTCAGTGCGTCATGATGCCCGCGGCGGCATGCTCGACCATCGCACCCTGGATATTCGGAATCTCCGCCAGCGAGCGGCTGATCGCGGGATCGCCGCGCAGGAAGGTCAGGTCGAAACCGGTCAGGCCGCAGTTGCACCCGCCCTTGGGCACCATATGCTTGACGGCCAGGTCGAGCGCCTTGTGCAGGTCTTCCAGCGTCACGCGCCCTTCATGCACGACGATTTTCACATGGTCGTTGGTGGCTTGAATTTTATTGGTAATCATGGCAATCCCTTTCATGGCCTTGGTCGGCCTGTCATAGTCCGGTCCCATCGGATGCGGCGGCTTCCCGAACCGGAAGAAGAAGCCGCCCGTGCTGGCCATCTAGCGTTTGATGAACAGCTCATTCGAATCGGCTTCGGCCGCCAGGCTGGCCGACGCAATCGCGGCCTGGACCCGGTAGGTGCCCTTGACAAGCTCGCGCGCCTCCTTCCACAGCCTGCGCGCGGCTTCCAGCGACGGTTCCATGGTCAGATCGAAACGCGCCTCGAACTGGCCATCGGCGTCTGTAAACACATTGACGATGCGGTTGCGCCCTTTCGGATCGGTACAGGTAACGCGGATGCGCTGCTTGTCGAAGTGCTGGCCGATGGCGCCGTGCACGGCGATGGTCTGCGCCTTGGGCTCGTCGAAGCGTTCGCGCTGGCGGGCGCCCTCCTCGATCCAGATCCGGGTTTTTTTCTTGACGCTGACATTGCCCTGAATCCCCCCGATCGGATAGGCGCGCGAACCGGCCGGCTGATTGAAGGGCGTGAGCTTGGTGTCGTAACTGCGCGGGACCATGCCCTGCAGCCGAACGCGCGCAGTCTGGTACACCTTGCGCTCGTTGGCATGGGTGGCCGACGGCTGGATGTCATTGAAATCGAACATCGGCACCACCGTCATGTCGAACTGCTTTTCGGCCTTGGCGTCCAGCCACACCCATTCGTGCGGGAAGTGCACGCGCCAGCCGCGCGGCACACCCTTGACGGCCAGCCGGATCAGGGCCCGCTCTTCGAGCGGATTGCGGATCGCGGTGGGAATCGTCACGGGAACCGGCGGCGAACTGGCGGGCGCCTCGAAGCTGAACACATTCTCCTGGGCGAAGTTGTTCCCGCCCGAGATTTCACCGAGCTGCTGGCTGGCGTACAGCTTCAGGCAGGTGTGCTGTCCCACCACGGGTGTCCAGTTCACCTGGACATCGGCAAAGCTGTTGGCGCCGATGCTGCCGATGGTGCGCATGCCCAGCGGCGCCCAGCTGCCGTTGTCGCCCACGCCGGGCGGAAACACCGCGTACAGGGTGGCCTTGACGTCGGTCGCGCCGGTCGCGCCGCTGACATGGATGCGCCCGTTGAGCCGATTGATCTCGCCGGGACGGGGCCGGTCGCCATTGCCCATCGGCCGCCCTTGCGAATCGAACGGCTGGTCGAAGCTGCCGAACGGCGCACGGTCGACCCAGATGTCGGGCGTCTGGTAATTGCCATCCCAGGGTTCGACCCGCAGGTCGAAGGCGCCGGCAGGATCGTCGCTGATGGTCTGGGCCCATTCGACCCGCACCCGGCACACCAGCGGCCGCGCCTGCACGGCGTCGTTGGTGACCGTGATGCGCAGCGCCCGTGCCGGGTCTTCCACCGCTTCGCCGGCCTGCAGCACTTCTTCAGGGTGCATCAGCGTGATGAAGCGGGTCTGCTGGTTGATGTTGAGCGTATCGCTGATGACGCGCGTGACGATCACGCCGCCCTGATTGGCGGCCCCGCCCAGGGGGATATTCTCGTCGAAGACCTGGGCGGTCGCACCGGGACGCTGGCGCACCTGGACGTAGTACATCAAGCCGTCCGATACCTTGATCTTGACCAGATGGGCACGGGCGCTGGCGTCCTCCGTCAGCGCATGCGCCACCACGTCGAATTCCTGGCTGAAGGGATTGCGGTCCCAGTTGAGCGTCTGGATATTGGCGGCGTTGTAGTAGCCCAGCTTTTCCATGTGATATCCGGAAAACAGCGGGTGCTCGTCATGGCTGCCCATGATGTCGAAGAAGCGCGCGGTAGCCTCGCTGCCGTCGATCAGGTCGGAAGCGTAGATATCCTCCCCCAGCGTGGCCGTGCCCTCGCCACTGAAGCCGGGCGCCGACACCACGTTGTGTCCGAATTCATGGGCGCAGCGGCCCCAGTTGGCAGCCTGGCTGATGGCAATCTCGCTCAAGTCATGGTCAACCGAGAGATTGATATTGATCGGCGGCGTGGCGGCCGCATTCACATAGGAGAAATTCTGCGTCGAGAAACCGCCCCAGGCCCGGATGAAGCTGCCCAGGTTGCAGCAGGTGGCCATCATCGCGTAATTGTTCAGATTGAAGCCTTCGTCCACTGCGCCCTGCGCGGCCTGGGCCGCCATGCGCGACACCTGGGCCCATTCGATATTGTCGCCGTCGAGGAAGTCGGCCTCGGTGCCATCGAGTTCGCGCCAGTTGGTGGTGATGTCGATCTGGACGTTGGTGCGGCCATAGCTTGCCTGGTCGTAAAAGGTGTGGACCTTGTCCCAGGCGGCGGCCACGGTGGCCCGGTCCGCCGCGCTCGGCGTGCGGTCGCTCGGGCGCACCAGCGCAACGAGCACGCGGATGGTGCCGATCGGGTTGACGTCGCCCTGCCCGCCGTCGCCGGCGCCGGCAAAGCTGATGGGCGGCCCATCCTCACCGGCGCCCGCGTCGGGGTAGCCGGTCACGTCGAAGTCGACCGGGCCGGTGGCGCTGTGCCCGCCCACGGTCACCTTGACGGGGCCGTCCACCACGTCCGGCGCGGTGATCACTTTCAGTTCGGTGGGGCTGGCGGCCACCACCAGCGCCGTCTTGCCGCCCACCTGCACCAGATTGTCTTCGCGCGTGGCGGAAAACTGGTGGCCTTTTACCGTCAGCAGCGTGCCGGGCGCGCCGTGAATCGGGCTGAAGGTGGTGATCGACGGTCCCACCACATAGGGCAAATGATCGCGCAGCCAGTCGGCGACGACAAAGCGCTCGGGCGATTCGAGCTGGATCTGGAACTGGCGGATGAATTCCGCGAGCTGAAGTTTTTCGCGTGCCATATCGTGTGTCCTTTCAGAATTGACGCGGCCGGCATGGCCCAACGGCTTGTCTTTATTGCACGTTTGCCTGCTCTGCGAGTCAGTATAGGACGCCGATTTCAGCGGAAGTACACCCTTTGTAACGTTTGCAAAAAAGTTAGTTTTACCCGAATTTGCTGGAAAAATAAGAACGCTTACCCCGAGAAAATTGATTTACCGCGAAATAGTCTGCATACTCGCCATTGCTTTTTGATCAATCCGATTCCTTTTGATAAAACTCGCCGCCATGACCCTTTCAGGACTGTTTCGCACCTTCGCCCTCTGCTCCACCTTGGTCCTCGCTGCCAGCGCCAGCGCCTCCGACGCGGCCCCCGACATGCCCAAAGCGGGCGACATGGCGCCCCTCATCGTCGGCAAGACCGCCAGCGGCGACGTGGTCGATATTTCGCAGTACCGGGGCAAGGTCGTGGTCCTGTCGTTCTGGGCCACCTGGTGCGCGTACTGCATGAAGGAGTTGCCGATTCTGGAAAACATCCAGAAGTCCAGCGGCGGCAGCCAGATCAAGGTCCTGGCGATCAATACCGAATCGGCGGAGGTGTTTCGCCAGGTGAACCGCGGCCTCAAGGGCCTGACCCTGGGACTGCTTTACGATCCGAAGAAGGTCGCCCAGGACGCGTATCGCGTCGGCGGCATTCCGCACATGGTGATCATCGACCGCAATGGGCGCATCGTTCAGGTGCACCGCGGGTATGGCGAGTCGAGCATCGACGAATTTGTCAGCGATATCAACAATGCCCTGCTCACGCCCTACGATGCGACTGCGACTGCGACGGCGGCGGCGGAAGCGAAAGGCGGTGGCCGTCCATGAGCGCGCCGGCAGTCGCGCTGACGATCGCACAGGCGCAGCGCGACATGCGCGACGGTTACGCCGGTGGCGCCGCCGGCATGCTGGCGTCCGCCCTGGCCTGGGTGGCCGCGGCCACGGTGGCCCTGCAGGGCACGCCAAGGCAATCGATGTTCACGCTGTTCTTTGCCGGGATGCTGATCCATCCGGTCGGCGTCCTGCTGGCCAAACTGCTGCGCCGCCGCGCCTCCCATGCCAAGGGCAATCCGATGGCGCGCCTGGCCATGGAAAGCACGATCCTCATGATCGCCTGCATCCCTCTGGCCTTCGGCGCGGCCCAGGCCAAGCCGGCCTGGTTCTTCCAGGCCATGCTGATGATCATCGGAGGCCGCTACCTGATCTTTGCCACCATCTACGGCATGCGCGTCTACTGGCTGTGCAGCGCGGCCCTGGGCGCGGCTGGCTATCTGCTGTTTTCGATGGACGCACCGCTGGCCTACGGCGCCTGTGCGGGCGCGGCAATCGAAATCGTCTTTGCCGTGATCCTGTATGCCATGGTGCGCAAGGACGTGCAAAGCTAGTGTGCGATTCCTGCAGTTGGCGCCGCCCAGCTGCAGTTCGCGCCGCCAGCGCGCCATTGGTCGCATCGGCGCCCGCGGCGGCGGCGCTTCTCCTACAGTGTGTTCACCCCCACCCGAACCCACTGGAGAGCCCCATGCACCACCTGATCAAGACCGCCATCTGCGCCGCCACCTTCGCCAGCATGAAGCTGGCCAGCGCGGGCGACCTCACCATTGAAGTGCGCGACGTCAAGAGCGCCGACGGCACCCTGATGGTCGCCCTGTTCGGCTCGGCCGACAGCTTCCTCAAGCAGCCAATCAGCGGCACCGGTGCGCCGGCGCTGGCCGGGAACAACATCATCGTCCTCAAGGACCTGCCGGCCGGCGAGTATGCCTTCGCGATTTATCACGATGCCAATGGCAACGGCAGGATGGACAAGAACCTGGTGGGAATTCCCACTGAAGACTACGCATTCAGCAACAACGCGCTGGGCAAGATGGGTCCACCCAAATTCGACGCGGCCCGCTTCACCGTGCCGGCAGCCGGCGCGTCGGTCACCGTCTCGCTCAAGTAAGGGGGCGCCATGGATCGCCGTCACTTTCTCGCTTCCGGTGCACTGGGCCTGGCCTCGGCCAGCGCCCTGGCCGATGTCGCCACCTTCAAGCAGTTTCACGAGGCGCTGCGCCGCGATCCTGCGCTGGCCGTGTTTGCCGATACCGCCGGCGACCAGGCGGGGCAAGCGCGCGTCAGCGGCCGCCTCCCGGCCGATCTGGCCGGCAGCTTTTACCGCAACGGCCCCGGCCGTTTCGAGCTCGGTGGCGAACGCTATCACCACTGGTTCGACGGCGATGGCTTTGCGCAGCGCTGGCAGATCGGCGGCGGCAAGGTCCGCCATCAGGGCCGCTTCGTCCGGACCGCCAAATTTGTCGAGGAGTCCGCCGCCGGGCAGTTCCTGTACCCCGCTTTCGGTACCTTTGTCAGCCGCCGCGGCATCAAGAACAATGACACCATCAACGCCGCCAACACCAATCTGCTGCCGTTCAACGGGCGCGTATACGCGCTGTGGGAAGGCGGCTCGGCCACCGAAGTCGATCCGCAGTCGCTGGCCACCATCGGCATCAAGACCTGGCGCGACGACATGAAGTCCATGCCGTTCTCCGCCCATCCGAAAGCCGATCCGGATGGCGGCCTGTGGAATTTCGGCGCCATGCCCGGCAGCGACAAGCTGGCGATCTACCGCGTCAGCGCGGCCGGCGTCATGGCCACGCCCGCCGTCATCGATGTGCCGAAGATGGCGATGGTGCATGATTTTGTCGTCAGCGCGCGCCACCTGATCTTCCTGATCCCGCCCTACGATCTGGTACCGGGCGAGGACAAGAGCTTCGCCGAGATGCATGTCTGGGCCGGCAGCGGCACGCATGCGCGGCCCTTGCGCGCCATCGTCGTGGCCAAGGATACCCTGCAGGTGCGCAAAGTGTTCGACCTGCCGCCCCATATGGTGTTCCACTTCGGGAACGCCTGGGACGATGGCGACACGATCCGCTTCGACGCCATCCTCCATGACGGCGACCCGCTCAAACGGCTGGGCGCCCTGATGCGCGGCGAGCGTACCGACGCGACGCCGGACCAGAGCTTTGCCGCCCAGATCGCGCTCGACCATGCCAGCGGCAGCGCCCGCGTGGCGCGCTTGCTGGGACCGAGCGAATTCCCGCGCGTGATGCCGCAGGTGGTGTCGGCGCGCCACCGCAAGCTGGCCCTGTTGAGCAGCACCCCATCGAACCGCAGCCTGACCCTCGATACCGTCAACCTGGTCGACACCGACTCGGGCAAGAGCGACAGCTACCGCTTCGACGCCGGCTGGCAGGTCGAAGAGCATGTGCTGGTGCCGCGCCGCCATGCGCGCTCGGAAACCGATGGCTATCTGGTTGGCGTCGCGCAGGACAGCCGCGCCGCGCGCACCGTGCTGACGGTGTTCGATGCCGCCCGCGTGAGCGCCGGGCCGGTGGCGCTGGCGCGCTTGCCCTATCGCGCACCGCACTGCTTTCATGGTAACTTCCTGTCCAGTTAATCGACGCGGGAGTTTCCATGACCAGACAGACCATACTCGGCGCCACGATCCTGACGCTGCTGGCCGGCTGCGCCAGCGCGCCCGCGCCCGATCTCGATGCCCAGGTGCGGGCCTTGATGGCGCGTGAGCGCGTCAACGGCCTGGCGCTGGCCGTCATCGATGGCGGCAAGGTCGGCAAGGTCGCGGCCTACGGCCAGCGCAACGTCGCACGCGCCTTGCCCCTCACGCCGGACACGGTCATGTACGGCGCCTCGCTGACCAAGGCGGCATTTGCCTGGATGCTGCTGCAGCTGGTCGATGAAGGCAAGCTCGATCTGGATGCGCCGATCGGCACGCTGCTGCCCCGCCCCCTGCCGCAATACCGCGACAAGAGCTTCGATTTCTCCGACCTGGCCGGCGACGAGCGCTGGCGCCAGCTCACGCCGCGCATTTTGCTCACCCACACGAGCGGCCTGGCCAACTTCCGCTGGATCGAACCGGACAAGAAGCTGCGCTTTCACTTTGCGCCCGGGACCCGCTATGCCTATTCCGGCGAAGGGTTTTATATTCTGCAGCTGATCGTCGAACAGGGCCTGGGCCTCGATACCGGCAACGAGATGCAGCGGCGCGTGTTCGACCGCTTCGGCATGCACCGCACCAGCATGCAGTGGCGCGCCGACTTTGCCGACAATCTGGCCGACGGCTACGCCATCGATGGCAGTGTCGAGGCGCACGATCAACGCAGCCGGGCACGCGCCGCCGGCTCCATGGACACCACCATTGCCGACCAGGCCTGCCTGTGGGCCGGCATCGTGCGCGGCGATGGTCTGAGCGCCGCCTCGCGCGCCGAGATGGTCAAGGCGCAGCGCGCCATTGCGTCGGCGCGGCAGTTCCCAACGCTCGGCGCCGCAGTCGGCGAAGCCAACCGCGCCATCGGCCTGGCCGCAGGCCTGGGCGTGGTGACCTTCCGTGACTTGAGCGGGCCGGCCTGGTTCAAGGGCGGCCACAACGATACGACCGGCAATATGGTCATTTGCCTGGAGCAGGGGCAGCGCTGCCTGGTCATGCTGGCCAACGACGTGCGCGCCGAGCGGATCTATCCCGCCATCGCCCGCCTGGTCCTGGGCGACACCGCCATGCCCTGGGCCTGGGAATACGGCCCCTCACCCACCATGGAAAGTCCCGCCCCGTGAGCGATGACGACCGCGCCGCCCATCCGCTCGAACTATTCGCCGTCTTCCGGCGCTGGCCCAGATCGCTCGCGCGCGATTTGCTCTACACCAGCATCTGGAGTTCGATGCTGGCCCTGATGCTGACCATTGCCGGACGCATGCTCACGCGCAGCGACGAGCCATTCTGGAGCGACCTGTTCCCGGTCCTGTTCATTTCCAATATCGTCGGCTACCTGATTCATGGCGGCAGCGCCGCCAGCAGGCACCTGCTGGGTACCACCATGCGCACGATGCGCGATCTGCCGCGCATGTTGTACTACATTGCGCTGGTGAGCACCTGCGTCGTGACAGGGACCCTGGGCGGCACGGCGATACTGCGCGGTGTCAATCCACTGCATTACCTGACGCGCGGATCGGCCATCCTGACCGTGCTGCCGTTTGCGCTGCTGGCGGCCTTCCTCATGTTCATCCTCTACGTTAGCGGCGAGCGGCGTATCGCCCGTGACGTGCTCGCTGCGCAGCAAAAGGAGCAGATCGCCAACGCCGCCCAGCTGCTGGCCGAAGCGCGCCTGCGCAGCCTGCAGACCCAGATCGAGCCCCACTTCCTGTACAACACGCTGGCCAATGTGGTCGGCCTGATCGACACCGATCCCGCCCAGGCGCGCCGCATGCTCGAACGCTTCATCGATTTTTTGCGCGCCAGTCTGGCGGCCAGCCGCGCCGACAGCGCTACCTTGGGCGCGGAGCTGGACGTGACCGCCGCCTACCTCGACGTGCTGGCCGTGCGCATGGGTGCGCGCCTGCGCTACCGCATCGAGGCCGACGACGCCTGCCGCGCGCTGACCATCGCGCCGATGCTGCTGCAACCGGTCGTGGAAAACGCCGTCGCCCACGGTCTGGAACCGACAGTGGACGGCGGCGAGATCGTCGTGCGGGCCCGGCGCCAGGGCGCCCAGCTGCTCATCGAAGTGAGCGATACCGGCGCTGGCCTGTCCGGCGCGCGCCCCAAACCGGGCGGCGGCGTGGGCTTGTCCAACCTGCGTGCACGCCTGCGCAGTTTGTACGATGGCCAGGCTCAGGTACAATTGTTAGAAAATCAACCCTGTGGCATTACGGTAAGAATTAGTTTGCCTCTAAAAGAGATTGCATCATCGACCAGCCCCGCATCCTGATCGCCGACGACGAGCCGCACCTGCGCGATTACCTGCAGGCGCAGCTGGCCGCCGCATGGCCGCAGGCAAAAGTCGTGGCCAAGGCCGCCAACGGCCTGGAAGCGCTGCGTCTGACCGACGAACTGGCGCCCGATGTGGTGTTCTTGGATATCCAGATGCCGGGGCTGAACGGCTTGTCGGTGGCCGAACAGCTGGGCGACGATGGCAAGGCGCCCCACATCGTCTTCGTCACCGCGCATCACGACTACGCCGTGCAAGCGTTCGAGCACAGCGCCTGCGATTACCTGCTCAAGCCGGTGGCCGAGGAACGGCTGGCGCGCACCGTGGCCAGGCTCAAGTCGCTACTGGCCAACAAGACGGCGCCGGTGGCGGCCGACACCTTGCGCGCCCTGCTCGCGCAGCTCAACGTGGCAGCGCCCGCCGCGGCGCCGGCGACGGCGCCGCTGCAATGGATACGCGCCGCGCACGGCGAAGAAACCCGCCTGATCGCCATTGATGAAGTGATCTACTTCCAGAGCAACGACAAATACACGAGCGTGTTCCTGCAGGACGAGGAATGCCTGATCCGAACCCCCTTGAGCAAACTGCGCGAGCAGCTCGACGACGCCAAGTTCTGGCAGATTCACCGCGGCGTCATCGTCGCGGCCAGACATGTGGCGGGCACGCACACGGACTTTCGCGGACGCCTGGTCGTCAAGCTGAAAGGCCGTGGCGAACAGCTGACCGTCAGCCGCAATTACGCCGACTTGTTCAGGCAAATGTAAAGAATCCACGCATGGACAACCAATCTCCCGGCCCAACCCGCCGCCTGATTCTGATGGGTAGCGCCGCCGAGCGCCCCCTGGTGCTGGCGTCGCTGGCCGCGGCCCTGGCCGAGGTGGAGCGCCTTGGCAATGCCGTGCCCTTCGACGCGGCCGGCAACTGGACCTGGTCCAAGACGCTGCTGCACTGCGCCCAGAGCATCGCGTATTCCATGACCGGTTATCCGCAGCCGAAATCGGCCTGGTTCCAGCATACGGCCGGCGCGGCCGCGCTGGACGCCAATGCCGCGGCGGCCCATGCGGTAGCGACACTGCACAAGGCAGTCGGGAATTTTCAACAATTTACGGGGCCGCTGCAACCCCACTTTGCCTACGGCGCGCTGAACCGGGTCGAGTACGGGAGCGACCGGTCCTTCCCCTCCATCGGCTGCATCGTCCCGCGCGCCACCGCCACGCACAACGGCAGCACCACCCTGGTCGGCTTCGACGCGTGGCGTGCCAATGACAACACCAACCTGCAGGTGGAAGCCTTGCGTGGATTCTTCCCGCGTTGCCGCACCATCCGTAACGACAACCTGGGCAACGCCACCCAGCGCGCCACCGGCAACGGCGGCAACTGGCGCTACAGCGGCGTGCCCGGTTTCTTCGATCTGTCCCAGGCGGCGCGCGACTACGGACCAGGCAATCCGAACGCCAGCCGGCGCGACTCGCCCCTGCTGCGCTTTGCCATCCGCCTCACCCGCGACAAGCTGCAGGCGAACATATCAACCGCTCGCTCCCCCGTCAAACCGAGCGGGCGCCTGGACTTGTCCCAGGGGGATGAAGCCAAAGAGGTGATGGCCGCGCGGTCGACAGCGGAAGTGTTTTTCGAACGCCCGGTCGCGCGCAACGATCGGCGCACGGAGTTGGCGAGTACCTTCAATCCATTCTGGCAAGTACGCCTGATCGGCAACAACCCTGCCGCGCTGGCCGCCACAATCGCACTTCAGTAAGGACATGCATTGAAAACCATCCCCAAGCTCGCCGCCGTGCTCTTGCTGTGCCCACTCCAGATGGCCAGCGCAGCCACCCGCGCCGAAGACGACATGAACAAGGCCTTGATGCCGCACGCGACCCTGGGCGGCAGCGGCGCGACCGTGCTGGTGCACCACGCGCGCCTGCAAGGTACGCCCGGCGCCAATGCACAATGGAAGGCGCAGGCCCAGGCGCTGCGCGGACAGGTGCAGCAATGCGTCGCCGCGCTGAGCAAGAGCGGCATGCCGGTTCATCCGCCTACCGTGTGGCCCGAGTACAGCGTGAGCGTGCGCGAAGACAGCTATGGCGCCAACAACCGCAGCATCACCTATACTCACGCGCTCGGCTACAAAGTCGACACCCGCGATTGCAGCCTGCTTGAAAGCAAGTCCAGCCATGCTCTGCTGGTGTCCGATGCCGGCGCCTGCAATATCGACCTGATCGAAAAAACCGCCAGCGGCCAGTGCGACGCCAAGGCCCACGCCAACGCCGCGCCGCTGCGCGCCATGAAGCCGACTGCCGCCCAAAAGGCGCAAGGCGATCTGGCAATGAGCGGCGGGATGGGCCCAGAGATGGCGGCCATGCTCAAACAGCTGCAAGGCACCCAGGGCGGTTCAACCGGGGTGCGCAAGAGCGTTGCCGGCCTGTCCTGCGAGGTCTTCAGCGGTCTGGGTGAAGCGACTGTCTGCGTGGCCACGGGCGGCTCGTTCTCGCTCCTGCCGAGCACCAACATGAATGCCTTGCGCTACCTGGCGCTGGAATCGACCAACCAGGGCTTCAGCCTGACGGCCGTCGACGCGCACCTCGATGCGCGCGTCAGCGCCGCCGTGTTCCTGCCCCACCTGGCGGGCGGATTTGCGATCAACAAGGAGGCGCCATGAGCAAGCTGACCGTTGGCCGCCAGCGCGGCCAGGCGCTGACCGAATTCATCGTCATCGCGCTCGCGCTGGTGCCCTTGGCCATCGCGCACGACATTGTTCTGCAGCGTCGGATCACGGCGCTGGAAAACGTGCCGGTGGTCAGTTATCTCGTGCTGGATGGCAAGTGCAAGGGATGCAAGGCGAAAATTTCTCCGCGCCACCCCATCATTGAGCTGCTGTCGGGCCTGCTGGCAGCCTATACCGACTGGCTGTACGGCAGCGGCTCCCACGCATGAACAACCAATTTCCCGACCCGACCCGCCGCCTGATTCTGATGGGTGGCGCCGCCGCGGCCTGCGCGGCCGCCACCGGCTGTTCGGGCAGCAGCGGCGCCGAGCGCCCCCTGGTGCTGGCGTCGCTGGCCGCGGCCTTGGCCGAGGTGGAGCGCCTTGGCAATGCCGTGCCCTTCGACCCGGCCGGCACCTGGACCTGGTCCAAGACGCTGCTGCACTGCGCCCAGAGCATCGAGTATTCCATGACCGGGTATCCGCAGCCGAAATCGGCCTGGTTCCAGCATACGGCCGGCGCGGCCGCGTTCAGCTACTTCAGCGCGCGCGGGCGCATGTCGCACAATCTGCTGGAAGCCATTCCTGGCGCGGCCGCGCTGGACGCCAATGCCGCGGCGGCGCATGCGGTAGCGACACTGCACAAGGCAGTCGAGAATTTTCAGAAATTTACGGGACCGCTGCAACCCCACTTTGCCTACGGCGCGCTGAACCGGGTGGAGTACGAGAAGGCGCATGCCATGCATATTGCTAATCACTTATCGGTATTCGACGTGGCGCCGAACGCGGCCAGACCAGTTCCCGCACGCCCCTGAACGACGTCGCCCTCGCGAAGGCGGGGGCCCATGGCGCGCCTGCGAATCCGGCAGCGCGGAGCATGGCCAAACCAGACACACAACCACGTCGCCCTCGCGAAGGCGGGGGCCTATGGCGCGCCTGCGAATCCAGCAGCGCGGAGCATGGCCAAACCAGACACACAACCACGTCGCCCTCGCGAAGGCGGGGGCCTATGGCGCGCCTGTGATTCCGGCAGCGCGCTATGGCCCCCCGCCTTCGCGAGGGCGACGGTGTAGCAGGTCTATACCGTCAGCGCCCATTGCAAGCCGTGAGGCAGCACGCGTGGCCCGAACACCATGTGCAGCACGCGGCGCCGGCTGCCGCCCGTCCCCTTGGAAGACGCATGCAGCACCAGGGGCCGCATGGCCAGCACATCGCCTGCCTGCGCCGTGCACACCATCTCCTGCCCGGCCGTGCGCGCGGCGACGGCATCGCTCGCGCAGATGATGCCGCGCAGGTGCGATCCGGGCACCACGCGCAACGGTCCGTCATCGGGTCCGCAATCGTCCAGGTGCAAGCGCAACGCGACCATCTGTGCCAGCACAGCGGGTGGCGCCTGCACGAACAGCATGCCTTCCTTTTCGGACCAGCCGCGCAGCGCCGGCGCGGTCACGCGCGCAGCCACGGGAATGCTCAGATCCTGGTGTATCGGTACCAGCCAGTTGCGATCGGAGGACTTCTCAAAGTAATTGCAGGCGATGGCGGGCGCGTCGGCCGGGACCATGCCGGCCAGTGCCGCATGCGAACGCAACTGCCTGGCCAGGTCGGCGCACCACGGCTGACCGAGCAGGCAGCGCGTACCGCCCCTGGCCGGGTCGCCGAGCGCAACCTGGGCCGCGGCCGCCGCGCAAGCATCGCGCGACAGCAGCGCCGCGACCAGTTCCACCCCGTCGTGCGCCAGATTCATCGCGTCGCGGCCAGCTTGTCGATCGCCAGCACGGCGCTGAGGAAGATCTCGCCATGCAGCGCGGCGGGCAGGTCGCTTTGCTTGAGGCGGTCCATGACCGGGCCCTTGACTTCAGCCAGGTGCAGGCCGATGTTGCGCTGACCCAGCGCCTGGTTCAGCGCCGACAGTGCGAACAGCGCCGTCGTGTCGATTTCGCTCACCGCCGTCATCACCAGTACCAGGTGGCGGGTGGCCGGATGGGCTGCCAGTTCTTCTTCCACGCGTGCGCTGACCGCTTCCACATTGCCGAAGAACAGGTTGGCGTCGATGCGCAGCATCAGCACGTCGGGGATGGTCTCGGCGGGATAGCGGTTGATATTGCGGAAGTGCTCCGAGCCGGCGATCCGCCCCAGCACCGCGATGTGCGGCCGGCTGGCGCGCCAGATCAGGTTCGCCATCGACAGCACCACGCCCACGATCACGCCAGCCTCGATCCCGAGCACCGTCACACCGGCCACGGTGGCAACCAGCGCCAGGGCATCGCTGCGGTCGTAGCGCCAGGCTGTGCGCAAGGTATCGAGTTCGAGCATCGTCAGCACCGCCACGATGATGGTCGCGGCCATGGCCGGCAGCGGCAGCAGCGCCAGCCAACCGGTCGGCGCCACCAGCGCCAGGGCAAGCAGGACTGCCGAAATCACGCTGGCCAGCGGGGTATTGGCGCCGGCCGAGTAATTGACGGCCGAGCGCGACATGCTGCCCGTGACGGGAAACCCGCCCGTCAGTGCGCTGCCCAGATTGGCCGCGCCCAGGCCGATCAGTTCCAGATTGCTCTTGAGTTTTTCCTGACGTTTGAGCGCGAGCGTTTGCGCACCCGACATACTAATCAGGAACACCACAAACGCGATCAGCAGCGCCGGCTTGAGCAGGTCGCGCCAGTGCGCGCCCGAGGTGGCCAGGTTCAGGCCGGGCAAGCCGGACGGCACCTCGCCGGTCAGCTTGACGCCTGCCGCACCCAGATCGAAGACGATGGTCAGGACCGTGGCGCCGACCACGACCAGCATGGGACCGAGGCGCGCGCCAATATCGGCCGCGCCGGCGGACAGCCCGGCCGCGCGCAGCAGCGGCGCCAGGTAGCGGCGCGCCAGCAGCAACAGCACGATGGCGCCCAGGCCCAGCGCGGCGCTGGCCTTGTGCGGCGCCCGCAGCGAGCCGCCCAGCAGCGGTCCCAGCTGGCCCCAGGCGATCAGCAGTGCCGCGCCGATGGTGAACCCGCTCATCACGGGACGGGAAAAGAAGTTGGCAAGAAAGCCGACCCGCAACAGACCGCACACCAGCAAAATGGCGCCGGCGATCAGGGCCAGCTGGGCGGCCAGCACCCCGTGCAGTCCGGTGCCTGGCGCGGCAAACGGCGCCAGCGCTGCCGCCGTCATCAGGGACGTGATGGCCATCGGCCCGACCGACTGCGTCATGCTGGTGCCGAACAGCGCGTACAACAAGGGGGGAGCGATGCTGGCGTACAGGCCGACTACGGGCGGCAGCCCCGCGACCAGGGCATAGGCCATCCCTTGCGGGACCATCATCATGGCGACGACGATACCGGCGCTGATATCGCCGGCGAGCAGGGAGCGTTGGTAGTGCCTTAGCCAGTGCAGCATCGTGATAGGAAGGTCGCCAAAACCAGAAGCCTACCACGCCGGCGCGGCGGCCGATACTGGGGGCCCCTGTCAGCCCATGGCCAGCTCGACGCAGTTGCGCCCTGCCCGCTTGGCACGCGCCAGCGCGGCGGCCACCCTCACCACCAGCGTATCGGGCGCTTCTTCACCGGCCAGTTGTCCCACGCCCAGGCTGATGGTGACGCGGTCGCATCCGGGCACCTCGGTCTCGCTGATATGGGCGCGGATCTTTTCGGCGATCTTGAGCGCATCGATGGCACTGGTGTGGGGCGCGATAATCTGGAATTCCTCGCCGCCCGAGCGCACCAGCACATCGCTGTTGCGCAGCGCCGCGCGGGCGGCATCGGCCACCGTGCGGATCACGGCGTCGCCCACGGGGTGGCCGTAACGGTCGTTGATCGCCTTGAAGCGGTCGATGTCGAACGTGATCAGCGCCACCTGCAGCTGGTAGCGGCGCGCGCGCCGCGCTTCGAGTTCGAGCAGGTATTCGCCATGGCGGCGGTTGGCCGCGCCGGTGAGCGCATCGGTGGTCGACATGTGGGTGACGCGACTGCTCAGCTCTTCGTTTTCGCGCGACAGCTCGGCCATGCGCAAACCCAGGCCGGCAAGTTGCGCAAAACCCAGGCAGGACGTGAGTTCGTCGGTACCGATGGCACGGCTGCGATCGAACATCAGGCACAGCGCGCCGCGTGGCGCGCCCGCGCGGCTCGGTGGCAGCGGCACGCCCAGGACCATGGCCACCCCGTTGCTGGCCAGTTCCATGGCCATCTCCGGGTCGCCCGCCTTGGCCGGCACATCGAGCAGCGCCAGTTCGCCGCTGCAGGCGGCAAGCAGGCCAGGGAAGGCGTGGCGCAGCGGCGACTGGGTCAGCCGGTCCGAGCGCTTGAGGATGCGCAGCAGGTTCAGGCCGCGCGTCGCATGCTGGGCTTCAAGGTGCAGTTCGCCCATCTCGCGCAGGTAGAACAGCGAGGCGTGCACCACGCCCGGCAGACTGCTCAGCGCCATGCAGATCCGTTCGGACATGCGCTCCAGGTCGCCCACGTCGGCAATCGCCTGGCGCACGCGCGCGGTACTGGCGGCCAGCTCGCGCAGCTGGCGCACATCGACCGGCGCGGGCGCAGCACCGGCCAGCTGCGCCGCCACGGCCTGCTGCATGTCGAGATCGAGGAGCGGCGCGACGGCATACGCGACGTGGCCGAAATCGGCCAGCTCGGCGATCCAGCGCGCCTGGGCAAAGGGGCACAGCAGCAGCGTGCGCAGCTCGGGCTTTTGGGCCAGCAGCCGGCGCAGCGGCGGGATATCGAACGCCAGGTCGAATCCCTCGAGGTCGATGACCAGCAGGTCGACCGTTTGCTGGGCCAGCAGCAGGCTGGCCTGCTCAGTCCCGTCGGCAACAAAGAGTTTGCCGAACTGTCCGCCGCAATGGGCCTGGAAATCTGCGCGGCGCTGTCCAATCAGATTGAGGTACAGGCCGACCGCGGTGGCGGGCCGGCTCGCTTGCAACGACATGGATTCTCCTGTTTGTTTCTATAGCTCATCAATCGTGGGCCTAGTTTGACACAATGCCGACATTGTGTGTGCGCGCGCACGGTAGGCGTGCGCGCCGGCGCCAATACTCGACGCTTACAGTGGGAGGTAATCATGGCACCAGGAAAGCAGTCCGGCGAGGGCAACAGCGCCATCGCATCCGTCGTCAGCGAACAGCGCGCCATCCAGAGCCGGCAAGACCAGGCCGATGGCGAGCGCACGCAACAGGAACCGAGCAACAAGGCAGTCCAGGCCGGCCCCGGCCAGCAGCCGGCGCCGCCGCTGCGTCAACCGCACCTGGCCAAGCCCGGTATGGAAGCGGACATGACGCTCAAGCCGCGCTTCATGGCCGAGCACTACAAGGGCAGCGGCAAGCTCGAGGGCCTGGTCGCCATCGTCACGGGCGGCGATTCGGGGATCGGGCGCGCGGTGGCGGTGCTGTACGCGCGCGAAGGCGCCGACGTCGCCATCCTGTACCTGAACGAACATGAAGATGCGGCTGAAACGGCACGCTGCGTGGAGGCGGAAGGCCGGCGCTGTCTGGCCATCGCGGGCGACGTCAAGGACATGGCGTTTTGCCAGGATGCGGTGGACCAGGTGGTCGGCCAATTCGGCCGCCTCGATGTGCTGGTCAATAACGCGGCCTTCCAGGAGCATGCCACCTCGCTGCTCGAACTGACCGAGGAGCGCTTCGACCAGACCATGCGCACCAATATCTACGGCTACTTCCACATGGCCAAGGCGGCCCTGCCCTATCTCAAGCAGGGTGCGGCCATCATCAATACCGGTTCCGTGACCGGCCTGCAGGGCTCGAGCCAGTTGCTCGACTATTCCGCCACCAAGGGCGCCATCCATGCCTTCACGATGTCGCTGGCGTCGAACCTGCTGCCGCAGGGGATACGCGTCAATGCCATCGCGCCGGGCCCGGTCTGGACGCCCCTCAATCCGGCCGACCAGCCGGCCGACAAGATCGCCAGCTTCGGCCAGGACACGGACATGCATCGTCCGGCCCAGCCGGAAGAGCTGTCGCCGGCCTACGTGTTCCTGGCCTCGGGCGTGTGCTCGAGCTACATCAGCGGAATCGTCCTGCCCATCACGGGCAGCGTCGGCTAACGGCGAAAGGAAAGTCACATGGCACGCAGTTTGTGGAAAGGCGCCATCAGCTTCGGGCTGGTGCATATTCCGGTCGAGATGTATCCGGCCGTGGGCGAGAAATCGCTGGACTTGACCATGCTGGACCGGCGCGATTTTTCGCCGGTCGGCTTCAAGCGCTACAACAAGAACAACAACAAGGAAGTGGTGTGGGACGATATCGTCAAGGGCTACGAGTACGCCGACGGCGAATACGTGGTCTTGAGCGAGGAAGACCTGCGCCGCGCCAATCCGGAGGCAACCCAGACCATCGACATACTCGCCTTTGTCGACGCCGAGCAGGTACCACTGCTGTACTACGAACAACCCTATTACCTCGCGCCCGGCAAGGGTGGCGACAAGGTGTACGCCCTGCTGCGCGAAACGCTGCGCAGGACCGGCAAGATCGGCATTGCCAACGTCGTCATCCGGGTCAAGCAGCACCTCGCGGCGCTGGTGTGCGTGGGCGATGTGATTGTCATGAACACGCTGCGCTACAGTGACGAAATCCGCGACAGCGACGACCTCAAGATTCCCTCGGCCAGCACCAAGGCGGCCGCCATTTCGGACAAAGAACTGAAAATGGCCATCGCCCTGGTCGAAGGCATGAGCGACGACTGGAAGCCGGAGGCCTACCACGATACCTACCGCGAAGACGTGCTGGCCCTGGTCGAGAAAAAGGTCAAGGCGCGGCAGACCAAGACCATCACCATGCCGGACAAGGAAAAATCGCCCGAAAAGGCGGGCAATGTGATCGACCTGGTCTCGCTGCTCCAGCAAAGCCTGGGCAAAAAGCCGGCCGGCAAGACGCGCGCCGCGAATGACGACGATGCAGACGAAGACGAGGCCAAGGCCAAGCCCGCGCCGAAACGCAAGGCCCCGGCCAAAACCGCCGCCAAGCCCAAGGCCGCCGCCCCCGCGCGCAGAAAGTCGGCCTGAGCATGGCGGACTGGTTTGCGCTGCTGGAGTGGCCCGCCATGCTGGTCAGTCTGGCCGCCGCATGGTGGATGGGGTCGCGCAAGGCGGGCAAGCGCGTGCTTGCCTTCGCCCTGCTCATCGTGGGCAACCTGATGTGGATCGCCTGGGGCTGGGGCGAACAGGCCTGGGGCCTGATCGCCCTCAATGTCGGCCTGATGGCGCTCAATATCCGCGGCATCGTCAAGAACGAAGCCGTGTAGAGCGCACTAGGGCAGCTTCTTCATCGCCGCGGTCAGCGTTTTGGCAGCCTTGGCGTAGCCGTCCCAAGGCGCATTGCCATGGTCGAGACGGGTGTGCACGTTCTTGACGGTCCACTGGTCGCCGGCCTTGACCGCCTCCAGCTCGTCCCATGCCAGCGGCACCGAAATGCCCAGCCCGGGCCGCACCCGCGCCGACCAGGCGCAGGCGGTGGTGGCGCCCTGGCCGTTGCGCAGGTAGTCGATGAAGATCTTCCCAACCCGGTTGCGCGGACCGCTCTTGAACGCGAAGCGGTCCGGCAGCGTGGACGACAGGTGGCGCACGATCGCCTGCGAAAAATCCTTGACCGCATCCCAGCCCAAGGTGCCCTTGATCGGGACCACCACGTGCAAGCCTTTGCCGCCGCTGGTCTTGAGGAACGATGCCAGACCGAGTTCGGCGAGGAAGGCGTGCATGAGCTGGGCCGCCTCCTGGATCGCCTTCCAGCCAACGCCCTCGCCCGGGTCCAGGTCGAAGATCATGCGGTCGGGCGTGTCGTAGGCCTTGCCGGTGGCATTCTGGGTATGAAACTCGATGACGTTCCATTGGGCCGCAGACAGAATGCCTTCCACGCTGCCCACTTCCAGCATGGGCGGGTGCTCGGGATCGAGGGCCTGGTCCATCTGCTTCATGCCCGGCAGCTTGCCCACCTCGGCGTGCTTCTGGAAGAACAGTTCGCCGCCGACGCCGCCGGGGGCGCGCACCAGCGAGACGGGCCGCCCTTTCAGGTGCGCCATCATCAGCTCGCCGACCAGGGCGTAGTAGCGCACCATGTCCAGCTTGGTGGTACCACTGTCGGCATCGATGATGCGTTCACCGTGCGTGACCTTGAGGCTGGCGGGCAGCCTGCCGGCCGGCGCCGCGCTGCCGGCGTGCTGCTGGACGATGGCGTCGACGTGGGCGGGCTGCTCGCGGCGGATGCGGCTGGCCGGCTTGTCCTCGCGCAGCCCCTGGAACACGGCATGGCGCACCGAGCCCGCGCTGGTCCACTCCGCGAAGCTCACTTCGGCGATCAATACGGGCTTGACCCAGTGGTGCTTGCGCCCGGCCACCGCCTTGGGTGGAAACGGACTCTCGTCGGTGTCCAGGGCATCGAGCTTGTGTTTGAGCTCGCGCAGGGTCGCCTCGTTGAAGCCCGTGCCCACATTGCCCGCATACTGCAGCACGCCCTCGTCGTCGTGCGCGCCCAGCAGCAGCGCCCCGATGCCGGTGCGCGCGCCCTGGGGATCGGTGTAGCCGCAGATGACGAATTCCTGGCGCTGCCCGCATTTGAGTTTGATCCAGTCGGGCGACCGCCGCTGCACGTAGCGCGAGTCGCGCCGCTTGCCGATCACCCCTTCCAGTCCCATCTGGCAGGCGGCCGTGACCAGCTCCCCGGGATCGCTGCCGAATTCCTCGCTAAAGCGCAGCGTGTCGTTGCCGACCTGGTCGAACACGGTCTTGAGCACCGCGCGCCGCTCGACCAGCGGCACCTCGCGCATGTCCATTCCACCCAGGTACGGTGCGTCGAACACGAAGTAGACGATGTCGGAGGTGTCGGACCCGTCGAACGCTTGCTGCAGCAGAGCGAAGCTGGGCCGGCCTTGCTCGTCGTGGACCACGATCTCGCCGTCATACCAGCCGTCCGGCAGGCCGGCCGCGCCAAGCGCATCGTGCAAGCGCGTGAGCCTGGCGGTCCAGTCATTGCCGTTGCGGGTGAACAGGCGGATATCCTTGCCCTCCACCCGCGCCAGCAGCCGGTAGCCGTCGAACTTGATCTCGAAGATCCAGTCGTCGGGCGCGGACGGCGCCTTGTCGACCAGGGTCGCCAGTTCCGGCGCCAGCCTGTCCGGCAGCGCGGCCGCCACGGCGGCGGCCGGAATGCCCGAGCCGCCGGCCGGCTGCGGCGATGGACCCGGCATCGGCAGCGCCTTGACGCTGTCGGGCAGTTCGTCGACGACGGAAAACGCCGCCGCCGGGCGGGCCAGGTCATCCTTTTCCTTGATCAGCAGCCAGGGCTCCTGCTTTTCTCCCTTGCCCTTCATGCGGATCAGCGCCCACTTGCCCTGCATCTTGTGGCCATGCAGCTCGAACTTGAGGTTGCCGCTCTCGTAGCCCTGGCGCGCGTCGCCCAGCGGTACCCAGGTGCCCTTGTCCCAGATGATGACCTTGCCTGCACCGTACTGCTTTTCGGGGATGGTGCCTTCAAACTCGGCGTAGGAGATCGGATGATCCTCGACGTGCACCGCCATGCGCTTGTCCTTGGGGTCGTAGCTGGGCCCCTTGGGCACGGCCCAGCTCTTCATGGTGCCGTCGAGTTCGAGGCGGAAGTCATAGTGCAGACGGCTGGCCCAGTGTTTCTGGATGACGAAGGCGAGCGCGTCGCCCGCGTGGCCGCCCTCGGCCGGCTCCGAGGTGACGGCAAAGTTGCGCTTGGCTTTGTAGCGTTGCAGAGGATCGGCCATGACGGTATCGGAGCAGAGTGGAGCTGACAGTCTAGGCCTGGCGCGCTGCCGCCACCGTTCGCCAGCTAACCGAGCCGTGATTGTAAGCACTTGTAAATGGCGTCAACTGGCTGGTCGCAGCCCCCGTTTATGCAAGTGCAACACTAAAACAACAAGCTTCGCCACCTAATCCAAACGCTAAGGAAACATCATGAAAAAAGTAGTCGCTACCCTGATCGCCGGCCTGTTCGCTTCGTCCGTTTTCGCCGCTGCTGGCCAAGCTACCCCTGCAACGCCTGCCACCCCGGCAGCCGCACCTGCCGTCGCCGCGCCTGCCGCCGCCACGCCAGCCATGCCTGCTGAAAAAGCGACCCCGGCAACCCCGGCCGCCAAGGATGACAAAGCTGCCCCGGTCAAGAAGTCGAAGAAGCACAAAGCCAAGGCCAAGCCAGCCGCTGCCGAAGAAAAAGCGTCGGCCATGCCAGCAACCAAGTAATTTGCCAGATCTGCCCAAAACCGGAGTGCGCACTCCGGTTTTTTTCGTTTACCCCAGCGCCCAGCCGTTCCCGCCCGCCTGCTTCGCTTCGTACATGGCCTTGTCCGCCCGCGCCACCAGTTCCTCGGGGGTGTCGCCGGGGCGCAGCACGGCAATGCCGATACTCGTTTTCAGCCTGCCCAGCGCCGCGCTCACCGGTGCCTGGGCCGCCTGCGCGGCAACGATCTTGCCGGCGACAACCAGCGCATCGTCCTCGCCCCCGAACAGCTCCTCGGCCAGGATGATGAACTCGTCGCCCGCCAGCCGCGCCACGGTATCGGTCTTGCGCACGCACTCGGCGAGGGTGGCGCCAAAGCGGATCAGGACCGCATCCCCGGCGCCGTGGCCGAGGGTATCGTTGACGGCCTTGAACTTGTCGAGGTCGAGGAACATGACCGCCAGCGGACGCAGATTGCGCTCGCTCCTGGCCATCGCCAGGCCCAGGCGTTCCATGAAGGCGCGCCGGTTGGGTAGACCGGTCAGGGTATCGTGGGTGGCGTGATGCTCGAAGTATTCCTGGGCGTTCCTGCGGTCGGTGATGTCCTGGACCATCACGTAGAAGCCGGCCACCTGACCGTCGCACTGGTCGGGAATATAGGTCTGCTCGACGTGGCGCACGGCCCCGTCGATGAGGCGCTCGACCTCGAACACGACGCGCTCGCCGGCCAGGGCCCGCCGCACGTAGCCGGCAATCTCGGCATAGCTGCCGCCGCGCTCGGCCAGCACCTGTTCCAGGCGCATGCCAAGCAGGGCCTCGCGCGTATAGCCGCGCCAGCGCAGGAAGGTGGCGTTGGCGAAGCGGAAGCGCTGCTCGCGGTCCACATACAAGATGGCGGCCGGCATATTGTCGGTAATGGTGCCGAGGCGCGCCTCGCTCGCACGCAGGGCCTGTTCCGCCCTCACGCGCTCGGCCTGGTCCAGCTCGAGCGCTTGCACGGCGCGGGCCAGTTCCTCGGTCCGCTCCCGCACCCGGTCTTCCAGCGACACATTCATTTTGCGCAGGCGCGATTCCTTGTGCGCCAGCTTGCGCATCAGGGCATTGAGCGAGCCGGCCAGACTGGCGATTTCGCGATACTGGTCGGTCTGCAGCTTCATGCTGCGCGCCTCGCCGCTCTCGAGGGCCTTGGCCGCATTGGCGATGTCGCGCACGGGCGCGGTAATGGCGCGCGCCGCCAGATAGCCGATCAGGGCGAACAGCAACGCCGCCGACAGGCCGATCAGCAAAATGGTGGTCTGCAGCCGCAGCGCCGGACGGTAGGCTTCGTCCACATGCTGGCGCACCAGCACCGTCCAGCCCAGTCCGGGATACGACAGATAGCCCTGGCTGCGGCTGTAGCCGACCAAGTACTTGTTGCCATCGTCCCAGCGTTCCACCACATGGCCGCTCTTGTTGGCCAGCGCCGCCTTGACACTGCCCACCGTGAGCGTTTTGCCCATCAGTGCGGGCGGGCCAAGCAGCACCGTGCCATTGGCGCTGACGATCACGGCGTCGACCTTGCTACGCTCGGCCAGCGGGCCCAGCACCGAGGACTGCACCTCGCGCGACCATTGCCAGCTCAGGTGCGTGCCCAGCACCCCGGCCACCTGGCCATTGGCGTCGTGATAAGGAAAGGACACATCGAAAAAACGCTGCGGTTCGCCATGTTTGGCCGGCAGGAGTTTGGCCAGCAACACCGCGTCGTGCACGTCGTGCAGGAAGGTGCCGCGCAAGGCATCGGAAAACCAGGGCCGTTTGGACACGTCGGCGCCTTCGAGCAGCCCACCGGTGGCGACCACCACGTTGCCGTTGACATCGGTGGCGCCGATCCAGGCATAGGTGGGATAGGTCTGCTGCATCAGCTCGAGCTGCTTGCGCTTGGTCTCGAGCGGAACCTGGGGGTCGGCCAGCAGGCCGCGCCCGGCCAGCAACTGCACTTCGCGGTAGCGTTCGAACAGGCCGCGATCGAGCTTGTCGGTGGTCTGGAAGGCCTTTTCGGCCAGCTCGCTGCCAATCAGGGCCTTGAGGTCGGCCGAAATGCGCCAGTCCACGATCGCCACCAGCAGCACCGTCAGCGCCACGATCAGCGAGCCGATCATCAGGGCCAGGTAAGTGCCAAGTCCTAAACGCTTCAGTTGCCCCATGTAGCAGCCCATGCAAGGTGAATCGGTTTAACAATCCTACTCTGAGGCATCTTTTGAAACAAGCGCCGCCAGTGTAACCCCGTTTTGCCACCTCATCCGTTCCAATGAGCAAGCCGGATTGGACCGGCAACCGGAGAGTCCCATGTTTACACGCTGTGTCACCCTGTTCTGCCTGCTGGCGGCAGCTTCCCTTGTTCAGGCTCAAACCATGCCCCTGCGCGCGGCGCCCCCGATCCGCCTGCAGGTCGACGACCAGACCGCGCAGCCTATTGAACTGCAAGAGCTCACCATCGCCTCGGCCATCAGCGGCAGCACGGCCGAAACCACGGTGCGCATGGTGTTTTACAATCCGAACCGCCGCCAGCTCGAGGGCAATCTGCAATTTCCCCTCGCAGACGGCCAGCAAGTGACCGCCTTCGCGCTCGACGTCAATGGCGCGCTGCGCGCGGCGGTGCCGGTGGAAAAGGCGCGCGGGCGCGCCGTGTTCGAGGCGGTGCAACGCCAGCAGGTCGATCCGGGGCTGCTCGAACAGACCGCGGGGAACAACTTCCGGCTGCGGGTCTATCCGATTGCGCCCCAGGGCACGCGCACGGTCGAACTGCGCTACGCCGAGCAGCTGGTGCTGCGCGGCGCCAGCTGGGTCTACCGCCTGCCACTGGGCTACGGCAAGGTGGGACGCTTCGCGCTGAGCGTACGCGCCAGCGGCAGCGACGCCGCCCCGGCCGCGCCGGGCAGCGCGCTCGCCTTCAAGGCCGACAAGGGCGATTTCGTGGCCGGCATGGAGCGCGAGCGCTACCGCGCCGACGGCGCCATCGAGGTACTCACCGCCGCCCGCAGCCAAGCGCGGGTGTTTCGCCAGACGGTCGATGACAGCACCTGGTTCGTGGCAGAGGTACCGGTCGCCGCGGCGAGCACGCGGCGCGCCGCGCCGCGCGTGATCGGTCTGCTGTGGGACGGTTCAGGTTCCGGCGCCAACCGCGCCATCGACGCCGAACTGACCGAACTCGATCGCTATTTCAGCGCCATCGGCAATGTCGAGGTGCGTCTGACGCGCCTGCGCGACCGCGCCGAAGCGCCCCAGGTATTCAAGATCGCCGGCGGCAACTGGAGCCAGCTGCGCCGCGCGCTGACTTCGACCGTGTATGACGGCGCCACCGCGCTGGGTGCCTGGCAGCCGCAGGCGAGCGTCGACCAGTACCTGCTTGTTAGCGACGGTTTGGCGAACTATGGCGCTGCCGTGTTTCCGCAACTGGCGCGCCACCAGCAGCTGTTCGCCCTCAGCTCGGCCCTGACGGCCGATAACGCGCGCCTGGCCGGACTGGCAGAACGCAATGGCGGCCAGTTGATCCGGATCGCGCAACATGCTCCCGGCGCGGCGGCCCGCTCGCTGCTGTAACAGGACGCCCGTGTGCGCGACGTCGCCGCCACCGGCGCGACCGATGTCGAGATCGATTCCCCGCTCGTGGCCGACGGCATGCTGCGCGTGGCCGGGCGCATGCTCTCGCCCAGCGGCAGCCTGACAATCACACTGGCCGTCAACGAGGCCGAACGCCAGATCGCAGTGCCGCTGCCGGCCGACGGCGCCAGCCACCCGCGCGCAGCCGCCGTGTGGGCGCAATACCGCCTGCACCGGCTGGACGCCGACTTCGAACTGCACCGCGCCGAAATCGCCCGCCTGGGCAAGCGCTTTGCCATTCCCACCCGCGAAACCTCGCTGATCGTGCTCGAACAGGCGAGCGACTACCTGCGCTACGATATCGCCCCGCCCCAGGAACTGGCGGCCGAATTCAAGCGCCTGCGCGAGAACGCCAGCGCGGGCCTGGCTACGTCCAGACGCGAGCACCTCGAGGCGGTGGTGCGCATGTTCGAACAACGCAAGGCCTGGTGGAACAGGCCATGGCCGGTGCAGCCGCCACCGGCCAAGCCGGAGCGCGACATGCCGCGCCCGATGGCGCTGGAAGTGCCGCCGCCGCGCATGGCGATGGCAGCGCCTGCGCCAGCGCCTGTCGCAGCTGAAATGCGCATGGCCCGCAGCGCCGCCGACCAGTCGGCCCGGCGCGAACGCAGCGAACGCAATGAACGCAGCGAGCGCAAGAGCGGCGCCGCCAGTGCGGAACCGCAGATCGGCATCGCCCTCAAGAAGTGGGAGCCGAACGCGCCCTACATCGCCCGTCTCAAGGCTGCGTCGGCCGACACCGTGTACGCCGTGTACCTGGACCAGCGCCCGGACAACACCGACAGCAGCGCCTTTTTCCTGGACGCCGCCGACATCCTGCTTGACAAGGGCCAGCGCGAGCTGGCACTGCGGGTCCTGTCGAATCTGGCCGAAATGGATCTGGAAAACCGCGCCGTGCTGCGCATTCTCGGTTACCGCCTGATCCAGGCCGGCGAGCCGGCTCTGGCCCTGCCGATCTTCGAGCAGGTGCTGCGCATCGCCGAAGAAGAACCGCAATCGCTGCGTGACCTCGGTCTGGCGTTCGCCGCCGCGGGCCAGGACCAGAAGGCGCTCGATACGCTGTACCAGGTACTGGTCAAGCCTTGGGATGGGCGCTTCCCGGAGATTGAAAAGATCGTGCTGGCGGAGTTCAATGCGATCCTGGCGCGTTCGCGCCAAGCGCTATCGACCAGCCAGTTCGACCAGCGCCTGATCCTGAACATGCCGCTCGATCTGCGCGTGGTGCTGACCTGGGATGCCGACAACAGCGACATGGATCTGTACGTGACCGATCCGAGCGGCGAGCGCTGCGACTATTCGCACAATCTGACCGGCCAGGGCGGCGCCATGTCGCGCGACTTTGTCGGCGGCTACGGGCCGGAAGAATTTTCGCTGCGCCGCGCCCGCCCGGGCATCTACCGCATCGAGGCCAACTACTACGGCAACCGTCAGCAAGTGGTGGCGGGCGCGACAACCTTGCAGGTGCGCCTGTTCAGCGGGTTTGGCACCAAGGCGCAAAAAGAGCAGCTAATTACCCTGCGCCTGAAGGAGCGTACCGAGACGGTGTTTGTGGGTCAGTTTGAAGTGAAGTGAAGCGCATGCGCGCCGCGCGGGCCGGATGCGCCCACGCCGGTGCGCACGGCCCGCGGCGCCAGCCTTACTCGGACAGCGCCTCGAGCCTGTCCTCGAGCTCCGGGGCGACCTTCTCGCGCGGGTAGATGTCCCTGAACGCCTGCCACTCGCGCCGGGCTTTGTCATTTTCGCCTGCCTTGAGCAAGCCCTCTATCTGGGCGATCCACGCCTTGCTGTCCGGGTGCATGATGCGCGACCCCGTCACGGACACCCGCTCGCTGCGGTCCGCGCGCGCGTCGGCCTTGCGTTCGGCCTCGGCGGCCAGGCCGGCGGCAGCTTCCTTGCGTGCCAGGTCGGTCTCGGAGCGCGCGCGCGCCGTTACCGGCATGGGCGCGCTGGCCGGTGCCGGCGACCGGCCATACGCTGGCGCTGGCGCCGGCACTGGCACTGGCGCCGGCATGGCCACGACGGGCGCCGGCGTGGCGGCCGGCATGGGGGTCGCGTCGGCAACTGGCGGCGGTGGCGGCGGTGGCGGCGGTGGCGCCGCCGCGGCCAGCGGCTGCTCGGCCGCCACCGGTGCCCGCTGCAGCTCGGGGGTGGGCGCGGGCGCCGAGCGCAGCACAGGCGGCGCCTCCATCATCGGCGGCGCGGCGGCGACATTCTCATTGGGCAGTGTAACCATCACCGGCGCGGGCGCCACGGTCTCTGCCGCCAGGGCGGCAGCGGCCGCATCCTCCTGCCGCTGGAAGCTCTGGCTGGCAAATACGCCCGCCAGCAGCGTGGCGGCGATCCCGACCGGCACGCGCCAGCGGTAACCGAACGGCGGCGCCAGCTGCGGCGCGGCCGGCTGGGCCCCGGGATCGTTGGCCGCCGCCGGATGGGTCTCCTGCGCCATGGCCAGGCGTGCACGGTTCAAGATGGCGCTGTCGAGTTGCGCGCTCGGCTCCTGCTGCCCGATCGCCTGCAGCTGGCGCGACAGCCCTCCTTCCCCTTTCAGGAAGGCGGCAAATTCGGCGTCGTCGTTCATGTCATCGTTGTTCACACAAGCTCCCTTCGCGCAGCTTGCGCATCGCATAGCGCAGCCGGCTCTTCACCGTTTCCACGGGCGCTGCGACAATGGCCGAAATCTCTTCCAGGCTCAAGCCGTTAAACTGCTGCAGCACCAGCGCTTCCTTCTGTTCTCCCGGCAGCGCCGCCAGCGCCCGGTGCAGGCTGTCGCTGCGCTGCTTGTCGTCGAGCGTCGTCTCCGGTGTCACGACATCCTGCGCCCCATCGGCCAGCGCGTCAAATGCGTCGCCGCCATCGGCGCCGCTGCCCATGTCGGCCGCGAGCAGCGGTTGCTGCTGGCGTACCAGGTCGAGCAGGCGGTTGCGGGCAATCTGATACAGGTAGGTGCGGAAGGAAGCGTCGGGCTGATAGCGGGTGCGGGCGTGATGCAGATTGGCCCAGCTGTCCTGCACGATCTCGTCGACCCAGTCGGCGCGCGGCGAGCGCCAGGCGATGAAGCGGTACAAACCGACCCGGTGACGGCGGTACAGCTCCTCGAAGGCGAGCAAGTCGCCGTCGCGGTACTGCATCATCAACAACTCGTCGGAAATGGAAGTCAGCATGTGCGCTCATTGTAGAGCCGGATGCTGCAAAAGCCAATTGGCCAGATGAAAAAATGCCCCGGTGCGCGGAACGCGCCGGGGCTCGGCTGCATGGCGCCTGCGCCAAGCAGCGGCGCCTTACTCCCAGCCGCCGCCCAGCGAACGGATCAGTGCGACCGTGGTCACGGCGCGATTGCCGCGCAACTGCACGGCGCTGCGCTCGGCCGCAGCCAGGTTGCGCTGGGCATCGAGCAGGTCCAGATAGCTCGAGCGGCCCGCCTGGTACAGCTTCTGGGCCAGGTCGGCCGAACGGCGCGCCGACACGACCGCGGCGTCAAGCTGCTCGCCCTGCCCGTTGAGGATGCGCAGGCCGGCCAGATTGTCTTCCACCTCGGCGAACGCCACCAGCACGTTCTGGCGATAGGCAGCCACCGATTCTTCCAGCACCGCTTCGCTGCGCGCGATATTGGCCTTGTTGCGGCCACCATCGAGAATCGGCATCGACAGCAGCGCGCCCAGCACCCACGAACGCGCATCCCACTTGAACAGGTTGCTGCTGCTGCCAGATTCGGTGCCGCCGGCGCCGTTGATCAGCAAGGCGGGGAACATCGCCGATTTGGCCGCGCCAATGCGCTCATTGGAGGCCATCATGGTGCGCTGGGCCGCCGCGATGTCGGGACGGCGCTCCAGCAGGGCCGACGGCAAGCCCGCCGGGATGGCCGGCAGTGCCGCCGTTTCCGGCAGCGGATTGACGTCGGCCGTGAAGGCCGCCGCCGGTTTGCCCAGCAGGACGGCCAGCGCATGCTCGTTTTGCACGCGCTGACGCTGCAGGCCGATCGCTTCGGCCCGGGCGCTGGCCAGTTCGGTCTTGGCGCGCGCCAGATCGAATTCGCCGATGTCGCCATTGTCGTAGCGGCTCTGGTTGACTTTGACGCTCTGGGTGCGCAGGTCGACCGAGCGGGCCAGCGTTTCGAGTTCGGCATCGGTTTCGCGCAGCCGGAAGTAGGTCTGGGCGACATCGGCCTGCAGGGCCAGCAGGACCGACTTGTAAGTGGCCTCGGACGCCGCCGCGTCGGCGCGGGCCGCACCCACCCCGGCGCCCAGGCGGTTGAACAGGTCGACCTCATAGCTGGCGGTCAGGCGCGCCTGGTACAGATTTGCCGGCGGCAGCGCTTCGGCGCCGCTGCGCTGCACGCCGACACCGGCGCCCAGCTGCAGGCCGCGGTCGGCGTCGGCCAGGCCGGCCAGGGCCCTGGCCTGACGGACGCGGGCCGCGGCCACCGCCAGCGAGGCGTTGGCGCGGGTCGCCTCGTCGATCATGCCGGTCAGGACCGGATCGTTAAAGGCCAGCCACCACTGGCCGCGGGCCTGGGCTTCGGCCGGCTGCGCCAGCTTCCAGGTGGTGCCGTCCGGCGCTTCCTTGTAGGCCGACGGCATCGGGATGGCCGGCTGCTTCAGTTCGGGCACCGTCGAGCAGGCCACCAGCAGCAGCGCTGCCAGTAGCGGAGCGATACGGCGGGTCAATGCGAGCTTGTTCATCAAATCGCTCCTTCGATATTCATCATGGCCGGAGCGGCAGGTTTGCGCTCCAGGCTCTTTGCAAACGTGCGCAGCAGGACGTAGAACACCGGCGTGAGGAACAGGCCGAAGAAGGTCACGCCCAGCATGCCGCCAAATACCGCCACTCCCATCGCGTGGCGCATCTCGGCGCCCGCGCCGCTGGAAAACACCAGTGGCACCACGCCCATGATGAAGGCAATCGACGTCATCAGAATCGGACGCAGGCGCAGGCGGCAGGCTTCGAGCGCCGCTTCGACGACGGTACGGCCATGGTCTTCCAGTTCGCGGGCAAATTCCACGATCAGAATCGCATTCTTCGACGCCAGCCCGACCAGCACGAACAGGGCGATCTGGGTGAAGATATTGTTGTCGCCACCGGTGAGCTTGACGCCGATCAGGGCGCACAGGATCGACATCGGCACGATCAGAATCACCGCCAGCGGCAAGGTCCAGCTCTCGTACTGGGCGGCCAGTACCAGGAACACCAGCAGGACGCACAGGGGGAATACCAGCACCATCGTATTGCCGGACAAGATCTCCTGATAGGTCAGATCGGTCCACTCGAAGGACACGCCTTTCGGCAGCACTTCGGCGGCGATCTTTTCCAGCGCGGCCTGGGCCTGGCCGGACGACACGCCAGGGGCGGCGCCGCCATTGACTTCCGCCGACACGTAGGCGTTGTAGCGCTGTACGCGGTCCGGGCCATAGCTATCCTTGACCCGCATCAGCGACGACAGCGGAATCATCTCGCCCTTGTCGTTGCGTACCTTGAGCTGGGCAATCTGGTCGGCCTGCGAGCGGAACGGCGCATCGGCCTGGACGCGCACCTGGTAGGTGCGACCGAACTGATTGAAGTCGTTCACGTACAGCGAACCCAGATTGATCTGCAAGGTCTGGTAGATGGTCGCCAGCGGCACGCCCAGCTGCTTGGCCTTGACCCGGTCGACATCGGCAAACAGCTGCGGCACGTTGATCTGGAAGCCCGAGAACACGCCGGCCAGCTGCGGGTTCTGCCAGGCCTTCATCTGCAGTGCCTGCACGGCCTTGTACAACTCGTCGTAGCCCACGTTGCCGCGATCTTCCACCATCATCTTGAAGCCGCCGATGGTGCCCAGGCCATTGACCGGCGGTGGGGGGAACACCATGATGAAGGCATCCTGGATGCTGCCCAGGCGCTTGTTGATTTCAGCGGCGATCTCGGGGCCGGACTGGCCCTTGCCGGTACGCTGGTCGAACGGCTTGAGCGAGGTGAACACGATACCGGCGTTCGGCGCATTGGTAAAACCATTGATCGACAGGCCCGGGAAGGCAATCGACGATTCCACGCCCGGCACTTGCGAGGCGATGTCGGACATCTTGCGGATCACCGCCTCGGTGCGCTCCAGCGAGGCCGCGTCGGGCAGCTGGGCGAAGCCGACCAGGTACTGCTTGTCCTGGGCCGGCACGAAACCGCTCGGCACCGCCTTGAACATGAATACCGCACCGATGGCCAGCAGCGCATACACCGCCACCGCCGCGCTCTTGCGCTTCAACACGCCATTGACGCCGCCTTCATAGCGGGTCGAGGCCTGGCCGAAGAAGCGGTTGAACCAGCGGAAGAAGCCGCCAAATACCTTGTCCATGGCGCGCGTGAGCGCATCCTTGGGCGCATCGTGGGGCTTGAGCAGGGTGGCGGCGAGCGCCGGCGACAGGGTCAGCGACGAGAATGCCGAAATCACGGTCGAAATGGCGATTGTCAGCGCGAACTGGCGGTAGAACTGGCCCGACAGGCCGGACACGAAGGCGATCGGCACGAACACCGCGCACAGGACCAGGGCAATCGCGATGATGGGACCGCTGACCTCTTTCATGGCCTGAATGGTGGCATCGCGCGGGGTCAGACCCGCTTCGATATTGCGCTCGACGTTTTCCACCACCACGATCGCATCGTCGACCACGATACCGATGGCCAGCACCAGGCCGAACAGCGACAGCGTATTGATCGAAAAGCCAAAGCCCAGCATCACGGCAAAGGTGCCAATGATCGATACCGGCACGGCCACCAGCGGAATGATCGAAGCGCGCCAGGTCTGCAGGAAGATGATCACCACCAGCACCACCAGCGCCACCGCTTCGAGCAGGGTGTGGATCACGGCCTTGATCGATTCACGCACGAACTGGGTTGGATCGTAGACCACGCTGTAATCGACGCCTTCCGGGAAGTCTTTCTTCAGTTCGGCCATCTTGGCGCGCACATCGGCCGACAGCTGCAATGCGTTGGCGCCGGGCGCCTCGAACACGGCGATGGCGGCGGCGGACTTGTTGTTGAGCAGCGAACGCAGCGAATAGCTGTTCGAACCGAGCTCCAGGCGCGCCACATCCTTGAGGTGGGTGATGGCGCCGTCGGCACCGGTGCGCACGATGATGGCGCCGAATTCCTCGATCGAGGTCAGGCGGCCCTGGGTGTTGACGGTCAGCTGGAACTCGGCGTTTTTCGAGGGCGAGGCGCCCACCACGCCGGCGGCAACCTGCACGTTCTGCTCGCGCACGGCGGCCACCACGTCGGAGGCGGTCATGCCGCGCTCGGCCACCTTCTGCGGGTCGAGCCAGATGCGCATGGCGTAGTCGCCTGCGCCAAACAGCTGCACTTCACCCATGCCCTGGATGCGGGCAAGCTGGTCCTTGACGTTGAGCACGGCGTAGTTGCGCAGGTAGACGTCGTCATAGCGCCCGCTTGGCGAGACCAGGTGCACCACCATGGTCAGGTTGGGCGAGCTCTTGACGGCGGTCACACCGATCTGGCGCACTTCCTCGGGCAGGCGCGGCAAGGCGCGCTGGATCCGGTTCTGCACCTGCGACTCGGCCTGCTCCACATTGGTGCCGACCTTGAACGTCACGGTCAGCGCCAGCGACCCGTCGGAAGTGGACTGGGACGACATGTACAGCATGTTTTCGGTGCCGTTGATCTGCTCTTCGAGCGGCGCGGCCACGGTTTCGGCAATCACCTTGGGATTGGCGCCCGGGTACTGGGCGCGCACCACCACCGACGGCGGCACGACGTCGGGATACTCCGAGATCGGCAGCTTGAAGATCGACAGCAGCCCGGCGACAAACACGATGATCGACAGGACGGCCGCGAAAATCGGCCGGTCGATGAAAAATTTAGAGAAATTCATGGTCTTACTCCTTGTCCTGCGCCTTGCCCGCTGCGACTTTGACGTCGGCCGGCTTTTTGCCATCTTCCATGGCGACCACTTCGGCCGTCACCGGCGCACCGGGCTGAACCCGCTGCAGACCGTTGACGATGATTTTTTCGCCGGGCTTGATCCCGTCGCGCACCACGCGCAAGCCATCGACCGCGGGGCCGAGCTTGACGGCGCGGTATTCAGCCTTGCTGTCGGCCGTGACCACGTACACGAACTTGCGGTCCTGGTCGGTGCCGACGGCGCGGTCGGTAATGAGGATCGCGCGCTTGGCGGTCGAGTCGTTGCCGGCCAGTTGCACGCGGGCGAACAACCCCGGTACCAGCACGTTGTCGACATTGTCGAAGGTGGCGCGCATGCGCACGCTGCCCGTCCTGGCATCGAGCCGGTTGTCGACAAATTCCAGCTTGCCCTGGTGCGGGTAGCCCTCTTCGTTGGCCAGGCCCACCTTGACGGCCACCGGCGCGCCCTGCTGCGACACGCGCGCCACGCGCAGATAGGTATCTTCGTCGCCGTCGAAGGTGGCGTAGATCTGCTTGTTCGAGACCACCGAGGTCAGGATCGCGCTGCCATCGACCAGGTTGCCGGTGGTGATTTCCGCTTTCGACACGCGCCCGTCGATGGGCGAGGTGACGCGGGTGTACGACAGGTTGAGGCGGGCCGCGTCGAGCGAGGCCTGGGCTGCGCGCACATTGGCGTCGAGTTCTTTCAGGCCGGAGGCCTTTTCATCGAATTCGCGCTGGGCGATGGCCTTGTCGGCCAGCAGGCGCTCGGCGCGTGCCAGTTCGACCTTGGCCAGCTCGGCGCGGGCGCGGGCCGATCCGGCTGCCGCTTCGGCGCGCGCGGCCTCGGCCTGGAATGGGCGCGGATCGATCACGAACAGCAGCTCGCCCTTCTTGACCACGCTGCCCGGTTTGAAATTGACCGAGGTGATGAAGCCGCCCACGCGGGCACGGATGTCGACCCGTTCCACCGCTTCCAGGCGGCCGGAGAACTCCTGGGTTTCATTGACGGTGCGCTCGATGACGACGGCAGCGGTGATCGGCGGGCCGCCCTGGGGCGCCGCAGCGGCCTTGCCGTTGGCCTGCCCGCACCCCGACAGCGCGAACGCAGCCAGCCCCGCCAATGCCATGGCCGCGATGAGCGGCTGGGCGAATAATTTAGTGTTTTTCATTTTATTCCTCTTATACGTGAAAATTATTAATAACAACGGCGGTGCTGCGTGCAACTGCCAACAACGTTGGGCAAAACGGGGCCGTACGCTGCGCGGAGGGTCGCTCGGCGCAGCTGCACGGCATGAACTGGTGATGCGGGTGTGGCTAGGACGGAACGGGCATATCGTCCAGGGCTGAAAGGAACTTACCGATTTCGAGCAAGGCGGCGGCCTTGCAGGCGCATTCGTTGCGGGCCGCGGCGTCGTCGAGCGGCTGGGCCGGCAAGCGCTTGACGGTGGCGGTCACGCCGCAGGTGGCGAGCTTGGCGCCGTATTGTTCGGCTTCGTCGCGCAAGGGATCGTCCTCGGCGGAGAGAATCAGGGCCGGCGGCAGATGCTTGAGTCGGCTCGATTGCAGGGGCGACGCATACGGATGGACGCGGTCGGCTGCATTCGGCAGATAGCCGCGGTAGCTGGCCGCGCAGGTATCGGCGACGCAGGCCGAGTTCATGTCCTTTTTGATCTCGCGCATCGAGCAGGTGCTCAGGCCCGGGTCCAGCATCGGCATGATCAGGATCTGGCCGACCAGTTCCGGGCCGCCGCGGTCGCGCGCCATCAGGGCCGACACGGCCGCCAGGTTGGCGCCCGCTTCGATCCCGGCCACGACCAGGCGTTTGCCGGTCCAGCCCAGCTTGGCCTTGTTCTTTTTCGCCCATTTGAGCACGGCGTGGGCATCTTCCACCGCGGCGGGAAACGGCCGCTCGGTCGCCAGTGTGTAGCGCGCCGCCAGCACCCGCTGCTCGCTCGAGCAGCTGGCCAGGTGGCGCAGGAATTCGTCAGCCTGATCGAGATCCCCGCCCACGAAGCCGCCGCTGTGGAAGAAGACAATCAGGCCATCGCGCTTGGCACCGGCAGCGCCGGCCGCGTACAGGCGGGCGCCCAGCGGCCCCTCGGCCCCGCCCACCTCGAGCTCGCGGATCTTCAGCGCGACCGGTGCCATGGGCGCGCTCATTTGTTGTCCGCCTCGTTGGCCGGAGCGGCCGGGCCGAACAGGCCATGTGCGAGTGCATCAAAACCGGCCGCTTCGGCGCGCGACGCCTGCGGATACTGGCCGCTGACGACACTGCCGACGGTAGTGACGGCAACGAGCACAATGGCCATGAAGCCGATAAGACCATGTTGAATACGCATGCTGACACTCCTTTCTTTCCCGGTTGCGCTGACATCCTTTGATGCAGTACGAGCACTTTAAACTTGATCTACAATCTGATAAAGATGCCAACCGCGAATAGATTGTTCAGAATTTCGAACAATGAAGGGGAATATGAATAAACTGCAAGCGATGGAAGTGTTCGTCCAGGTGGTCGACGCCGGCGGCTTTACGCGCGCCGCCGAGAACATGCAGCTGCCCAAGGCGACTGTCTCGACCCTGGTGCAGAACCTTGAACAGGCACTCACGGTCAAGCTGCTGCACCGCACCACGCGCCAGGTCAGCGTGACGGCCGACGGCGCCGCCTATTATGAACGCTGCCTGCGCATTTTGTCGGACGTGCGCGAGGCGGAGGAATCGCTGTCGCACAACCGCACTTCGCCCAGCGGACGGCTGCGGGTCGATTCCGGTACCGGCATCGCCAACGACTTCATCATCCCCGCCCTGCCCGACTTTTTCGCCCGCTATCCGGACATTCGCCTCGACCTGGGCTGCAGCGACCGCCCCATCGACCTGATCGAAGAAGGGGTGGACTGCGCCATCCGCGGCGGCGAACTGCCCGATTCGGCCCTGATCGCGCGCCGCATCGGGGTGCTGCAGTTCGTCACGGCAGCCACGCCGGCCTACCTGGACCGGCACGGCCGCCCCCAGCATCCGAACGACCTGACCGAGCACCGCTGTATCAATTACTTCTCTTCGCGCACCGGCAAGACGTTCGACTGGGACTTCGTGCGCGGCGAAGAATCGATCTTCATCGCCGCCCCCGCCTGCCTGGCCGTCAACGATTCGGTCGCCTACATGACGGCCGGCCTGCAAGGCCTGGGCATGGTGCAGATGGCCAGCTACAAGGTCGAACCGCTGGTGGCGAGCGGCCAGATGGAACTGGTGCTGACCGACTGGTCCAGTGTTCCGCTGCCGATCAACGTGGTGTACCCTCAGAACCGGCACCTGTCGGCCAAGGTGCGCGTGTTCGTCGAATGGGTGGCCGAACTGTTTGCCAGCCACCCCGGGCTGCAATTGCAAAGGACCTGAGATGCACCAGATCGTCTTCCTGGACCGCGACAGCATCATCGCCAAGGTGCGCCGGCCCGATTTTGCGCACACCTGGCGCGAATACGGCGCCACCGGCCCCGACGACGTCGTGCGGCGCCTGCAGGGCGCCACCATCGCCATCACCAACAAGGTGGCGCTGCGGGCCGACATCATCGCCCAGCTGCCGGACCTGATGATGGTGGCCATTGCCGCCACCGGTACCGACCATGTCGACCTGGCCGCCTGCCGCGCCAACGGCACCGTGGTGGCCAACATCCGCGATTATTCGCTTGTCTCGGTCCCGGAACATGTATTTACCCTGATCCTGGCGCTGCGCCGCAACCTGCGCGCCTACATGGACGATGTGGCCGCCGGCAAATGGCAAAAGGCGGCGCAATTCTGCCTGTTCGACCATCCGATTGCCGACCTGGCCGGCAGCACGCTGGGCATCGTCGGCTACGGCGCGCTGGGCCGCAAGGTCGCGGCCATCGCGCGCGCCTTCGGCATGCACGTCATTGCCAGTGCCCGTTCGCCGATCGACGATGACGACGTGCGCCAGGTCCGCCTGGACGAATTGCTCGCCAGCGCCGACGTGGTCAGCCTGCACCTGCCGCTCACCGAACAGACCCGCAACCTGATCGGCGCCGAACAGCTGGCCGGCATGAAGCGCAGCGCCCTCTTGATCAATACCGCGCGCGGCGCCCTGGTCAACGAGGCCGACCTGGCGCAGGCGCTTGCCGATGGGGTGATCGCCGGGGCCGGCTTCGATGTGCTGAGCAAGGAGCCGCCTGTGCCCGACAATCCGCTGCTGGCGCTGCGGCTGCCGAACTTCATCCTGACGCCGCACGTGGCCTGGGCCAGCGCCGGGTCGATGCAAACCCTGGCCGACATGCTGATCGAAAATATCGAAGCGTTCGAGCGCGGCGCGCCCCTCAATACCCTGTAGAGCCGGGCGCCGGCGCCAGCAGGATGCGCCGGTCCACGTCGCCGATATCGCGCAGGCCGCAAAACGCCATCGACAGGTCCAGTTCATTGCGGATGATCTCCAGGCAGGCGGTCACGCCCGCCTCGCCCAGGGCGCCGAGGCCGTACAGGAACGGCCGCCCGATGTACACGCCCTTGGCCCCCAGCGCGATGGCGCGCAGCACATCCTGGCCCGAGCGGATGCCGCCGTCCATGTGCACTTCGATGCGGCTGCCGACCGCGTCCACGATGGCCGGCAGCGCGGCGATGCTCGACTGCGTGCCGTCGAGCTGACGCCCGCCATGGTTGGACACGATCAGCGCGTCGGCCCCGCTGTCGGCGGCCAGGCGCGCATCGTCGGCATCCATGATGCCCTTGAGGATGAGGGTACCGCCCCAGCGCCGCTTGATCCATTCCACATCGGCCCAGGACAGCGTCAGGTCGAACTGCTGCTGGGTCCAGGCCGACAGCGACGACAAGTCCGATACGCTGGCCGCGTGGCCGACGATGTTGCCGAACCCATGACGGCGCGTGCCCAGCATGCCCAGGCACCAGCGCGGCTTGGTCATCAAGTTGAGGATCGTCGCCAGGGTTGGCTTGGGCGGCGCCGACAGGCCGTTGCGCAGATCCTTGTGGCGCTGGCCCAGCACCTGCAAGTCGAGCGTGAGCACCAGCGCCGAACAGCCGGCAACGCGGGCGCGTTCGATCAGCCGCTCGATGAACGCGCGGTCCTTCATCACATACAGCTGGAACCAGAACGGCTTGGTGGTGTGGGCGGCGACGTCTTCAATCGAGCAGATGCTCATGGTCGAGAGCGTGAACGGCACGCCGAAGCGTTCGGCGGCGCGCGCGGCGAGAATTTCGCCGTCCGCATGCTGCATCCCCGTCAGCCCGGTCGGCGCCAGCGCCACCGGCATGGCCACCGCCTGGCCCGCCATGGTCGAGGCGAGCGTGCGATCGGCCAGATTGACGGCCACGCGCTGGCGCAGCAGGATGCGGGCGAAATCGGCGCTGTTGGCGCGGTAGGTCGCTTCGGTCCAGGAGCCGGCGTCGGCATAGTCGTAGAACATGCGCGGCACGCGCCGCCTGGCCAGCTGGCGCAGGTCTTCGATATTGGTGATGATGCGCATGCACTGCCCCCCCGCTTGGATCGATAGCACTATTGTAAGTGATGCAAACTGGCGCTGGACAAATGCCGGCGACGCCCCTACAATGCTGCTTCTTCGCGGGGGGCATGCCCTCGGCGCAGTGCAAGCAAGTGAGTTTCAACCGAAAACGTCAAGCAATTGGCACTTCCGGAAATGAAACAAAGCTGCTATAATGCTTGCTTTCGCGGCTGTAGCTCAGCTGGATAGAGTACTTGGCTACGAACCAAGGGGTCGTGGGTTCAATTCCTGCCAGCCGCACCAAAATTCGTAAGACGAAAGGCCTGAAGAGCAATCTTCAGGCCTTTTTTCTTTGCCGCCTGGAGAATCGTCCGGGCGCGGACGGCACGCTATAATCGTCCTTCCATCTGACATTATTCCCTTCCGCCGTGCAAGAACATTACCCCTTCCCCACCTCCATGCGCATCGGCGAATGGCTGATCGACGCCGCCACCGGCCTCATGGCGCGCGACGGCAAGATGGTGCGCCTGGAAGCCCACACGCTGCGCCTGCTGCTGTGCCTCGCCGAACAACCTGGCGCGCTGGTTTCCACCGAGGCATTGCTGGAACAGGTCTGGCCGGACAGCGAACCATCGCCCGACGCGGTGCACGAAGCCATCGGCGACCTGCGCATCGCGCTGGGCGACGACCCACTCAAGCCGGACTACATCGCCAGCGTGCGCCGCAAGGGCTACAAACTGATTGCGGCGGTGAGCGATCCATCGGCGCCGGCGCCCGCCTTCGAGGCGGCGCCGGCGCCAGCCGCCCGGCGCAAGCTGCCGGCATTCTGGTGGCAGGCCGGCGCCGCGCTCGCGCTGATTGCCGTCGCCGTGGCCACCACGCTGGTAGTGCGCAAGCCGCCCGAGATCGCGCACACCGTCGCTGTCATGCCCATCATCGATCTGACCAATGTGGCGGTGCGCGATCCGTTCGCCCAGAGCGTCACCGGGGAACTGATTGCGCGCCTGGCCAAGGTGCCGGGGCTGGGCGTGGCGCCGCCGGCGGCGTCGCTGAGCTACCTGGGCAAGCCGGTCGCGTTCGGCGAATTCGCCAGCGCGCTCAACGTCGCCTACGTGGTCGACGGCAGCATGCGCAAGCAGCGCGGCACGGTGACCTTCGCCGCCCGCCTCACCCGCGCCAGCGATGGCGCCGTGGTCTGGAGCCGCAATGAAGAACGTCCATGGGACGAGCGCACCATCATTCTCGACGAAGTGGCCGCCGAGATTGGCGCGCGCATCGTGCACCCGCCACAGTGAGCGCCAGCCCTTTGCAGTTCGCGCAACTGCTGCTATAATCTTGTTTTTCGCGGCTGTAGCTCAGCTGGATAGAGTACTTGGCTACGAACCAAGGGGTCGTGGGTTCAATTCCTGCCAGCCGCACCAAAATTCGTAAGACGAAAGGCCTGAAGAGCAATCTTCAGGCCTTTTTTCTTTGTGCCGCCGCCTGCGCGCCGGCCGTTGGCACGCGCCTCAGGTCCGCGCCTTCTTGACCAGGCTGCGATTGCCGAGAATTTCCTCGATCTGCTCGAAACGCACTGGCTTGACCATGTGATGGTCGAAGCCGGCCTCGAACGCCAGCTGGCGATCCTTTTCCTGCCCCCACCCGGTCACGGCAATGAGCGTGGTCATGGGCCCGCACGACAGGCGCCGAATGCCGCGCGCCAGGTCGTAGCCCGACATGAGCGGCAAGCCGATGTCGAGGAAGGCGTAGTCGGGACAGAAGCGCGATGCCGCCGTCAGCGCGTCCGGCCCGTTATGGGTAATGACCACGCTGTGCCCCATCGCCGACAGCAGCGCGCCGATGCTGTTGACGAAGTCGACATTGTCATCGGCGAGCAAGATGCGGTAATTTTCCGCCGTCATGAAGGCGGCCGGAATGGTCTTGGCAGGCAGTTCCGGCTCGACCACGATCGGCAGGCGCACCACGAACTCGCTGCCGCGGCCGACGCCCTCGCTGCGCGCCTCGATGGTGCCGCCGTGCAGTTCCACCAGGCGCCGCGCCAGCGACAGTCCCACCCCCAGGCCGGCGTTGGTGCGCTCGAGCGTCGAATCGACCTGGACGAACATTTCGAACACCTGGTCGAGCATGTCCGGGGCGATGCCGATGCCGTTGTCGGCCACGTGCAGAATCAAGGTGCGGTCGTCGACCCGCGCCGACAGGCTCACGCGTCCGCCCCGGTTGGTGTACTTGGCCGCGTTGTTGAGCAGGTTGGTGAGAATTTGCGCCAGCCGGGTCGCGTCGCCATGCAAAAATACCGGCCGGTCCGGCAACGCGATCACCAGCTCATGGCCATGCAGCTCGATGTAGGAGCGCACCACCTCGAGCGCATCGTTGACCACCGCCTTCAGTTCGACCCGTCCCATCTTGATGGCGAACTTGCCGGTATTGATGCGCGAGACGTCGAGCAAATCGTCCACCAGCCGCACCATCTGGCGCAGCTGCCGTTCCATGATGTCGGTGGCGCGCTGGGTCGCCTGGGCGTCGCCGCTGCGGATGCGCAGGATATCGAGGCCGGTGCGGATCGGCGCGAGCGGGTTGCGCAGTTCGTGCGCCAGCGTGGCCAGGAATTCATCCTTGCGGCGGTCGGCCAGCAGCAGGGCTTCCTCGGCACGGTGGCGCACCTGCATTTCGTGTTCCAGCGTCAGGTTGGCTTCCTGCAGCGCATGCGAACGGCGGCCGATTTCAGCCAGCATGTCATTGAAGGCGGCCACCAGCACGCCGATCTCGCCCTTGTTATTGCCGGGCACGCGCAGACTGAAGTCGCGCTTTTCCATCACATCGCGCGCCACCGCGGCCACCGCCATGAGCGGCGCGGTAATGCCCTTTTGCAGGCGCGAGGCCACCAGCGCGGCAATGGCCAGCGCCGCCAGCAGCACCACGCCCAGAATGCCGGCATAGTTGACCATGCGCCCGAACAGGTCGAAGCGGGCGCGCAGATACACCGTGCCCAGCACTTCGCCGTTGTCGATCACGGGGTGGAACACCGCCAGCTCGCCCTTGTCGATGGTGTAGCCGCTCGGCCCCGGGCGGGCCGGATAGAGCGCCTCGCCCCCGCCCTGGGTGTAGGACGCGAAGCGCACGCCGCGCGCGTTGTAGACGGCGCCGGCCAGGATCTGCGGGCGCACGCGCAGCAGCGCCAGGTTCTGGCGCGCCGCGCTGACATCGTTGAAGGCCAGCGCCGGCGCCGTGACGGTGGCAATCAGATCGGCCTGGGTCGTGAGGTCGTCCACCCAGTAATGCTGGAAGGTGCGCAGGTCGTACAGCAGCATGGCAACGGCGGCCGACAGCAGCGCGGCAAACGTGGTCGCCACCGCCATCAGGATCAGCTTGCTGCGCACGGAGCCGGTATCGTTGCGCATCAGGGGGCGGCCTTGAGCACTTGACTGGCCACCGTGAGCAGGCGCGAGGACAGCTTGACGCTGTTGCGCTCGGCCGCTTCGAGCGACACGTCGAAACGCACGCGCTGGTCGACAATCTTGAAATTGATGACGCTACCCATCTGCAAACCGTTTTCCGCTTCGCTCACCAGCAGCATCGGCCCCGGCAGCGCAGTCTTGAGCAGGGCTTTCATGCGCGCGCTGTCGCTGCCGCCGACAAACAGCAGATGCACCGGCGGCGCCGCGTCGCCGTCGCGCAGCACGCGCACGGCAATCGGCCGCCCCTGCACGGTGCGGCCGCTGACGATGCGGGTCAGTTCGGCAGCCAGGTCGTCGGCCCCGGCCACCCCAATGACGACCGGCGCGGCGGCGTCGCCAAAGGCCGAGGCGGGAAACTCGGTGTAGCCGAGGAATTTATACAGGAAGGCAGCCTTGACCTTGCGCTCCAGGCTCGCTCCCTGGACCACGGCAGCGGCTGCGTCGCCCGCCTCGCCCTGGGCCGGCGGCGCGTCCGCGCCGGCGGGGCCGAACAGGAGCACGGCCGCGGCGACCCAGGCGCCGCTGGCCAGGCGCCGCCACACAGGCGCGCGCGCAGCGACGTCCCGGCCGGACAGGTTCAAGCGCGCGATCCCGGCAGGATCGCACCAGGTCGCACAGGCATGCATGACCGCGTGGAAAGGTTATTCATGTTTGCAATCGTAAAACATTTTCTGTTGCACATAAAGGCCGCACGAGCGGCCACTGTACAACGAACTGAAGCGCAATGTCGCGCCTCAATGGCAATTTCCTGACGGACATTCAAAGCGGCACCTCACAAGGTACCGAACTCGGCCGCAGCCTTGGCCGCCCACAGCGCTTCGTTGCGGCTGCGATAAGGCAGGTCGTAATGGTCGATCGCCCCCTCGGCGTCGACAAAGCTGTTCCACCAGCCATCATCATGGGCACTGATGGCGATGTCGCCCGGCCCGCACAGCGCGGCGATTGCCTCGCCGGCGTCGAGGATGACGATGTTGACGTTGCGGTGCCTGACGATGGTAGCCATGATTGCTCCTCTGCCGCGCACGCACCCTGCCTGTGCGAACGCAAGAAAACAGTGATTTTGGTGTACGATTGATTCATCTTTGTTCTTCTACAATTCCTATCGATGATACAGGCAACTGATGTTCAAACCTAGCCCATCCGCCGGGCTGGCGGCCAGCCATGACTGGCAGCACAGCGACCTCGGCCCGCGGGCCGCGTGGCCGCACACGCTGCGCGTGGCCGTGGACATACTGCTGGCCGCGCCCTGGCCCATGCTGCTGGTATGGGGCGAGCGCAACATCCCCGTGTATAACGCCGCCTACGCGAGCCTGGCCGGTCGCGGCCATCCGCCCGCGCCGGGCGCGCTGGCCGGCGCCGTGCTGCCCGCTCCGCTCGCCGCCGACCAGGACGCCTACAGCAGCGCGCTGGCAGGCCACGCCCAGCATGTGGCGCACGCGCGCCTGGCGCTGGCCCCCGGCGCAGCCTCGCTGGCCTGCGATCTGCACCTGACGCCCCTGCACGACGAGCACGGCCGGGTGGCCGGGGTGCTGTACGCACTCGACGCCGATGATGGCGCCCCTGCGTCGGCGCCGGCGCCGGCCGCCGCGTCGGGCCTGCGCGTGCTGGTGGTGGAAGACAATCTCGATTCCCAGTACCTGGTGTGCGAAATGCTCAAGGCCTTCGGCCACGCCGCCGACGGCGTGGCCCATGCCGAAGGCGCGCTGGCGCTGCTGGCGGCCCATCCCTACGAGGTGCTGTTTTCCGATGTCAGCCTGCCCGGCATGTCGGGCGTGGAGCTGGCGCGCCAGGCGCTGCGCGAGGCGCCGTCGCTGCAGGTCATTTTCGCCTCCGGCTATGGCGACGCGCTGCTGCGGCATGTCGAATTTCCGTTCCAGTCCCTGCAAAAGCCGTACGAAATCGACCAGCTGCAGGCGGCCCTGGCCGCCATCGCCGGCGGCGCCGCACGATCGTCCGGACCGTCAAATGTGTGAGCGCGCCCTCCGGCTTGGCGCTAGAATCTGGGTATTGCGCGCGCCGCCTGCGGCCTGCCCTCCTTTTCACGCATTGCCTGCCTTTCCATGATGTCCAGCCAGTTTGCCGGCCCTGTCACTCTGCCCCGCCGCCGCGGCGGTTCGGCCACGGAGGCTGCGTGAACGACGACCAGGACGATGCAGAGCAAATGCGCTCGGTAGCGCTGCGCAACGCCAACAGCGTGCTGGTGGCCCGCCAGCGCGCCCAGCAGGAACTGCTCGAAGCGCGCGACGAACTGCGGCGCGCCAATACGCGCATGGAAAACATGCTCGAGAGCTTGACCGACGGCTTTTGCGCGGTCGACCTGTCCTGGCGCATCACCTACATCAATGGCCGCGCGCTGGCCTTGCTGGCAGCGCTCAACAAGCGGCGCGACGACCTGATGGGCCAGCCCATCTTCGACGGCTTCCCGGAACTGCGCGGCAGCACCATGGAAACCGAATGCCGGCGCGCCATGGCGGTCCAGCAGACCGTCAGTTTCGAATTCTTCTATCCCCAGCTGGGCTGCTGGTTCGACCTGCGCGCCTATCCCTCGAGCGAGGGATTGACCATGTATTTCCAGGATATCAGCCAGCGCAAGGCCGACGAGCAAGCCTTGCTCGACGGCAGCAACCGGCTGCAGGTGGCGCTGTCGGCCGGCCGCCTGGGCGACTGGCGCTGGGACAGCGCGAGCGACCGCCTGACCCTGGGCCAGCGCGCCGCCGAAATTTTCGGCCTGGCCGCCGAAGCGCCCCTGCCCTGGGCGGCCCTGCGCGCCTGCCTGCACGACGGCGACAAGGAACTGGTGCGCACCGAATTTCTGCAAGCGTTTGCCCAGCACGCCGACCTGAACATCGAATGCCGGGTCGAGCGCGCCGGCCAGGCCCCGTGCTGGATCGGGGTGGTCGGACGGATCGACCATGACCGCGACGGCAAGGTGCTGGGCATGACCGGCGTGGTGCAGGACATCAGCACTCGCAAGAGCGCCGAAGACACGCTGCGCGAATCGGAAGAAGTGCTGCGCGCGCTGGCCAATTCGATTCCCCAGCTGGCCTGGATGGCCCAGGCCGACGGCGCCATCGTCTGGTTCAACAAGCGCTGGTACGAATACACGGGCACCACGCCCCAGCAAATGGTGGGCTGGGGCTGGCAAGTGACGCACGACCCGGAAGTGCTGCCGCAAATGCTGCAGCGCTGGCATGAATCGATCCGCACCGGTAACCCGTTCGAAATGGAATACCCGATCCGCGGGGCCGACGGCCAGTACCGCTGGTTCCTCACGCGCGTCAATGCCGTGCGCGACCGCCTCGGCCACGTGGTGCGCTGGTTCGGCACCAACACCGACGTCGACCAGGTCAAGCGCGTCGAGCAGGCCCTGCGCGAGGAATCGAACGTGCTCGAACTGCTCAACAGTACCGGCAGCGCCCTGGCGTCCCAGCGCGACCTCAAGTCGCTGCTGCAGACCGTCACCGACGCCGCCACCGGCATCAGCGGGGCGCGCTTCGGCGCCTTCTTCTATCACGGCAGGGACAGCGATGGCGACCTGTTCACCCTGCATACCCTGGCGGGCGCGGCGCCGGCCGAATTCACCCAGTTCGGCCACCCGGGCGCCACCGCCCTGTTCGGCCCCAGCCTGCGCGGCGAGCATGTGGTGCGCTCGGACGACATTTCCGCCGATCCCCGCTACGGCCACAACGCGCCCGCCTTCGGCCAGCCCGACGGCCATCCGGCCGTGCGCAGCTACCTGGCCGTGCCGGTGATCGCGCGCTCGGGCGAAGTGCTGGGCAGCCTGTTCTTTGGCCATCCGGAGGCGGGCATCTTCAGCGCCCGCACCGAACGGATCGTCGGCGGGATCGCGGCCCAGGCCGCCGTGGCCATCGACAACACGCGCCTGTACGAGGCGGCCCAGCGCGCCGCCGAAGAGCGCAAGGTGCTGCTCGAGAGCGAACGCTCGGCCCGCGCCGAAGCCGAACGCACCAGCCAGATGAAGGATGAATTCCTGGCCACGCTGTCGCACGAACTGCGCACGCCGCTGTCGGCCATCCTGGGCTGGGCCCAGGTCCTGCGGCGCGGCAGCCGCGACACGGCCGACCTGCAGCGCGGCCTGCAAACCATCGAGCGCAATGCGCGCGCCCAGGCCCAGCTGATTGAAGACTTGCTCGACATGAGCCGCATCACCTCGGGCAAGGTCTTGCTCGACATGCAGGCGGTCGCGCCGGCGCTGTTCATCGACGCGGCCATCGAGACCGTGCGCCCGGCCGCCGATGCCAAGAACATCGTGCTGGAAAAGCATTACGATCCCGATGTCGGCCTGATCGCGGGCGACCCGGCACGCCTGCAGCAGGTGATCTGGAACCTGCTGTCGAACGCCATCAAGTTCACCCCGCGCGACGGCCTGGTGCGCATCATCCTGGGCGGCGATGACGACCATGTCGACATCACGGTGCAAGACACCGGGGTGGGCATCAAGCCCGAATTCAAGGCCCACGTGTTCGAACGCTTCCGCCAGGGCGACGCCTCGACGACGCGCAAGCATGGCGGGCTGGGACTGGGCCTGTCGATCGTCAAGCACCTGATCGAGCAGCATGGCGGCACCGTGCGGGTCGACAGCGAAGGCGAGGAACGGGGCGCCAGCTTCACCATCGAGTTGCCAGCCAGCAATCGCCAGACACCGGCCTCGCGCGCCGACCGTCCCTCGTACAGCCTGCCGTCGCCGCACACGCCCGATCTGCGCCTGCGCGACCTGTCGAACGTGAACGTGCTGGTGGTCGACGACGAAGCCGACGCGCGCGACCTGATCCAGCGCATCCTGAGCGACTGCAATGCCACCGTGCGCACCGCCGCCAGTGCCGAGCAAGCCCTGGCGGCCATCGCCGAGCGGATTCCCGACGTGCTGGTGAGCGACCTGGGCATGCCCGAAGTCGACGGCTTCGAGCTGCTGGCGCGCGTGCAGGCGCTGGGCGCGGCCCATGGCGGCGCCATTCCCGCCGTGGCGCTGACAGCGTTTGCCCGCTCCGAAGACCGGCTCAAGGCGCTCGAAGCGGGCTTCCGGGCGCACATCGCCAAGCCGGTCGAGCCCAGCGAATTGATTGCAACGGTGGCCAATCTGCTGCCTGCGCGTTGATCCAATTGTTAAGATTGTCAATCCTACTTGCGGACGCGTCACTGTCCTACAAGAAATGTTGGAATGACTGGTACACTGCTCCATGTAGCATTGACCGTGGCACATTTTTGATCGAGAAGAACGCATGCCCAGCCGTGAAGACATTCTGAATGCAAAGATTCTGGTCGTAGACGATTCCGCCGACAATATCGAGTTGATGGAAGAGATCCTGCGCGAAGAAGGCTATGCCTGTGTCAGCTCGACGATGCTGCCCGAACAAGTGTGCCCCCTGCACCGCCAGCACAATTACGACCTGATCCTGCTTGACCTGCAAATGCCGGGATTGAACGGCTTCCAGGTCATGAAGGGCCTTAAGGAAATCGAACACGGCGGCTACCTGCCGGTGCTGGCCCTGACGGCCCAGCCCAGGTTCAAGATCGCCGCCCTG
>Ga0209023_10000647_pt1 | contig 51562 bp, 37 predicted proteins | sample LakOneMetagenome_FD_187468 | JGI IMG/M metagenome (GOLD analysis project Ga0209023, IMG submission 187468) | Freshwater and sediment microbial communities from Lake Erie, Canada (SPAdes) (version 2) | ecosystem: Environmental > Aquatic > Freshwater > Lentic | place: Lake Erie, Canada... | reverse complement strand
TCCCCGCGAGCGGCCCGGCGTCGGTTTATCCATCCGAAATAAACGTCGCGGGCCAAGCGGGCCTCGTCACTGGCGTGCAGGTCAATCTGACGAATTTCAGCCATACTTCGCCGGATGACGTCGATCTCGTACTCGCCGCACCAAACGGCAATAAGGTCGTGCTGATGTCCGACGTCGGCGGCACAAATGCCGTGACAAACCTCAATCTTGTCTTCGACGATACCGCCGCCGCGTCGCTGCCCGACTCTTCGGCGCTGACGAGCGGAACATTTAAGCCGACCGACTTTGAAACGGGTGATGCATTCCCCGCACCTGCTCCGGCGGGAGCTACGATCGGCAAGATGCTGTCGGCGTTTAACGGGATCAATCCTAACGGCAATTGGCAACTCTTTCTCGTCGACGATACGGGGGCGAACGCGGGCAGCATCGCGGGCGGTTGGAGCATTTCCGTGCAATCGAGCGTTGAGGCGATCGGCCTGCAAACCACCGGGATCGCCGATCCTTACCCGTCGCAAAAACTTATCGCGGGAGTTTTGGGAACGGTAACAAAGGCGGTCGTCACGCTAAATAACTTTAGCCACACGGCACCAAGCGATGTCGATGTAATGCTGGTCGCCCCGAATGGCAAACGCGTCGTGGTGATGTCGGACGCTGGCGGTATTACCGAAGTTGGCGGGCTGAATCTTACCTTTGACGACGCGGCTCCAAGCAGTTTACCGCAGTTAATACAGCTTTCGTCCGGGACCTTCAAACCGACCGACTATGATCCCGGCGACGTGTTCCCCTCGCCCGCTCCGCAAGGTGCTACGACCGGCTCGACCCTCGGCGCGTTTTACGGCAGTGCTCCGAACGGCATTTGGAAACTCTACGCCGTCGATGACGCAGGAAACAACGTCGGCAGCATCGCGGGCGGTTGGAGCCTTGCTCTGACGACTTCGACGACGGCGTGCGATTTCACGCTCAGCCCCGGAGCCGGGTCGTTTCCGACGGCCGGCGGCAGCGGTTCGTTTGGGATCAGCATGCCGGCGGCGTGTTCGTGGGCGGCAACGTCCGCGTCGGGGTTTGTTACGGTAAATTCTGCGGCGGCCGGCAGCGGCGACGGGACAGTACAGTTTACGGTCGCACCAAACTTCGGCGGCCCGCGTTCCGGTTCGATCACCGTCTCGAACGGCGTCGTCTCAAGATCGTTCCAGATCCAACAGCCGTCAGGCTGCCCGACCTCGCTCGCTCAGACGACCGTCAATTTCGGCCCCGCAGGCGGCAGCGGCAATGTCGCGGTGACCGCAGGAAATGTCTGCACATATCTCGCCACAAGCAGCGCGTCGTGGACGGTCGTAACTTCGCCGTCACAGAGCGGCAATGGCAACGTTACGTTCAACGTGCAGCCCAATCCCGGCTCGACTGCACGCACCACAAGCGTCTTCGTTAGCGGTCAGACGATCACTGTTAACCAAGCGGGAGCGGCAGGCCGTCGTTTTGATTTTGACGGCGATGGCAAAGCCGACCTTTCCGTATTCCGCCCATCCACGGGTGTCTGGTGGGTCTTGAACACCGGCGTTCCCGGTTCTTACTCCGCCGTCCAGTTCGGCATCTCGACCGACAAGATCACGCCCGCCGATTACGACGGCGACCGCAAGACGGACTTCTCGATCTATCGCGGCGGCGTGTGGTACGTATTTAACAGCACGACGAACGCCGTCCGCGTCGAGAGTTGGGGCATCGCGACCGACAAACCAATGCCCGCCGATTATGACGGCGACGGCAAAGCCGATCTGGCCGTATTCCGAGCGAGCGAAGGCAATTGGTACATCAATCGTTCTTCGAACTCCTCATACCAGGTCGTTCCGTTCGGTATCTCGACCGACAAGCCCGTCACCGGAGATTTTGACGGCGACGGCAAAGCCGATCCGGCCGTTTACCGCGTCGGCAACATCGTCAGCAACTGGTCCGTGCTCCGCAGCGGCGACGGCACGACCCTCACGCAGCAGTTCGGCAACGCCGGTGACATCGCTGTCCCGGCCGATTACGATGGCGACGGCAAAGATAATATTGCGGTCTTTCGCCCCTCGACCGGCACCTGGTACACATCGACAAACCCCGCGACCAATTACGGAGCGATCCAGTTCGGGGCCTCCGGCGACATTCCCGCCGCCGCCGATTACGACGGCGACGGCAAGTCAGACGTCGCGATCTACCGCAACGGCACGTGGTACATCCTAAACACCGCCAACGGCACCGTCCGCATCGATTTCTGGGGAATAAGCGGAGATACGGTTGTCCCGTCCGTGTTCACGGCCCAGTAAAACAGCGAATTTTTACGGCGAACCCGCCTGCTGTTAGTTGAAAGCCCGTGTTTGCGGGCTTTTTTGTTTTTGTTTGCGGGCTGGTTGGGCGGTTGCGAGGTTTAAAACATGAGTAGTTAGTTTGTTGTGGAGAGCGTACGGTTCTGAAACATGAGCGCAGGATTCCTGCGGAGAGCTTACAGTTTTGAAACATGAGCGCAGGATTCCTGCGGAGAGCGTACAGTTCCGAAACATGAGCGCAGGATTCCTGCGGAGACCGTACGGGTCTGAAACATGAGCGCAGGATTCCTGCGAAGAGCGTACAGTTCCAAAATATGAGCGCAGGATTCCTGCGGAGAGCGTACGGTTCTGAAACATGAGCGCAGGATTCCTGCGGAGAGCTTACAGTTCTGAAACATGAGCGCAGGATTCCTGCGGAGAGCTTACAGTTCTGAAACATCAGCGCAGGATTCCTGCGGAGAGCTTAGAACTTTCTACGGGGTGTCTAGAACTTTCTACAGAGAGTCTAGAACTTTAGCCGCTAACGGTCCATATCGTTTTGGGACGCAAGAACTATACGACGCCCAATGTGATCTTTGACAGCAGAATACTGCCCGCAGCAAGGAGAACGACGGACAGGCACGCCTTAGGCTGGGCGGTTGTAGGGGTTTCGCTTATCTGCTTCGCGACGGGTTCCTCGGCCGGCGTTTCGTTCGCGGCGATGGTTGTCGTTGTGCCTTTTTTGCGGATCAGATAGACGACGCCGGTGAAATCGTCGGTGAAGAGGAACGAATTGGCGTCGAGTTTCATGATGTCGCACGGGCGGCCCCAGACGGTCTTGCCCTGGAGAAATCCGGTCAGGAAATCCTGCAGCTTTTCGCCTTTTCGCATGATCACGATCTTGTAACCGTGGCCGATCGCTTTGTTCGTCGACCCGTGGAGCGAGACGAGAAACGCATTTTTGATCGCGTCATCTGCGTCGGGGTCGTCAAAATAATCAAATCCGAGAGCCGACGAACGCGCCGGAAAATACGCGTACGGAGCGGTCACATTTGTGCATTGGCCCGGGCGTTTGAAGCCCGGATCGGCAAAGACCTTGCCTTCGGACGAGTGACAGTACGGCCAGCCGTAATCGGCGCCTTCGGTGAGTGAGTAAAACGTTTCGTCCGGCTTGGTCAGCCCCAGATGGTCCGAGCCCTGATTGGTCGCAAATACAAATTTACCGACCGCCCTCATACCGACGGCGTTCCTGAGGCCTTTGGCAAATACGTGCTGATCGGTGCCGTCGGGGTTCATCGAGATAATGCTCGCGCGGATCTCTTCTTTTTTCTCGACACAGGCGTTGCATGAAGAACCGACCGAGATAAACAGCTTGCCCGCCGGCGAAAACGTGATCGTCCGCGTCAGGTGCCAGCCGCCGTATTTATAATTAAGGCCATAATCGGGAAACGTCGCGAGCACCTGCGGTTTTAGATCGGTCGGCTTTGTTTCGCCGAGCTTGAATTTTCGCCGCGTTAGCTGGTGCGTTTCGGCCAGATAAAACCAGTCCTGGCCGTCTGAGTCCTTGTAAAACTGGACGCTGTTCGGATTGCGAAGCCCCGTCATATAGGGCACGGCTCGCGTAAACTTGCCGGTTTTAGCGTTCCAACCGTCGAGAATGTAAACGGTCCCGCGAGTGCCGTCGGCGAGGTTGTACATATCGGTCACGAATATACGCCCGTCCGGAGCCTTTGCAAAAAAGCGGACGCGTTTGAGTCCTTCGAGAGCCGGGATCATCTCCCAGCCTTCGGCGAGCTTGAGCGTGAACGACTTGCCGTTCTTGAGCGAGATTCGCGTCGGCTCCAGTTTTGGCTGGGCAAAGACCACGGACGTGAGCAAAGTTGCGACGAAAAGAGTTAGTATTTTCATTTGATTCGTGATATTCGTGTATTTTGCGTTGGCCGAAAAAAGCCGTACGCACAGAATATTACTCGCGTTACGCGAAAAGATAAAGGAACCTGAACGGCGAAAAGTTCGTTTTTATATCGAGTTAAAAAAATATGTATTGTCCCGAATGCGGAATCGAAGAGCGGCAGGCAAATCAGTTTTGCCGTGCGTGCGGCACTGATCTGAGGAATGTGCGGGTCGCGGTCGAAACGCCCGACAGCATAACCGCGTCGGCGGTGTCCGCCCGCGACGAGATCGGCCGTGCCGTCGCCGCCAAGATTCGCGAAACGCAGGGTGCCTACGAACTAAAAAAGGTCGCCGAAGATGTGTTGCCCGAGATCGAAAAATTTCTCGAGTCGCCCGAAGAAAAACGTATGCGACGGATGCGGACCGGCATGATAATCTCGATGATCGGCCTCGGTGCGGCGATCGGCATCACGCTGGCCAGCATGAGAATGAACGACCGGGACGTGATATTTCTCGCCGGTCTGGGCGTCGTCGCATTCTTTATCGGTCTTGCCTTTGTTCTCGTCCGTGACAGAGAATACTACGACGCATTTGAAGGAGAAACTGCCAGTCGGTCGCGAGTGATCAGTTCGCGGGCACCAACCGCATTATCCGGTCGTCGTCTTTGGCGGGAGTGGCTCGTCCGTCGCGGTTTGAGGTGGAGAAATAAATGTAGCCGTCGGGGCCTTCGGACATTTCGCGGATGCGGCCGACGTTGCCTTCGATGAGATTTTCCTGAGCGGCGACCTTGCGGCCGTCGAGCGTGACGCGGATAATTTTGGCCCCGCGAAGACAACTAAAAAAGAAATTGCCCTTCATGGTGGGAAAGGCTGAACCGTTGTAAAACATCGCACTCGCTGGTGCGCACGCGGGCGAATATTCGAGCAGCGGCGATTCCATACCGGCACGCGTTTCGGTGTGATGTATCTCGGACCAGCCGTAGTTTTTGCCGCGTTCGACGATATTGACCTCGTCGCCGCCCGAGCCTTTGCCCTCAAAAAAGCTCGGGCCGTGCTCGGTCTCAAATATCAGCCCGGAACCCGGCTGCCACGCAATTCCCTGCGGATTGCGGTGGCCGTAGCTCCAGATCTCGGTTCTCGCGTTTGCGGTTCCGACAAACGGATTGTCCTTCGGAATGGTGCCGTCGTCATTGAGCCGAAGGATCTTTCCGGCAAGCGAATCGAGCCGCTGCGCAAGCGCCCAGTCGGTCGAATCTCCGGTCGTCACATACAATTTGCCATCGGGCCCAAACCGGCAACGCATACCCGCATGGTTCGGAGTTCCCGGCACATTTTCGACGATCACGATTGGCTCGGCAAATTTACCGCCGGCGTATTTGTAACGTGTCACCTTCACGCGTTTTCCATCGTTGTTGTATGAATAGGCGAGATAGACAAACCCGTTTTTCGCGAAATCGGGATGCAGCGAGATGTCCATCAACCCGCTCTCGCTCGACGGCTCGACATCGGGAACGGTGAACACAGGTTCGTTCCGCAGCTTGCCTTTCTCGATGATCCTCACCCGCCCCGGACGCTCGGTAAACAACAGATCATTATTCGGCAGCCATGCAAATCCCCAAGGAACTTCGAGGCCGGTCGCGACCGTTTCGAGCTTGAACCGCACGTCTTTGGTCTTGGTTTCAAACACCTGACCGTCCGCAAATCCGGTCGGCGCGGCACAGCTGGCAGCAAGTAGAATGGTTAAAGCGACGAATGAATTCAGTACGAATAGCTTGCCCATAGCCTGATATTACCAGTTTCGGTGTCGCGAATTAAAGAAATATGTCGGCAGCTACGCCTTGGTCGCCTCTTCGGCACGCTCGGCGAGCTCCGCCCATCGTTCCATATCGATCTCTAACTGCTCATTCAGCTTTTGCTGCTCGACGAAAAGTTCGTGCACCTTTCCGGCGTCGCTGGCGGCGAGGGTTAGTTCTTTGTCGATCTCGGGCAGGCGTTTCTCAGTGTCGGCGATACGTTGTTCGAGGTCTTCGAATTCGCGGGTTTCTTTGAATGTGAGTTTTTTGGACTTTGGTTTTTCGGCGACTTGAACCGTAGGCTGTGGTTTAGAAATCAGGTCGCTATCGCTCTCGGTTCTGACAACAGTTTCTCGTTCTTTGGCTTCGAGATATGCGGAATAGTCACCCGCGTATTCTCGGACATGGCCGCCGGGTTCGAAGCGGAAGACGTTTTCGATCGTGCGATCGAGAAAGTAGCGGTCGTGGCTGACGACGATCAGGGCACCGGCGAAATCGTCGAGGTATTCTTCGAGAGCGACGAGCGTCGGGATGTCGAGGTCATTGGTCGGCTCGTCCAGGAGCAGGACGTTTGGCGAGCCCATTAGGATTCTGAGCAAATATAAACGCCGTCGCTCACCGCCTGAAAGATTGCCGATGACGGCGTATTGGGCGGCAGGTTCGAACAAGAATCGTTCGAGCATCTTGCCAGCCGTTATCTGTACACCTTCGTTGGTGGTGACGTATTCGGCGACATCCCGGATGTAATCGATAACACGCTGCTCGTCGTTGAGCGCACGGCTTTCCTGATCGTAATAACCGATATGAACGGTCTGCCCAATGTCGATCTCGCCGCTGTCGGGTGCGATACGGCCGGTGAGCATATCGAGCAAAGTTGTTTTGCCGCTGCCGTTCGCACCAATGATACCGATACGGTCGTCGCGTTTTAAAAAATACGTGAGACCGTCGATTAGCTTTGTGTCGCCGTATGACTTGGAAAGGCTGTTGATCTCGATGACCTTGGAACCGAGACGCTTCGAACCGATCGCTATATCGACCTCGCCTTTCGCTTGCTCTTTGGGTATGGCCATCAGCGTGTGGGCGGCCTCTATTCGGTGTTTTGATTTGCGCGTGCGTGCCTTGGCACCGCGGCGGAGCCAGGCGAGTTCTTTTTTAATGAGCTGTTCGCGTTTATGCCCTTCGACCGCGAGGAGTTCGTCCTGCTCAGCCTTTTTTTCGAGATAGAATGCGTAGTTGCCGTTAAAATTCTGAACAGTTCCGCGATCTACCTCGAATATGCGATCGGTCACGCGATCCAGAAAATAGCGGTCGTGGGTCACGAGCAATAGTGCTCCGGTGTATCGCCTAAGATATTCCTCAAGCCACTCGATCGTGTCGGCGTCGAGGTGGTTGGTGGGCTCGTCGAGGATGAGGATGTCGGGTTTGAAGATGAGTTCGTGCGCCAAGGCGACACGCTTTCGCTGCCCGCCGGACAGCGTTCCCATCTTGGCGGACGTGTCCGTAATATCGAGCCGCGTCAGCACCGCACGGGCATTTGCCTCAATGTCCCAGCCTCCGCTCATTTCGAGTTCGTGCTGTAGATCCGACATTCGCTGCAACGTCGCGGCGTCTGATTTTCCCGCTGCGACGTCATGACAAATGTCCTCATAATCGCGGATGGTCTGCATAATGCCGCTGCTCGACGCAAAAATCGTCTCAAGCACCGTCATATTTTCGTCATACGGCGGATTCTGCGAAAGATACGCGAGCGTCTGGCCTTTCGCACGAATAACGCGGCCTATATCGGGCTCCTCGACTCCCGCAATGATCCGCAGCAACGTCGTCTTGCCCGATCCGTTCGCGCCGATAATGCCGATCTTGTCACGGTCCTCAAGCCCGAGCGTTACACCGTCAAACAGCGGCTTGAACCCATAATTCTTCGAAACATTTTCGAGCGAGACAATATTCATAGCGAAAATTTAACGGTAGCAGAATATGGTGCGAGCCGCTATGTTCAACCCTTTTCTTCCTTTGCGGCTTTAGCGACTTTGTGTTAAATCAACTTCTACGCGAAGACGCGAAGATCTCAAAGGAAAACAAGTTTTAGAAGGAATCAATGTCGAGCAGATCGCCGATGCGCTCGACGGTGATGTCGGCGGCGGGGAATTTGGCGACCGACTCGCTATCGAGGGCGTAGTGGCCTTGGCGTGGGAAAACTGTGGTTACGCGTTCGCCCCACGTTTCTTTGATCGCCGAGAGAATGCGTATCTTGTCGTCGACCAAAACATAGTGGTCGGCGGGATAGCGGCGTTCGACGTCGGCGAGTTCGTATTCTTTGTGGACGTAAATCAAAATATTTCCGCCGACCGCCTCGAACAGGCCGGAACGCTCTATCTTGCGCGGCTGAAAGACCACATCGCCGTCCGTCAGTATCACGACCTGTCCGAGCTGACTGCATTTTTCGAGCACGTCGAGCGAATTCGGGAACAGACGATTGGCAAACGGATAATTGATCAAATACGTCGAAACCGCCAGCAAATGCGAATCGTGCAAGTGACCCAAACGATACCGCTGCAAAGCCCCGAGATAGTCCGCGTAACCGAGTTCAGCCCTCAGTTCCTCAAAAATATTCCAGTAAACTGCACTCCGCTCAGCCCCGACCTCGCGATCCAAAAACCGTTTCAGATCAGCAGTCACACGGTCATTGTCGAGCAATGTGTTATCGACGTCGAAGAGAAAAACTGTTTTGGAACTTTTCATAAAAGTATTTTTTTTGTGCTCTTTCGCGTTATTTAGTGGTTCCGTCCCCTTCGTCAGAAAATACGACTACTAAATTACACGAAATCCACGAAACATTTTAACTCGTCAACCGCCGATAAATATTCGGAATCCTTTCCGGCAGACTTAGCACATCATCAATGATCGTGTATCCGACGTTGCCGTAGAGGTCTTTTAGTTCGGCCTCCGATTCGCGGTCGATGGTGATGCAGAACGGGGTGATGCCGTGTGTTTTGGCTTCAAGCAGGGCTTCGCGGACGTCCTCGCGGGCGTAGCGAGCGTCGCCGTAATCGTGATCGTACGGGCGGCCGTCGGTAAGGATGATGAGCAGCTTGGTTCGAGCTTCCTGACGCAGCAATTTGTGCGAAGCGTGGCGTATCGCGGCTCCGAGCCGCGTGTTGTTTTGAAAAGTGATGGCACCGATGCGTTTTTCGATCACCTCGGAATATTTCTCGGCAAAATCCTTGATGACGTAGAACTTCACATTCCGCCGGCCTTCGCTCGTAAAGCCATAGATCGAATACACATCGCCGACGGCCTCGAGCGCTTCGCTCATCAGAACCAAACCCTCCTTTTCGATCTCGATGATTCGACGGCCCGGATGTGTGTAAGGCTGGAGCGGATTTCGCGTGATCGTGCGCGCGGTCGAACTCGATTGATCCAGAAGTATCGACACCGCGACATCGCGCTGCCGGCGGAGTTTTTTTGTATAGATGTTTTCGGACGGACGACCGTCGGCACGCTTGTCAACGACGTAATCGACAAGCGCGTTCAAATCGTAATCTTCGCCGTCGATCTCGCGGTTGATTCGGGTCAGATTTTCGGGTTTCATCAACTGAAACTGATGACGTATCGAGGAGATCACACCGCGATAACGCGAGCGTGCGAGTTCGACAAAATTACGATCGCCCTGTTTCACTTTCTTTTCGATCACACGGCTCCAACCGACCCGGTAATCGTTTAATTCGCGATCCCATTCGTCGTACGCAAACGCAATATCGTCTGCCTCTAGCGCCTGCTCCGGAATATCGCTTTGCGACCACGCCTCGGCACCCTGCAGATCGTCGGGTTCGCCTTCATCATCGAGGCTGTTCCAGGCGTTGAAAAGATCGCGAATGTCCTCAGCATTTTTCGGCTTTTCGCGCTTAACCTGATCTTCGGTAACGGCCTCGGCCGCGTCTTTGTCGTCGTAGGCATGTTCGCTCTTGTCCTCGGTGTTGTCGGATTCGGCTTCCTGAGAATCTTCGGGCGTGATGTTCTGAAACAGCGTATAAACCCGCGAGGTCGCCATCAGCGAATCAGCAACGGATGGAAGAGACGCGGAGGGCGTGAGACGCTGAGACGCAGGGATTTCCCCGTCCCAAGGTCCGTCAAATTGCAGATACCTTTCCACGACGGATTCGATCTCGCTGACGATCTGGCCGTAGAATCGTTTCGAGTCGTCGGTCGCGCCGCCACAGAGGGTGATCTGGAAAAGGAGCTCGAAAGGAACCTGGTGCATCGGCAGATCAAAGATGTACGGGCGATTTGCGTTCAGGTGCGACTGCATCAGGTCGAGGTCCTTTCTGAGGCCGCGATACGTGCGGCGCAAATGGTTGTCGATGCGGGCGTTTTCCATCGTCGCGAATATTTTGCGAGCGAGCCGAGGTTCGGGGAAAGCGGTCAAAACGGCGCGATAGTCGGAATTCTTCGGCAGTTTTGGCGAACGCTTTTTTTCTTCTATGCCTTCCGGCAAAGCTTTTTCGCCTTTTTGTACGTCCTCAATATAACCGGCGAGCGAAAACGCGTCGAGCTGATCCGCGGTAGCACTATAAAGATCGACTAGATCAGTGTAGGCGGCCTTTAGTCCCAATGTGTCTTGCTGGAACGTGCCAAATTCGATCTGTCCGGCCCCGTGAGCGGCGAGGACCTTGTACAGGCGAAAATCCATTTCGTCGTCGTCAAATTCGGCTACAGCGGTCGGCAGATAGATCGTTTTTCCGTCACCGATCCGCGATTCCTGACCGCCCGCGGGGATCGGCGCGACCTCGATCTCCTTGCCGGTCAAGGCTTCGATATACATCCGCAAAACGGTCTGAATGCGTTCGAGCGGAAGGCCGAGACGCGTTTCCTGCAAACGCTCATTCGAATCGCGGGTTTCAAGTGCAAAATAGCTGCGGCGGGCCTTGGTCGAACTATCGGCCCGCTCGCGGATCCCGTTCTCGACCCATTCTTCGAATTGCGCGATCGACACCGTTTTAAGGGCTGTCGCGCTCGAACGAAATGCTGCGAGAGCACTCTCGGCGTCGGTCTCGGCGATCTTGGTGGTCAATTGCAGGATACGCTGGATGTCTTCGGCCGAGGCCTTTTTCTTTTTGGTGAACGAGCCGAAAAACTTCGGCGTCGCTCGTAAAAATGAGATCAAAACAGCATTTCCGTGCCGCGCTATCGAGCGGGCGAGCACGCACCAGTCCTCAAACGCCTTAACCGCGTTCGACATCACATCGCTGCCAGCGGTCACAAAATGCAGTGTCACGCTGCCTCCGAATTCGAGGAATTCACTCGCCCTCTGCATCAGCAAAACGGCGTCGGGGGCGGTTGTTTTTGCCAAAGCCTCGGGCAGATTTGCCCACAGATCGGCGGTCATGCCGCCTGTTCGTTCGGCAAATTGGGCGGCGAGAGCGAGAATTGCGGTGGAGACTTTATCTTTGTCCTCAGCAAAATTAGCCAAGGCAAGTGCGACTGCGGGTGTGTTCTCCAAAAACTCAGAACTGTGTTTTGCGCTTCGATGGGCGATCTCGACGGCGAGAAGCAGAATGTCGGTCAGCAGCTTACCGTCGTCGACCTTTTTGGCGAGATCGGGGATCAACTGAAACGTTTCGAGCGAGATAGAACTGGAAAGTACCAGCTGACGAGTGCAGACCTGAAAAACGGCTGAGCGTGCAGCGTCGGGGACATTCTTAAGTCCGTTGACGCCATCAGCAAAGAATTTCGCCCCCGTTTCCGCATTTCCCATCGCCAGCCGCCGGCCCATCTCACCCCAGTGGCGGAGGTCGTCGGCAGAGAGAATTTTCGCGGCCTTTGGCACTGCCTCGACGAATTCGCGACCGACACGCAAGCTTACTCCGGCGAGGGCCGCACTAATCTCCAGTGCAGCACGCTTTTTTTCAGCGCTCAATTGGCCCAGCTTTCTAGCGAGGCCACTGAGGCTTTTCTTTTCTTCGGAGTCACCGTCGTTTTCCGCCATGAGAATAGTGTAACAAGCGACGGTGAAAAAGTTTACTTTGGCGGCAGGCCGTCGGAATAGATGAAAATGTGCCAGCATGCATTTTCGCCGTACTCGATGAGAGCGTCGAGCTTGTTCTCATTTTCCATCTGAGCGAGCTTGGCCATGACGTAATTTTGCTCTTCGGCGGTCATATGTTTGCGGGCGAGGTCGAATGCGCAGCCCGAGGTGTGCGGCGGCAGGGCGTTTTCGTCGCGAACCTTGAACGAATTAGCATTGGTCGCGTTGAGCCCGATCTGGTAATCCATCGAACGCGTCAGCGATGTGACACGCAGCGGGCGGTTGTATTTGGCGTAATAGTAATCTGCGACCTCGAGTAGGATCGGCTTTGCGCGGGCATTGAACATTCGCAGCAGACGGATCCGGATCTGTTTGCGGTCGCTCGCGGCATTGAGATCGTATTTTTGTCCGGCGAGATTTCCGGCGAGTGCCGCTAAAATGCCATATCTCGGACTTCCCGGCGTTATTTCGTTGCGGACGTTGGGAAACGCAAACGTCATGAAAGGGCCTTCGCCCGCACTGCCGCCGACGGCAAGATAATAGCTCTTTCCGGCCATCGGCATCTCGATCAGCTCTTTTTTAAGCCGCTTTTCCGCTAATTCGGAAAAATCGAGCGGCTGATGATAACCGGAGGCCTTCATTTCGGCGAGTTTCTTCTTTTGCTTGATGACGCCGTCCCCGAACAACTCTTTCGGGACATTGAGCCCGGCGGGGCGAATGCCCGTCTCGGCGTTTCGAGGTTCGAGCGATTTAGCTTGGCGGTCGGCGAGAAAGGCGGCGGTAACGTTAAGGTCTGCGTCCGCCGTGTCAGTCGAGGCGACCTTGACATCGCCGACGGTCGCGGCGTCGATCTCTTTTTCCTCGACTTCCCACGAAGCGATCAGGTCGTCGAGATTGTCCTCATTTTCACCACCGAGCGGGTCGATGACGCGCATCGGAATCACTTTCGACGACATCAGGGGCGGCGGTTGCCTGCCGTTAGTCGCTACAGGTGGCGAACTATCGTATCGAGACGCGATCAAGATCGCGATCAACGCGATAAAGATGATCGCAAAGGTCATAATTCCCGCAGCGATCAGCAGCGCACGGCTGTTTGATTGCGGAGCGGGGAGTGTGGAGTCCGGAGTGGCGACGGCGGCGGGATCTGCGACAACGGGCGGAGCAACGTCCGCTGGCACACTCCCTACGGCCCTCGTTTCTGCCTTTTCGCCGACGAATTCAACGCGAATGCTCGTCGAACTTCCGATTTTTAGCTCGTCACCATTCCGGATAATGCGCGGAGGGCCTTCGATCTGGTCGCCGTTTAGAAAAGTGCCGTTGGTCGAGCCTTCGTCGACGACTAGGATGTCATCTCCGTCGCGAAAGAATGTCGTGTTTTTGCGTGAAAGCCCGCTGTCGCCGAGCACGAGTTGTGCGGCATCCGTGCGGCCAATGGTCAATTCTTCATCGAGCGAAACGGTTCGTTCGCCGTCGGGAGCCTCGATGTGGAGCTTAACCTCATTCATCAGTGATGATGGTCTTCGTCGGTAACCTCTTTGATCTTGGACAGGTCGATCAATTTCGAGAAATCATCAAAGTGGAACATCGTCTCATCGTGACAATGCTCGCAATAGAACGTCACATCTTCGCCGAGGTACATATCTTTCAGGTGATAGGCGATAAAACAGCCATAGCAACGCTGAATTCGCTTGGCAAAAACATCGGAGATGTTGGTCGTGTCGCTCATTATTTTACTACACCGCGTTTCGAGCTTTCGATAAATGCGGTCAACAGGTCCACTTCTTTACAATCCGCGATCTCGGATTTGATTCGTTCGACGGCCTGGCTGGTGTTTAGTTTGGCAGAGAGCAAAAGGTGAAAAGCGTGATTGAGCTTTGCGATCGTGTCTTTGCTGTAACCGCGACGCTTCATGCCGAGCTTGTTCATGCCGTAACATTTGGCGTGGTTACCCTGAATGATCGCAAAGGGCAACGCGTCCTTTACGACCACGGAATATCCGCCGACAAAGGCCTCATAACCGATGCGGCAAAATTGATGCACGCCCGAATAGGCTCCAACGCTTGCCCTGTCGGCGATCTCAACGTGGCCCGCGAGCGTCGCGGCGTTTGCCATGATGATCTCGCTGCCAAGCTGGCAATCGTGTGCGACGTGCGACTGTGCCATCAGCAGATTGTCGTCGCCGATCCGCGTGACGCCGCCGCCGCCGGCGGTGCCGCGGTGAATGGTGACAAATTCGCGTATGTGATTGCGTTTGCCGATCTCGGTCGAGGTCGGTTCACCGGCGTATTTCAGATCCTGAGGTGCGAGGCCGATCGATACGAACGGAAAGACGTGCGTCTCATCGCCGATCGATGTCGGCCCGTCAACGACGACGTGCGAATCGAGCCGGACGCCGTTGCCGAGCACGACTTCGCTGCCAATATTACAAAACGGACCGATATGACAGCCTTCGCCGATCGTCGCATCGGGCGCGACAATAGCTGTTTCGTGTACGAACGAGGACATAGACGGTTTATTCATCAACTGAGGGCTTTTCGGAATCGTTAACGGAAACGTCGATAGATTTTGGTTTTGATCGGCTGACGACTATCCATGTAAATATTACCGCCGCCGGAACTGACGCAAATATTCCGATAATGCTGCCGCCGACGGTCGCTACGACGATGCCGATGATTCCGGTTTTCAACTGTTTGTAAAAATATCCCAACAGTAACGGTATCAGGCCGAGCACAAATCCGATACCGGCGTTAATGATCGCAGCGTAGGCAACGGCCTGTGGTGTCGACAATTGAATTGGATCAACCATTGGACTCCTCCTGCGGACGGTCTGCTATCACGGACATTATTATGGCTTCGGCAGTGACGTTGCCATCGACCGACGCGACACCGCGCATTTTCTGGATGCGGCTGCCGATCCGCAATGCGGTCACCTCAAGTGTCAATGTATCACCGGGCACGACGGGCCGGCGAAATTTGGCTTCCTGAATACCACTGAAAAACGGTATCTTGCTGTCGCGATCCTCAAATTCGCGTAGTGCAAGGATCGCTCCGACCTGTGCCAGAGCCTCGATCTGCAGCACACCCGGCATGACCGGTGCTTCGGGAAAATGACCGATGAAGAAATGTTCGTTGATAGTGACCTGTTTGATGCCAACGATGCGAACACGCGGTTCGAGCTCGATGATCTTATCAACAAGCAGGAATGGATATCTGTGCGGCAATATCTGTTGGATCGCGACTGAATCGTATATTGGCATAATTTCGGCGACTACGAATCATAATAGCCAAAAGCCGGTAAAATGCAATTTCACCGGCCAATGGCTAAAGAAAAAAGAACTATTAGCGTCGTGTCTATTTAGGCACAGCGGCAGTCGATGCTCCCGCGGGACGTGCATTGTAGTACGTGATAAATTCTTTCGTTACATCAACCTTGGTAGGAATGAACGCGAGCAATATCTGCTGTTGGTCAAGCTTAGAAGCGTCGAGGATCAGATCGTAGCCTTTGGCTGTTGCAAAATCCTGCATTGCTTTACCGATGTCCTGCAAGATGGGACCCATTACCTGGGGCTGACGTTTTTCATACCGCACCTTGCCATCTTCCTGCTTACGTTTGATCGTTAGTTCGAGAGTTTGATACTCATCGGCCTTTGCCTGTGCGGCCTGCTGATTGACAGGAACAGTTCCGGCAGTGATCTGGTCCTGAAGCGTCTTAAGTTCTTTTCCGAGCGCCTGATATTTGGTGACCAATCCCTGAAGTTCGGTGTCGAGCGGCTTGAACTCGGTCTCAAGCGCCGTCATTGCGTTGGTGTATTTGACGATACCGTCTTTGCCGTCAAAAGCCTGCGTATTGATAACAACGACCTTGTATCCCGGCGCTTGGGCCGAAACCGAGACACTTGAAATGGCCGCTAGTATTGCGAAAACGGCAACTAAACTAAATCTTTTCATTACGTGAATTACTCCTTAAACTCTTATAAAGGCCGAATACGCCGATATTGCTATAAATGTTTGAAACTCTTAATACGGAAACGGTTGCTTATCGTTTCGGAAAACAAACGGCAATCTTATATTTTCACCATTTTAATGTCAAAACGTTCGCCCTAGAACGTCCGACCGACCGTGAACCTGAACCCGTTACGCTTGCCGGGCAGGAAGATGCCGGGAAGTTCGCTCGTGTAACCGAGTTTCGCGTTCGGATTGTAATAATAGATTAGGCGGAACGGTACATTTACGATAGGAACCTGAACGCGAAGTTCGATGCCGACGCTTGCCTTAAAATCTTTGATGCCGCTGAATGCGCTTTCATTGACCTTGAGCAGTGAATTCTGCTGAACCTCGCCACGCAAATAGAGCTGCTGGACCTGCGGTGAAAGACTCGTCGGACAGCCAAAGCGGTTGCCGCGGCAAAACTCGGTGACGTAGTCGGTCTTGGTCATGACCCGGCCGCGATAGTACAGGATACTGCCGAAGCTGCTCTCGAGCACCGGTGTATTGATCAGCCCCAACGCCGTCAGACGGCCGGCACCGAGAAACGTATCATCAGCCAAAAATTCGCTGTTGATCGTCTGTGTGCCGCTCTTTCTGAGGTTGAAGACCGTACCAACATCCGCAAATAGCGCCATCGTCGCTGGTCCGAATAACGGGATGCGATATTCTACGTTGCCGAGAAGCTCGGTATCACCGCCGATAAAGCGGTAGTTTCGCGAAAAAAGGGCCGGATTGGATCCCGTTGCACCGGTCACTTGGCCGATCGTTGCGATCTCGTCACGGTCGCGGCTGTTCAGGCCGTGATCGGCGAGGGCCGTGCCGGACGAATTTGTCGCAACGGTTACCGCACGGCTAGTAATATATGTGTCGAACGGTGCGACCGGGCCGATCGAACGCGAGTTGTAACCGCGAATATCATTCTCACTTCCGAGATAATAGCGTTCGTACGCCGGTACACCACCGACAAATGAGATCGAATTTGCGTTTCGGATCTTGTCGGTAACCGACCACGAACCAATAGTTCCGGCGATGACCCTGAATGCCAGCACCTCCGGATTTTTCGATTTCTTTTTACGCATCGGGATAAAGCTCGAATACGTAATGTTAGGCTGATAAGTCCGGACATCGCCGCCGAGGCCGGCGAAACCGAGCGAGACCGAAAGCGAAGAGCCTTTGAGGGTATCGATGCCGTTCTTGGCTGGCTGGCGCGTGTCATAAACAAAAGACGCCGTGATCTTGCTGGTAAGGATGTTCGGCTGACGATAAATGACCGGAATGCGGGTCGACGGATCGGCGAGTGCGTTTACCGCCGGGTCCGTAATATTAGTGAGCGATGCCTGATATGTAAATCCGACACGCGAAAACTGCGTGAACCTTCGCTTTTTAAAAAACAACTCCGAGAGCGGCGCAGTTGCAAATATGTTCGCGCCATACGTGCTCTGTGTAAACAGATTGCTCGAGTCGGTCGTAACCTGTGCATTCGGATCGTAGAGCGAATTGAGCAGATCGGTATTCTGTGTCAGAAACGTGCCTTCGCCGAAGAATTTATAGCGGCTGGCAAATAGCGAAACGCCGACCGAGATCGGACGATTGCGGAAATATGGCTCCTGATACGAGATCTGCAGACTCTGCTGACGGTTACCTGCACCGACGTTGAACGACAGGATCTCACCACGTCCAGCGAGGTTGTTGGTTGAATATTCGAGCCCGAAGAACGAACCGCCGATTCCAGAAATACCGCCGTTGAACGAGATCTGTTGCCGGCCTTTTTCTTTCACCTTGACGATCAGATCGACGTTGCCCTGTTCCTCGTCCGTACGGATCTCGACGTCCTGATCTTTGTCGATCGGATCGAAATATTGCGTCTGATTGAGGCGGGCTGTCGAGATCTCAAGATAGTTCTGATTGTAGATGTCGCCTTCGTTGATAAGAAATTCGCGGCGCATAACGCGGTCGCGGGTGAACGTATTACCCGTAAACTCAAGCCTGCGAAGCGTGAACTGTTTGCCTTCGTCGATGTTGATCACGATATCGACGATGCCCTCGGCCGGATTGGTCGGATTATCTTTGAAATCGGGCTCGAACTCAGCGTTGTACTGGACGAATCCCTGACCACCGTAAACTTTTTTGAGATCTTCGTAAACGGCGTCCTGCAGGCGTTTGCCGTCCGCAATCTCGCCTTTTTTGAGGCCGACATAACCGAGGATCTGCTGTTCAGAAAAGATCGAGTTACCCTGCACTTTCAATTCGCCGACGCGGAAAATGCGGCCTTCGGTGACGGGAACGATTATCTTGAGCGTGTCATCTTTCGACGTGAGTAGCGGGATCGGGAAGTTTTTTATGATCGGCAGGCCGGTGCGTTTATAGCCGAGCCCGACAACCTGCGGTTCGCCGATCCGGGCCTGAAAATAGCCTTTCGAGAACATATACGCCCGCACATTCTTTTGCAGGTCGTACTGGAGTTTTTTGAGATCGAGGATGTCCTGGCCCTGAAAACGAACTATGATGCCGGTCTCTTTAACGAGCGTAAGTGCGTTGCGGAGTTCGCCGTCCTTAAAATGCTCGTTCCCCTCGAAATCGATCGCTATAATGCGCGAGCGATAGCCCTGCTCAATATTAAATATCAGAGCGATCGATGTCGCCGAGACCTCGTCTTCCTGAACGGTCACCTTCGCATTCGGAAAACCTTTTGACGCGAGCATCTCACGCAGAACGCGGGTCGCGTTGCGGGCCTTGACAGGGTCGTAGACCGATTCTTTCGAGATGCCGACTCGTTTCTCGCGAAACTCTTTCAGCACATCCGATTCCTGGATGGCCTTCATTCCCTTGAACTGCAGATCGCGGATGATCGCGAGTTCGCGGACCTCAAATATCACGTTGACGCCGCCGCGGACACCTTCTTCGGTGAGAACGCGGGTCGCAGTTTTATCAAAAAAGTTGAGCGAAAGGAGTTCTTTGAGATCTCGTTCGAGAGCTGCCGGATCGTAAGTGTCGCCGGGACGCGTTTTGATGTAATAGAGCAGATCTTCGTCGCGAAGGCGGCGGTTACCCTGAATATCAACACTCTCAACGACCTGTTGAGCTTTTTTGACGCCATCGGACGCAGATGTATTTTTCGCAGTGCTATCTGTCGTGGGATCCGTCGTGGCCGTGGCCGTGATCGCAAATGCGAAGAATGCCACGAAGACAAACCCTAGTGCGCGAAGATTATGCATAAAACCGAGTATCCTTGTTATGAGTGCAAATTAAAGAGCTTCGAAAAGCTCTGGTATGCCATATCGTCTTGTTCGAACTACAAAAAAATCGAGAACAAAACCGGCATTTACGTGTCGGATTTTACGCAAACTATGATTCGCGCCTTTCTCCACAGGTTGCCCTTAGCCTCACATCTAAACAAACTACGGATTATACAGCCAAAACGCGCAAAAATAAAAGGCCAAGCGCCAATGACACGTGCGCCCAACCGCTCGTTGCCGCCCGTAAAACGGCGCAGCGACCAGCGCCGGGACGCGAGTGCCTTCAATGGATCGGTTTTTAATCTTGGGAAATAAACTCGATCTCAGTCAGGTCTTCCGTTGTTGAAATTACTTGCGAAGGATTTGTAAATACGAAACGTTTTGATACCACTGACAACACGTACGTATGGCCTCCTTCGACATCGGTAAATTGGAATGAGCCGAACGAGCCGGTCAAAGTCGAACGTGTAGATCCATTTATATCGGTCAGAGTAATACGTGCGTTTCTAATACCTTGTCCACTCGCTGTCTGAACTTTTCCGCTTATCGACACCATGGCGGCAGTCGGGGAGAATTGGTCGAAGCTCCAAAACCCTACTTGATGTGAAAACGCGCCGCTTGATGGCCTTGTTCCTGCCGCATTTTGTCCGGCTGTTCCGGTTAAGGAAAATGCACCATTTGAACTGGTGCCGCCGCCATTTGCAACCGCTGATTTTTCGACTGAAAAGCCGCCGCCTGATGCGATTTGAGCGAATGCCCCGATCGGGGAAAGCATAATTGCCACCGAAAAGAAAATTGAAAGCTTATTTGTTGTCATCGTTATTCTCCTTGCAAACACCCGCGGCCGGAATTTGTGAACAAACAAATTGCTTCAAAAGTTCGATCTCTTTCTTTTGTTCGTCAAGCTGTTTTTGCTGCATTTCGAGTTGACCTTTAAGCTGTTGGTTTTGCTTTTCAGTCGCTCCGATCTGTTGTTGCTGCTCTTTTATGGCGTTGACCAGAACCACACCGACGCGATCATATTTCACGCCTTCGACTTCGCCTTTTTCGTTCCGGATGACGAGATTTTCATCGGCTTCGGCAACCTCTTCGGCGACCAGGCCCAGATCAGGTTTATTATCCGCCGTCCAGTTAAAGGTCACGGGACGCAGTCGACCGATGATGTTCAAACCGGAATGAAAATCATTGATGTTCGTCTTATAGCGACGGGACGATGAGCAGGTCGAGATCTCGTTCAAGGCGTTCCGGCAAAGCTGGGTCGAACCGGCTGAACCAAGCCCAGGGATCCGCACTTTATCCGAGCCATCCGCACGTCCGAGGGCGATCGTGTTACTGGTGGAAACCACCGCATTAGCACCAATAGCGGTCGCGAATGAAAGACCGGCTGAGCCAACGTCGGCACTTGAGCCGATGACCGTATTATTATTCCCGGACGTATTGGTGTCTCCCGACGATTTCCCGATAAAGATATTATTGCTGCCGCCTAGATTATTGAATCCGGCCGACAGACCGACAAAAGTATTTTGATTACCGATCGAATTGCTGGCTCCGGCACGATCACCGAAAAATGCGTTTCCGGCACCTGATGTATTGTCGGTCCCGGCAAAATAACCGAACATTGCATTATCGCCGCCGGTGCTTGTGCTATTTCCGGCAAACGAACCGAAAAATGAATTGCAGCACACTGTTCTATTGTTCTCGCCCGCACGGGTTCCAAAGAATGTATTGTCGCTGCCGCTTGTGTTATTGCTTCCGGCAGAATCACCGACAAAGGTGTTTGACGTTCCCGAATTTGAATCTCCAGCATTCATACCAACGAACAGATTACGCGTTCCAAAGTTACTCAAAATTCGGTTCGCCCCGATATCATACTGAGTGGCAGCACTGAAAGAGTTTGCAATGCCGGTACCGGAGATATTGAAGTTTGATGAGTTTTGCAGGGTTGTCGAATTATTGATGAAGTCACCGCCTGCCGCCGAAGCAGTCGTTTGGATCGTACCGTCGGGAAACTTTACGCCCCCCGCCGTCGTTTCGATCAGACCGACGACGGTCAATTTCGAGGTCGGCGTACTGGTTCCTATGCCGACATTCGCATTGTTTCCCAAAACGAGCGAATTGCTTTGTGATACGACCGCTCCCGAACCAATTGCCGTGGCGTTGGTAAGATTAGGTGAACCGAAACCTGCAGTATAGCCGATCGCGATATTGTCGCTGCCGGTTAGATTGTTGAATCCGGCCGCACGCCCGATAAAAGTATTCTGAATTCCTGTTGTATTGTGTAACCCTGAGCTATCACCGAAAAACGCGTTTCCGCCACCCGAGGTGTTGTCGAAACCCGCACTGTACCCAAACATCGCATTACCGCCGCCTGTGTCAGTATTTCTTCCGGCTGAATGACCGAAATAGGAATTACAGCAGACGTTCGTATTTTGGAATCCCGCGTATGCTCCGAAGAATGAATTGCTTGAACCACTGGTGTTGTTCTGCCCTGCACGGCTGCCGGCCATCGTATTTTCGTTACCCGAGGTAGTTGAATATCCGGTAACATATCCCAGAAAGGTGTTATCGGTTCCCGTCGTATTTGTTCGTCCGGCTGATGCACCAAAAAACGAATTGTTGTCGGCGTTATTGCTAAATCCTGCCTCGTTACCAAAAAACGAACCGAATTGGGAGGTTGTGGCTGCCTTTCCGGTGTTTGCTCCGAAATATGAATTTTTAAAGCCGGTCGTATTGGATTGCCCCGAATTTGTGCCGACAAATGCATTGTTGTTTCCGGTGATGCCCGTTCCTTCGCCGATGAAAATATTTGCCGTTCCGAAATTGCTCAATATCCGGTTCGCTCCGATGTTATATTGTCTGGCTGAGGTAAACATGCCTGCTTTGCCTTCACCCGAAATGTTGAAGTTCGACAAAGACTGCAGCGTTGTTCCGTTTTGAATATAATTCGGACTGCCGCCGAGCGGATTGCGATCGTCGGTCATCCTGGCGTCATTTGTTTGAACATATTGAGCCGCATCAACGCCGCCGAGTCTTAGCGCGTCTTGGGCGAGCAATGCCGTCTCTGCGGTCTTGGATCTGATCGCATAAGGCGAACTTGTGATCGCCTGGCGTGGCGAAAGCGTGACGAATTCTTCGGTTGAATTCCGGCGAACTGAAATTTCGAGAAATCTATCCTCACCCGAAAAAGTTGTCGCACCAAAATCTAGTGGAACGGTAAAAATTCCGTTCACCACGGCGGCATTTACGGTTTGGGTAATTCCACCGATCTGGGTACCGCCACCGACCGCCGCCCTGTAGATCCTAAACTGAAATTCGTAATTGCCGTTTGCAGGAAAAGAATTGTCGTTTAGTTTTCCTTGATAGGTAAATACTGTTGTTTGAGCGTTCGCCGCTACGATCGCAGCTAGAGTTATACAAATTGCCAATATAGTTTTCATTGTCTTTTATCCTCGATTTTTGTTTTGGCCGACAACGTTTCGTTTCGGCGATGTATTGAGAATAAAAGGTTTGCGAGGCCTTGTAATCGCCTGTTTAGGTAGTGGATATCTCGAAAATAAGACAAAAAGAAACTTAACTCGGCTTCCAGTTACCCGAACGGGTAGTTATTGATATTTCCGAACAAAAATTTGGATAGATTTGATTGTGAGAATTAAATACAAAAAAGCGTCGGGAGTCGTAAAACTTTAACCGACGCTTTGAATGACTGCGCTTTTTTTGAGAATTTAGGCGATTTTTGGCCGTTCTCTTTTTGCTTTCGACAAAAGAAATTAGAAGGTCTTATTCGCCGTTACAGGAATATCACCTGATTGTCCGAAAACCTTGACTTGTAGTGATTGATCACCGCTCTTAAGTACATACCAAGTTCCGGTTGACGGTCTAAATACGGCATAATCAAATTTGCCATCGCCGTCGAAATCGCCAGTTGTCGGAATGTCTTCGGCAATACCGAATTTGAACGCCTTAGATTGGTTGTCCGAACTCTGTAAAATCCACCAGACTCCCGTCGAAGGCCGATAAACGGCGATGTCTAAAATTCCATCGCCGTCATAATCGGCGGGAACAGGTTTGTCTCCTTGCTGCCCGAATTGAACTGCCCGAAAGGTATCTAACGCCGGATTACCGTTTTGGCGGATCATAAAATACCAGGTGCCGTTTGAGGGGCGGAAAACCGCAATATCTGCATTAGCATCTGGGCTGTAATGTCCCGGAACCGGTAGATCACCCGACACACCAAACTGATAGTATCGATAATCACCTTCTGAGTAACGGATATACCAGGTTCCAGTAGATGCTCGAAAAACAGCAGTCTCCGTTCTTGCCTCTCCGCCGTAATTTGCCGGAACAGGGATATCGCTGCTTGTTCCCCATTGTGTATATTCAATTTGATCTTCGCTTTTTTGATACCATGCATTGTTTGTCGGGCGAAAAACAGCGGGTTCATTGAGAGGGCCTGATGCTGATACAAGCGGAATATCACCATTTGCTCCGAACAAGGTGTAAATGGTTTGACCTGTGAAAGGATCAAAGGAAAACCAAGTTCCGGTGGATGGTCGAAAAACGGCAAAATCGGTCAATCCGTCGGAATCGTAATCCGCTCCCTGATAGTTGAAAGAAGGCTGGATGTCGAGCAGAAAACCGCCTTCAACGGCTCCGTTACCGTCATTATTACCGTCGATCGCAATATAATAGGTCGTTCCTTCAACAACATCTTTTCTAATGTAACTCTTATTATTCATTGGCGATTTAATGTTGTTACTGGAGGATTCACTGAACAATCCATTGAGCGCCGTGCCCGTATAAATGTTCAGTAATGTGTCTATATTGGTGGCGCTTCGGTTAGTCGAGAATGACATCACCCGCGACATCGGTGCCGTCCATTTGAACCACACAGATTTTCCCCCAATATTCCCAGCGTGATTTGGCTCGCCTGATTCCTTTGTCGCCATAACATTTGACCGCGTGATGTGAACTTGCATTCCGCCCACGATTTCAGCGTCTGCGAAATTATCATTTCCCGGCGTTGAGGCGAATGCGTTTGTTGAAACGAGGATCGCAAATGCGATCGAATAGAATACTGAAAACCTGCGTTTGAATGTGTTTTTCATTATTTGCTCCATTGTTCTGAAATTTTAATATTCGCGGCAATTTCGCCGTTGAATTAAAGTTAGTAGATATAGGGAGCTTTGTAATCGCCTGTTTGGGTAACTAGTTGTGACGTAATTTAGGCAGTGGACGAGAATTTGCGACTTATCGTTACCCGTTTGGGTAAGATCGGAAATTTAAAAGAAAAAAAGGATGGCGATCGAGTCCATCCTTCAAAATAGCCGAGGTTTAATCTGCGTACTACTCCAGCAATCTTTCCTTCAAAGCCTTGGCGACTGCTTCAGATTTCGAATGGACCTGCAATTTTTCATAAATACGTTTGATATAAAATTTTACGGTGTTGACGCTGCTGTTCAATTCCTTTGCCGCTGTATTGTAGTTATGTCCGTCGACCAATAGCTTAAGCAGGCGAATTTCGTGTGGGGTCAGATCGTAATCAACAGCCTCGGGCGGGCGGATCTCGCGGAACAACCGAATTACCTTTGACGCAACCTCAGGTGACATCGGCGAGCCTCCGTCAACGGCATCGCGCAACGATTCCAAAAGCCGCATCGGCGGCGTTCGTTTGAGCAAATAGCCGTTTGCACCCGCACACAAGGCATCAAAGATCCGTTCATCGTCGTCGTAAACGGTGATCATCAGGATCAGCATTTCCGGATATCTTTCTTTTAAGATCTTGATGCCCTGAATGCCGTCCATGCCGGGAAGGCCAATGTCTGATAAGACGACGTCCGGCACGTTCATCTTCATCCGGTCCAAGGCCTCTTCCATTGATCGATAGCTGCCGGTACACTTGAATCCCGGCGTAAAACCGATCAGTGAAGCTAATCCCTCACGAATGTCATCCTGATCCTCGATAATTGCCGTTCGTATCGGCGAAGCTGGCGTTTCTGTCATTGCTATTGTTGCGACACTTAACATTGCTTGCACTCCCAAACCATCTACTGTTTAGATAATATTTGGCTTGCAATATGATTACATCACCCGTTTAGGTAGAAAAAAACGCTCCTCGCATTCGATCTGGATTAGATCGAAAGTCTAGTCGTTCCTTTCGAGAGGAATTGACAATACGACCGTTGTGCCTTTTCCGGGCAACGATTTGATACTATATTCGCCACCTAATTCGTCGGCACGTTTTCTCATATTCATCAGCCCGTTTCCGCCGCGGAATTTTTTCCAGTCCTTTTCGCCATCTTCGGTCACAACTGCTTTTTGATCGAACCCTTTGCCGTTGTCGTTGAAAGAGATCAGTAAAAAATGGTTTTCCATTGACAGGTCGATCGTCGCCTGAGTGGCTTCCGAATGTTTCAAAATATTGTTTACGGTTTCCTTAAAGATCAGGAAGACCTCGCGACGGACGTTAGCTCCCAGCGGGATCTCGTCGTCGGTTTTCGGAACACGGAATTCGAGGTCAATATCTTTCGCCGTCAAGACGTTTGCCGCAAAACGCCGCATTCGTTGAGTTAGGTCTTTTAAATGGTCCTTTTTCGGGTTGATCGCCCAAACGATATCGCTCATTGTGTCGACCAGTTCGTTGGCGACATTCGCTATCACATCGAGTGATTCGCCTGCACATCCATGTTCGGCCTCGCTCTGCCTGGCGAGTTGGCTGTGTAGGGAAATTTGCGTCAACGACGAACCGATATCGTCGTGCAGATCAGTTGCGATGCGTGTGCGAACCCTCTGCAATTCGGCGATACGTTCGGCTCGCGATCTATTGAGGGCTTCCAGAGCAACTCGCACCTCCCGGATCTTTCTCAGGCGGTAGGTGACAACTGTGAAACCGACTGTACCAAATATTAAGATCGCCAAAGCAACAAACCACCAGCGCTGCCAGATCGGGCGGGAGATCGTGAAAGCAACAGTAGCAGTATTCTCGCTCAAAACGCCGGTCGCGGTGATCGCCCGAACCGCGAAGTTGTAAGTTCCCGGAGATAGACCAAAGTCCAGCGTGCGTTGCTCGTTAGCTTCGCTCCAATCCTGATCGTTCAGTTTGTATTGGTACCTGAGAGTTTCCCCCGAATCAAATGAAATAGCGAAAAAACTGATCTTGATCTGCCGCTCATTTGATCCCAATTCCAGATCTTTTACATCTTTTTCGCCGAGGTCCGAGATCGGACGCAGTTTACCGTTTACGCTGATCGAGTCGATAAAGACCGGTGGCGGCGTGGAGGGATTTTCGACAACCGGCACATATTTGATCAGCGAATTATTGGACGTAAACCATAGCGTGCCGCCGCGATCCGCATACGCTTTTGAAACGATACCCGCGGGCAAGCCGTCGTTTTCGGTAAAGATCTTTATCCTTCCGGTTTCCGGATCGATCCTATTGATCCCGCGTCCGGATGCTACATAGATCCTCCCAAATTTGTCTTCTGCTAGGCCATCGGTGATGTTGCTTGAGAGCCCGCTAGCGGTTGAAATATTTGTCAAATTCGGTGTATCAGCATTCGGATCATCCAGGCGGAAGACGCCGCGATTTGCGGTTGAGAACCAAAGCCGGCCTTTCGTATCGCTCAAAAATCGTTTCACCGAACTGTAACGACCTCTCAGGCCTTCGGTCATATCGTGGAAGATCCCATTTTTCATGCGGACGATCTCGCCATAATAGTACCCGATCCAGATATTCCCCGCGCCATCCTCGCCAAACGCGATCGCTCCGCTGCCTTTCGGCAAACCCGATTCGTATGTGTACTGATGGAACTTGCCCGTTGATCTTTCCCAACGGACGACAGAATTGTCCGTCGCCGGGGTTGATGCCCAAATATCGCCGCGAGAATCCTCGAATAATGCTGTAACGCCATTAATAAACAATCCGTCAGCCGTCGTATAGGTTTTTATTGGATCAACACGATCCAGATCCTTAAAGTTCGCAACCCGTGGAAATCGCAGCAACCCTTTTCCCGAAGAAGGCCCCCAAAACTCACCATCCCTAGACTCGAGGCCCAAATATCCATCGTTCCAGCCGCTGGTATCTAGTCCGCGAGGTCTGACCGTGATGATCTTTCCATCTCCTAACGTCGCGATCCTATTTGCCCCAACTGACAAGAAGACTTCGCCCTGTCCGTTGCCATAAATTGATCCGATATGCTCTTCGGGCATTCCCTCTTTCTCTCCGAACGTGTAAAAACTGTTCGGAAGATAGCGGGCAATGCCCTGCGCGTTTGTGGCAAACCATATATTGCCGCTCTTATCTTTGGCAGATCCGGACAACTCGTTTTCCAGTTTACGGAATTTGAGTTCGCCCTCCTTTGAACCAGCTAAGAACTCGTAAAATTTCTGGTCTGATCGAACAAAGATCTTCCCGTCGTTCGTTTGTGCGACCGCGTTTGAAAAGCCATTCAGCGGCAAACCGTCTTTTGTGGTGTATGTCCGAACGGGCATCGGCTCAAATTCGCTGTTTTGGTATCTAAAGATCCTGATCCCAACGTCATTCCCCCCGGAATCGACCCAGACGTCTCCCCGATCATCCTCAAAAACCGAGTTGCCGCCGACATCGTTCACTTTACGGATCGTTCCGTCGTTTCCTGACAGATAGATCCCACCGGTCGTGGCAATCCACAGGTTTTTCTTCGAATCGAGAAAAACGAAATTATATTCGACCGGTTTCTTTTCCCATTCTCCAAAAACAACCCGTTCGAAATGCCAATCTTTTTCCGACTTGATAAATTTGAACAGACCGTGGCTCGTCGTGGCGAAAACAGTGCCGTCCTTATCCATCGCCAGCGAACCGATGCTCTTGGCGATCTTGACGTCTTTCTCGGCATCAGGTGTAACGTATGTTTTTAACATCGGCGGTTCATCCGAGTTTTGCTCTAATTTCCCTTCGCCGAGGTTCCATTGGTAAGCCTTGCCGAATGGGTCAAAGACAGATAAGCCCTTTCCCGTTGCGACCAAATAATCGCCGTCTTTCGTTTCTAAAAAATCGTTGATTCGCGGATATGGCAAGCCTTGTTCCGTTGTGTAATTTTTGAAGCTGTAACCGTCAAATCGAGATAGACCCTCACCAGTGCAGACCCATAAAAACCCGCGAGAATCCGAAACGATCTTGTTTACCGAATTGTTAGCCAATCCGTCTGCGGATGAATAAAGTTTGACCGGAAGTTGTTCAGCAAAGATCGGCAGGACGAAAATGATCACAAGGGCCGCTCTTAAAAAAATGCGGCCGCTCTTGTATGAAGCGGAACATTTGAACTTATGGTCGGGGGCGAACTGCATTTTATTATTCTACAAACGGCGTAATTTACCCCCTTAATGTTGCACAAATCTATAAACGCAGATTTCTAAGATTATATACGATGGAGCGAAATGATGAGAGGTTGATGGCAGTGAGACGCTGATATGGAGTCGTCGGTGGGAGCCTTGACTCGCAAAAATGCTCTGGGACGATCAGATTACCCGCGGGGAGGGTATCAATTTCTTCGACGGACCGCAGAATTCGCCGCGTGATATCTCAAAGAGTGTCTCCACCGCAGCCAAAAGGCTTTCGGGATCGAACGTTTCACTTCGGCCTTTTTGCCGACCGTCCGCCTTCGGTCAACGCTAAAATCCAGATTCCTTTGCCATTTCGACAAAATTTTACCAAATATCCCTAAACTCACAGACCCCGACGCCTTCCCTCGTCTTTTCTTCGAGCGGAAAAATGAATTTTCTACGGAGAAAAATGAAAAAAACACGAAGAAAAATCATTTTTCTTCGTACTTTTAACGTTTTTCTTCGTACTTTTGAGAGTTTTCTTGTCAGGATTTTCATTTTGTGACGTGGGGAAGGCATTTTTCTTCGCGTTTTTATCATTTTTCTTGTCAGTAAATTCATTTCGTTACGTAAGGCCGGCGTTTTTCTTCGTAAGATGTTCACTCTTCTTCGCTACTTTTTGGTTTTTCTTGTGAAGATCTTCTTTTTATCCGGCAACAAAATGGTTATCTCACGTCACGAAATGAAGTTCTTCGCGAGAAAACTCTTATCTTTCACAAGTGATCTGATCTTTGTCGTAAGAAAAGCGGTCATCTCGCGTCGAAAAAAGGCCCGTCGGACTTTCGATCGAACGGCGACCAATTCATTTTTCTGAATCTTTTTGCTTGACACAACGTGTCATCTACGGTACAGTTGTTTCGCTGCATTTTTGCAGTTAAATAAAAAACAACACAGGAGACGATGAATATGGATTACAGAAAGTTAAATGATGCTGATCTGGTAGATTTCAGCAAGAATGTAAAGACGAGCCTGACGGGCGGGTTGGTCGTGGGATTGGACGCGCATATTGCCGCCGACCTTGCGACGGCACTCGATCCGGTCAATACAAGCTATGAAAGCTCGATCGAAATGGGTGTACAGCGGACGGCGGTAAAGCAGACTGCCATCGCCGACAAACAGATACTGCGTGACGACGTGCTGGTCAGGCTTGCCAAGGTTCGCAACTATCTCGTTGCCGCCGAATGCCCAAAGACAGCGTTCGAAGCCTGCGGATTCACCTATCCTAAAACGGGTGCCAAGGTGATCGCGTCCGACCCGACAAACCTGACCGCAACTGGAGCGTCGAACGGTGTCAACCAGATACGGTTTTCCGGCAATAACCGCCCTGGTTCGGTCGTTTACGAGATATGGAGACGCCAGGGCGATGAGGGCGGTTGGGGAATCATCATCACAACCAAACGCCAGCTCGCCAAGGACACGCCCGTCACACCCGGGCAATACTACGAGTACAAGGTCCGGGCCGTTGCTGCACGCTCCGTCTCAAACTTTTCCAATTCGGCTGTCGTCTATGGTGCTCCGTAAGAATTATAGGAATTAGCGTTTACACAGAAAGGCTGTCCGGAATTAATATTCAGGACAGCCTTTTTCACTAGATCAGTTATATCAACGAACGTAGACATTTGGAACCGCAACATCACCCGAGATGCCAAATGGCTGGATGAGCGTGCCGGCGGTTGAGCGTTGGATGTACCAGGTGTTTGTCGAGGGCCGGAAAACGGCGGCGTCGAATTTGCCGTCACCGTCGTAATCGCCCGGCGAAGGCACGTCGGTCGATGTGCCGAACGGGAATGAGAAGAACGAGAAATCGTTGCTCCGCAGCACATACCACTCACCGGTCGAAGGCCGGAAAAATGCCATGTCTGCCTTGCCGTCGCCGGTGAAATCACCCTGCACCGTCTTGTCCGTCGCTGTTCCGAACTGAGCCGCGATCAAACCTGCAGTGCTTCGCAATATCCACCATTCACCCGCCGGACGCCGATAGATGGCGAGATCGGCCTTGCCGTCGCCGTCAAAGTCGGCCGGAACCGGGACATCGCCCGCCGTTCCGAATGCCTGAATTGTCGTGCCGCCGGTCGATCTGTTGATATACCACGTCGTCGTCGAAGGCCTGAAAACAGCCGCGTCCGCTTTACTATCGCCATCGTAATCCGCCGGAACCGGCACATCGCCGCTGGTGCCGAACGGGAATGCATAAAACGAGAAATCTTCGCTCCGAAGCACGAACCAATTGCCCGTCGATGGCCTAAACGTAGCAACGTCCGCTCTGCCGTCGCCCGTGAAATCAGCCGGGGTCAGCGTGTCGCCGGACGATCCGAATTGCAACGCAGCATTGCCGCCGTTACTGCTCTTGAGATACCACCACTCGGCGGGAGTCGGACGAAAGATCGAAATATCCGTCTTGCCGTCTCCATCGAAGTCGAATGGCGATCGTGTGATAGGAGGTGCGACTCCGCCCGATGGCACCAGTGCGACACTGCGAAAGGCTGTGTTTGTGGTATTGGTAGCCAGTTGGGCAAAGTTTGCGGTCGGCGCCGCGTTGTAACCGGTCGTATCCACGACGCTCAGTAATTGCGAGGCCTTGGTGGAATATAGCGTTACGTTGCCGTTAATATTTTGAACACCCGCAAGCCCGAAAAAGCTCGCCTGCGTGATCGCGGGCGGGCCAACGACCGCTGCAAAAGTACCGTTATACGTCCATGTGCCGCCGACCAGCGAAAACTTGAGAATGCCGCCGCTCAGTTCCGTTGCTGGCGTCGCCGCTGCAGCGTCGCTCGCGATATAGAGCGTATCGAGTCCGAAAACACTGGGCGAAAGATCGGCAAAGAAGAACCCGTTAAAGCTATTGGTCGCCGTCGGCATTCCCGGCAAACCTGTGATGGCCTGGCCGGTCGTCGTCGGCAGACCTGTGCCGACAGCGGCAGACCGGAGCGTTCCTGCACCGGACGAAATATACAATTGATTCAGGAAAATGTTGATGACACGTAGATTTGTCGCGGTATTGCTGACGACAGTGCTCGCACCGGTCGTTCCGAGTGTGGTGTAAACCACACCCGAAGTCGATCCCACGGCCCACAGATTCGTGCCGTTATCGCTCGTCGCACTGCGGATATTACCGCCGCTGAAACTCGTCGTCGTCGTGGTCGTATCGATAGTGCCGTTGCCGTCCACGCGTCCGATCACACGCGGAAACGCGGCTGATGTCGTTCCCGCCACCGCCGCCGTGCCGACCGGTGCACTGTAACCGGCGATCAATAGATACGAACCGTTGCTCGACCTCGTCATGCCGCAGTCATTGGTCGAGCTGCCCGCGACAGTCAATATTTGATTGGCTCCCGCAACGGCCGTCGGCACAGCGATCGATTGAACCAGCGTTCCCGCAGGCGTAAATTCGTCGAGAAATATAGGCGTCGCCGCACTGGTGAGTGCCGCCGTCCCGTCGCCAACGCGGCAGACAACCACATTGCCCGCCGTAAAAGGAGCCGCAAAAACGCCCGCGACCGCCAAAATACCTATTACCGTAACAAGCAGCGACATCCGAATAAACAACATTCTAAGATCAGCCATAATTTCTCCCGTGTAACTTTTAACTCTGAATAGAGCAATCTTAGCCGTGTTAGGTTGGGAGTTCAACTATTTTGGACAAGATTCAACCGAGAAAGACGCAGAAAGACGCAGAAAGACGCAGAAAGACGCAGAAAGACGCGCAAAGGGTGAATCCTTTTGGCGTCTTTTCGGCACTCTCGCGGTCGAAAAATTACTTCTTCAACCAGCCAAACAGAGCATTTACGGTGATATCGCGGTTGGTCTCGTAGATCGCTTTTGTGAGCGGGACGGACATAGGGCAAACCTTTATGCAGTTTTGAGCGTTGCCGCAATTGCCGATGCCGTCTTCGCCAAGCAGGCCGTTGAGTCGGTCGTCGATGTTCGCTTTTCCGGTCGGATGCATATTAAAAAGATGTGCCTGAGCGATCGCCTGCGGCCCGATGTAATTGTCATCGCCGTACTGCGGACACGCTTCGAGACAACAACCGCAGGTCATACAGCGGGACAGAGCGTAGCGTTCCTGAGCGAGTTCGTTCGTCACGTGCGGCCCCGGGCCGAGGTCGTATGTACCGTCGAGTTCGATCCAGGCATCGACCTGTTTGAGATGCTCGAACATTTTCGAACGGTCGACCTTAAGATCGCGAACGTTTGGGAATTTAGACATCGGCGCGAGCGTCACCGTGTCGCCGCCGGTCGCGAGCAGCAGATCGTCGATCAACGCGGAGCACGATTGCCGCACTTTGCCGTTGATGACCATCGTGCAGATGCCGCAGACCTGTTCGAGACACGACATGTCCCAAACCGGCGGTGTCGTCTGTTTGCCCTCGATTGTTACAGGATTTTTACGTATCTCCATCAGGGCCGAGATGACGTTCAGATTGCGGCGGTACTGAAGCTCAAATGTCTCCCACGTTGCCGGAGCACCCTCTCTCTCACGCCGCTGGATCTTAAATTTGATCGTCGGCGGCGGTGTTTCGAGACGTTTCTTTTCTATGTGTGCGTTCGTCGTCATTGATTCTTTTTTACTGACCTAATTAGATCGTCAAAGCGTTTTAAGGCCTTTTCGCTGACCGTTTTCAGGGCAGTTTCACGTTGGAGCCCTTTTATCTTCGACTTTGGAAATACGAAGAAAAGCACTTTTTCTTCGATGCTCGAATTATTATATTTCGTGCAATGCCCGTCCGTGTTTCGCTCAAGACAGCGATCAACGCCGAGCCCTCTCATCAACGCCGCCGAGCCTTCGCCAATTCTCGCTGTCGGACCGGTGTCTGCAACAAAGACCGGAACCACGCGGTCGCCGTAAATAACTACTCCCAGGTCGCCCGCCGCGAGTCCGGTCATTCCGCCGAATTTCGAACCCGACGGGATGACCATATAAGGAAAATTCTCCGCATCGACGAATGCCTGTTCCCTATAAAACCGGCACCTGTCCTTTTCAGCAAAATATTCCTCGTCTGAGGGATACTTCGGATCCCAGAGGTGTGTCGTCCGGCATTGATCGCTCTTTCCCGCAATGCCGCAACCGCAGGCTTTCCACGAACCGTCGAGATCGAGCGACATCTTCGATTCATAAAAGACGGTTCCGTCCTGAAATTTCAAGAACGCCCGAAAGTTGTTCGGGTCCGTCTTACACTTGCCGTTTCTATCGCAATCTTCGAACGTCTTGCGATACGCTTCGTCTATCGCGACAGCCTTCGAAAAATCGATCCCCGAAAGGGCTTTTGCCGATCCGGCGGGCGGTTTATATTGAGCCGGAACGGCCAACGCCCCCGATATCAATAAACAGACTAAGACAAAAGATCTGAGCATGATCACAAAAACTAGCGCGTCTTTTTCTTCGCCGAGTAATCACGTTTTCGCGGAGCGACCAGCGAAACGTCGATCGCCTCGTAGCTGAGGACCGGAGCCTCGGACGAGTATTCGGCGATCGTCGTTTTCATAAAATTGTCATCGTCGCGATCCGGAAAATCTGGCTTGTAATGTGCACCTCGCGATTCGTTGCGATTCAATGCTCCGAGCGTTATGACGCGGGCGAGCTCGAACATATTCGATAGCTGACGAGCGTGCGGCACGGCCTGCGTGGCCCAGAGATTCGAATCATTTATCGAAATATTTTTGTATCGCTCCTGCAGTTCGCGGATCTTGTCGTCGGTCGCCTGAAGGCGGTCGTTGTAGCGGACGACCGTGACGTTGTCGGTCATTACTTTGCCGAGCTCTTCGTGCAGCTTGTACTGATTTTCACCGCCCTGACTGTGGATGATCGAATCGTTGATCTCCTGCTGGCGGGCGAGTTCGGCGGCGTGAACGCCATTTGACTCAGATGAACCGCGTTCGACATTCTTGGCATATTCCATCGCCGCCGGAGCCGCAACAAAACCGCCGTAGACACACGACAGCAACGAGTTTGCACCCAAACGGTTTGCACCGTGGATCGAGTAATCGCATTCACCGGCGGCAAAAAGTCCGGGAATATTTGTCCGCTGTTCGAAATCGACCCACAGACCGCCCATCGAATAATGGACTCCCGGAAAGATTCGCATCGGTACAAATCTCGGATCGTCGCCGACGAACATCTCGTAAATTTCGAGTATCGCTCCGAGCTTTTCGGTCAGAACGTCAGCCGGAATGTGCGTCAGATCGAGATAGACCTGATTTTCGCCGCCGACACCGGCACCTTCGAGACAGACCTGAAATATCTCACGCGTAGCGATATCGCGGGGCACGAGGTTGCCGTACGCGGGATATTTTTCTTCGAGAAAGTAGCGTCGTTCCGCCTCGGGAATATCTTTAGGCTTGCGGGCGTCCATCGGATCGCGCGGAACCCAGACCCGACCGCCTTCGCCACGGGCCGATTCGCTCATTAAGCGAAGCTTGTCTTCGCCCGGTATAGATGTCGGGTGGACCTGAATAAACTCGCCGTTCGCGTACCTTGCACCCTGAACATAACACGCCGCCGCCGCACTGCCGGTGCAGGTCTGTGAATTTGTCGATTTGCCAAAGACCATGCCCGGTCCGCCCGTCGCCATGATCACTGCGTCAGCCGCAAACGATCTCAGCTCAAGCGTTTGCAGATTCATCGCGACGAGGCCGCGACAGACCTGATGATCGTCGAGGATGAGCGACAGCATCTCCCAGCCTTCCCATTTCGTGACCTTTTTTTCGACTTCCCAGCGGCGAACCTGCTCGTCGAGTGCGTATAAAAGTTGCTGTCCGGTCGACGCTCCCGAAAACGCGGTACGGTGATGCAGCGTTCCGCCAAAACGGCGAAAATCCATCAAACCTTCTTTCGTGCGCGAGAACGGAACGCCCATTCGATCGAATAGATAGATGATCTCGGGCGCCATGTCGGTCATACGTTTGACCGGCGGCTGGTTGGCGAGAAAATCGCCGCCATATACCGTGTCGTCGAGGTGTTTGGCCGGCGAATCGCCTTCGCCTTTGGTATTTACCGCACCATTGATCCCGCCCTGAGCACAGACCGAGTGAGAACGTTTGACCGGCACGACCGAGATCAGATCGACCTCATGGCCAGCCTCCGCGATCTTCATCGCCGCTGCGAGGCCCGCGAGCCCGCCGCCCACGATCGCAATTTTCATTGAACTTGTAGCCATATAACTAAAACTTGGTCGAACCGCTCGTCGCCGCTTTCGGGCCTTCTTCACAAACCGCCTGCGGCATCAAACCGCACGGACGAACGAAGCTGAACACAGCATTGACGCCCGCGAGCGAGAGAAATAACGCAAGGCCGAGCGTCCCGTAAAGCACTACCCGCTGAGCCTTTTCGCCGATCACGATACCCCAATCGACCGCGAACAGGAAAAATCCGTACGCCAGATGCCAGGCGGTCGCGACCACACCGATGATGTAGATGATCATCACCCAAGTGATCTGAAATTCCTTCGAAACGATGCCGAAGGCCTGATCGGCGTGCCCCGCGACCGGTATCAGATTGAGTCCCGGAATAAGGCCGAATCTGAAATTAAGAATGTGAAACAGCAAAAATACAAACAGGAAAATACCCGTCGCACGTTGAAAAATGTAGAACCAGTTGCGGCCGTAGCTGTAATTGAGGACGTTTACCTTCGCCTCGCCCGAGATCAGAATGCCATAGACCGAGTGAAATACGAGCGGAACAAATATGCCGAATATCTCGATGAAAATAAGATACGGAAAATTGTGAATATCCTGGACGTGATCGTTATAGATTTTGGCACCGTTGAGCGCCGCCGAATTTGTCCACAGATGCACGAAATAAAACATGCCCAGCGGCACGATGCCCGTTATCTGGTGCAGTTTTCGAAGTAGAAACGTCTTGCTGAAATTAATGGCCATTCGTAAAAGATCTGGTCAACTCAATATTAAAAAATCGTGATTTCCTAAAATTCTAATTGCAAACACATAATTCGGCAATTATTTGACTCCGATATTTATAGTAGGACGAATTTCATATAAGATAAAATGAATAATGCTGACGTGATTAAGTAGCAGAGCTGAACTTTAATGCCCAAGAAACAATGCACATCGAAACACTGAAAGTATTTTGCGACCTTGTCGATCTAGAGAGTTTTTCGCTCGCAGCTGAACGCAATTTTATTACGCAATCCGCTGTCAGCCAGCAAATACGAACCCTCGAGGACAAATTCAAACGCCGCCTGCTCGAACGCGTCCGCGGCCGCCGCGAGGTAAAACTCACGCCTGCGGGCGACGTGTTCTATAAAGAGTCAAAAAAAGTGCTCGCCGCCTACGACGAAATGCAGGAAAGTTTGCGCGGCATCGTCGGCAAGATCGGCGGTACGGTCAAGGTCGCGACGGTTTACAGTGTCGGTTTGCACGAACTGCCCGTAAAGGTTCGCGAGTTTATGACAAAGTTTCCTGCCGCCAAGATCGATCTCGAATACTCGCGAACGACCCGTGTTGTTCGCGACGTATTGAGCGGCACTGTCGAACTTGGCGTACTGGCATTTCCCGAACCTCGACGCGGATTGACGATCACCCCGATGCCCGACAATCGTCTCGTTCTCATCGCCCCGCCGGATCACAAATTTGCGACGCGAAAAAAGGTCAAAGTAACGGAACTAAGCGGCGAAGATTTCGTGCTGTTCGAACGCGACGTGCCGACGCGAAAGGCGATGGACAAGATCTTCAAAGAAAATGCGGTCGAAGTAAAAAAGGTCGCTGAATTCGACAATATCGAGACCATCAAACGCGCGGTCGAGGTCGGTTTCGGACTCGCCATCGTCCCCGAAACCGCCGTCACCGAAGCAAAACGTGCCGGCACCCTCGCCGTCGTCGAACTCGCCGAAAAGTACTGGGTCCGCTCAGTCGGCGTCATCCACCGCAGCGATAGAAATCTGTCGCTGGCAGCGAAGAAATTTGTTCAGTTATTGGAGAATGCCTAGATAATTGGCTGATCGGTCGGACCGGAATCGGCGTTGATAAACGTCAGCGTCGAGGTAGGAGCCATTTCATTCAGCGTCCGGCGGATGGTCGGAATGATATTTTCGGCTTCCATATATTCACGGCCAAGCAGGCGGCGAAAACGTTTTTCTTTAGTGTCTCCGGTCAATTCCTTTAGCATTCCCCGCAAAAATGCAGTGACGAGTTCGGGGGCGAATTGCTTGCCCGCATTCCTCTGTAGGTCGTCAACCACCTCGGCGGCAGGCCTGCGTGCTTTGTATGGACGGTCCGTGGTCATCGCGTCAAATGAATCCGCTAAGTTTACTACTTTGGCAATATACGGAATTTCGCGGTCGTACAGGCCGTCGGGATAGCCGCGTCCGTCGATGCGTTCGTGATGGTATTTTGCCGCGAGCGGAACGTTTGCGTAAGGGTGATGGATCGGCATCAGGATGTCGTAACCGACACCGGGATGCTTGTTTAGTTCGGCTGATTCTTTGGCGTTGATGCGGTACGGAGCGTTGATGATCTTGCGTTCGACGGTCAGTTTGCCGACGTCATGGAGATAACCGGCGACCGCCGCACCCTCTACCTCAGGAGTTCCCCATTCGAGCTCAGCAGCGATGATCTCTGAGTATTTCCCGACACGAACCGAATGACCCTCGGTATACTTATCTTTACAGTCGATCGCGGTCGCAAATGCCTTGACCGTGTCGTTGTAAGTCGTTCTCATGTCGTCGACAAGTTTGCGGTTCTCTTCCGAGTGGCGTTCGATCTCGGCCATCAGGTTTCGCTGTGCGATCGCGACGCCGATGTGGCGGCCCATCGCGCAGATGATCTCTTTTTCGTATATCGAATACGGCTCCGCAGTTGCTTTTTCACCCAAAAACACTGCACCGACGATCTCGTCACGAACGATCAGGGGCAGCAGCAGTTCGATGCGTTTGCTTGTAAAACTTTGATCGTACACCTGAAAAAAGGGCAAAACCCTTGCCTGCGAAGTCTCGATCGCGTTGAGCCCGTTGGTCAAAAACTGACGCTCGTCCTCCATACATAACGACAAACTCAGCGGAAAATCATCACCGAGCCCGCGGACCGCCAGCATATTCAACTCATGCCCGAAACGCGAATACCGAGCGACACCGCCGCGCATTATCCCCAAAGCACCCGAAATAAGATGGAGTGATGTGCGGATCGTTTCCTGAAAGTTGTTCTTATTCGCAACCTCTTGCCCAAGCTCCGAAAGGGCTCCAAATGCGTGGATAAGCTTGTGTCGTTGTTCGATCATTTTGTTATTTTTCTTCTAAACGAGCGTAACGTGCTTGGTAAGGCCGAGAGTTTCAAAAAGCTCGACCGAATCTTCGTTGAGATCCGAAAAGACTACTTTGGCGCCGGTGTTTGCGGCGGAATCGATCACGCCGAGCAATATCGAGATGCCGATGCTATTGATAATCTCGGTCTGCGAAAAATCCACGACGAGCTGTTTACAGCCTTCGTCGAGCTTTGTTTTGCATTCGCGTTCGATCTTTTCGCCTGCGAGTTTGTTTAGATAGTTACCCGCGAGCACCACGACCGTGTCCGGAGTGGTTGATCGCGCGGTCTCGTACAGATTTTCTACGATCACGTAATTGATTTCCTTTGTTTTATTTACAGCAAGTTGTCGAAGAATCTACTTGAACCGTATTTTTAACACAATCTTAAGCAGATTACAACAATAAATTGGGGCAGCACGGTGATAGGATCTATCGCTTGACGTATTTCACCATCGTTATCCGCGTGCCGTCGTCGGTTTGTTCTGCTTTTACTTCGTCCATCAGACCCTGGATCAATTTGAGGCCCCAGCCGCGACGGCCCTGTTGTGAGGTGACTGGTGTAGCTGCCTTGTCCGCAAGGCGAAGGCCGCGATTTGAGATGGTGATAGTGATCTTTTCGTCGGTGACTGTGAATTTCTGATAGATCTTGCGATCAGGGCTGTGCGAATGCTCGGTTGCGTTAATGCAAGCCTCAACCAGTGCGGTTTTGATCTGGTTGATCGTTTTTGCTGGAAAATTGTGCCGTTTGGCGATCTCCTCGACGGTGTGAGCAGCGATCATCTCGGTGTCCACGCCCATCGGAATGACGATCTCGTATTCGTCGGCCTTCGGATCGGGCGAATCGAATGTTTCGCTAGTGAATTGACGCACCAGCAGACCGACCTGTTGCCTGCTCGAACCAATTGCTTTGCGTTCGGAGATCAAACTCAGGGCCTCATCGTTAAAACCTTCAGGGGCGACGAGCCAGATCTTGTAAGCTGAAAAATTGCAGGTCGCTGCGACCATTTCGAGACGGTCACACCAAAATTCTGCCAGATCGGCGGTAGCTTCGAGTTTCGAGTCGATCTCTGCCGCAAGCCACACTATATCTTCCTTGTTGCCGTCCGCCTCAAATCCGACGGCGATCGCTGAGCGTTCGGTGTCGATCAATTCACCTAGCGGCCGGTAAAATGCTACGCCGTGTGCTGTATAAGCGATTTGCGGCAACTTGATCTTTTCATTCGCAGTCGCGAAAGCGGCCTGGATCTCACTGTCGCTCCAACCCTTTAACTCGGCCTTAAATTTCCCAAAATCGACAAGTGATGTCGCTACCTCGCGGCCATCAAAAGCTCGCATTACCTCACGAAGGCCGATCGCCGATAGCTGACGATAAAATTTCGCCAGCAGTTGAGGGGCTCGCTTGATAAATCGGGTCATCTCGCTACCGACGATCTGAGCACGCGATGTCGAGCGGGTGTCGAGACGATGCCGTGCGTTAATATAATCGAAGAGAACGATGTTTTGGGGTGATGCCTCGACTGAATTCGATCCGACCGAGATGATCTCAAGATCGTTTAGTATCGAAACAACGGAGCGTAATTCGACGGGATCGAGAGCGGACTGACTTTGCCAGGATTCGAGCGAATCCTTATTCGTTTCACTGTTTAGGAGATCGGCGATCATGCCGACCAACCGGCTTTGCGAACTGGTATCGGACACTAGCGAGTCGATCATGGCATCGAAATAACGGCCGATCCGTCCGCCAAAGATCTCGTCGGCATAAACAGTTTCGACTTTTTGAAAGGTATCAAAATGGCCGCCTTTTTCGGCCGCTGAGGCAAATAGATGACCGGTCAACTTCGCGTCCCCGCGCAATTGAATTGCGATCAGGTCGCGCGTCTGATCATTGATGATTACGCCATATTTTGCGGCGAGCGACTCGGCGAGCATTCCCGCATCGGCGAATGAAAAGCTTCCGATCTGCATCGTCTCGAACGACGTTTTGCCATACAGAAAACGCCGGTTTCCGCAGAATACAAACGGCAATTCGCTGCTGCCAAAGACATCGGTCAATACTTCGACGAATGTTTCACCGTCCGATAAACGGGCGGTTTCTTGCAGATCGTCGACGGCCACGAACACATTCGCACCGCTCGCGACGGCGCGTAGTGGCGAACTCAAAAACGAACGCAGACGCGACATTTCGTCGTCTTTTCCATATTCACCCGCAGTTTCGATCAAACGGTCGATCCAAGGCCCGTCGGCCGGATCGGCAAGTTCGGCGATCTCGTTGATATCGGGCGACGAATGCAGAATGAACGCATTGCGACGCCGAAAAGCGACGGTCTGAACGAGAAATTCACGCAAGAATCGGCGTGCGGCCTGTAATGCCGAACGATCACTCGGTTTGACAGCAAAATATATGGGAATGATCTCTTTCTGGTCGGAAAAAAGACGGTCGAAAACCTGCTTGAGCAGCTCGGACGAACCGCAATTCGGCGTCGCAAGCAAGGCAAGCCCGCCGGCACCTCGGGCGTGTTCCAAGAGTCGAGCGACCTCTCGTTCACGGCCGATAAAGGCAGACTGCGAGACGCTGCCAAAGATATGCTGGTCAGAAAATCGTTTCATCCGATCTAATTATGACGTTCGTCAGCGGGCATTTCGGCAAACAAGCGGACGCTGTTGCGGCCCTTGTGTTTTGCGTCGTAAAGGGCAATATCTGCCGCCTCGATCAGCCCATTGACCGAACAAAGCTCACTCGAACAGCTCGCGACACCAATGCTAACCGTTACGGCCCGGCGCGGAAACTGCGTCGTCTCGATGTTGCTCCGAATGCGTTCAGCGATCATCGAGGCTTCGTCGTCGGTGGTCTGCGGCAGGAGGATCGCAAATTCTTCCCCGCCAAATCTGGCTGCGACGTCGGCCCCGCGAAGCGTCTCCCTAATAACATTCGCAACCAATTTTAGGGCGATATCTCCCGCTGGGTGGCCAAACTGGTCATTGTACGACTTAAAGTGATCGACATCGAGCATCAAAAAACTCATCGGATAACCGTGGCGGTTCGAACGCTTAACTTCTTCGAGCAACCGTTCTTCGATATATCGACGGTTGAGCAAACCGGTCAGAGCATCCGTCACTGCGAGCTGTTCAAATTCGCCGGCACGCTCTTTCAACCCTGCACGGTCGATAGCGATTGCGATCTGCGGGGTTATTGCACGGATCAATTCCAGATCGCGGCGGTCGAAGTTCGCACCGCTCGCCTTATCCGTAAAATTTATCACCGCGATATTACGGTCGCCGAGAGCAACGGGCGAGCTGATAAATGATGAGGTCTTGTAACGCCTGTCGTCGGGGGCAGGCTGCAAGCCCGTCGTAGAAACATCCGCGACTACCGCCGGTTTTCCCTTTTCAAAAACTATCCGCGAAACCCTTTCACCCGGCTCAGGCCCATCAGAGAGGTCAAGATGAGCTCCTACCACGGCTTTGAGTTCAAGAGTGCCCGACTTTTCGTCCAAAACCATCAACGACGCTCGCTCTGATTGGAGCAGCTCGGCCGATGTTAACGTCAAATGAAGCCAGAAATCGTCCGTGTTGTCCGACTTGATGGTTTCGCTGAATCTGCGAACTGCCTGTGCAAGCGAATCACGCCTCGAAACCTCGCCGCGTAACCTAAGAATTTCTAATTGCGGTGCGACGCTGTGACATAGCCGTGCGATCTGGTGTTTGATCTTATCGTCAGCGATCGGATCGAGCACGGCAAGAGCTGACGCGATATCGCTGCCGACCGGTACAGGGAAGAGATACATCGTCCGCGAACGCTGCGGATCATTATTGCGTTCGACCAGTTCGACAGGCATTTCGTTCGCGACCGCCTCGGGCAAACGCGGGTCGTCGATAGCGATGCCAAGTTTTACTTTTCGGCCCTCGAGTGTTCCGTAGCCGGTCAGGTCTTCGAAACGCTTGTCGCGGCGTTCGAGCCAGACTAGCGAGCGAAAACCGTAATGACTCGCAATAAACTGTAGTATCGCTTCGCACGCGGGTAGATGATCTTTGCTCAGAAGGGAGCCAAAAAATGAACGCCACGCACTGGCATCACTGACGCGTTCGGCGACCGGTTCGACCGTTTGCTCAACAACTTGCCCCGTGTCAGGTCCCTCGATCGACTCGACAACTAGTTCGGAAGCGGGCTGACCGATTTGAGCAATGTATCGCTCGGCGTCCGGAAACTTTGGTTTTTCGGTACGCGTTTTATTAAGTTTCTCGGCCAATTCGGCGATCACATCGGCGATTTTCTCAAAAGTGATAACGGGCTTTTTGATCGGAGTGTCGACGGCAATATCGTGCTTGATCTCGGCAGTTTCGATGGTCACGGCCATATCAATGAGCTGATCCATCGCTTTTTCGATCTCAGCGGTCGAACCGGAAAGCAAGACGTTCTCGAACAGATCGGCCGGCGAATATTTCTGCCAGTCGCCCTTCATCGCTCGTTCGGTGGCGATGCGATAATGATCGGCTTTAATAAACGTACGCCCGACGATCGCGGCAACGGGACGTTCGTCGCTGGTCATCGCGACGGCGCGGCAATCGAGCCCGGCGTGACAGACAAATCCGACGCTTTTTCCAGCTTCGGTTGCTTTTTCGAGGGCTTTGCCGCAAAAATCGGCACACCGTCCGGTGATCTCACCGTCAGGATTTAGCGTGCGGCAGATCGAATTGTCGTTCGAAACGGAGGTTTCGATCCCGCTCGCATCGACAATAGCTATCGCCAGCCCGCTTTCGTCAGCGAGGCGATCCAGCACCAATCTGCCTGGTATTTCACGATGAACACTCATCTCTTAATAGAAAACAACGTCGTGATGGTCAAAAAATCGTTCGACGCATCAAGGCACAATCTAATTATGTAGCTTGCTAAAACGGCTAATAGCACGCGCATTTCAAGAAAAAGTAGAAATTAAGAATATGGCCGAACGCTCAACAATTCGAGAGCAATGTTCGCTACCGAACATTCATTTCCTGCGGCGAGTAATAACCTGAGTTTGTGACAATGTCGCATTCATTACTTTATCAAATTTTACGGAGGCAATAATTATGATCAACGACTACGAAGCTACAAATCCGATAACCGCCGACCCAGTTCCGGCCTATGAAGGGACCGTGTCGAATGACGATGTCATTTCGAAACTGAACGGCCTGATCGAAACGTGTAAGGACGGACAGGACGGATTTAAGGTCGCCGCCGAGGGTATCGAGCGGTCTGAACTGAAGACGGTCTTCTACGAATTCTCACAGCAGCGTGCTGATTTCGTCGGGGTTTTGCAGGAACTCGTTCGTTCGCTTGGCGGCGATCCTGAAAAGTCGGGCAGTATATCGGCCGCCGTTCATCGCGGTTGGATGGATATTAAATCCCTCGTCACCGGCAAGAATGAAGAGGCGATCCTAAACGAATGCGAACGCGGCGAAGACTATGCCAAGGACGCGTACGCTGACGCTCTGAACTTCGCTCTGCCGGCAAATATCGCGGACGTCGTCGGCCAACAATCGCATGCCATCCTTGCGGCACACAACCGAATAAAATCGCTCCGCAACGCCGAAGCAAAGACGGCCACGCCGTCCTAGGGATCATTTGGAAATCACCTGATCCGCAACACCAAGGCCGCCCTGCAAAGGCGGCCTTTTTCTTTCGGACTTGCGAACGGGAATTGGAGCAAATTACAAAAGAAAATCACCAAATCAGGAATGACCCTGTTACCTCCGAAAAAATACCAATCGTGTTTTTTTCTGTGCGCGGTGGGAAATGTGGTACGTACCACATTTTTATCAGCAAAAATGAAGAAAAGTGCCTAAAAACGGGGGTCGGGAGACGAATAATTGGGGCCCAGAACCTGCATAAAAGGGGTTCAGAACCTTCAAAAAACGCATCGAGAACCCCAAAAAAAGGCACCGGGAACCATAATGTTTTGAACGGCTTTTCGACCCAAATATCCTTGATTTACCTCGAAAAGTCCCATCAACCCATCACCGCCCACCACGCCCCACTCCACCGCGTCCATCTTCCCTTCCCGACATTGGTGTTTGATCAAATTACAAAAGGAACGAGATAAGAGGTCCTCATACTTAATGTCTCATTTTGAACAAGCATTAATGAGAAGGCAGGGGCGACGTCAACTTCGCCGTGAGCATTGACTATGCACCGATCGCACCGAGGCCGGCGGCGGCGTTTTCGGCGATGACCGGATTTTCGGAGTTGATGCGGATGCAGGCCGCGTAGTGGAGCGGTTTGATCTCGACGAGTTTTGGCGAAGTAACCGAGCACTCCGGGATCGCAAACTGGCAGCGGGTGTGGAAATGGCAGCCCGTCGGCGGGTTTATCGGCGAAGGAACATCGCCCTTGAGGATAATTCGCTCGCGTTTTGCTTCGATCTCGGGATCGGGGACCGGCACGGCCGAGATCAATGCCTGTGTGTAGGGCATCAGCGGATCGCGGTAGATCTCTTTGCCGTCCGACAGCTCGACGATGCGGCCGAGATACATCACGGCGACGCGGTCAGACAGATGCCGGACGGCCCGCAGATCGTGCGAGATAAAGAGATAGGTCAGATTTTTTTCGGCCTGCAGACGCTCCATCAGATTCATTATCTGGGCCTGAATGGAAACGTCGAGAGCGGAGATCGGTTCGTCGGCGACGATGAATTCCGGGTCAACCGCAAGAGCACGAGCAATTCCGATACGCTGACGTTGTCCGCCTGAAAATTCGTGCGGATAGCGTTTTGCAAACCGCCGCGAAAGGCCGACTGTCTCCATCAATTCCTGTACGCGTTCATTAACGGAACCGCCTCCAGCGAGATGGAATGTATGGATCGGTTCGCCAATGATATTGCCAACGGTCATTCGCGGATTGAGCGATGCGTAAGGGTCCTGAAAGATCATTTGCAGGTCTTTTCGTTTGTCACGCATCGATGATTTGGACAAAGCCGTAAGGTCGCTGCCATTATAAAAAACGCCGCCGCCGGTCGGTTCGGTTAGACGCAAAATAGCCTTGCCAAGCGTCGATTTGCCGCATCCTGATTCGCCGACGAGACCGAGCGTCTCGCCCTTTTTAATATTGAGCGATACGCCATCGACCGCCTTGACGGTTTTCGCGGTACTAAACAGCCCTCCGCCGCTACGGTAGTAAACCTCAAGGTTTTTGATCGATATCAGGTTATTTTCGTTGTTATCCATTCATTTCAAACGCGGTCTTTACTGTATCGGCGCTTCGATCGTGACCGGCGAGTCAAGGTCATAAGTAATGGTCATCTGTTTTAGCACACCGTTTTCGTAATCGCAGACGAGTTTCATCGGCAAACCTTTGTCCGAGCTCACCCACATTTTGCAGCCATAACCATAACCGCCGACCGGAGTAACGTTCTTATATTTGTAAACTCGCGCAGACTTTCCATCTACCGTGTCGTCTCCGTCGAACGAAACATCGGAGAGCGACTTTAATCCCTCTTCTGAAAATGCGTCCCGCGAACTGCCGATGGCCTTTGCGTCGCCGGGTGATTTCGTCCACTTTCCACCCATCTTTGTGTACATATTGGAACCAATAGCGATCATTTCCATGCCGCTTCCCGGGCCGCCTTGGTAAGTCATGTGAAATTTGTCAGGCTGCAAATATTCGAGCTGATACTTTGTTTCGCCTTGCGACCCGCTACCCTGCATGTGGGCGGTGTATGAAGGGATGGTCAAGAATTTCTTGGATGCTTCGACAATGTCGGCTTTAGGATCTTTACCTGCGGTCGATGAGCCCGACGACGAACCGCCGCTGGTACTGCCGCCATTAGAATTGCTCGACGAACCGCCCGCCAATTCCTTAAACTTTGCACAGCCAAGTACGGCCACAAATATGATCACGAACGGCAGCAGATTCTTTTTCATAATTTTATCGGCCAGCCTTTGCTGCCGCCTCCACCTTTGATTCCTGATAAACTTCAGCCGCAAAATGGCAGAGCGAATGGTGCCCCGCGTTTATCTCGACGAACGGCGGAAAATCTCGACGACAGATATCCTCGGCCCGTTCGCAACGCTCGGCAAACGGACAGCCGGGCGGCAAATGAGCAACATCGGGCGGCAACCCCGGAATTTGGTACAGCTCTTTTCCCTGTTCGTGAGCCGGATCGGGAACGCTTTTTAATAATCCCTTTGTATAGGGATTTGCCGGTGTCGCGAACAATTCGCGTGTCGGAGCCTGCTCGAAAACCTTGCCCGCGTACATGACGATGATCTTGTCGGTCATTCCGGCAACGACGCCGAGGTCGTGTGTGATGAGAATGACGCTTGTGCCCATTCGCGATTTTAGATCCTTGATCAGTTCGAGGATCTGGGCCTGAATTGTTACGTCGAGGGCGGTTGTCGGTTCATCGGCGATCAACAATTCCGGGTCGCAACTTAATGCCATCGCGATCATTACACGCTGGCGCATACCGCCTGAGAATTCGTGCGGATAGCTGTCGATACGCTGCTCGGCGTCCGATATGCCGACCAATTCGAGCATTTTGACGGCGTGTTCGCGAGCCTGTTGTTTGTTATGTCCGAGATGAAGCTCCGTCACCTCCATCAATTGTTTCGAGATCCTGAGATACGGATTGAGCGAGGTCATCGGGTCCTGAAAGATCATCGCGATGCGTTTTCCGCGTATCTTGCGGACCTCGTCGATCGGCAGATCGAGCACGTCAATGCCGTCAAACACGACCTTGCCGCCCGCGATCTTTCCCGGAGGTTCAGGGATCAGCCGCATCACCGACAGGTTCGTCACGGATTTGCCCGAACCCGACTCGCCGACAATTCCCAGCGTCTCGCCCTTCGCCAGCTCGAACGAAATACCGTCAACCGCCTTCACCACGCCGTCTTCGGTCATGAAGTAAGTCTTGAGGCCATCGACCGATAAAATTGTGCCGTTATTGCTCATCAATTAGAATTTACGCGTCTGCGGATCGAGCGCATCGCGGATGCCGTCGCCTAGAAAGTTTAGAGAAAATAGTGTCAAGGCCATCGTGATGCCCGGGAAAATAAGCTGCCACGGGAAGATCGCGAGGTTTTTGATACCCGCATCGGCGAGACTGCCCCACGACGCGTACGGAGCCTGAACACCGAGGCCGAGAAACGAAAGAAATGCTTCGGTGAGCATAACGCTGGGCACGGTTAAAGTCGCGTAAACTATGACTGGGCCAAGAGCGTTGGGAACGAGGTGGCGAAAGATAATTCCGAATGTTGAGACGCCGGTCGCTCTCGCGGCCAGAATAAATTCCTGATTTTTGAGCGACAATATCTGCCCGCGAACCACACGCGCCATCGTCAGCCATGACACCAGTCCGAGTGCAAAAAACAAGAGAAATATCTGGCTCAACGCCTGATTGCCCGCCCCGCCGAGATTGGACGAGAGCCATTTTATCCATTCGGGCGTGCTCGGCCCGCCAAATACCGACAGCAAAACAATGACGATCAAGATGTACGGGATCGCATAGATGATATCGACGACGCGCATCATAAAATTGTCGATGCGGCCGCCAAGGAAACCGGCAGTCGCCCCATAGCTAACGCCGATCAGCAGCGAAACGCATGTCGAAATAATGCCGACCATCATCGAGATCCGCCCGCCCTGCAGAACTCGAGACAGCAGATCGCGGCCCGCGTCGTCTGTTCCCATCAGGTGTTGCATCGACGGCGAAAATGACTTTGCGAGGGCCGAATCGCCGGGGATCATGTCATATGTATATCCGGTCGCCCATTCAAGAATGGACGGCCCGTTTACCACCGCAACAATGATCAGGAAAAGTACGATCAAACCCGCAAAAGCGAGCCTGTTTCTCATCAGACGCTTCGTCGCGTCCGACCATAGCGAGGCACTTTTGCTACGCGAGAGCCGTATGACAAAGAAGGCGAAATAGAACAGCACGAAATCCAGATTTAGCGCAATCAAGCCATCCCAACTCTCCGGCCAGTTGACGAACGACAAAACCACATCGACCACGATCTGGATCGCTATAAAAATGAAGAGATATCTCCACGACGAATCGTTGACCGGCTGGACTTGTTGATCGAGTGAGCTGTTCATTCTATTCGTACCTGATCCGGGGATCAAGATATCCGTAAGCGATATCGACCGCAAGGTTAAAGACCATGATCAGTATCGACAAAAATGCGACGATGCCGAGAATTAAAGGCTCGTCGCGGTTCAAGACCGACTTAATAAAGATATCTCCGAGGCCCGGCAGAGCAAATACTTTTTCGACGACGACGGTTCCGGCAAGCAAGGCTGCGAGTGCCGGGCCGGAAAATGACACGACGGGAATAATCCCGCCGCGAAGCGCGTGACGGAGCAGCACGGTCTTTTCGTCGAGGCCTTTTGCTCGCGCGGTTCGGATATAATCGGACCGCATAACCTCGAGCATTCCCGCACGCGTCAGACGTGCGATGTACGCAGCATAGATCGCCGCGAGCGTTATCACCGGCAGCACGATACTCGAAACTCCGCCCCAACGAGCTGGCGGGAACCAATACAATCCGAACGAAAATACAAGCACAAGCAACGGCCCGAGGACAAAATTAGGCACCGAAAGCCCGAGCATCGCTAGCGACATCGAACCGTAATCGAACGCCGAATTCTGCTTTAGCGCCGCGATCGTTCCCGCTGTCAAGCCGACGATCAATGCGAGCAAATACGCGAGTATCCCGATCGTTGCTGAGTATGGCAGATGGCGCCGGATGATCTCGTTGACCGATTGCCCTTGATATTTCAGCGAATCGCCAAAATCTCCGCGAACCATGTTCGACATCATCATGCCGTATTGCGTGTACCACGGTTGGTCTAGGCCGTATTTTTTACGGATATTCGCCTCGACCGCCGCCGGCAGTTTCTTTTCGCCCGAGTAAAAATTGCCCGGCGAGATGCGGATCAATCCCCACGTCAGCGTCACGACCAGCAACGCCATCGGGATAATGATCAGCAATCTGCGTAATATGAAACTTAGCATCGTAATTTACGTCTACTTCGCGGCTGCCTTCTGCGTACTCACCAGATCGGCAAGCTGTTTCTCCGCCTGCGGATCCGGCGTTTTCATTATGTTATCGACATCTGCGTCCCATTTTGCGGCGTCACGTTCGATATAGACAAATTTCCACGGTATCAGCGTGCCGGGATTTGGGTACATGCCTTTGACGTATGGTTTTTTTAACCAGCTCGTCGCATTCATTGTCAGAGGCACGACCGGATATTGGTCCATCAGCATTATCTCGGCCCGGGCGAGCATTTCGTAGCGTTTTGTCGGGTCGAGTTCGGCATTGGCGTCGTTAAGCATTTTGTCATACTTTGGGTCGTAAAATCCTGTTCCGCCCTCGTTCTCTTTGCCAAAATGCAGACCCAAAAAAGTGTACGGGTCCATGTAATCGCCTGACCACAGAAACTGTGAAAACCCTTCGTACTGCAACGTCTTAAAGAATGGAAGGAACGTCTTGAATTCCATCGTCTTGAGCGGAACCGTGATGCCGAGGTTCTGCTTCCACTGTGCCTGGACAAATTCCGCGATCGATTTATTATTCTCGCCCGAATTGAAAGTGATCGACACCTTGTCGGTCGGAAAATTGGGACACGAATACGAGTCGCCATTCTTCTGCACCGGAAAACCGGCCTCGGTCAATAGTTTTCGGCCCGCTTCCGGGTCAAAATCGTTTCGTTTTGCCCACACCTCGGGTGTCAGGCCCCGCTCTGTTCTGATCTGTTCGCCGACCTTTTCGACGGCCTTATCGTAGTCGGGATAGAGACCGGTCGGCACCTTGGCGTAGAGCGGTTTGGTGGTCTTTCGAAAGATGGACAAAGCTTCGCGGTCCAGTCCATTGACGAACGCCCGCCGCACCTTGATATTGTCAAACGGCGGCTTGGTCATGTTCATCGCATAATACGCGGTCGAAGCCTCGGGGAAATTGAGGTATTCATCCTTGTACGGCCTCATTTCATCGATCCATGATGTCGGTACGCTGTGATTGAGTATCGCGTCGACCGAGCCGGCCTTGTAGAGATTCATCATCGTCGAAAGCTCTTCGACCGGGTAAAACTCGATGCGGTCGAGGTGAACATTCGCGGCGTCCCAATAATTGGGATCGCGTTCGACGATCAGTCGGTCGTACGGCTTATATTCTTTGACGCGAAAAGGGCCGCAGGTCACGATATTCTCGGGCCGCGTCCATTCTTTACCGTGTTTTTCGATCGCCTGCTGCGGGACGAGGCGAAAAAACTGGTGAGCGAGCAGGCCGAGAAAATACGGTGCACTCTGTTTCAAAGTGATCCGCAGGGTGTAATCGTCGATCGCCTCGACGCCGACATCTTCGGCCTTTACAGGGACAAATTCTGCGCCTTCGACGGCGGCTTTTAGCTTAGGATCAGCGTCGAGTTCCTTGGCGCGTTTCTTTTCGTCGCCCTCGACCGTGATGCGGTCAGGCGAATGCATGAATTTGTGAAAATCGGTGTCGGGGCCGAAAGGAGCGTACGGTTTTGAGGGCTTCGGGTCGAGGTCGGCGACCGTTAAAAATTTATCGCCCTTTTTTACAAAGACCTTTTCGCCGTTAAATTCGGACGAATATTTGATCGGATAGCCGTTACCGGCGGTTCGCGAGATTGTCTCTGGAGCAAAACCGCGGCGAAGGCTGTAAACAAAATCCCGAGCCGTGATCGGTTTGCCGTCGCTCCATTTGGCGTTGTCACGCAGGTGAAAGACGAGTTCATCAAC
>Ga0209023_10000646_pt1 | contig 51659 bp, 49 predicted proteins | sample LakOneMetagenome_FD_187468 | JGI IMG/M metagenome (GOLD analysis project Ga0209023, IMG submission 187468) | Freshwater and sediment microbial communities from Lake Erie, Canada (SPAdes) (version 2) | ecosystem: Environmental > Aquatic > Freshwater > Lentic | place: Lake Erie, Canada... | reverse complement strand
TCCGATCTTGTCGCTGGTCAGCGCCAGAATCAGGATCGGCGAATCCGCCGGGTTCGATTTGCGGTAGCTCGGCGGGGTGGTCATGTTGGCGGGCAGCGCGCGCTGGGTGCGCGCGATTGCCGCCTGCACGTCGGCCGCAGCCGCGTCGATATCGCGTGAAAGGTCGAACTGGACCGAGATTTGCGTGGTGCCAAGCGACGAACTGGCCGCGATCGTGTCGATCCCGGCGATGGTTTCGAACTGCTTGATAAGTGGGGTGGCCACCGACGACGCCATGGTCTGGGGCGAGGCGCCGGCCAGCTGGGCGGACACGCTGATCGTCGGGAAATCGGCCTGCGGCAGCGCCGCGACCGGCAACTTGGTATAGGCCAGGCTGCCCGCGCCCAGAAGCCCGAGGATCAGCATGATCGTGGCGACGGGCCGGTGAATGAAGATCGCCGAAAAGTTCACTGCTTTACTTTCTTCGATTTCTTGGACGGTGTCTTGGCATCCGCCGCTCCGGCCCCGGCGCCCGCCGGCTTGTCGGCCGCCACCGCCACCTTGGTGCCCGCGGCCACCGCCAATTGGCCCTCGGTCACCACGGCCTCGCCGGGTTTCAGCCCGTCGCTGATGCCGGCCATGTCGCCGACGCGCAGCGCCACGGTGACCGGGCGCACCTCGACGCTGTTGTCGGGTTTGACCACGAACACCGTCGATCCGGCCTGACCGGGCGTGACCGCGACACCAGGCACCAGGGCCAGATTGCCAATCTCGCCCAACGTCACCTCGACCGATAGCGCCTGCTGGGGCCAAAGGACATTGCCGTCATTGGCCAGGTCGGCCCGCATGGCGATCGTGCCCGAAGCCGCGTCGACGGCATTGTCGATGAAGGTGACCGGACCGGTCAGCGACACGTTCGCGGGCGTGTTCAGAAGCGGCGTGACCGTGGCGGTCAACTTGCCCTCAGCCTGCGCGGCGCGTGCGGCGGCCAGATCGGTTTCGGGCAGGGTGAATTCAGCGTGGACCGGATGCATCTCGGTCAAAGTGACGATGGGCGTCCCCGCCGCCACATAGGCCCCAGGCGACAAGAGAACCGCCCCGATGCGGCCGGCGAAAGGCGCCCTGATTTCGGTATTGTCCAGCGTCACCTGGTCGATTGCCATCGCCGCCTTGTCAAGCGCGAGCGTGGCGTTCGCCTCGCGCAGCGCGGCCTGCGCATCGTCGGCCGCCTGCTGCGAATAGGCCGTCGATCCGGTCAGTTTCTGGGTCCGGTCATAGGTCGCCTGCGCATTGTCGACCGCAGCCTGATCGCGGGCGATCGCGGCCAGGTCGCGGCCGAGCGCGGCCCGCAGCGCGCGGTCATCCAGCCGGACGAGCACATCGCCCGCCTGCACGTCAGCCCCGTCCTGCACCTTGATCTCGGCGATCGAGCCCGCGACCAGCCCCGAAAGCGCGGCCGAGGAAATGGGCAGGACCGTGCCGGTGGTCTGCCGCAGCACTGGCAGGGTGCCCACCCTGGCCACCGCGACCTGCACCGTCACCGGCCCGCCGCCACCCCGCCCGCCCCCCTTTGCCGAGCCGGTCCCGGCCGCGTCCTTCGCCTGCCCGGCGACCGGACCGGGTGGATCGCCCAGCCACAGGCCGTGTTCGCAATAGCCAGCGACCGCCACGGCCAGAAGCGCCGCACCCACCCAGTAAGACCGCATTCGCACTCCTGCCTCGCACTATCTTTGGCATCGTCCTCCGCCGACAGTCCTGGCGACCGTGCGGGCGGCATTCACGCCTTTTTCCTTGCGCTTCGCCTTATAGCACGCAGCCACCCCCTACGCAGTCGCGCCGATATTGCCCGCAGGCAGCGCACCTTTGCCAGTTCAAACGTGTGGGCCGTCTCTTTCCGTCGATCAAGTTCGTGTGTCGGGCCTTTCGCCTTTCCACGCACCATCGCCGCCTTGGCGCGCACGGAGCGATATGCTAGCGCTCTGCCCATGTTGCGCTGTCTTCACCATCGCCTGGCCGGCCTTGTGCTGACCCTTCTGATCGGTCTGGGCGCCCTGGCCGGCGCCTTTGGCCAAAGGATGCCGTCGCCCGGCGATCTGGCTTTTGCGGCCTATGTCGCTGCGGGTGGCAATCCGGCCGATCTGTGCGGGGCGCCCAACGATCCGGCCCATCCGCACCAGGATTGCCCGGTCTGCCATGCGATCGGCAGCGCGGTCGACCTGTCGTCCGCGCCCGCGATCGGGCCTGCGGATCTGGTGATGGCCCGCCTGGCCGCCCCGGCCGCGGCCCCGCGCATCGGGCCCGCACGGCTATGGCGCAGCGTCGGCAGCCGCGGACCGCCGGCCAGCCTCGCCTGACCTTTGCATCTGCGCGGGCCCGTTGGCCGCGCGGGCGCACACATGCCGAAAATTCCGAACCCCAGACCCGCCGGCGAACGCCCGGTCGGGTTCGCCCATGACCTGAAAGGGTCTCCTTAACCGCCGGTTTTTCCAGGCAAAAGGACATATGATGAAAAAGACCATGATCGCCGCTCTGACCGTTGTGCTGGCTGGATCGCACGCCTTGGCCCATGCCCATCTGACCGGCGCGACGCCCGCCAACAAGGCAGTGGTAACCGCGGCCCCCGCAGCGCTGGCGCTGATGTTTTCCGAAGATGTCGCGCTGAAATTCACCGGCGTGACCGTGACCGGGCCCGACGGGGCGCCAGTCGCGACCGGCGCCGCCACGCTCGACCCAAAGGACAGCAGCAAGCTGGCCATCCCCCTGACCGGAAAATTGGGCGCAGGCGCGTATAAGATCGTCTGGCACGCACTTTCTGCCGATGGCCACAAGACCCATGGCACCTACATGTTCACGGTGAAATAGCCCCGATGGACGGCGCTCTGATCCTGTGCCGCTTCGCGCATTTTTCGGCGGCGATGTTCTTGTGGGGCGGCGCCGTCTTTGGCGGCTGGCTGGTGCCCGACGCTATGCGCCCGGTACTTGCATCTTACGAGCGCCGGGTATTTCCGGCGCTCGTCCTCGTCGTCGTGGCGACGAGCCTTCTGTGGCTCGGGCTCGAGGCTGGCATCGCCAGCGACGGCTGGGCCGCGGCCTTCGACCCCGCCACCATCGCCGCGCTGCTCGACGAAACCGATTTCGGCCGCGTCTGGACCTTGCGCCTTCTGATCGCGGCCGGTCTGGCCGCCAGTCTTTTCCTGCGTGGCCGCCCTGCCCGAGCCGGCCGGATGGCACTTGCTGGCCTGATGCTGGCCAGCCTTGGCCTGGTCGGCCATGCCGAGATGCGCGACGGGGCACAGGGGGTCGTCCAGCGCGCCATTGCCACCGTTCATCTTGTCGCGGCAGGCTTCTGGCTCGGTAGCCTGCCGCCGCTTGTCGTCTGCCTGAGACGCACGCGCCAGGGCCCAGTGGCCGGACCGCTGGCAGACACCCTGAGGCGTTTTTCCGGCCTTGGCCACCTCGCCGTGGCGCTGGTCCTGGCAACCGGCGCCGCGAATGCCTGGCTCATCCTCGGCCATTGGCCGATCGACACCGCGTCCCCTTACCAGAGACTTCTCGACCTCAAGGTGGCCGCCGTCGCGCTGATGATGCTGATCGCGGTGGCAAATCGCTATCTCTTGGTCCCCCGGAGCGCCGGCCGGGCGCTGGTCACTGGCACGCTGGCCGAGCTTGCGCTCGGCGCCTTGGCGCTGGGCCTGGTCAGCGCCTTTGCCACCTTCGATCCGGTCTGAAAAGTTGGCCTGACGAATTGGCCCGGCCGGCAGCAGCACAAGGTCGCAAAATCGCCGCCACACGCCGCTCGACCGCTGGACAGACGGCCCCCGCCCCGCCATAGTCGGCGCGACTGGTTCCGGGCAGGCCAAGCCTCCCGGATTAATAGGGAACACGGTAGGGACGACCCAAACGGGGCCCGATCCGTGGCTGCCCCCGCAACTGTAAGCGGCGACTGCGCGCCCGCATGGCCACTGGGAAACCGGGAAGGCCGGGCGCATGCAGAATGACCCGCGAGCCAGGAGACCTGCCAGTCAGCGTGCAACCGGCGATCGAGCCGCGTGGACCCGAGGGGGTTCAGGCTCGTCCGCCCCATGTCCCGGCACGGCGGGTGCCCGGGGGAAAGTTCGACCCATGCTGAACCGACTGTTCCTGTCAATGTCCGCGAACCTCCGGCGCAAGATTGCCGCCGTGGCTTTGCTCCTGATAATCTTCAACCTTGGCGCCTGGATCTGGGCCTTTGTCGCCTTTGCCGGTCATCCCTTGCTGCTCGGCACCGCGATGCTGGCCTATTCTTTCGGGCTGCGCCATGCGGTCGACCCCGACCATATCGCCGCGATCGACAACATCACCCGCAAGCTGATGCAAGAGGGCAAGCGCCCGGTCACCGTCGGCCTTTATTTCTCGCTCGGGCACTCGACGATCGTGGTGCTGTTGTCGGCGGTCGTCGCCATCACCGCCCATGCGCTTCAGGGCGGGTTGGCCGAATACAAGGTTGTCGGGGGCGTCATCAGCACAAGCGTCTCCGCGCTTTTCCTCTTCACCATCGCCTTCGTGAACCTGATGATCCTGGTCAATACCTGGCGAAGCTTCCGGCGCCTGAAGGCGGGTGAGGAACTGGACCATGACGATCTCGACCTGCTGATGTCGGGGGGCGGCCTCATGGCCCGGATCTTCCGCCGGCTGTTCCGGCTGGTCCGACGGGGCCGGCATATCTATCTGCTCGGCCTTCTCTTCGGGCTGGGTTTCGACACGGCGACCGAGGTCGGACTTTTGGGCCTGTCGGCGGCGGGCGCGACGAACGGCCTGTCGCCCTGGTCGATCATGGTCTTTCCCGCCCTTTTCAGCGCCGGCATGGCCCTGATCGACACGGCCGACGGGATCCTGATGCTTGGCGCCTATGGCTGGGCCTTCCTCAAGCCCGCCCGCAAGCTGTATTACAATCTCACGATCACGTCGCTGTCGGTCGCCATCGCAGTGGTCATCGGCGGGATCGAGACGCTGGGCCTTCTGCACGACAAGCTCGAACTCAACGGCCGTTTCTGGGATGCGGTCGGCGGCCTGACCGACAACTTTGACCTGCTCGGCTACGGGATCATCGGGATCCTTGTCTTCGGCTGGGCCGTATCGTTCGCCATCTACCGCCTTCGGCGCTTTGACGAGATCTGACGGTGCGGCGAGTATCGGCCGCAGCGCTCAGAAGGCATATTTGATCGCCATCACCGCGGCGTTGTCGCTCTGCCCGGCCTGGTTGCCGTAGTTCGTCGCATGGACCAGCTGGAAAAGCATTTCGGCATTGTCACCCAGGGGTCGCTGGTAGCTCAGCGACAGGTCCATCTGCCGGCTTGACGGCGCCAGATCGAGGTTGACCGTGTCGAACGACCCGCCCCTGGAAAAGGCGCTGGGCCCCGACACCGGCAGCACCATCTGGGCGCTGCCCGATGTCACCGCGATCGGCATGGAAAGCCCGACCGACAGCCGGTCATCCGACGCAAAGACCGCGCGGGTACCGACGCCAAGGTTGAGACTGTTGAAGCGGGCAGTCGAGACATTGGACAGGGCGGCCTGCCCGCCAAGGTTCGCCAGGCCGAATTCGCCACCCATGGTCAGAAAGCCGGTCTTGCCAACATCTTGCGACAGGTTCAGCCTCACCGAAATCATGTCGGCGCCGGCCTGCCCGTCGGTGCCGCCAAAGCCCATGAGGCTGCCCTGGTCGTGCGCAAACTTGAGCCCGACCTCGACCCGCGTCGGCCCGTCGCTCAGCGCCCTGGCGATATTGATCCCATAGCTCGTATCGCCACTCTGCGGCAGCAGGAACGAGGCCTTGATATCGCTGGCTGGGTCGCGCATCGCATAGTTCCGGCCGGTCAGACCGGCGAAAGGATCGGTCTCGGCGCCATAGCTCGCGATGCGCTTTTCGGTCAGGTCGGCGGTCAGGCTTTCGGCGAGCAGCCGCGCGCCCAGGGGTTGCGGCGCCGCCGTAGCGATCAGCGCGTCGGCCGGCTTGGTGAAGCCCGCGTTCAGACTGTCGGAGAAGGCGATATTCACCCCAGACAGGCTGCGGCTGACCGCATCGCCAAAGGCCGACCCTGACTGAACGATCGGTTTGCTGACATTCTGCACCACGCCGCCCGGCAGGCTCATCTGCGAAGCCCCGATCGGCAGAAGGGCGGCGGCCACGTCGAGAAAGCCGACACCATAGGTGAAGGAGTAGCCCTTGTTGAAGCCCGTCGCCAGTTGCACGGTCGCGTCCGGCGTGAAGAAATGGTTGTCGGCAGACGCCAGCAGGCGCACCCGCAAATCGTGCGGGCTAAGCGTCGGGAAAGCCTCGGCCAGAAGCGCCAGCGCCCCCGACACCTGTGGCGCGGCAAAGGATGTGCCCGCGCCGAAGGCATAGCTGGTGTTCGATGCTGCGGTCGCCGCCGTCCAGGTGCCGTCGGCCAGGATGCACCAGCGCGCCGCCTCGAGGCAGCTCGACGATTGCATGACGACCGAACTGACATTGCCGCCCGACCCGAACGTCGGCGTCGCGTTCGCCACCGCGATCCAGCCCGCCTCGAGCCCCGGGTGGACGTAAGGAAGCGCCTCCATGATCGTCGCATGGGTCTTGGTCGTGTCATTCGACGTGGCAAAGACCACGACCCCCTGATTGGCATAGGTCTGAAGGGCGCTGAGATAGGCCTGGCCCGAGGCGTTGCCGAACAGCGTGTTGAACGACGTCGCCCCGACATCGAGCGTGTCATATCCCCAGGAATTGTTCTGGGCCACGGCATTGGCGTTGGTCGCGGCGATGGACGCGGCAGTCAGGGTCTGATCGCTGGTGAACGACCCGAAAAGAAGATTGGCCCCTGGCGCCATGCCGATGAAGCCGGAACTGTTCCCGGCGATGATCGACGACACCATGGTGCCATGATCGAGATCTGTGTTGCCGGGCGACTGGGTGTCGGAAAAGGTGATGGTCTTGGCGGCAAAAACCTCGTGGCTGGCATTGAGATGGGTGTCGACGACCGCGACCGTGGCGCCCGCCCCGGTCAGACCCAGCGCATGCGCGACCACGGCACCCGAGGAATCGAGCGGAAAGCTCGAATAGACCGGGCCGGTCTGGTTGCCATTGCCATCGGTATTGTACCAGCTCGAATTCTGAAGCTGGTATTTTGCGGTGGCCAGCAGCGCGCTGGCGGCCGCAAGCACCGCCGGGCTGAACGACACAAGGCCATTGAACGACAGTTGCAGCACGGTGGGGCTGGTCGGGGTCGGGGCGGTTTGCGGCGAGGTATAGTCGTATCCGGGTATCACCCCGCCGTTCGGAGTCAGGCCGGTGATCATCGTGCTCTTGCAACCGGCCAGAGCCGCAAGCGCTGCCAGCAGCAATACCCCTGCCGCCCGCTTCCGGCCTCGCACCGCAGACGCGCCCAGGGCTTGTGGCAGGGGATAAGCGTTCATGGCGGCTCCGTCGCAGGATTTGTCCTCTCTGGCAGACTGTCTCAGAAAGTGATTTGTGCAAAGCTGCTAAATGGTTATGGCTGATTGTCCAGCGACATTTCCGCCACGCCGCCCTTTCGCCGCGCGTGCAGCAGCTTCCCGGGCACCGCCGCGTTTGCCCCGTTGAATCCCCGTTCCAGTCGCTCTATAGACTGTCTCGTCCGCACCCGTAGCTCAGCTGGATAGAGTGCTGCCCTCCGAAGGCAGAGGTCACAGGTTCGAATCCTGTCGGGTGCGCCAGTTCGTGCAGTATCATCCGCATCAGCGGTTTCGGTCCTGACACGCTGCGACGCGTCGCTTTCGGGTTTTGCATATCCACTCGCCCGCTGCGGCTTGCGCGTCTCGAGTGCTTCACGAATGCTGTCAGGGCAACAGTGCCGATGCGAATGCAGGACCCACGGTTCGGGCGGGTTGAGTCGATCATCGGGTCGAACCCGAGATGATACGGCATGTCCCGGCGCGATCTGCAACCGCATGTGCAGGCCTGCGGCGTTGATGTGGAGATGGTTGTTGCTCCCCACGCCCGTGCGGGACGTCAGGGGCCAGGGCGCAGCGCTCGTGAAACGCCCATTTCCCGGCCGGCATCACGTTGCGTGCCAAGCCCCCCCGATCGCCCTCATCGCGACCAACGTGGCCCAGGTTCGGACTGATGTGTGATGCCCATTTGTCGCCGAGCCCTATCGGCTGGCGATCGCCACCCCGCCAAGGACCAGCGCCGCCGCCAGAACGAACACCGTGCTCAGCCCCTCGCCGATCAGCAAAATCCCCCCGGAGGCGGCAATCACCGGCACGGTGAGCTGCGCCACCGCCGCACGGGCCGCCCCAAGCCGCGGCAGGATCGCATACCAGAGCGCATAGCCCATGCCCGACGTGATCGCGCCCGATACCAGCGCCAGCAATATGCCAGGCCATGTCGCCTGCACATCGGCCCGCCAGCCGACCGCCACAAGAACCGCCACCGGAGCCGCAAGCAGGAAGTTGGCAGCCGTTCCCGCCAGCGGATCACCCCCCTTGCGCCCGTTCAACGAATAGATGCCCCAGCCGACCGCGGCCACCGCCATTGCGACAGCGGGCATCACCTCTTGCCCGGTCCCTTGCCCACGCGGCCACAAAAGCCACAAGAGCCCGGCGAAGGCCAGAACCGCACCGGCCCAACGACGTGCCGGCAAAACCTCGCCCGCCACCAACGCCCCCGCGAACATGGTGATCTGCACCCCTCCGAAAAGGATCAGTGCGCCCACACCGGCGTCGAGCGCGAGATAGGCCCGCGAAAAGCCGAGCATATACGCCAGAAGCGACGCCGCCCCCACCGCCCGCCGCCAGGACCAGTGCCCAAGGCCACGACCGGCAAGGAGCGCCAGCCCCAGCAATGCCACCGCCCCGGCCACCAGCCGAACCGCCGCGAAATCCATCGCCCCGATCTCGTGCCCCTTCAACGCCAGCCGGTTCAGCACCGAATTGGCGGCAAAGGCGATCATCGTAAGAGCGGTCAGCAGAAAAAGGCGCATGCCCCAAGCCTACCCCCCGGCACCGCAGTTCGCTAGCCCCGTCAACCTGCCGCAAGGCTCGTCGCAGAAGGCCCCCGCGCACGGCCGGCAAAGCGAAAGGGGCGCCCTTTTGGGGCGCCCCTTCGGTTCCGGTTGTCGAACGGGAGATTACATCATCCCGTCCATACCGCCCATACCGCCCATGCCGCCGCCAGCCGGTGCCTTGTCGGCCGGCTTGTCGGCGATCATCGCTTCGGTGGTGATCAGAAGGCCGGCGATCGAGGCCGCATCTTCCAGCGCGGTGCGCACGACCTTGGCCGGGTCGATGACGCCGAACTTGAACATGTCGCCATATTCCTCGGTCTGGGCGTTGAAGCCGAACTTCGGATCGTTCGATTCGCGCACCTTGCCAGCCACGACCGACCCGTCGACACCGGCGTTCTGGGCAATCTGACGCAGCGGGGCTTCCAGCGCCTTGCGGACGATGGCGATGCCTGCGGTCTGGTCGGAGTTGGCGCCGGTCATGCCTTCCAGCTTCTTGGCCGCCTGGATCAGCGCCACGCCACCGCCGACAACGATGCCTTCCTGCACGGCCGCTCGCGTCGCGTTCAGCGCGTCGTCCACGCGGTCCTTGCGTTCTTTCACTTCCACTTCGGTCATGCCGCCCACGCGGATCACCGCAACACCACCGGCCAGCTTGGCCACGCGTTCCTGCAGTTTTTCCTTGTCGTAGTCGCTGGTGGTTTCCTCGATCTGGGTGCGGATCTGCGAAACGCGGGCCTCGATCTCGGCCTTGTCACCGGCACCATCGACGATGGTGGTGGTGTCCTTGTTGATCGACACTTTCTTGGCGCGGCCAAGCATGTCCATCCCGACATTCTCGAGCTTCATGCCGAGATCTTCGGAAATCACCTGACCGCCGGTCAGGATGGCAAGGTCCTGCAGCATGGCCTTGCGACGGTCACCAAAGCCCGGCGCCTTGACGGCCGCGATCTTGAGCCCGCCGCGCAGCTTGTTGACGACGAGGGTCGCCAGCGCTTCGCCTTCCACGTCTTCCGCCACGATCAGAAGCGGCTTTTGCGACTGGATCACCTGCTCGAGCAGCGGCACCATCGGCTGAAGCGACGACAGTTTCTTTTCGTGCAGCAGGATCAGGCAGTCTTCCAGATCGGCGATCATCTTGTCGGCGTTGGTGACAAAATAGGGCGACAGATAGCCACGGTCGAACTGCATGCCTTCGACGACTTCGGTTTCGGTTTCCAGACCCTTGTTTTCCTCGACGGTGATAACACCTTCGTTGCCGACCTTCTGCATCGCGTCGGCGATCTGGCGGCCGATTTCGGCTTCGCCATTGGCCGAGATGGTGCCGACCTGCGCCACTTCGGCGCTGTCGGTAACCGGGCGCGAGGCGGCCTTGATCGCGGCGACAACGGTGGCGGTCGCCAGATCAATGCCGCGCTTGAGATCCATCGGGTTCATGCCGGCGGCAACCGATTTCATGCCTTCCTTGACGATGGCCTGGGCCAGAACCGTCGCGGTGGTGGTGCCGTCACCGGCCTCGTCGTTGGTGCGGGAAGCAACTTCCTTCACCATCTGGGCGCCCATGTTCTCGAACTTGTCGGAAAGTTCGATTTCCTTGGCCACCGTCACGCCGTCCTTGGTGATCCGGGGGGCACCGAACGACTTGTCGATCACCACGTTGCGGCCCTTGGGGCCCAGGGTGACTTTCACGGCATCGGCCAGAATGTTCACGCCGCGCAGCATGCGGTCACGGGCGTCGCTTTCGAATCTTACGTCCTTAGCAGCCATGTTGGCTTCTCCTTCGGATGATATTCAATGAAAAGGGATCGGTGAATTCTCAGGCGATGATGCCGAGAATGTCCGATTCCTTCATGATGAGCAGTTCGTCGCCGTTCAGCGTCACTTCGGTGCCCGACCATTTTCCGAACAGGATACGGTCGCCTTTTTTCACCGACATCGGGATCAGTTCGCCCGAATCCTTGCGCGAGCCCTCGCCCACGGCGATCACTTCGCCTTCGGCCGGCTTTTCCTTGGCGCTATCGGGGATGATCAGACCGCCCTTGGTCTTTTCTTCGCCTTCGACGCGCTTGACGACGACGCGGTCATGCAGCGGTTTGAATGCCATCTGGTAACACTCCCTTGGTTCCAGGTTTGAATGCAATTAGCACTCACGCCTGGCGAGTGCTAACGGGGTGTAGTTAGGCCCGCGCCCGGAACCTGTCAACCGCAATCAGCGTGATTTTTTTGCGGCACCGCCGTGGAAAAACCCGATTGTCCGTGCAAGTTTGGCGCGCAATGACCGCAGGTGGCCGATGCTGAGACTCTTGACCCTGGTTCTGTCGCTGGCCTTGGCAACCGTGGCCCGAGCTGACGCGCCGGCCTGCGCCGGCCACGATCTGATTTCCGCGATGCCGGCGGCCGAACGGGCCGCGCTCGACGCAGCCGTGGCCGCCGCACCCTACCCGGCCGGCAATCACTGGCGCGCGACCCGGGGTGACAGCACCATCGACGTGATCGGCACCTTTCATGTCTATGACCCGCGCATGGACGCGCATATCAAGACACTGATGCCGATGCTGAAGGCGGCCGATCTCATCCTGCTCGAGGCCACCCCGTCCGAGATGGACGCCCTGCAAAAAGCCGTCGCCAGCCAGCCTGACCTGCTGTTCACCACCGGCGCCACGCTGCCCGAACGACTGAACAAGGACGATTGGCAAAAGGTGTCCGACGCAATGTCGGCACGCGGTATCCCCGGCTTTTTCGCCGCCAAGTTCCAGCCCTGGTATGTGGCGATGATGTTGTCGCTGCCGCCCTGCGCGGTCAAGGCCATGGGCGGCGGATCGACCGGACTCGACCGGCTCATCATGGGGGCAGCGGAGGATCTGCATGTGCCCATGCAGGCGCTCGAACCCTATGACACGGTCTTCAAGGTGCTTGCCACGATGCCCCCCGAAGATCAGCTCGACGCGATCCGCCAGGCTCTGCCACTGACCGGCCGGGCCGACGATATGCTTGCCACCGTGACCGCCAGTTACGACCGCCAGGAGCATCGCCAGATCTGGGAATTTTCCCGCATTCAGGCGCTCGACATCGCCCCCGACCGACCCAGGGCCGAGGCCGACCTTGAGCGGATGGAGGCCGGCATGGTCACCGCCCGCAACCGGGCGTGGCTGCCGGTGATCCTTGCCGCCGCACCGGGCAAGCGCCTGGTCGTAGCGGTCGGGGCCGGGCACCTTTCGGGCGACGATGGCCTTCTTAACCTTCTTGCCAGGGTCGGCTACCGGCTCGACCGCGCCGCCTTCTGACCCGCCCGGCATCGGCCCGCGCATCCCCCCGGTGACAATCCCGCGCCATCCCCCTATAAGGCGCGCGAAATCCCTTTTGAACGGACCCCCGCTATGACCATTCTCGTCTTCGGCCACAAATCCCCCGACACCGATTCCACCGGCTCGCCCATTATCTGGGCCTGGTATCTGTCTGCGGTGAAGGGCACCCCGGCCAAGCCCGTCCTTCTGGGCGAACCGAACACCGAAGCATCCTTCGTGCTGAAACATTGGGGTCTCGACAAACCCGAGATCATCTCCGACGTGGCGGCGGGCGACGCCTGCGTGATCGTCGACACCAATAACCCGGCCGAACTTCCCGCCTCGATCAACGAGGCCAATGTCATCCAGATCATCGACCATCACATGCTGGTCGGCGGGCTCAAGACCAAAAGCCCGATCGACATCACCACGCGCCCTCTGGCCTGCACCGCCACCATCCTGCATGACCTGATGGGCCGCCATGCCGCCGAAATGCCGCGCGCGATCAAGGGGGCGATGCTGTCGTGCATCCTGTCGGACACGCTCGAATTCCGCTCGCCCACCACGACCGACCATGACCGCGCGGTGGCCGAGAAACTGGCGGGTGAGCTTGACATTTCGGTCCCCGATTTCGCCGCCGAGCTTTTCGCCGCCAAGTCCGACGTTTCCGCCTTCTCCGATGCGGCGCTCCTGCGGATGGACAGCAAGGAATATACCGTGGCGGGCCAGGAGCTGCGCGTTTCGGTGCTGGAAACCACGGCGCCCAAGGTGGTCCTCGACCGCAAGGCCAGCCTGATGAAATCCATGGAGACCGTCGCCCGTGAAGACGGCGCCGATCAGGTGCTGCTCTTCGTCATCGACATCCTGCGCGAAGAGGCGACGCTCATGGTCCCGAACGATCTGGTGAAACGCATGGCCGAGGCCAGCTTCGGCGTCAAGGTCACCGGCGATACGGTGGTCATCCCCGGCCTGATGAGCCGGAAAAAGCAGATCATCCCCGCGCTCAAACTCTGAAGGGCGCGGCCATGGTGCAGATCATCCCCGCGCTCGCCTCGATCGCCGCGCGGTACGAGGTACTTTTTTGCGACCTCTGGGGGTGCCTGCACAACGGCCACGCTCCCTACCCCGCCGCCGTCGCCGCCCTTCAGGCCTTTCGCGCCCGGGGCGGGCGCGTGGTTCTTCTGACAAATGCCCCCCGGCCCGCGCGGTTCGTCGAGGCAGCCCTGGCCCGGATGGGCACCCCGCGCGACGCCTGGGATCTGATCGTCTCGTCAGGTGATGCGGCGCAATATGCCATGCTGTCAGGGGCGGTCGGTTGCAATGTCTGGCATCTCGGCCCAGACAAGGACGATGGCTTTTTCACCCACCTGCCCGACGACCTCGCCGATACGCCGCCGATCGCCCGCGTGCCCTTCGACGACGCCGAGGGGATCGTCTGCACCGGCCCCTTCGACGAGTCGGCCGAAGTGCCCGACGACTACCGCGACCGGTTCCTCGCCGCCAAGGCCCGCGGGCTGAAGCTCCTCTGCGCCAACCCCGATCTGGTGGTCGATTACGGCGACCGGCGTATCTATTGCGCGGGTGCGCTGGCCGAGCTTTACGACCGGATGGGCGGCACCAGCCTCTATTTCGGCAAACCCCATGCCCCGATCTACGACCTCGCCCGTCGCCGCCTCGCCGCGCTGACCGGCGCCACCCCGGACCCCGCCGCCATTCTCGCCATCGGTGACGGTATAGCGACCGACATTCAGGGGGCCGCGGCCGAAGCGATCGACGCGCTCTTCGTCACCGGCGGCCTTGCCGCCGACGCCTTCGGCCCCGATGCGGAAAACCCCGACCCGGCGAAGCTCCGCCCCTGGCTCGCCCGCCAGGCTGGCGCCCCCGCTTACGCCATCGGTCGCCTGCGCTGATCCCTTTCTCCTTGTCGAAATACTCCGGGTGGGGTCCGGGGGGTGGGGTCCGGGGAGGGCAGCGCCCTCCCCGGACGGTCGCCCCCGCCAGGGGGCGACACCTACCAACCGCCCGCCCCGCAGGGGTGAAACCCGAAAATCGAACGCGCCCGCAAGATTGTTGCAAATATCTGTTGAAAGCCGACCAAAAATTACCAACCCGATTGCACCGCCGCCGTCAACAGATTATGCTGCACTGCAACATACGCAGGATTCGCAATGATGCTCGACAATCACCCGCGCGGCACGATCTGCATCGAGGATATCGAAATCGGCATGGTGCGCACCTTGCAAAAAGAAATCACCGACCGCGATATCGAACTTTTCGCCGAAGTGTCCACCGACCGAAATCCGGTTCACCTCGATGAGGCCTATGCGCAGGACACGATCTTTCAGGGCCGTATCGCCCATGGCATGCTGACCGCAGGCCTCATCTCGGCGGTCATCGGCGAACAGCTTCCCGGCCATGGCACCGTCTATCTCGGCCAGACGCTCAAGTTCATGGCCCCCGTCCGGCCCGGCGACATGGTCCGGGCCGAGGTCAGGGTCACGGGCATCGACCATTCCAGGCGCCGGGTGACCCTTGAAACCCATTGCACCGTGGGCGATACGGTTGTGCTGAAGGGCGAAGCGCTGGTTCTGGCGCCGAGCCGCAAGTTCGACTGATCCGGCGGGCCACCGCCGCGCGGGGGCCGATGCAGAGATATAGTTACTGGACAGGGATCGGGGCCGGCGGCCGGGGCGCCTCGGTCGCCATGGGCAACTTCGACGGTGTGCATCTCGGTCATCAGTCGGTGATCGGCCTTGCTCGGGGCGCGGGCAGGCCGCTCGGCGCCGTCACCTTCGAGCCCCATCCCCGCCAGTTCTTCGCGCCCGGCGCCCCCGCCTTCCGCCTGATGAATCCCGAGGCGCGCGCCCACCGGCTGGAAAAGCTCGGGGTCGAGATCCTCTATGAACTCCGGTTCGACGCGACCCTGTCGGGGATGGAGGCCGAACGCTTCGTGGCCGAGGTCCTAGTCGCGGGGCTGGGCGTCGCCCATGTCACGGTCGGCGCCGATTTCTGCTTCGGCAAGGGCCGCAAGGGCACCGCGGAAACCCTGCGCGCCCTTGGCCGCGATCTCGGCTTCGGCGTCACCATCGCCGATCTCGTCGCCGAAGGTGGCGCCGAAATCTCGTCCACCGCGATCCGCGCCGCCTTGGGCGAAGGCCGGCCACGCGATGCGGCGGCCATGCTCGGCCACTGGCACCGGATCGAGGGTGCCGTGCTGCACGGCGAAAAGCGCGGCCGCCAGCTTGGATTTCCGACCGCCAACATGGGGCTCGACGGGCTGCATCTGCCGCGCCTTGGCGTCTATGCGGTCAAGGTCGATGTGCTGACCGGCCCCCATGTCGGCGGCTACGGTGGTGCCGCCAGCCTGGGCGTGCGGCCGATGTTCGGCCAGAACCAGCCCAATCTCGAAACCTATCTCTTCGATTTCCAGGGGGATCTTTACGGCCAGCATCTGTCGGTCGCGCTGGTCGAATACCTGCGCCCTGAGATGACCTTCGACGGGCTGCCCGCGCTCGTCGCCCAGATGCAGGCCGACTGCGCCCGGGCCCGCGCGATCCTGGCCAGCGCATGACCGACGCGCCGCTTCGCCCCGCCTTCTGGACCTTGCCGCTCAGCGCGTTGACGCCACCGGAATGGGAGGCGCTGTGCGACGGCTGCGGCAAATGCTGCCTCAACAAACTCGAGGATGCCGACACCGGCGAGGTGTTCTTCACCAACGTCGCCTGCCGGCTGCTCGACGGGCAAAGCTGCCGCTGCGGCCAGTATGCAACCCGCAAAAGCTTCGTGCCGGAATGCGTGGTCCTTACGCCCGCGACCATTTCACGCGTCGCCTACTGGCTGCCGCAAACCTGCGCCTACCGGCTGCGCGCCGACGGCGAACCGCTGGCCGATTGGCACCCGCTGATCTCGGGCGATCCCGAAAGCGTTCATGCCGCCGGCATTTCGGTACGCGGCTGGACGGTGCCGGAATTCGAGGTGCCCGAGGAAGATTGGGAAGATCATATCATCGAGGATCTGTGATGGAATTCGCTTCTGACAATACGTCGGGCGCCAGCCCCGAGGTGCTGGCCGCCCTTGTCGCCGCCAATCAGGGTTACGCGTCCTCGTATGGGACCGATCCGATCATTGCGCGCGTCACTGCCCTGATCCGCGAAACGTTCGAGGCGCCCGACGCGGCCGTCCGTCTGGTTGCGACGGGCACGGCGGCAAATGCATTGTCGATATCGCTGCTTTGCCCGCAATGGGGGGCGATTTATTGCGGGACCGCGGCCCATGTCGAGGTCGATGAATGCGGGGCGCCCGAATTCTATGTCGGGGGCGGCAAGATGGCCCCGATCCCCGGCCCGCATGGCAAGATCACACCCGATGCGCTGACCGCACGGATGGCGCAGACGCCGCAAGGCGACGTGCACCATATCCAGCACGGGATGCTGACCCTGACCAACCTGACCGAAGCCGGAACCCTTTACACCCCGGCCGAGGTCGCCGCCTTGATTGGCATCGCCCGCGCGCAAGGCCTGAAAACCCACATGGACGGCGCGCGCTTTGCCAATGCGCTAGCGGCGGCTGGCTGCACCCCCGCCGAGATGACGTGGAAGGCCGGGGTCGATATCCTGTCATTTGGCGGCACCAAGAACGGCTGCCTGGGGGTCGAGGCGGTGGTGATGTTCGATCCGGCCCAGGCCTGGGAACTGGAACTGCGCCGCAAGCGCGGGGGCCACCTCTTCTCGAAACATCGGTTCCTGTCGGCGCAGATGGAGGGCTACCTGAACGGGCGCCAGTGGCTGATCCGCGCCGCGCATGCCAACCGGATGGCCGCGAAGCTGGCCATGGGGCTGGCCGCCCTGCCCGGCGCCAGCCTGGTGCATCCGTGCGAAGGCAACATCGTCTTTGCGCGCTTTCCCCGCGCGCTTCACCAACGGGCGATGGCGGCGGGCGGGCACTACTACCTCTGGCCCTTCGATCAGACTCTGGACGGACCCGGCGATCAGCCCCTGTCTGCGCGGTTCGTTTGCAGCTGGTCCACGACCGAGGCCGATGTCGACGAGTTCCTCGCCCTTATTCGTCGCGGCTGAGGTTCACGTCGATAAGCCCGGCAACCTTTTCTGGATGCGTCACCGGCAACAGATGCCCCGCCCCCGGGACGTCAGCCAGGCCCACATCGGGCAGGCGTGCCGCGATTTCCTCGGCGATCCGGGGGATGACGGGCGGGCATTCCGTGCCGATGATGATCATCACCGGCAGGTCCAGGCTTTCCAGCCGTCCGTCGCGCAGAATCCCGAAATTGTCATCCACCAGCGCCGGCATCCCGGCCTCGATCAGGTGGATACGGTCGGCCATGTAGCGGTGCTGTCGTTCGTCGATATCGGACCAGGGCGTGCCGGTTCCCCAGATTTCGGTGAATTTCTCGGCCGCCAGCATCCGCTCGCCCGCAGCGAGGGCTGCCGCATAGGGCGCCATCGACCGGCGAAAGCCTGCCCATTCGGGAAAGTCGCGGGCGGCGGCGAACAGCACCGGCTCGATCAGAGTCAGCGTGCGCACCATGTCGGGCATGGTCATGGCCAGTTGCAACGCCGCGACCGCGCCGCCCGAATGGCCGATCAGATCGACCGGCCCGTCGATGAACCCCGCCGCCACCCGCGCGCAGAGATTGGTATAATCGCCGATCCCGTCCCAGTCGGCCGACTTGCCATGGCCCGGCAGGTCGAAGGCCAGCATCGACAGGGGTTCCGCCAGATGGGCAAACATCCCCTTCCAGGCACCGGAATGGGCGAGCGAACAATGCAGCGCCACTGCCTTGCGGTCGCCCGCGCCATAGGTCTGCCAGTGGACCGGGTGGCCGGTGGGCAGATCCCTGAACATCACAGTTTTCCCGCCAGGTGCAGATCGAGATCGTCCAGCCGGTCCTGCCCCCAGAACCGTTCGTCGCGGTCGGTGACATAGAAGGGCACACCAAAGACCCCGCGCGCCGCCGCCTCTTCCAGATTGGCGGCATAGGTTTCGGCGCCGAACAGCATGCCGCTGTCAGCCAATTTCGGGTCGAACCCGTGGTCGGCAAGGATGGCGCGCACCACCTCGTCCTCGGCGATATTGCGCTCTTCGGCCCACATGGCGCGGGCGAAGGCATGGACAAGCCTGCCCAGATCGCCCTTTGCCCCTTTGGCCAGCGCCGCCTGCGCCGCAATCACCGCATAGGACGATGGCGCGGCGTTCGTCGGCCGAAAGCGCGGCTGAAGGGTGATCGGCAGGCCCGCCTTGGCCGCCTGCCGGCGCAGGTCCTGCGCGCCGTAGGCGTTGCGGCTTTCATGGCGCCGGCTTGGCGCGGTGCCGCCGGTGCGGGGGAAAAGCGCTACCACGTCCAGGGGCTTGTAATGAATGGAATATCCGTGCCGCGCCGCGATCGCCTCGAGCCGCGTTCCGGCCAGATAGACAAAGGGTGACACGGTGGCGACATAATAGTCGATCTGTGGCATGCGGGCGCGCTTTCCGTCGGGGCGTCAGGCTTGGGTTTGCGGCGACCCTATCCGGGTGATAAGGCGTGTGCAACGTCACGATTCCATCGCAAACCACCGCCTTTTCTACTGCGCAAAGGACCCCACATGGCCGCCATGACCGAACCGAAGCTCATCGCCGGTAACGCCAACCGCGCACTTGCCAAGGCCATCGCCCGGCGCATGTCCATGCATCGGGGAATGAATGTCGGTCTGGTCGAAGCACGGGTCGAGCGGTTCAACGATCAGGAGATTTTCGTCGAAGTGTTCGAGAATGTCCGCGGCGAGGACATGTATATCGTCCAGTCCACGTCAAACCCCGCGAACGACAATCTGATGGAACTGCTGATCATGACGGACGCGCTCCGGCGGTCGTCGGCCGCCAGGATTACCGCCGTGATCCCCTATTTCGGCTATGCCCGCCAGGACCGCAGGGCCAAGGCGCGCACGCCGATTTCGGCGAAGCTGGTGGCGAACCTTCTGACCGAGGCGGGTGTCGACCGGGTGCTGACGATGGATCTTCATGCCGCCCAGATCCAGGGCTTTTTCGATATTCCGGTTGACAACCTTTATGCCGCCCCGGTCTTCGCGCTGGATATCGAGCATCATTTCAAGGGCAGCATGAACGATCTGATGGTCGTGTCGCCCGACGTGGGCGGCGTGGCGCGTGCGCGCGAACTTGCGCAGCGCATCGGGGCGCCCCTGTCGATCGTCGACAAGCGGCGCGAAAGGGCCGGCGAGGTCACCGACATGACGGTGATCGGCACGGTCGAAGGCAAGAAATGCCTGATCGTCGATGACATGTGCGATACGGCGGGCACGCTTTGCAAGGCGGCCGACGTGCTGATGGAGGCCGGTGCCACCGAAGTTCACGCCTATACGAGCCACGGGGTGCTGTCGGGTCCGGCGGTCGAGCGGATCACCAAGTCGGTCCTGAAAAGTCTGGTCATCACCGATTCGATCGAGCCGACTGAGGCGGTGAAGGCGACCAAGAACATCCGCATCGTGCCAACCGCGCCGATGTTCGCGCAGGCGATCATCAATATCTGGAACGGCACCTCGGTATCGTCGCTGTTCGAGGCCGATACGCTTGGTCCGATCTATGACGGAATGTATTCGCGCGACTGAGAGACCATTTCACCTTTCGAACATTTTCAGGTTCTCCAGCATCCGAAAATGCCGCCGCATTGATTTTTAGCGACAATCCTGGCCTTTCAGTGCCTGCTATTCCATATTCGTCTGCCGGGCCCGCATCGTGTCGGGGGCGACGCCCAACTGTTCGCGCAGGTCAAGCACCATGATCTCGAACATCAGGAACATCGCGCCCTCGTAGACCGCTCCCATGGTCAGCGCCGCGGCTTCGGGCCGGTCCTGGCCATTGAGCCGCGCCGGTATCGTCAGGATATGGCTGGCAAGGCTGGCGGACGGCGTCTTGGGATTGGCGGTCAGGAACAGAACCTCGGCGCCCGCGTCACGCGCCACCCGCATCAGCGCGCTGACGGTGGCCATTTCGCCCGTTCCTGCCGAACAGACGAACAGATCGCCCTTGCCGACCGGGGGTGCGGCCATGTCGCCATGCATCGCCGCGCGCAGGCCAAGCTGATGAAGCCGCATCACCAGCCCGGCGATCTGCAACCCCTCGCGTCCGCAGCCGTAGGCGACGATGCGGCTGGCGTTGGCAATCATCTCGGCCGCCCGCGCAAGCGATGAAAGATCAAGCTGGTCGGTCGCCGACTGCAGTTCGGCGAGCGCGGTATGAAAGGGGTTCATGGCGGGCCTCTCCGGTTTACGCGGCATCCTTTGTCGGTCGAATCCGGCCGCGCGGCAATGGGCATCGGTGGTGCAGGCGGCAAACCGCCCGGACCGTTTCCCACGACCCGAACACCACCCGTACCCGGGGGCATCAACGCATTCCTGTTGACTTCTGCGGCAAAAACCCCCATGTGCCGTCCTGACCCGAGGCCCGCTGCCGCGTGAGCAGCCGTATCCCACATGGATGCAGAGGCCGGGTCGATCCGGTTCCCATGTCACGCCAGGGGTCCAGCGGCCAGCGTTTGGCCGCGCCCCGCTGTTGCATCCGCTGCCCCGTGGGGCAGACGGACCTTATTTCCTGGCGCCCCTAAGGGTCGCCATCACAAGGACAATACCTTGACCGACTTTACCGCTTTGGGGATTTCGCCCCGCATCATCGAAAACCTGACCGCGCTTGGTCTGACCGACCCCACTCCCATTCAGACGCAGGCGATTCCGCATGCGCTGGGTGGCCGCGACATCATGGGCCTGGCCCAGACCGGCACCGGCAAGACGGCGGCCTTCGGCCTGCCGATCCTCTCGAAGTTGCTGGATCTCGGCCGCCGGCCCAACCCGAAAACCTGCCGGGCGCTGATCCTGGCGCCGACGCGGGAACTGGCCACTCAGATCACCGAGAACATCCAGTCCTTCGCCAAGGAAACCCCGGTGCGCACGTTCCGCGTCGTCGGTGGCGCCTCGCTCAACGCCCAGGCCGAACGCCTGTCGCGCGGGATCGACATTCTGGTCGCCACCCCCGGCCGCCTGATCGACCTGCTTGAACGTCGGGCGCTGACGCTGCACGAGGTGCGCTACCTGGTTCTGGACGAGGCCGACCAGATGCTCGATATCGGTTTCATCCACGCCTTGCGCCAGATTGCCAAGCTTTTGCCCGCGCATCGCCAGACCATGATGTTCTCGGCGACCATGCCGAAACTGATGGACGAACTTGCCGACTCCTACCTTAAAGACCCGGTCAAGGTGCAGGTCTCGCCGCCGGGCAAGGTCGCCGACAAGATCGAACAGGGTGTGCATTTCGTCAATCAGGGCGACAAGGCCAAGCTCTTGTCGCAATATCTTGGCAAGCATCCAGGCGAACTGGCGCTGGTCTTCGGCCGCACCAAGCACGGGTCCGACAAGCTGTGCCGGCTTCTGGAAAGCTGGGGTTTCTCGGTCGGTGCCATCCACGGCAACAAGAGCCAGGGCCAGCGCGAACGAGCACTGCAATCCTTCCGCAACGGCGAAACCGAAGTGCTGGTTGCCACCGACGTGGCGGCGCGCGGCATCGACATTCCCGATGTGCGCCATGTCTACAATTACGATCTGCCGAATGTGCCGGAAAACTATGTCCATCGCATCGGCCGTACCGCCCGCGCCGGCCGCGATGGCCGCGCCGTGGCGTTCTGCGCGCCGGACGAGATGGATGAATTGCGCGCCGTTGAAAAAACGATGAAGGCGGCGATTCCGGTGATCGGTGGCGACGCCTGGGTTGGCCATGTCGCCAAGCCGGCGCGCGGCGGCGGGCGGCCTGGCCAGAAACCCGGTCAGCGCCAGGCACAAGGCCATCCGCACGGGCATGGAAACGGGCATGCGCATGGGCAGAAGCCCGGGGCCAAATCCGGCCGTCCGGCGAACCGCCCGTCGCGGGCCCCGAAAGGGTCGCGCGCGGCCTGAGGTTCGGCTTAGTGAAAACTCGGGGAACGGGGCGGGCCGGTCAGCTCGCCTCTTCTTCCAGATGCAGTTTCATGTCCAAAAGCACCTTCTGGATCGCCAGCGTCTCGGTCAAGAGCCGTTTGGATTCGTTGATGGTGATCCGGCCATCTTCGATAGAGGCATTATACTCGGCCATCAGCATCGCAAAACGCTGGCTGAGCGCCACCACATCGGAATTCACCCCGCCCTTGCCGGCATTCTTCCGTTCCTGATCGTAGGACATGGTGATGCCGCGAAGATCGGCCAGCGCCGCGGTCACGTGCGGAAAGCGCGCCGCGCTTTCGAGGGCCGCCACCACGTCGATCGGCATGAAGCGGTCGGCATGTTCGGCATCGTCCGAGTAATAGCGCCCGAGCGTCGCCTTCGACTTGCCGCACAGCGTGGCGGCGGCCTCGATCCCCACGTCTTTGACCAGCGCTTCGGTATGCCGCTTGAGATAGTTGCCTGCAGTCTTTGTCACTGAATCTGTCCCTAACGCGCCCGCCAGGTTGACGACGGGGAAACCCTTACCGACTTTCCCATTAATCAAGTCGCGGGATTTTGTCATTTGTAAAGCGTTCCCGTGTGTTGGGAAGCGTAAGAGTGGCCGGTACCGGTGAGTTCTGTTCCTGCCGACGGGCAGTCCGACCAAGCGTCGCTCCGGCGATGCGCAAGGGCCGGCGATTGTGGCTTGAAGGGTGTCTTTGGTCTGTTCGGGTTTTACGTCACAAGTAGACCGGCCCTTTTGCCAGGCGAGGCAGGAGGCGAAAGGGCCGGGGTTTCCAGTGCGGGAATTTTTGGCGCAGGAGCGGGCGCGGGGCGGGTTGAAAACCGGCGCGCCGGCAGGCTATGAGGCGCCATGGCCAAACTCTATTTTCATTATTCGACGATGAACGCCGGCAAGTCGACGCTGCTTTTGCAAGCCTCGCACAACTACCGTGAAAGCGGCATGGCAACCTATCTGATGACGGCGCGTCTTGACAACCGGGCCGGGCCTGGCCGGATCGCCAGCCGGATCGGGATAGGGCAAGAGGCCGACATGTTCGATGCCGGCACCGATCTTTTCGCGCGCATCGCGGCTCGGCTGGCTGACGGGCCGGTGGCGTGCGTCTTTCTCGACGAGGCGCAGTTTCTGACCCGCGACCAGGTCTGGCAGCTTGCCAGGGCGGTCGACGATCTCGAAGTGCCGGTCATGTGCTATGGGTTGCGCGTCGATTTCCGCGGCGAACTCTTTCCCGGGTCGGCCGCTCTGCTGGCCCTCGCAGACGAGATGCGCGAGGTGCGCACCATCTGCCATTGCGGCAAGAAGGCCACGATGGTGGTGCGCCGCGGCCCCGCGGGGCAGGCGCTGCGCGACGGGGCACAGGTGCAGATCGGCGGAAACGAAACCTATCAATCGCTCTGCCGCCGCCACTGGCGCGAGGCCGTCGGCGATTTGCCGCCCTCACAGGGCTGATCCGATTGTGGCGCCTCCGGCGCCAATACCATATCTCGCCGCCGCCCGTTGGGCGCTCGGCTCGGGAGCGCTGCGCGGCGAGTATTTGCGCCAGGTGAAGGCGACCGGTTTCTTCTTTGCAAAAATACTCGCCCGGCGCGGCTCGGAGAATGGACGGGGTCAGAAAAGACGCCCGCCGTCGGGCACCTCCTGCCCGGGGCCGATCAGCACCACCTCGCCTTCGGCATCGGGTATGCCAAGCGTCAGCACTTCCGACAGGACGGGGCCGATCTGGCGGGGCGGAAAATTGACGACGGCGAGTACCTGCCGGCCCACAAGCGTCTCGGGCCGGTAGTGCCGGGTGATCTGGGCGGAGGATCGCTTTTCCCCGATGCCGGGGCCGAAATCGATCCAGAGCCTGATCGCCGGCTTGCGCGCCTCCGGGAAGGCTTCGGCCCGGGTGATGCGGCCGACGCGAATATCGACTTTCAGGAAATCGTCAAAGGAAATCGTCACTTGCCAAGCTCCCTGCCCCGTTCGGCGGCGGCATGGACAGCTGCGCGCAGAAGCGCGGGAAAGCCGCAGGTTTCGTCCATCAGCACCTTCAGCGCCGCAGCGGTCGTTCCGCCCGGCGAGGTGACATTGACGCGCAGTTGGCCCGGATCTTCGTCCGACGCTTCGGCGAGCGCCCCGGCCCCGGCGACGGTCGCGCGCGCCAGGTGCAGGGCGAGCGCCGGCGGCAGGCCTTCGGCAACGCCGGCGGCCGCCAGCGATTCGATCAGGTGAAAGACATAAGCGGGACCCGACCCGGATACGGCCGTGACCGCATCCATCTGGTGCTCGCCCTCCAGCCGGACGACCTGCCCCACCGCCGACAGGAGCCGTTCGGCAAGCGCCACATGGGCGCCCGTTGCACGGGCATTGCCGGTGATCGCCGTGATCCCCCGCCCGATCGCCGCTGGCGTGTTGGGCATGGCGCGGATAACCGGCGTCGTGGCTCCGAGGGTTTGTTCGTAGTGCGCAATCGTGGTGCCCGCCGCGATCGAAAGGAAAAGCGTCTCACCCCGACCCATAGGTGCAAGCTGCGGCAGCGCCGTGGCCATCATCTGCGGCTTGACCGCGACGAGCACGATGGCGGGATGCGCCGGCAAGGGGGCATTGAGATGGATGTCCTGTCCCCTGAGCCAATCTGACGGATGCGGGTCGAGCACCCAGACACTTTCTGCCGCGAGGCCGCCTTTGAGCCAGCCCTCGAGCAGAGCCGATCCCATCTTGCCGCAGCCCAAGAGGACCAGGCCGCGCCGGGCAAGTTCGCTTGTCTCCATCGAAAATCCTCCATCGTCCGGCGGCAGGATAGCGGCTTGGCCGCCGGGCGAAAGCCCCAAAGGGTCAGGCGCGCCCGTAAGCCTCGGTCAGGGCCACATCCATGGCACGCTCGGGGCTGTCGTCGCCCCAGCAGACCAGTTGAAACGCCGGATAGAACCGCTCGGCCGCCATCACCGCCTGGGTGATCATCCGGTCGATCTGGTCGGGCCCGGCAATCTGCTGCCCGGCCAGAACCAGCCCGTAGCGCCAGACCATCAGCCGCTGTTCGCTCCAGAAGGTGAAGGCGCCCGACCAGACGAGATCGTTGGCGCGGTTCAAAACCTCGTAAAGGGCGGGGATCTTTTCGGCGGGCGGATCCATCTCGAACGTGCAGATAAGCCGCAGCGTTTCGTCATGTGCCGACCAGGCGAGGGTGATCGAATAGGTGCGCCACTGGCCCTCGACCGCCATGGCGATCTGATCGTCCGTCACGCGGTCGAAATCCCAGTCATGATGCTCGGCGAGCGTCTCGACAATATCGATCGGATGAAGATCCTCGGTATTGAGGAAGTTTTCAGTAAGCGACATGCCTGGCCTCTGTTCTCTTTCGCGCTGTTGGGGGCAAAACCCACAAGCGCTGGGTGAGCCAACAAGGGCAGGCGTTGCCTGGCGCCGCCCTTACAAGATATGGTGTAGGGGATTGGCCCGGCCTGTAAAGCGGTATTTTTGTAAATCTGTGATGACGACGGATTGTGTGTGTTCAGACACCCCGCGCGCGCCGAGTATTTAAGCCAAGATGAAAGGATCAGCCGGAAGGCAGGGCACCGCCTTCGGCCAGGCGGCGGGCGATGAACCCGCGAACCGGCTCGAGCCCGGCGAGGGCGGCGTCGGACGGGCGAAAGGCCGCGAGGCGCGCCTGCCAGAGGGCGGTGGCGCGTTCGTCGGCGCGGGGCTGGCCGGCAGCGGCCCACTGGCCGTGGTTCGACCAATCGGAGATCAGGGGGTCGTAGAAGGCGCCACGGAAGCGTTCCATCGTATGGGACGAGGCGAAGAAATGACCGCCAGGCTGCACCTCGGCGATGGCGTCGAAGGCAAGGTCGTCCGGTCCTACACCCAGCGGGCTGGCAAGATCGGCCAGCGTTTGCAGCACCTCAAGATCGAGCAGGAATTTTTCGTAGCCGAACGACAGGCCGCCTTCCAGCCAGCCAGCCGCATGGAGTGTAATGGAAGCGCCGGCAAGGACTGCCGCCATCGTCGCCAGCGTGGTTTCGGTGGCCCCCTGCGCATCGGCCAAGTTGGAGGCCGCCCCGGACGAGCCGCGCCAGGGCAGGCCGATATGGCGGGCAAGCTGGCCGGACACGAGGGTGGCGCGCAAATGTTCTGGCGTCCCAAAGACGGGGGCGCCGGATTTCATCGCCACGTTCGACGCGAAGGCACCATAGACGACCGGCGCGCCGGGCCGGGCCAGTTGGGCCAGCGTGATCCCTGCCAGGGCTTCGGCATGCTGAAGGGCCAAAGCCCCGGCGACCGTCACCGGGGCCATGGCGCCCATAAGGCAAAAGGGGGTGATCATCGTCATCTGGCCGTAGCGGGCAAAATCGATGATCCCCTCGGCCATCGGCAGATCGAGGGTGCGAGGCGAGTTGGTGTTGATGACGGTGAAGGTGCGCGGCGCGTCGGCAAAATCGGACCCAAGGCCCTGTGACAGCGCCAGCATCTTGAACGTATCTTCCACCTGGGCGCGGCCACGGGCATAGGTGAAGGGCACCTTGGTCGAGCTTTCAAGCTGAACAAGCGTCATGTCGTAGTGGCGGCGCATCAGCGGGCTGTCTTGTGGCTCGACCGCAGCGGCCATCATGTGGATCACATCGAACCCGTCGATCAACTGCATGATCTCGCGGAAATCGGACAAGGTGCCGGGGCGGCGGCCGCGCACTCGGTCGGTTGCGTGCGGGCAGCCGGAACCTGCATGAAAGATCATGACACGCGGTTCCAGCACCAGATCGCGGTTCGCTTCGCGGGCGCGGATATGGATGCGACCAGGGGCGCTGCCCAAAGCCGCGGCCACGATGTCGCGACCGATGCGGACCATCTGGCTGTCATGATCGACCAGGGCGCCCCCGGCGGCGTAAAGGGCGCGCGCCTCGGGCAGAAGCACCTTCATCCCCAGTTCTTCCAGGATGCGCAGCGCCGTGTCGTGGATCGCGGCAATCGCCTCGGCGCCAAGCGGTTCTTGAGGGCAAAACGGGTTTTTCAGCCCGGTATAGCTCAGGTTGCGTGCCGCGCCGCCCTGCCCGACCCGGCTGCGGCGGCCATGTCTGCCAGTGTCCTTGTCCATCGGGATCCGCCCTTGGAGTTTCCGGGGCCAGAAGGCCATGCGCGGGCTGCCGGGGCAAAGACAAAAGCGACGAAGGGCGGCGTTTTCACCCCAGATACTGATCGTAATCGCTGACCAACAGGTGCGTTGGCGGCGCATCCTCTTCGATCGTGGCAAAGCGGCCGATCGGTTCGCGAAAGATATTGTCGGTCAGATCGTCGTTCACCGTCGACACTTCGCCGACCAGCACGTCGCCACCCTCGCCCCAGAATGCGTGCCAGTCGCCCGGCATCAGGGTGACGCTTTCGCCGGGCTGCAAGAGCAGCACTTCGCCGGGGCCGAAGCTGCGCTCGATCCCGTCGCAACGCACCCGGCCACCGGAAGCCGCATCGAAGCGCCCCTCCATGTCCGCCCCGAAAAGCTCGACCGCGAGCGTCGCGCCACCGCGGTTGATGATGTCTTCGGCCTTCACGACATGGGTGTGCATCGGGCTTAGCTGATCGCGCCGCGCGATCAGGAGCTTTTCGGCATAGCACATGCCGCCGCCGCGCCGAAGGTCGGTCAGCGAGCCGTTGCGCAGCGTGAAAAGAAAAAGCCCCAGATTGTCGAAATCGCCCTGACCATAGTCGGTGATGTCCCAGCCCATGCGCGCCTCGACGATCCGGCGGGCATCGTGACGGGCGCGAAATTCGTCCAGGCTCCAATAGGCAAAGGGCGGCAGGGCAAAGCCGAACGAGCGGATGAAATCGTCCGCGCGCGCCATGATCTCATTCACTGTCGAGCGTTTCATCGGCACCTCTGCATGGGATGAGCGGTCAGCCGGCCGCGCGGGCCGCCTGGCCGGTGCGAACCGCCGCGAAGGCGCGGGCGGCATCGCCGAAGGCCTGAAACAGCGGGCGCGACACCGGATCGTTGGCCGCGTTCCATTCGGGGTGCCACTGGACCGACAGGGTAAAGCCGCGTGCCCCGGCCACATAGATCGCCTCGGGCGTGCCGTCGGGCGCCACACCGTCGATGACCACATCGCGGCCCGCAGTCTTGACCCCCTGGCCGTGCAGGGTGTTGGTCATGACCTCGGCTGCGCCGAAAAGCCGCGCGAAGGGCCCGCCCTCGGAAAAGCTGACCTTGTGGCGCAGGGCGAATTTTTCCTCGATCGTTCCGTCGGGCGGCATGCGATGGTTCATCCGGCCCGGCAGATCGCGGATTTCAGGGTAAAGTGTCCCGCCAAGCGCCACGTTCACCTCTTGAAAACCGCGGCAGATGCCCAGAAAGGGCTGGCCGCGCGCAACGCAGGCCCGCACCAGTGGCAGCGTGATCGCATCGCGGGCCCGGTCAAAGGCGCCATGCGCGTCGGTCGCTTCTTCGCCATATTCCTCGGGGTGGACGTTCGGGCGCCCGCCGGTCAGCAAGAAACCGTCGCAGACCGCCATCAACTCGTCCACCGCAACATATCGCGGGTCGGCTGGGATCAGCAGCGGCATGCACTGGGCCACGTCGGCCACGGCCAGAAAGTTGGACGTGCCACCGGCATGGACGGGGTAGTCGTTGATCGAATTCTGGTTGCCGATAATGCCGACAACCGCACGTTCACTTTGCATTTCGACCCTTCCTTGACTTGCATCATAAGACCGGTTTGGGCCTTGCGAAAGAGCGCTTTTGCACAGGTATTGCGCGCCACGGCCGCGCTTGCGGGCCGGGGGCAGGATCGACGATCGGTCGGAAACAGATCAGCCCCGAACGGCTGCCTTCTTGGCCAATCGGCAGGCATGAAGGATCGGCTCGGTATATCCAGACGGCTGAACGCGCCCCTTGAACACGAGATCGCAGGCGGCCTGAAAGGCGATGCCATCGAAGCCCGGCGCCATCGCGCGATAGGCCGGGTCGCCTGCATTCTGCCCGTCGACCAGACCGGCCATCTTGCGCAGCGCCGCCATGACAGTTTGCCCGTCGACGACCCCGTGATGCAGCCAGTTGGCAATATGCTGGGCCGAGATGCGGCAGGTGGCGCGGTCTTCCATCAGCCCCACGTCGTTCAGGTCGGGCACCTTGGAACAGCCGATTCCCTGGTCGATCCAGCGAACGACATAGCCAAGAATGCCTTGGGCATTGTTCTCGACTTCGCGCAGGACCTGCGCTTCGGTCCATTGGCGGAAGGTGGCCAGCGGTATGTCGAGAAGCGCGTCGACGTGCGCCCGCCGCCCACCGCCCGCCAACCGGCGCTGAACGGCCACTACATCGACCCGGTGATAATGGAGCGCATGCAGGGTCGCCGCGGTCGGGCTTGGCACCCAGGCGCAGTTGGCCCCGGCCTTGGGATGTTCGATCTTCTGTTCCAGCATCGCGGCCATCAGGTCGGGCATCGCCCACATGCCCTTGCCGATCTGGGCCCGGCCGGCCAGGCCGCATTCCAGCCCGATGTCGACATTCTGGTTTTCATAGGCGCCAATCCAGCCCTTGCGCTTGATGAAATCCTTGCGGCTGAAGGGGCCGGCTTCCATCGATGTGTGTATCTCGTCGCCGGTCCGGTCCAGAAAGCCGGTGTTGATGAAGGCGATCCGGTGGCGGGCGGCGCGGATACAGGCCTTGAGATTGACCGAAGTGCGTCGCTCTTCGTCCATCAGGCCGAGCTTGACGGTATGGGGCGCAAGTCCCAGCACCTGTTCCACGCGGGCGAAGGTCTCGTCGGCAAAAGCCACCTCGTCGGGCCCGTGCATCTTGGGTTTGACGACATAGATCGAGCCATGGTGCGAATTGCGCGGGGCATCGCCCGGCCGCCGCAGGTCGTGCAAGCCGATCAGGACCGTGACCATCGCGTCCATCAGCCCCTCGGGCACCTCGGACCCGTCGGGCAGCAGGATCGCGGGGTTGGTCATCAGATGGCCGACGTTCCTGACCCACATCAGCGCCCGCCCCTTGAGCGTCAGCGCGCCACCGTCGGGGGCGGTGTAGCCGCGGTCGGCATTCAGGCGGCGGACAAACTGACGACCGGCCTTTTCGACCGTTTCGCCAAGATCGCCGCGCATCAGGCCCAGCCAGTTGGAATAGGCCTGAACCTTGTCCTCGGCATCAACACAGGCAACCGAATCCTCGCAATCCATGATGGCCGACAGGGCACTTTCCAGAATCACGTCGGCCAGCCCCGCCTGATCGCGCGCGCCGATCATGTGGGCGCGGTCAAAGACCAGTTCGACATGCAGCCCGTTGTTGCACAGAAGAACCGCCTCGGGCGCGCGGGGGTTACCGCGATAGCCCACAAATTTCGCCGGGCTGACAAGCGGCAGATCGTCGACAAGCAGCGCGCCATCTTTCACATGATAGCGGCGCGCGTCAGCGTGGCTGGTGCCGGCAATCGGAAAGGCCTCGTCCAGAAAAACCCGCGCCCGCGCGATCACCCGTGCGCCGCGCCCGCGCTCGTAGCCGCCGGGTGGCGGCGGGCTGCCCATGGCGTCAGTCCCGTAAAGGCAATCGTAAAGGCTGCCCCAGCGCGCATTGGCGGCGTTGAGCGCATAGCGGGCGTTGGTCACCGGCACGACCAGTTGCGGGCCCGGCACGGATGCTATTTCGGGATCGACATGGTCCGTGTCGATCTGGAAATCGGGACCCTGAGGCAATAGATAGCCGATCTCCTCCAGAAAGGCGCGATAGGCATGATGGTCGTGCGGTGCTGCACGGTGCGCAATGTGCCAGGCGTCGATCCTGCCCTGAAGCTCGTCCCGCCGAGCGAGAAGCGCGCGGTTCTTCGGGGCTAGATCGTTCAGAAGGCTCGCGAACCCCGCCCAGAAGGCGGCGGGTGCTACCCCCGTTCCCGGCAGGGCATCGCCCTCGACAAAGTGGGCCAGTTCCGCCGCCACCGCCAGACCGTTCCGCTCAACCCGCATCGGGCGCCCCCTGATCGTTGCGCCGCGCAGGCTAGCCGAGAGCACCTTGCGCGACAACGCCGCTTTGGCCGGCCGTTTCACCCCGTAAAGCGGAAAGACCTTCGGCAAAAGAAAGTAAGTCTTTCACCTAACTTTTTGTTGCGCGAATCGCCGCGCCACGATAGTTAGGTTAAATCATAACTATTGGCACCCCATGAACCTCGCCCCCGGCCAGCTCGACAGTCTCTTTCAGGCGCTCAGCGATCCGACCCGACGGGCGGTGCTGGAGCGGCTGGCGCGCGGGCCGGCGACCGTCACCGAACTGGCGGCCCCGTTCGACATGGCACTGCCCTCGTTTCTTGCCCATGTCCGCCGGCTCGAAGCCTCGGGTCTGGTCGAAACGACAAAAGACGGCCGCGTCCGCACGGTGACGCTGGCGCCCGGCGCCTTTGCCCCCGTTCGCACCTGGCTCGACGAACAGCGCGCCATCTGGGAGGCGCGGCTTGACCGGCTTGACGACTATGTAACCCGCCTGATGAAGGAACGCAGCAATGGACCTCGACCCGAAGACTGACCTCAGTTTCACCCGCACCCTGGACGTGCCCCGCGCGCTTGTCTGGGAATGCTGGACCTCGCCCAAACACGTCCCGCATTTCTTTGTTCCGCGCCCGCACCGGGTGACCGCCTGCGACATCGACCTGCGGGTCGGCGGCCGGTTCAATACGACCTTCGACGTCGATGGCGCCGAAATGGCCAACAACGGCGTCTATCTGGAGTTGATCCCCGAGAAAAAGCTGGTCTTCACCGACGCTTACACCGAGGGTTGGAAGCCCGCGCCCGACCCGTTCATGACCGCGATCCTGCTTCTCGCCGACGCGCCCGGCGGCGGCACCACCTATACCGCCATCGCCCGGCATCGCACCCCCGAGACGCGCAAGGCGCATGAGGAGATGGGTTTTTACCGCGGTTGGGGCACTGTCGTGGACCAGTTGGTCGAATATGCGAAAGGGCTGATGAAATGACCGCACAAGACCTGAGCGATCGCACAATGGTGATCGAGCGAACCATCGCCGCGCCCGTGGCGGCGGTCTGGGCGGCCTGGACCGACCCCGCAGCGCTGCCGCAATGGTGGGGACCCGACGGGTTTTCGTGCCGCACCAAACGCATCGACCTGCGCGACGGCGGCGAATGGGTTTTCGACATGATCGGGCCGGATGGGACGGTCTATCCCAATCACCACAAGGCCATCCGACACACGCCCCTGACGCGGATCGACTATTTGCTCTTGTGGGGCGAGAACGGGCCCAAGCATGGCGAAGCCTCGGCGCGGTTCGACGATCTCGGCGGGCGCACAAGAGTGACCCTGACCATGATCTTCACCACCAGGGCAGAATGGGAACAGGCCAAGAGCTTTGGCGCGGTCGAGCTTGGCCTTCAGACGCTCGGCAAGCTTGCCGCGCACCTCGGTGCCGGCTGACCTCGGGTTGCGATGGCGGGGCAGAGGGCTTAACCTTTGCCCCGTGCCAGCCGGAGTACCCCGATGAAAGATGCCCTGCCCGAGACCGTCTACCTCGGCGACTACCAGCCCTACCCGTTCCGCATCGACCGGATTGACCTGACATTTCGCCTTGCGCCCCGGGCAACACGGGTTCTGGCCCGCATCGCCTTTGTTCCCAACCCCGACCGCCCTGGACGGCACGACCTGTTCCTGCACGGCGAAAAGCTGACGCTCATTTCAGCTGCCATCGACGGCGCCCCCCTGGCCGCAAGTGCGATGGCCCGGACCGACGAAGGCCTGACCATTGCCGCCGCCCAGCTTCCCGCCGGCCCCTTCCTGTGGGAGGCCGAGGTCGAGATCGCGCCCGACAGCAACACCGCGCTTGAGGGGCTTTACATGTCGGGCGGCATCTATTGCAGCCAGTGCGAGGCGGAAGGATTTCGCAAGATCACCTTCTACCCCGACCGGCCCGATGTGATGGCGCCCTTCCATGTGCGCATCGAAAGCAACCTGCCGGTCCTGCTATCGAACGGCAACCCGGTGACCCATGGCCCAGGCTGGGCCGAATGGCATGACCCCTGGCCGAAGCCCGCCTACCTTTTTGCGCTGGTCGCGGGCGATCTGGTCAATCTTCCCGACCGGTTCACCACCACCTCTGGCCGCACCGTCGATCTCAACATCTGGGTCCGCCACGGCGATCTCGATCGCTGCGCCTATGCGATGGAGGCGCTCAAGCGGGCGATGTTATGGGACGAAACCGCCTATGGCCGCGAATACGACCTGGACATTTTCAACATTGTCGCGGTCGACGATTTCAATATGGGCGCCATGGAGAACAAGGGGTTGAACATTTTCAACTCCAAGCTGGTTTTGGCCAGCCCTGAAACCGCCACCGATCAGGACTATGAACGGATCGAGGCGGTGATCGCCCACGAATATTTCCATAACTGGACCGGCAACCGCATTACCTGCCGCGACTGGTTCCAGCTTTGCCTGAAAGAGGGGCTGACGGTGTTCCGCGACCGCCAGTTCACCGCCGACATGCGCTCGGGCCCGGTGAAGCGGATCGAGGATGTGCTCGCCCTTCGCGCCCGCCAGTTCCGCGAGGATATGGGCCCCCTTGCCCACCCCGTCCGCCCCGCGAGTTATGTCGAGATCAACAATTTCTACACGGCGACCATTTACGAAAAAGGCGCCGAGGTTATTGGGATGTTGCGGCGTCTGGTCGGCGATGACGGCTACGCCCGCGCGCTCGATCTCTATTTCGCCCGCCACGATGGCGACGCCGCGACGATCGAAGACTGGCTGAAGGTGTTCGAGGATGCGACCGGCCGCGACCTGACCCAGTTCAAGCGCTGGTATACCGACGCCGGAACCCCGCGCCTGACGGTCAGCGAGGCGTGGTCGGACGGCACCTATACGCTGACCTTCCTCCAGAAGACCCCGCCAACGCCGGGGCAGGACCGCAAGCCCCCGCGCGTGATCCCGATTGCCGTCGGGCTGTTGAACCCCAATGGCGATGAGGTGGTGCCAACCACGATTCTCGAGATGACCGAGGCCACGCAAAGCTTCCGTTTCGACGGGCTTGCCAGCCGCCCAGTGCCGTCGATTCTGCGTGGCTTTTCGGCGCCGGTGATACTGGATCGCACCGTTTCGGCCGCCGAACGCGCCTTTCTTCTGGCCCATGACACCGATCCCTTCAACCGTTGGGAAGCGGGCCGGGCACTGGCCAAAGAGGTGCTGGCGGCGATGATCCTGACCGGAGCCGACCCTGCACCGGGCTATCTTGCCGCCCTTGACGGGATGCTGGGCGACCAGAGCCTCGATCCGGCGTTCCGGGCGCTCTGCCTTCGCCTTCCATCAGCCGACGACATGGCCCAGAGCCTGCATGACGGCGGCCATGTCCCCGACCCCGACCGGATCGACACCGAAACCCGGCGCCTGGCGCGCGCCATCGCCGGACGGCTGGAAAAACCGTTGGGCGCGAGCTATGCTGCGATGGTGGGCGAAGGGCCGTTTTCGCCCGACGCCGCCTCGGCCGGGCGGCGGGCGCTGCGGCTGGCCTGCCTTGGCCTGCTGAGCCAGCTCGACACGGGGGAGCGCGCCGCAACGCTGTACACCATGGCCGACAATATGACCGAGATGCAGGCCGCCCTTGGCGCGCTGATCGAGGCCGGGCGCGGAACGGACGAGCTTGCCGCGTTTTACCGCCGCTTTCAGGCGAACCGCCTGGTCATCGACAAATGGTTCACCCTTCAGGTTGCCCTCGCCCGCCCCGACGATGCGGTAGCGGTGGCCGAACGGCTGGCCGCCCATCCTGACTTCGACTGGAAAAACCCAAATCGTTTCAGGGCTTTGCTGGGCGCTCTTGCGGCCAATCACGCGGGCTTCCACCATGCTTCTGGTGCGGCCTATCGGTTCTATTCCGGTTGGCTGATCCGGCTCGACGCGCTGAACCCACAGACCGCGGCGCGCATGTCGACGGCGTTCGAAACCTGGCGGCGCTACGATTCGGCCCGGCAGGCGATGGCGCAAGCAGAGATGCAGCGTATCCTCACCACGCCCCATCTCAGCCGCGATTCGGGCGAGATGATACGGCGGATGCTCGGGCAAACCGGCTGATCGCCGCACCACGGCCGACAATTCGGCACGCCGCCCAGCATCGTTTCCGCCCGCGCACGGATGCCGGTGGATAAGCTGTGCGGGTAACGGTTTATCCACTGTCGCATGGTAGTGTCACCGGACTGTTTCTGGGGTGCATGGCAGAAAACGAGATGACCGACACGTTCGAATTCCGCCGGCAGGCCCGCGGGCCGGGGAATTACCTGGCATTGGGGGTTTGCATGGGCCTCATCTATCTCGGCTGGGCACAGGGCTGGCCGCTGATCGCGTTCCTGTTGTGCGGGCCGTTCCTGTCATTCGTCCTCGTTCGCCTGATCCTGAACGAGGCGGAAGGCTTCCGCCTGATGGCCAGCGGTATCGAGTTCTACCGCCAGTCGGAAAGGCGCCTGATCGCCTGGCGCGATCTGGCAGATGTCACCTTGCGCGGCGACGGTGACGGCGGGGCCGAATGCCTGTTGCACCTCAAGGGCGGCGAAACCGAGACCCTGCCAGCAACCTCGGGCTTTTCGCCCGAACGGCTGGGCCAGGAATTTCGCGCCCGCGGCATCGCCGTGCAGCGCCACCAATAGCGCCGGGAGCCGGCCGCAGGGACAGTCCCGGCCGGCACGTCTCGCCCCCATTGTCAAAGGCACGCTTTTCTCGGGCCCGCTTGTCTCGGGCCGGGGCCTCGCCTAAAAGCGGGGCACCGGATAAAGGACAAAGCCGATGCTCGATCTTGCCTACGAAGCCCCGAAACCCAAGGTCATCGCCGGTGCCCGCGCCGATTGGGAACTGGTGATCGGGCTCGAGGTCCACGCCCAGGTTGCCTCGAATGCCAAGCTGTTCTCGGGCGCCTCGACCCAGGTGGGCGCAGAGCCGAATTCCAACGTCGCCTTCGTCGATGCAGCCATGCCGGGCATGCTGCCGGTGATCAACGAATTCTGCGTGGCCCAGGCGGTGCGCACCGGGCTTGGGCTGAAGGCGGCGATCAATCTGACCTCGGCTTTTGACCGAAAGAACTATTTCTACCCCGACCTGCCGCAGGGCTATCAGATCAGCCAACTTTACCACCCGATCGTCGGCCAGGGCGAAGTGATCGTGGAAATGGCGCCTGGCGTCGCCCGGCGGGTGCGTATCGAACGGATTCACCTGGAGCAGGATGCAGGCAAATCGATCCATGACCTCGATCCCACCATGTCGTTCGTCGATCTGAACCGCACCGGCGTCGCCCTGATGGAGATCGTGTCGCGCCCCGACATTCGCGGCCCCGAGGAAGCGGCGGCCTATGTCGGCAAACTGCGCCAGATCCTGCGCTATCTTGGCACCTGCGACGGCAACATGCAGAATGGCAATCTGCGCGCCGATGTGAACGTGTCGATCTGTCGGCCGGGGGACTACGAGCGATATCAGGCGACCGGCGATCATTCGGTGCTGGGAACGCGCTGCGAAATCAAGAACATGAACTCGATGCGCTTCATTCAGGCGGCCATCGACCATGAGGCCCGCCGCCAGATTGCCATCGTCGAGGACGGCGGCAAAGTGGTGCAGGAAACCCGCCTTTATGACCCCGACAAGGGCGAAACCCGGTCGATGCGGTCCAAGGAAGAGGCGCACGATTACCGCTACTTCCCCTGCCCCGACCTTTTGCCGCTGGAAATCGAGCAGACCTGGGTCGACGAGATCGCGGCCTCGATGCCGGAATTGCCCGATGCAAGGAAGGCGCGGTTTATCGCTGACTATGGCATGACCGACTATGACGCCAGCGTTCTGACCGCCGAGGTCGACAACGCCGCCTTTTTCGAGGCGGTGGCCGCGGGCCGCGATGGCAAGCAGGCCGCGAACTGGGTGATCAACGAATTGTTCGGCAGGCTCAACAAGGAAGGCAAGACCATCGCCGAAACCCCTGTTTCAGCTGCACAATTAGGCGGCGTTCTCGACCTGATCGGGTCGGGCGAAATCTCGGGCAAGATGGCCAAGGACCTGTTCGAAATCCTCTGGTCCGAAGGCGGCGACCCGGCCGAGGTGGCGGCCCGGCATGGCATGAAGCAGGTCACCGACACCGGCGCCATCGAGGTGGCGGTCGATGCGCTGATCGCGGCCAATCCTGACCAGGTTGCCAAGGCCAGGGTTAATGCCAAACTCGCCGGCTGGTTCACCGGCCAGGTGTTGAAGGCCACCGGCGGCAAGGCCAATCCGGCAGTGGTAAACGAGATGGTCGCCCGCAAGCTCGGCCTATGACCTCTGCGTGCACCCCGCCACCGCGCAGCAAAAAAGGCGGCACCGAAGACCGCCTTTTACAATGCCGGCAGGCGCGCTCGCTCAGACCGTGCGGCGCCGCCGCACCGAGGCCAAGCCGCCAAGTGCTGCCATCAAGGCGAAGCCCGCTGCCGGCAGAGGCACCGGCGAAACCGCGATATTGTCCAGAAGCCCGCCGTAGCTGTCGCTCTTGCCCACGGCCGCGAAGCGCAGATCGAAGATCCCACCCGACTTGATGGTGAAGAGCGAGGTGATCTTGGTCCACTCGCCAACCGTGGCGCCATCGGTGCCGTTGGTGACACGGCCGCCGAACATATTGGCGAAGTTATATTCGATAGCGTTGGTCAGCGGATCGGACGTGCGCGGGCTGTACCAGAACGACAGCATGTATTTCCCGGCGCTGAGGGCCACCTTCTGCGACATGATCGAATTGGAATTGCTGTCCAGTTCGACATAGTGGGTGCCATCCTGCGCGTCGATCATGGTCAGTGTCCGGTTCGACTGCACCTCGATCCCCGGGCCCTTCACGGTTGTCCAGCCCCTGATCTTGGTCCACATGTCCCAGCTCGGCCCCGACGTGTCGAGATTGCTGAAAAGGGCGTTGTTGTCCTTGCCGCGCTTGTTGCCAGGAACCCCGTCCTCGAAACTGCCGTTGACGATGTAATTCACCGCAGGCACGGTCGTAGCCGAAGCCACATGGCCGAACGATACAATTGCCAGCGCTGCCGCACCAATCACACGAATCGAATTGCCACTAATCAACATTTTCAAACCGCATTCCCCACTCGTGCGACCAGTGAAATCCACCTTACCGCAATTCCGACATATTTGCACCCCTCAAAAGCCGCACTTGAGGTTGGATTGTGACTAACATGTGGCAATTTTATGGTCCACCGACAAAGGCCGAACAGATCGTTTCCCAATCGGGGTCAATCTTAGGGGGCGGCGGCCTCAAGGCGGCATGTCGCGCTTAACCGGCCCCAGCCAACGCCGGCTATCTACTTGCTTTTCAGCGAAAAGCAGCTGTCAGGCCACCCGGCGGCGCCAAAAACCGGCCACAGGAGCGGCCGGCGAAATCCTCTTGTCGGCGGGTAGATGGCGGCGACCCGCGACCGTGACGGCCGCCACAAAATCGCGGCACGGCGGACGGCCACTAACAGCGCGGTTTTCACGGGCGTTCCACAGGTACTTCTGACCCGGCGCAGGGTAGTAACGGGAAAATGTAGGCGAAACGGGCCGTAAAGGCCCTGCCGGCAATGCCGCGGTGAAATGCAGTGTTTCCAGAACCGGACAAATCGGCTAGGCCCACGGCGAAGACCGCCAGACGGCGTCGCCCGCCGGTGTGGCCCGACGAACGTATCGACCCACGACGAGTCCCGAGGCACATATGCAGACTTACGAATACAAGGTGGTTCCGGCCCCCGCCCGCAGCGAGAAATTCCGCGGCGTCAAGACCACCGAAGACCGGTTTGCCCAGACGCTGGCAGCGGTGATGAACGCCCAGGCCCGCGACGGCTGGGGATATTTTCGCAGCGACACCCTGCCCACCGAAGAGCGCACTGGCCTGACCGGGCGCAAGACCGTCTATGTGACGCTGCTGACCTTTCGCCGCAAGCTGGCCGCCGAGACGCCACACCTTGCCCTGCCCTCGGCGGCACCGATCGTGGCCACCCCCCGGCTGGAACTGGGCGGCGAAGGCGCCGCGCCGCGCCTCGGCCCGGCCGAACCGTCGTCCTGAGCCCCATCAGCCACCGATATCCAGCGCCAGGGCGTGAATGCGCCCGACAAGATCGGGCCCCAGGGCCGCATGAACCGCACGGTGCCGCTCGATCCGGCCCATCCCGGCGAAAGGCGGGGCGCGCAAGGTGACGGCGAAATGGCTTTCGCCCCCATCGCGGTATCCGGCATGACCACGATGACGCTCGCTTTCGTCGACCACCGTAAGTTCGGCGGGGCCAAAGGCCGCCTGCAATCTGGCCGCTATCTCGTCCGCTATCCGCATTATTTTCGCCTGCCCCCTTCAATCTGCCCGCAAAAACCCTAAACTTGGCCGCCCGAGTCGAAAAGGCTTACCCCGAGGAACCGCATGACCAGAAACGACCCTTTCGGTTTCAACATCTCGGCCGCATCCGACAAGAAGAAGCGCGCCAAGGGCAAACGCGGCATGTCCGGGGCTTTCGAGACCTCGACCCGCGCCTGCGACCACAAGGGCTGCACCGAGGCGGGCCAGTACCGCGCGCCGAAATCGCCCGATACGCTCGACGACTATTTCTGGTTCTGCAAAGACCATGTGCGCGAATATAACCTCAAGTGGAACTTCTTTCAGGGCACCACCGAGGACGAGTTCGAGAAATTCATCGACAAGGACAGGGTCTGGGGGCGCGAGACCAAGCCCTTCGGCAAGCCGGGAAGCGAGGATCGGGCCTGGCAGCGCCTGGGCGTGGCCGATCCGATGGAGATCCTCGGGGCCAATGCAACGCTGAACCCCGGACGCGCCGCCGTGGGCCGCAAGCTGCCGCCCACCGAGCGCAAGGCGTTGGATATTCTCGAGGCCAAGGACAGCTGGACCAAGCCTGAAATCCGAAAACAATACAAATCCTTGGTCAAGGATCTTCACCCGGATATGAACGGCGGTGACCGGTCGGACGAGGATCGCCTGCAAGAGGTGGTCTGGGCCTGGGACCAGATCAAGGATAGCCGGAACTTCAAGGAATGAGCCTGCGCCCTAGCCGGTTGCGCGTCGGATGAAGTCATACTTCAGAAGCCAGATCAGGATGCGCTCGACGGTCAATGCCCCAAGGCCGGTCACGGCCTCGACCGCAGCCCGGTCGGCGCCCGCAGCACCACCCGCCACGATCGCGGCATGGACCGCGCCTATATGGGCGGCAGACTCGAATATCCGTTTCAGCGCGCCATAGTCGCGAAGCGCCAGCGTCGCGGCGATATCCGGTCGGGTGCCGAGATCGGCCGCCACATAACGCCCGGCGGCAAAGCCGATCTGCTCGGTCGGGTAGCTGGCGAAAAGCCCGAAGGGCGATGGCGCCACCGGCAGCGCCGCCGCCGGATAGCGCCGGGCGCCCGCCATGCCCCGTTCGCGCCGCGCCGCAAGATCGGCCCAGATATCCTGCATCCTGGGGATGATCCCGCGCCAATCATACTCGGCCGCCCTGAGCCGGCCGGCCGCCCCCATCTTTTTCCGCAGGTCGGGGTTCTCGGCCAGGTCAACCATCCGCCGGGCCATTTCGGCAACATCGACCTCGGTCATCGCCGAAACCGCCGCCCCGTATTGAAGCGCATTGTCGACCCGCCCCTGATAGCGGAGCGCTTCATGCGCGGTGCGCTCGGCGCGAAGCGTGCGGGTGGTGATCCGAAAGCCGACCTCGGGTGTCACGGTATCTTTCATGCCATCCCAGTCAGAAACCAGAACCGGCAGGCCCGCCGCCATCGCCTCGATCGGGGCAAGACCGAAAGTTTCCTGGATATTGTCGATCATGAAAAGAAAGACATCGGCGCCAGACAGGGCCGCCTTGCGCGCTGCGGGATCGGCGCCATCGGTGATGAGAAGGCCCACATCGGGCATCAGCCGGGCCGCGCCCTCTTCAAAGACCTTGCGCGCATAGTCTTCGCGGAAGATCCCGCACAGAACCAGAAAAAGCCGCTTGCCCGGGGCAAGTTCGGCCTGGGCGGCGCGCAGGGCCAGATAGACCGGCAGCGGATCGAACTTGGCATGCGGCGACAGGCGCGAAATCGTTGTGAAAACAACATCACCCGGTCCGGCCCCAAGGCTTTTGCGCAAGGCCTTGCCAGCGGCCGCGTCGGGCTGGAAATCGGCGGTATGGATGCCCAGGGGCAGCACCGGAAGCTGTGGGCGGGGCGGCGGCGTGGCGCCGAAACGGGCCCTGATATGGGCGTCGATCAGGTCCATCTGGGCGAGAACCGAAGCCCGCACGGCGTTCGAGGTGCAGATTACCGCGTCCCATTCGGCCTGCGGCGACATGCGCAGGTCGAAAAACCCCTGCATGACAGCGGTGGTCGAGGTCGTGTGGGTGATCCCGCAGATCGAATAGGCCGCCTGGCCATAGGGCGCGCGGCGCCAACATTCGGCATCGAAGTTCGGGCCCGCGTAAGAAACGGTGCCCAGGGGCGCGATCCGATGCGGCACCTGCAGCGCGACTCCGCGCACCGGCAGGTCGGGGCGAAGCGCCTGGGCCTGGCTGCGAAAGGCCTCGGCGTCGGCCGGCGTATGGACCAGGGTCACGAATTCTTCCGCATCGGCGTGAAGCATGTAGCCGCGCAGGAAGGATTCGCCCGCAACCCGGCGCCCGTTGATCCCCTTGGCCGTGGGGTCGAACCCGTCCTGCGCATACCAGATCGCGGCATTGCGGCGCCTGTCTGCTGTCATTGCCGCCCCTCGTGTTGCCGCAACACCCTGCGGCGGCCCATCGCGGGCGCCAAGCATGTGGTCTGCGAAAAGGGGGCGTCGGCCATCATCACCAGCGGCAATAGGACGGGCCGCCTGCCCGTCCTGCCTCTTGGTTAGCGGGCTTTGCGAACCCTGTCCATGCCGGCCGCGTCAGGCTGCCGGACGGAACACCATCGCCACGCCGTTCATGCAATAGCGTTTCCCGGTCGGCTTGGGACCATCATCGAAAAGATGCCCCAGATGCCCGCCGCAGCGCCGGCAATGCACCTCGGTCCGGGTGCTGAACCAGGTATTGTCCTCCTTCGTGCGGACGGCATCGGGAAGGGGTTCCCAGAACGACGGCCAGCCGGTTCCGCTGTCATATTTCGCGTCCGATGAATAGAGCGCCAGATCGCAGCCCGCGCAAAAGAACGTGCCCTTGCGGTGTTCGGTGTTCAGCGGGCTCGACCCTGATCGTTCGGTATCGGCCTGACGCAGGACGGCAAATTGCGCGGGCGTCAGGATCGCGCGCCATTCGGCGTCGGTCTTCGTCACTTCAAAGGCATCGGCGGCCCGGCCCGGGCCGGCCACGGCCAGCGCGGCAAAGCTTGCGCTCAGGCTCAGGAAGGTTCGGCGGCTGGTCATGGCGGTCTCCTTGGTCTGCGGCCCGGTCCGGGCCTTGATGGATCATGCCAGAGCTACGTGTTACAGGGGGTAAAAGTTGCGTGGCCGGCCCGTGAAGCTGCGAATTGCGCCAGCTTTCGACAGGGGTCTGTCGCCCTCGCCCTTGCACCCCCGGGCGGAATGTTCCATCAAACGCAGGTGGAGCCTTGGCGGACAGATCGCCTGTGGCAGTTGGCATGGCGGACGGAATGTTGGATCAGAACGCAAAACCCACCGAAGAAATCTCGGTACGCGAGGTCTTCGGGATCGACACGGAAATGAAGGTCAGGGGCTTTGCCGAACGGACCGACCGGGTTCCCGAAATCGATCCGACTTACAAGTTCGACCCCGACACCACCCTCGCGATTCTGGCTGGCTTTGCCTACAACCGCCGGGTGATGATCCAGGGCTATCATGGCACCGGAAAATCGACCCATATCGAGCAGGTGGCGGCCAACCTGAAGTGGCCCTGCGTGCGCGTCAACCTCGACAGCCACATCAGCCGGATCGACCTGATCGGCAAGGATGCGATCAAGCTGCGCGACGGCAAGCAGGTGACCGAATTCCACGAAGGCATCCTGCCATGGGCCTTGCGCAATCCCGTCGCCATCGTGTTCGACGAATATGACGCTGGCCGGGCCGACGTGATGTTCGTGATCCAGCGCGTGCTGGAGCATGACGGCAAGCTGACGCTTCTCGATCAGAACGAGATCATCACGCCGCATCCGTCTTTCCGGCTGTTCGCCACGTCCAACACCGTGGGCCTTGGCGATACGACTGGGCTTTACCATGGCGTCCAGCAGATCAATCAGGCGCAGATGGACCGCTGGAGCCTGGTGGCGACGCTGAACTACCTGTCCCACGATGCCGAGGCGGCGATCGTTCTGGCCAAGTCACCCCACTACAACACCGAAAAGGGCCGCAAGACCATCGGCCAGATGGTAACGGTCGCCGACCTTACCCGCACCGCCTTCATGAACGGTGACCTTTCGACGGTGATGTCGCCGCGGACCGTGCTCAATTGGGCCCAGAACGCCGAGATTTTCCGCAATGTGGGTTATGCCTTCCGGCTGACCTTCCTGAACAAATGCGACGAACTGGAGCGGCAGACGGTCGCCGAGTTCTACCAGCGCTGCTTTGACGAGGAACTGCCGGAAAGTGCGGCGAGCCAGTCGATAAGGTAAACCCTTAGTGGGGGCACTGATCCGAGCGCTGTGGAGCATTTTGACGCTGGCGCCGCTACTGGCGCTGATCGCGTGTGTCGATCCCGTGACCTTGGCGCCGCGACATGGCTCGCCCGCGGCTCCGGTTTGCCGGGTCACCTACGTCGTCGACGGCGACACAGTTCACATGAACTGCGGCGGTGGCGCAATGAAGGTCCGGCTGCTTGGCTTCGATACACCCGAGGTGTTCTCTCCGTCGTGTCGCAGGGAAAAGGCGGCGGGCGACGCGGCCACCCGGGCGCTGACCGCCCTTGTTCGTTCGGCCCCAGTTACATCTGCCGTCTTTCACGGGCACGATCGCTATGGTCGCAACCTCGCTCGCGTTGCCATCGGGGGGCAGGAGGTGGCTGGCTACATGATCGGGTTGGGGCTGGCCCTGCCCTATCACGGGCACCGCCGCCCCAACTGGTGCGCGCGACTTTAGGTTCGGGGGGCGCCCGACATCTGACGATCTGATGCCAGTCGCACGGACTGCCCCGACCTAGCTTTTCCGCGCCGCCATCGTCGCCTTGGCCCACCAGACCATATCGTCCAGCATCGCCTTGGCGCCGGGCAGCAGGTTCGCCTCGATCTTCGAGATGTCGCCGTCGCCGCCACCCAATGGATGCACCTTGAACAGGTCCGACCCACCGATGTGAACGGCGCTCCTTACCGGAACCATCTGCAATTCGATCGCAACCGACCGCAGATGCTCAAGCGCCCGCGCCCCACCGGTCGACCCATAGGCAATCGCGCCCATCGGCTTGTGAACCCATTCGTTATAGGCTTGGTCCATCGCGTTTTTCAGCACCCCGGTCATCGAGCGATTGTATTCGGCGACGACGAAGATGAACCCGTCGAACTCGGCCAGTTTCGCCTGCCATTTCTGCGCGGCCTCGCCCTTGGACGGCACCCAGAGATTCGAGGCCGCCTCGTCGAAGAAGGGCAGCGGATGGTCGCGCAGGTCGACCAACTCGACCGTCATGTCGTCGCGGGCCTTGGCCTGTTTCAATATCCACTGCGCCGGCGCATCGGCAAAACGGGTCGGCCGGGTCGAACCGATGATGATGGCAATATGCGGTTTGGTCGCCATGTCACTCTCCACACGCTGAATTCTGCATGGGCCGCATGTATCACGTCCGGGGCAATTGCGGCGCATGCGCATGCGCACACCGGCTGCGCATGACCGCACCAACCGCACTGGCAGGCTTGCTTGACAGGCCAGAAGTGAACCGCGCGGCCCTTGCGCTGTTGCCCACCCGATGATTTACCTTGCGCCATGACCCAACGCTCCGACAACCCCGCCGATCCGTTCAAGAAGGCCCTCGCCGAAGCCGCCCGCACGATGGCGGACGAGCCGGACCTGACCGTGACTTATTCGGTCGACCCGCCTGGGCTGACCGGCGATGTGATGCGCCTGCCGCAGGTGTCGCGCCGGCTGACCCGTGACGAGGTGCTGATCGCGCGCGGCACGGCCGACGCGCTCGCGCTGCGCCACCGCCACCACGATGACGCGATCGCATCCAAATACGCGCCCACCGGCCAGATGGCCCGCGACCTGTACGAGGCGATGGAGACCGCGCGCTGCGAGGCGGTCGGCGCCCGCGACATGCCCGGGACCCTGGGCAATATCGACGCCAAGATCGCCAACGAGGCCGAGCGGCGCGGCTACAGCCAGATCCGTTCGCCCCAGGAAGCGCCGCTGGCACAGGCGGCGGGCTATCTGGTCCGCCATCTGGCCACCGGCCGGCCGATGCCGGGCGGCGCGGGCAATGTCATGGAGCTGTGGCGCCCGTTCATCGAAGAACAGGCAGCCGGCACGCTCGACCATCTGGGCGAAACCCTTGCCGATCAGGCCGCCTTCGCGCGCCTGGCCCGGCAGGTGATCCGCGATCTCGGTTATGGCGACCAACTCGGCGACGACCCTGATAGCGAAGATGACGACGGCGGCGATGCCGAACAGTCCGAAGACGAGAATGACAGCGGCGACAACGAAGACAGCGACGATCAGGACGAAGACAGCGAAGCCTCGCCCGAGCGCAGCCAGGACGACGAACAGGATGCCAGCCAGTCCAAGGTGACCATGGACGACATGGCCGACGTCGAACAGGGCGAAGAGGCGGAACTGCCCGAATCCGATGCGCCGCTCGAGCCGCCGCCCCCTGCCCCGCATTCTGATGCCGATCCCAACTATGCCGTCTACAGCACCGATTTCGATGAGGAAATCAAGGCCGAAGAGCTTGCCGAACCGGCCGAGCTGGAACGGCTGCGCGCCTATCTCGACCAGCAGCTCGAGCCGCTGAAGGGTGCGGTCAGCCGCCTTGCCAACAAGCTTCAGCGCCGCCTTCAGGCCCAGCAGAACCGCAGTTGGGAGTTCGATCTGGAAGAGGGCACGCTGGATGCCGGGCGCCTGGCGCGCGTGGTGGCCAACCCGACGACGCCGCTGAGCTTCAAGATCGAGAAAGACACCGAATTCCGCGACACCTGTGTCACACTCTTGCTGGACAATTCCGGCTCGATGCGCGGCCGGCCGATTTCCATCGCGGCGATCTGCGCCGACGTTCTGGCGCGTACGCTGGAACGCTGTCAGGTCAAGGTCGAGATATTGGGTTTCACCACCCGCGCCTGGAAGGGCGGCCAGAGCCGCGAACGCTGGCTTGCCGCGGGGCGCCCGCAGCAGCCGGGGCGGCTGAACGACCTGCGCCACATCATCTACAAGGGCGCTGATGCGCCCTGGCGGCGGGTTCGGCCCAACCTCGGGCTGATGATGAAAGAGGGGCTTTTGAAGGAAAACATCGACGGCGAGGCGCTGGAATGGGCGCACCGCCGCCTGTCGCACCGGCCCGAGGCGCGCAAGATCCTCATGGTGATCTCGGATGGAGCGCCGGTCGACGATTCCACCCTGTCGGTTAATCCGGCCAATTATCTCGAAAAACACCTGCGCGACGTGATCGCGCTGGTCGAGCGCAAGCGGTTGGTCGAACTGATCGCCATCGGCATCGGACATGACGTGACGCGCTATTACCAGCGCGCCGTCACCATCACCGATGTCGAACAGCTTGCCGGCGCCATGACCGAACAGCTTGCCAGCCTGTTTGAAAGCGATCCGCGCAAGCGGGCGCGCAGTCAGGCGCTGCGGCGGGCGGGCTGATGTATCAGACCTTCGCCCTCGCCTCGTCGCCCGAACAGGGCCCCCCCCGGCTTGCCGCGCTGCGCGCCGAACTGGCCCGTGCCGGGCTCGACGGGTTTATCGTGCCGCGCGCCGATGCGCATCAGGGCGAATACGTCGCCCCGTCCGACGCGCGCCTGCGCTGGCTGACCGGCTTCAGCGGCTCGGCCGGATTCTGCATCGTGTTGCCCCATGTGGCCGGCGTCTTCGTCGATGGCCGCTACCGCACGCAAGTCAAGGCCGAGGTGGCGGCGGGCCATTTCACCCCGGTCGACTGGCCCGAGACCAAACCCGGCGCCTGGCTGAGGGATCAGGCCCCGGCAGCTCGGATCGGCTTCGACCCCTGGCTTCACACGGCCCGGGAAATTGCCGAGCTCGAGGCCGACCTGGCCGGAAGCCACATAGCCCTGGTGCCCGAGCGCAATTTCGTCGATGCGATCTGGGCAGACCGTCCGACCCCGCCCTGCGGGCCGGTCAGCATCCATCAGCTTGACTACGCCGGCGAGGATGCGGCCGCCAAACGCGCCCGCCTCGGCGCCGATCTGGTCCGCGCCGGGCAAAGCGTGGCGGTCCTGACCCTGCCGGATTCGATCTCGTGGCTGCTGAACATCCGCGGCAGCGATGTCGAACGCAATCCGGTGGTGCAGGCCTTTGCCATTCTGCATGCGACCGGAAAGGCCGATCTGTTCATCGACCCCGCAAAACTTTCGCCGGCGGTCCGCGCCCATCTCGGCCCCGATGTCACCTGTCAGCCGGTCGAGAGATTTGCGCACGCCCTTGGCGCCCTCGCCGGTCCGGTGCGGGTTGACCGCGCGACAGCGCCGCTGAAGGTCTCGGCGAACCTCGCGGCATCGGGCATTGCAATTCAGTGGGGGGCGGACCCCTGCCTTTTGCCCAAGGCCCTGAAAAACCCCGTGGAAATCGCAGGGGCCGTGGCCGCCCACCTGCGGGACGGGGCTGCGATGGCCGAATTCCTGTGCTGGCTCGACCGCGAGGCCCCCAAAGGCGGGCTGACGGAAATTGACGCGGTCCAGGCGCTGGAGGGGTTTCGTCGGGCGACAAATACGCTCAAGGAAATCAGCTTCGAGACGATCTGCGGCACCGGGGCCAATGGAGCGATCATTCATTACCGGGTCAGCGAGGCGACCAATGCACCCCTGCGCGACGGTCAGATCGTGGTGGTCGATTCCGGCGGCCAGTACCCCGACGGCACGACCGATGTCACCCGCACCATCGCCATTGGTGTGCCGGGGACCGAGGAACGCGCCGCCTTTACGCGGGTCTTGCAGGGGATGATCGCCATGTCGCGCCTGCGCTGGCCGCGCGGGCTGGCGGGCCAGCATATCGACGCCGTCGCCCGCGTACCACTATGGCTTGCCGGGCAGGATTACGACCATGGCACCGGCCACGGCGTGGGCTCTTACCTTTCCGTTCACGAAGGCCCTGCCGGGCTCGCCCGCCGCTATGACGTGGCGCTGCTGCCCGGCATGATCCTGTCGAACGAGCCGGGCTATTACCGCGAAGGTGCCTTTGGCATCCGCACCGAAAATCTGCTGGTGGTGGAAGAGGCCACGCCCCTTGAAGGCGCAGATCCGCAGCGCGCCATGCTTGCCTTCCGCACGCTGACGCTGGTGCCGATCGACCGGCGGCTGATCGCCGCGCCGCTCTTGACCCGGGCCGAGGTCGACTGGCTGAACGCCTATCACGCCGACGTTCTGCGCCAGATCGGGCCGCGCCTGTCGGGCGCTGCGCTGGAGTGGCTGACCGCCGCCTGCGCGCCGCTCTAGCGTTTCCTGATTTCCGCCTGTCTGGCGACAGACCGGTGCCCGCTTTGGTCGGGCAGGCTCCAGGGATCAGAAGACCTCGCTGTAGTTCGGCTTGCCGTTGTTGGTCCCGACGTTCGGCGGCACGAATTTTTCGGCCCTGTTGTTCGACACGTCGATCAGGCCCGAACAGCCGGTCAGCATGATGCGCGGATAATCGGTACGGGCATGGTCGATATGGCGCACCCGGTTACCGGTGACCGTTATGTTCGTCGTGGCATTGATGCGGATGCCATTCGGGCTGGAAATCGCCACCTTGTTGTCGCGGATCACTACATCGCTGTAGGGCCCGTCATAGAACCCGATCCCCTGCAATTTCGCCCGGAGCGGGTTGTTGTTGCGCACCGTCCACTCCAGAAGCACATTGTCCTTGATGATAATCCCCTTGAGCGGGCCCGACCGTTTGAAGGCCTGGATCGCGTCGGGGTGGTTGCCGTCGATCCTGACCGCATCGGTCACCCGGTTGCCGATGCAGACGCAATTGTCCTCGGTCAACCGAAGCCCGTCGGCGGCGAAACCGAACAGGTGATTGTCGAACAGTTCCGAGTTCTTGCCGGCCAGGGTGAAGCCGAAATAGATGCCTATCGCCTTGTTGCTGCGGATCACCGCGCCGGGGCATTGCATCAGCGCGGCGCCGATCTGGGCATTCTTCCAGTCGGCCATTGCCCAGCCGGGGTGCCCGTCGCTGTCCTTGCGTCCGCGGAAGATGCAGTTGGACACCTCGATGTTGGCCGAGGTCGGATCGGCCATGATCAGAAACTGGTTGGCCTTGCCATTGCCGATCGGTGTGCCGTCATCCTTGAGTTTGATCGGGGGCGGAACGACAGGGCCAAGCGGCCAGAGCGACAGATGGTCGAAATGCAGGTTCATGCACCCGGTCAGGTCGATCCGCTCGAAATGCGCGCCCCGGCTGCCGTCTATCGTGACCTGGCCTGCGGGCCGTATATCCTTGAGCGTCACCGCGCCAAAGGCGCCCTGCGCTGAAATGACATCGCCGCCCTGCGCCGCCTTCAAGGCCGAAACAAGGGCGTCGGTGCTCGTGACTTCAGTGATCGCCATGTCGAATCTTACCTTTTCAAGGGGCACGCCGGGACGGCCCGAAAGCGATAGGCCGGAATGGTTCAGGTGAGAAGAAGCACCCGCGCGGCTTCGCGCGCGGCATCGGTAACCCGTTCGCCAGCCAACATACGGGCGATCTCGCCCACCCGATCTGCGGCGGAAAGCCGCACGACTGTCGAAAGCGTCCGGTCGGCCAGAACCTGCTTTTCGACCCGCCAGTGATGGGCGCCACGCGCCGCCACCTGCGGCGAATGGGTGACGACGATGATCTGCGCACCTTCGGCCAGCCGCGCCAGCCGGCGGCCCACGGCATCGGCTGTGGCGCCGCCCACGCCGCGGTCGATCTCGTCGAAGATCATCGTCGGCGTCTCGCCGCCCCGGGCAAGGCAGACCTTGAGCGCCAGAAGGAACCGCGACAGTTCGCCCCCCGAGGCGATCTTGTTCAAGGGCCCGGCCGGTGCGCCGGGGTTGGTGGCGACGGTGAATTCCACCATGTCGCGCCCTTCCGGGCCGGCGTCGCCCGCCGTCAACACCGTGCTGAAATGGGCGCGTTCCATTTTCAGGGGGGCAAGCTCAGCGGCAATCGCGTGATCGAGCCTTGCCGCAGCCGCATGGCGCTGGCCGGACAAGGCCTCGGTCGCGCGATCATAGTCTGCCTCGGCGGTGGCCACCGCCCGCTGAAGGGCGCGCAGATTGCCCTCGGCCCCGTCCAGCGCTGCCAACCGGCCGCGCAGATCGTCGGCAAAGGCGCCCAGATCGTCGGCCAGCACGCCATGTTTGCGCGCCAGCGCCCGGATGGCGAACAGCCGTTCCTCGACGCGCTCGATCTCCATCGGATCGAAGGCCAGCGCCTCGAGACAGCGCTCGACACCCTCGGCCGCCTCCCCAAGTTCGCTCAGCGCCCGGCCAAGTGCCGCCACCGGCGCGTCAAGCAGGCCTTCGGCCTTGTCGGCCGCTCCGTCCAGCCAGCGCATCGCGTCGCCCATCTGGCCTTCGGCCCCCTCCGGCCCCAGCGCCTGCCAGGCGCGCGCGATATCTTCGCGGATGCGCCCCCCCGCCTGCATCATCCGGCGGCGGGCATCGAGGTCGGCCTCTTCGCCGGGCTCGGGCTGCACCTTGTCAAGCTCGCCCACCGCATGGCGCAGGAAATCCTCCTCCGCCTTCAGGGTCGCCCGTTCGGCCTCGGCGTCGGCCAGCGTCGTCCGGGCCCTTGCCATCGCGGCCCACGCCGCCCGGCAGGCACCGGTATCGGCCCCGGCAAATATGTCGAGCATCTGCCGGTGGCCGCGCGGGTTCAAGAGCCCCCGGTCGTCATGCTGGCCATGAAGTTCCACCAACCCTTCGGACAAGGCCCGCAAAAGCTCGCCCGATGCGCGGCGGTCATTGACATAGGCGGTCTTGCGGCCGTCGGGCGCGATCGTCCGGCGCAGGATCAGGTCGTCATCGGCCGCCAACCCCGCGTCGGCCAGAACCGTGCGCAGCCCATGGCCCTCGGGCAGATCGAATACCGCCGTCACCTCGCCCAACTCGGCCCCCTGGCGGACAAGGTCCGACCGCCCGCGCCAGCCCAGGACGAACCCCAGACAATCGAGCAGGATCGATTTGCCCGCCCCGGTCTCGCCGGTCAGCACGTTCAGGCCCGGCTGGAACGCGAGTTCGAGCCGCTCGATGATCAGCATGTCAGAAATGGTCAGGCTCAGCAGCATCGCCCGCCCTTAGAGCCACTCGCCCTTGATCGCCTGCCGGTAAAGCGTGGCAAGCCACCCTTCGCCCTTGGGCTTGGTTTCCAGCCCCTGCTTGGTCAGAAGCCTGTAGCCGTCCTGATACCAGTCGAGATCG